>Ga0169931_10006922_pt1 | contig 16942 bp, 14 predicted proteins | sample Kivu_15m_20L_FD_129675 | JGI IMG/M metagenome (GOLD analysis project Ga0169931, IMG submission 129675) | Freshwater microbial communities from Lake Kivu, Western Province, Rwanda to study Microbial Dark Matter (Phase II) - Kivu_15m_20L... | ecosystem: Environmental > Aquatic > Freshwater > Lake...
CATCTGGACGCATTCTACCACCGAATCAAATACCATTCACTTCATGCCTACTTACCTCGGCAATTTTGTTTACGAATGGAATTTTGGCGATGGAACATCCTTGTCAACCAATGCTACATCGGCAACGCATACCTACGATACTGTTGGCGTTTACGAAGTATGTATTACCACCGTAGATACTGCGAACGATTGTTCTATCGCATCGTGCGGCTTTGTTACAGCCGAAGCACTCGATGGCGTAACCGCCGGAGCCATGCAGATTAATCAGTTGCCCAATGTGGTACAGAGCATTCAGAATATTTTGTTTGGCAGCTGTGTAGATGTGAGCAACATTTCATTCAACGGAAGTAGTGAAGCAGCGATAGGCTATTTCTCCGATTCAACCGCATCAATCGGATTTGATTATGGTCTTATCCTTACAACGGGCGACATCATGAATGCCGTTGGCCCCAATACCTTAAGCGGTGCAGGCACAGTCTTGGGAATGCCGGGCGATCCGATGTTAGATGCACTCATTCCGGGTTATATTTCGTTTGACGCTGTATCCATCAATTTTGAATTCACACCACAAGCCGATACCTTGATTGCCTGCGAATTTGTTTTTGCATCGGAGGAATATCCCGAATTTGTTGGCTCGACATTCAATGATGTTTTTGGTTTCTTTATCAATGGACCCGAAACGAATGGATGGCAAAACATTGCCATGATTCCCGGAACGCCTATTCCGATTGCGATTAATAACGTAAACCAATCCAGTTTCCCACAGTACTATGTAAACAACAGTCCGGGCCTGTTGCTGCAATATGATGCGTATACTACACCTTTTACACTTCAATATCCGGTGCAGGCCAACCAAGCCTATCAATTTCGTATTGTAATTGCCGATGCCGGCGATGGGATATTCGATTCGGGCGTATTTATTAAAGGCGGAAGTTTTCTCGGCAACACACCATTACCTGCAGCGCGATTTGGATTTGCCGGAATTGGAACGAGCGTAGAATTTGAAAACCAAAGCGAGAACGCCGAGAATTTCATTTGGAATTTTGGAGATGGAACCACTTCAACGGAGGTGAATCCGATGCACACCTACAATCAAACAGGTTTCTACAACGTGCGTTTAGAAGGTTCCAATGTGTGTTACTTATGCGATACCACACAAACCTTGGCTGTAACACCCGGTGAGGTATTGCTGGTTACCGGAGCCTTGAATACCGGCGTTCAGCTTTTAGATAACGGACAAATCCGCATTAATTATGCGCTCGAACGTCCTGCCAACTTAGAAGTTGAAATTTTAAGTGCCGGCGGACAATTGATACGCCGTACCCAAATAGAAAACGCTCATCTGGGAAGTTCTGAACTTGACTTAAATGGAATTGCCAAGGGTTTGTACCTTATTAAGTTAAAGGCATTAGGCGAAGAAACCGTGCATAAGGTGTTGCGGTAAAATTTATGTGATTTTCAGACTGGGAATTTTGCGCTGAATAGTGCTTTTGTTGTGTATTCTGTTTTTTTATACTTGCAGATGAATTTTATCCTCAGTTATGAAAAATCTATGCATCCTATCCTCTCTATTTTTAGTTAGCAGCATGCTGGCCCAGAGTCCCGATTCGTTATGGACGGGTTCTTTTGGCGGCGCTGCTGATGAAGTTGCCGGAACCAACTCGCCAAACAGCTTTGGTAACAATATGGCATCTGCCGCTTTTGATGCAATTGACGGAACAATGTACCTGGCAAGCTATTCGGCATCGTCTACGGTTTATGGTAGAAATAACGCCGGTTCAGATGATGTATTGCTGATTCACCTGGACCAGAATGGCGATACCTTGTGGACCAAGCTTATTGGAGGCGCGGGTTCGGATCGTTTATCGCGTGTGCGGAGTGTCTCTACCGGAGGGGTAATTCTTGTAGGATTTACTACATCCACCACAGGCGTATTTGCAGGTAATCATGGAGGTTATGATGGATTTATGATGCGGATTAATTCGGAAGGAACGATTGTCTGGACCAAAGTTTATGGAGGAAGCAGCAACGATTACCTGTATGACGTTGTGGAGAATCCTGCCGGTAATTTTGTTGCCTGTGGCGAGGCCGTGTCATCAGATGGCGATTTGAGTGCTGCCGGCAATGGTTTGGCTTGGGTACTTTTTGCCACAGGCGTTAGTGGCAATATGGGTTTTTGTGTGGCTCCTATCGGTCCGAATGGTTCCTCTGCCAATGGTTTGGAAAACTTCACAGTTATTAGGCGCTTAAATGATGGAAGCGGCTATTTACTCTCGGGCTTTACAAGCCCCGATTTTAACAATTTTAATCTGGATGATATTTGGGTTTGCAAAATCAATTTCACCGGAGCCGTTCTTTGGAATAAAACGTATGGCAGCACTAATGGACGTGATGGTTCGGGGGCTTTATTGGATATGGGCGGAGGCGAATTTATGATTGTAGGCGTTTTGGGCGGTAATGGAGGGTATCCCAGCTACCGTGGAGGAAACGGGGATGGCTTGGTTATTCGTTGCAATGCTGCCGGCGATACGCTTTGGACACGTTCTTACGGAGGTACCGATTGGGACTTCTTTCACGATGCCGTCACCGATCAGGAGCAGAATGTATACCTGGCGGGCTTTAGTCGAAGTACAAATCAACAACTTACAGGGCAACCCGCATTCGGACTTGCCGACTACTGGTTGGTAAAAATTAATGCGATTGGTGATACACTGTATACTCTAAAAATGGGAGGATCTGAGTTTGATGCTGCTACCGGAATTGCCTGTACCGGCCTGGAAGACGATATTCTTATAACCGGCAGATCTAACTCCAACAATGGCTGGGTTAGCGGAGCAAACGGAGGGCGTGATATGTGGGCCGTACGTTTGCAAAATATCACCACCCAAAATATTTCAATAAATGATGGAGTATCCTACCCTTACCCGAATCCGTTTCACGAGGAATTATTTATAAACAACATACACAGTGAAACAAACATCAAAATACGCGATATTGCAGGCAAACTGATACATGAACAACGTGTTCTTTCAATTGGATCGCAGAAAATCCGATTTCCCTTAACACAGCAAACAGGAATATACTTCTTAGAAATTTCGAATGAAACAGAAAGAAAGTTACACCGCATATACAAGCATTAAGCCTGAAGAATCAAATTACCTCATACCGATTACCTCCGTACTGCTAAACTTTTCGAATTTAAGTTTCTGATCTTTTGTATTTTAAACTCTCATAAGGAAGTCGTAACGCATAATCTCGGTATAAGTGCTCGACTAATTAATTCGTACTCTCGTTGCTAAAATAAACCTTATAGTAATTAAGGTTTTTTTCATCATCAAAGCCGCGTTCAATCATGTTACGATTGCCGTGAATGTATATGTGGAAGTTCTTGTCGAGCTTTAACACACTGCGAAACATACCCAAGTGCTTTTTCACGGCTTGTTGATTTATATCAAACGCTTCGGTGATGCTATGATCGTCCTGCACTTCGATATTGTTTTCGGCAAATTTTCGGAACGACTCGGCTACCTCGGGTGCTTGCATCACTTGCTCGGCAAAGTCGTTCATCTGAAAACGCTCATTTTCCTTGAAAAATTTCGAGCCGCGATTCAACATAGCAATTTGTTCTGATGGAATTACCTGAAACTCTTCAGGCAATTGTTCACGCACAAACTGTTTGGTGAGATTCATGTATTGCTGAGTAAAGTGGTAACTATCCTCTGCTGCCTCTAAATCGAGAAATGCATCCGTCCAGTATTGTGCCTCAGCGGCATTTCCGTTGGTTTTATCCACCACCAAAACTTTATACCCCTCGAGCGAATCGCATGAAAATATTAAACAAGCTTTATCAACGCGGTCGAGGCGGTAACCTTTCGACAAAACCGCGTCAGACGTAGCACCCTCCCACTCTACCTGCATAAAATCGTCTTCGGTTTCGGCCTTGAGAATAACAATCGCATCGTGCAGCTCGTTGTGCAGGTTAACCTGACTCAGGCGTGCAATGAATAAATCGCCGGGGAGAATCTTAGGGTGCGTACTCACATCGTACAAATGCTGAGCAATTTGCGAGGAAGAATCTACCAGCGCTTCGGGGTTTTCGAATATCGCTTTGCATGCATTGTAAACAGCATTTCCCGATGGATTGAAATGATAAAACCCTTCTGTTTTGAAGGCATGCATCAAAAATCGCGTGAGCAATTCATGATGTTCGTCGCGAATATCGATTGGCTGGGCTGCCAGTTGAAGGGCCTCTTCGTTCGAAGGATTGCCCACAAAATGGATAATGAGCTTTTCAAGTAAAGCTCCCTGATAACTTAACATGGCCGCAAGATAATTTTTCTATCGCCTGCATGGTCTCATGTTGAAAACTAAAACCTGAATTTACACGAGATGCTTCCACATCACAAAATCGTTCATAAAATAACCATCGCCTATATCGAAATCGGCTACGCGTTCAATGGTGAAACCCTGTTTAAAATAAAAATTGATGGCGGTGAAATTTTGTCGATTTACCTGCAGTCGCATCACTTGAGCAAGAGGGAAATGGGCAAGCGCCGATGTTAAGGCACTAGTCCCCAATCCCTTACGATGCTTATCGGGTAAAACATACAATTTTTGGAGGAACAACTCGCCTTCATCTTTGGTTTCAAGCGCAATAAAACCGACCGTTTCATCTGCACATTGAATCATAAAAAACGCTTGTGGTCCATTCGAAATGTGCTGAGCAAGCACTGTAGGGTGGTACATTTTTTCAAGCATAAAGTTTACTTGCTCCAGACCAATTATGGGTGGATAATGCGCATGCCAAATAGTTCGAGCCAGGTTTGCAATGGTCTCGACATCGCTGAGGTTAGCAGGCTTAAGCCTTATGAGAGCATTCATCTTTTAAAACGAGTCTTGAATACAAAGCGCAAATGTTCCCTAATTGTTCGTACAACCTTCATTTTTGAGGATCCAATGCGTCGGTCCGAAAATACCTTGGTTACGATTTCGGTGATGGACAAATTCGCAATTCGACATTTATAAAGCAATTCAACCTGACAGGTAAAGCCACTTTCTTCGATAATTTTCGGGAACTGAACACTTAATTTCTGCAGCGCTTCGAAGCGGTAAGCTCTATAAAATGAAGTGAGTGTGCGGTAAGGAAGATTTAAAGCGAATCGGGTAAATGTATTGGCTGCATTCGAAAGCATTAGACGCCCCCAATCGGTTCGCGTGAAGCCTCCTCCCGGCAAATACACCGATGCCAAGGCAACATCATTTGCGTTAAGGGCTTCTAACATAGGTTTCAAGCTTGATACATCGGCGGTTCCATCGGATTCGAGCGTAATAACCGCATCGCCGGCACTGCCATGTTGGAAAATATATTCAAACCCTTTGGCAAATGCGGCACCCGGCCCACGGTTGATGCCATCGCCGAGCAAAACATACTTCGGAAAATTAGCTTGCCCAATTAACGTTTCGCTTATCCCATCCGTACTGCCATCATCTGAAATAACAAAGGTTGTATCCTCATTATTCAATGCACTACCAATCAAACGCATCCAACCGGGAAGACCTTTGGCTTCATTCAAAACCGGCATCAATACCCAATGGTGCATTTAATTCTTTGGATTATATCTATTGAAGCATTCATGATTTACATTCAACTCTCTGTACATTTATCACTGCTTGTTCTCATCTTCAAATTTCCTCGCCATTTCCTCATAATCGGTATATTGCTGCAAATGACCGGGCATGTAATTCGGATAACGAATCATGTGCATGCGACGCACTTCGGAAGTGAGCAATTTGCGAAAAGCTTCAATATTTTCCTTGGCTGTGGCGGATATAAAAATAGCAGGATCGTTATGCCGTGCCATCCAACTGCGTTTCCATTCGTCGAGCGAAATGTTCTCGCGAGTCATCGGACTTAAATCCGAATCCTCCTTGGGCGTGTAGCGAAACGCATCGATTTTATTGAACACCATCACCGTTGGTTTGTCGAGGCAGCCAATGTCTTTCAACGTTTCGTTCACTGCACGAATATGATCTTCGAACGATGGATGGGAAATATCGACAACATGTACCAACAAATCGGCCTCACGCACTTCGTCCAATGTCGATTTAAACGATTCGATCAATTGGGTAGGAAGCTTTCGGATGAATCCAACCGTATCCGACAACAGAAACGGTATTTGGTCCAATACCACCTTGCGAACCGTGGTATCGAGTGTGGCAAACAATTTATTCTCGGCAAAAACCTCCGATTTACTAATGAGGTTCATTATGGTACTTTTTCCAACATTGGTGTATCCAACCAAGGCAACGCGCACCAATTCGCCCCGGTTTTTTCGCTGGGTTGCCATTTGTTTGTCGATGTGGCGAAGCTTTTCCTTCAGCAGGGCAATTTTATCCTGGATAATCCGGCGGTCGGTTTCGATTTGGGATTCACCCGGGCCACGCATTCCGATACCTCCCTTTTGCCGTTCGAGGTGTGTCCACATGCGGGTTAAGCGCGGCAGAATGTATTGGTATTGCGCCAGTTCGACCTGTGTTTTGGCGTGCGAAGTGCGCGCCCGCGATGCAAAGATGTCGAGAATAAGGCTGTTGCGGTCGAGCACCTTGATTTTAACGGCCTTTTCGAGGTTGCGCAGTTGCGAGGGACTGAGTTCGTCGTCGAAAATCAGCACATCAATCGCATTGCCTTCGATGTAGTCGATGATTTCCTGCAGCTTGCCCGAACCAACGAAGCTGCGCGAATCAGGGTGATCGAGTTTTTGCGTAAATCGTTTGATTGGAATTGCACCCGCTGTTTCGGCCAGAAAAGCTAATTCGTCGAGGTATTCGGTTAAAAGTTCTTCGTTTTGATTGCGGGTAACCAAACCCACCAAAACGGCGCGTTCCTGTTCTTTACGTTTGGGTTGATCTTGCTTCAAGTCGGTGAAATCCTTTCAGCAAAGCTAAATCATTGCAGCGGAATTCAGACTGATAAAAGTTCTGATTTCATTTCCGGCAATTTCACCGAACTGAGCCATTCTTCCTCGCAAATGGAAGCCCAGGCATTGAGGTAGTCTATTACATCCTGTTTTCGGTTATGGCTTAGCGTTCCTCTTCCAACACGCTGCAAGACGCGGTGATCGTCGAGGCGCTCGAGGTTAATTAAATCCTGAACCGAAAATCCTGCGTCTTCCATAATGGAAATAATTTCATCCATCGGTAAACCCGAACCGGGGCAGTATTCGCGCAATTGATCGCGCCAGTCGCCGGGTTTCTGCAAGGCCGATTTGTGAATTTCCTGGGCTTGCTTTCCACTAATTTCCTGGGCGAGGTAACCGCAATTGCAGAAGCCCATGTGACCCCACTGGTAATGATTTTCGGATTGAAGTTTCAAGGCTGCAGCACGAAGGCTCACAATAACCGATTCCAATTTTGAATGAATCACGCTTCAGAATTTTAGACGATAAATTTAGAACAAGTGACACAAAAACTTGTTTACTTGTAACATAAAATTGAGTGGATTATGGAGCGGATACCAATTTTTCCTTTGAGTGCTGTGGTTTTCCCAGGCGAATTCTTCAACCTGCACATATTTGAGCCACGGTATAAACAATTGTTGCAGGATGCAGAGCAGGAAAATAGTTCTTTCGGCATTCCCTACATTGATAATAAAACGCCGGGCGATTATGGTTCGGAGGTACGTCTGCATAAAGTATTGAATCGGTATCCCGGAGGCGAATTGGATATTACGGTAGAGGGAATTGGAGTTTTTGAAATTCAATCGTACGAAGACCCAATCGATGGCAAACTTTACAGCGAAGGATTGGTAAAGAAGCGGATGGAGTCTTTGCCATTCGAGCAAAGCAGTATTCTCGCATTCTTGCTAAATGAATACGTGAGTTTAGGGAAAAATTCGGATGCCATTCAACAAACCGAACCCCTGCTTTCATCTTACGAAGCCGCAATCCTTTTGGGGATGCATCCTGCAAAAAAATACAGGCTCATACAAATTGAAACCGAACAAAAACGGCAAACCTGGTTAAATAACGAACTGAAACTTTTAATCCAGTCACGTAAAATGGAATTACAGCTCGACAGGAAGTTTATTTTGAATTGAGAAAATATTTTCATCATCACCCTTGATTCTTTAAAACAGATTTACGTACTTTGCAGCCCTTTTAAAAAATCAGGATTATGTCTAAGATTTGTCAACTCACAGGAAAGAAAGCCATTTCTGGTAACAACGTATCGTTTTCAAACCGGAAGACCCGCCGCAGATTTAATCCGAATCTCGTAACCAAGAAGTTTTTTATTCCCGAAGAAGATGCATGGATTACCATTCGTCTGTCTACTTCAGCCTTGCGTACCATCAACAAGATTGGTATTACTGAGGCTCTTCGTCGCATCGACAAGAAAGGAATTCTCTAAGATTTGTTTAAGACTTTACTTAATACGACGCTGGTTATTCCGGCGTTTTTTGTTTATTTTGAGGCATGCGTTACCTCCTTTTTGTTTGCAAACTTTTTACTGCTGTAACACTTTTTGCAGGCCCCGATTTACGGACACTCCGGTTTCGCATGGAACCCGATTTTGCCACGCAGTCTGTAATTGCATCCGTCGAACAAATTTGGAACTGCTCGCCCGGCGATACCTTTTCAATTCGCCTGCGCGCGCCCTTAAAATACGATAGCATTGGCATTCCATCCTCCATCTCCTATTCTCAAAAGGGAAATGCATTGTTTTGCAAAGCGAATGTAAGCGGCCGCTTCACATTGTATTTTGCATACTCAGGCACGCCACTTGAAGCCAAAAATCCTCCTTGGGATGGCGGTATGGTTTGGCGCAACGATGCACAGGGAAATCCATGGTTGGGTGTTTGTTGTCAAGGACTTGGCGCTTCGAGTTGGTGGCCGGCTCCACCCGATCATTTGCAGGAGGCCGATAGCGTTCAGTTTACCTGTATCTATCCGGCAAGCCTGTATTTTAAAGGCAACGGAAAATTGATGGATGATACGGTGAACGGCGCATACCGCAGCACTACCTGGCAAACAACCTATCCCATCAACCTGTACAACATTACCGTAAATATTGCCGATTATGCCCATTATTCAGAGCGAATGAAGCGCGATGACGGCTCTGAACTGGCTATCGATTATTACCCACTGCGTGCAAACCTGGAAGCGGCAAAAAAGCAATTCGTGCAAACCATTCCGATGCTGCAGTGCTTTGAGAAATCGTTTGGTCGCTATCCCTGCGAACGCGATGGATTTTCGGTGGTAGAAACCTTTTATGCCGGCATGGAGCATCAGGGCGCCATTGCATACGGAAATGGGTATAAAGATGGATACCGTGGCGATGATTATTCGGGCGTGGGCATTTGGTTCGACTTTATTCTAATTCACGAAAGTGCACACGAGTGGTGGGGCAATTCGCTCACCGCCGAAACACCGGCCGATTTTTGGTTTCAGGAAGCATTCTGCACCTATGCCGAAATGAAATACGTGCAATGTCGCTTTGGAGATGCAGCCGCCACGAAATACATCGCTGCAAAAGAACGCCTGGTTGAAAACAAAGCAGCGATTTTGAGTGGGAAAGAAGAGGCCGAAATAGACATGTATGCGAAAGGCGCGCTGATGCTGCATACATTGAACAAATTTGCCCGAAACGAGCAGCATTGGGACTCGTTACTTTACAGTTTCGCAACGGAACATAAATTTTCGTCATTGAGAACTGCAGACATTGTAGGTTGGTTTTGCACTAAAATACAAGGCCTAAACCCTTCATTCTTCGATTATTATCTAAAAAATGTTAATCCTCCCGAGCTATGGGTAAAAACCACAAAAGTTAAAACCGGTTATACTGTTTCACTTCGCGTGGTAAAGGCCAACAAAGATTTTAAACTACCGGTTAGGATTATACAAGGAACTGAATCGCGAACGTATTTTGTTGGTTCTGAAACCGAGACTTTTGATTTCACGGGAAATACAGAACCACTCCTTGATAACACCTTCTCATACTATAAACTCACTATCACGAAATAGGTCGCTATTTATATTATGGCCCTGCATGAGGCACTTAAGTCATACGCGACAAAAAACGAATTTTAGCGCCGAATGGTTTGGCTACGGTCGGGACCAACCGATACAATGGTTACAGGAACTTCGAGTTCACGTTCAAGGAATTCAATATAACTTTTAAGGCTTTGAGGTAAATCTTCATACGAGTTGATTCCCGTTAAATCCTCGCTCCAACCCGGAACAGCGGTGTAAACAGGCTGAACAAATTCGGGATGGATATCGAAAGGTAATCGCGGGTATTGCCTTCAACTGTTTTGTAAGCAGTACAAGCGTAAAGCGTTTCGAATCCGCTCAAAATATCGGCCTTGGTCATGATTAATTTGGTTACGCCATTGAGCATGATGGAGTAGCGTAGTGCCGGTAAATCTATCCAGCCACAACGCCTCGGGCGGCCTGTTGTCGCACCGAATTCGCGACCTGTTTGTCTTATTTTTTCGCCTATTTCGTTATCGAGTTCGGTTGGGAAAGGGCCACTGCCAACGCGTGTGCAATAGGCCTTGAAGATGCCATATACTTCGCCAATTTGTGAAGGAGCGATTCCCAAACCTGTGCAAGCACCGGCAGCGATTGTATTCGAAGAAGTTACGAAAGGATAGGAACCAAAATCGATATCGAGCATAGAACCTTGGGCTCCTTCGGCCAGCATTTTTTTACCCGATTTCGCCAAGGCGTTGAGCACATGTTCGCTATCGATGTGTTCAAACTTTTTGAGATTTTCGATGCCCTCAAAAAATGCCGGCTCAAGTTCGTTCAAATTATGCTCATAGCCATAATTGGAAAGCATTTCGAGATGCTTGGCCACCAAAAAGCTGTAGCGCTCATTGAAATCGCTGCGCGTAATATCGCCCACACGCAACCCGTTTCTTCCGGTTTTATCCATGTAAGTCGGACCAATTCCCTTCAAGGTAGATCCGATTTTGGATTGGCCTTTCGCAGCCTCAGAAGCCGCATCCAGCAGGCGATGCGTGGGTAAAATTAAGTGTGCTTTTTTCGAAATTTTCAAGTTCGAGGTAGCGTCAACACCCAGGGCAGAAAGCGCATCGGTTTCTTTTTTAAAGATAACAGGGTCGATGACCACTCCATTGCCGACGATATTCAAACATTCGCTGTGAAAAATGCCGGAAGGAATCGTATGCAAAACGTGTTTTATTCCGTTAAACTCAAGACTATGACCGGCGTTTGGCCCACCTTGAAAACGCGCTACTACCGGATATTCGGGCGTTAATACATCCACTATTTTTCCTTTTCCTTCATCGCCCCATTGCAGGCCCAGCAGAATATCGATTGCCATTTAGTTTTGTGTAGAATTATCTCCAAATGAATTCAATGCATCTGCAAGGTTTTCGGCTGTTGCAAACACATGATCCAAACGGGTTATGGTTAAAAGTGATTTAAGTTTTTCGGTAACATTCATTAGCACTACGTCGCCACTGTTTTTGCGACTACGGGTCAAAATGCTAAGAATAACACCCAGGCCCGAGCTGCTAAGAAATTTGAGTTGCGAAAAGTCGAGAATGAAATGTATACAGCCATTATCAATCTGACTATCAACATCTTCGAGTAAATCAGTTGCCTCGTATTTCTCCATGAGATTACCTTCCAATGTAATAATTGCGGCAATCGGAGTTTGATTATGAATAGAATAGGTAAACGACATAATTACGATTTCATATGTTCACACGTGCCCGATTCTGATAGCTTATTGCATTTGCCATAGAACGTTAACGCATGCGATTTAATTGAAAAATTAAGTAACTCTCCGGTCATTTTCTGGATTTGCTGAATCCGCGGATCGCAGAATTCAAAAACCATCTCACAATCGGAGCAAATTAAATGATCGTGCTGTTTGTATTTATATGATTTTTCGAAATGTGCCTGACTCTTCCCAAACTGGTGTCTGGTAACCAAATTTGCCTGCAACAATAACTCGATGGTATTGTACAAAGTTGCTCGGCTCACCCGATATTTTTTATTCTTCATGTAAACGTACAACGATTCAATGTCGAAATGACCGTCGTGCGAATAAATTTCATCGAGTATCGCAAAACGTTCGGGCGTCTTTCTATGCCCCTGTTGCTGAAGAAACTCAGCAAATAAAACGCGTACCGAATCTTTGGTGTCCTGGTCAGACATAATTTATTTCAAATGGCAAAAGTAAATAAACACACATAATGCTAATCATTTACTCAAAGCGCTGTAAAAGTTTCTAAGATTTGATTTTCAACGATATGCACAAACGATGACCTAATGAACCCTCATAATTTTATACAAACTTCTCAACAATCAATTCGAATCAACCCGCATAACGGAAGTAACCCCCTTAACTCCTTTGATTTTCTCCATCAATTCAGTCAGGTGATTCGTATCCTGAACAAACACCATGATATTGCCTTCGAACACGCCATCCATCGAGTCGAAGCTAATGGAGCGCATATTTACATTGAGTTCGTTTGAGATTATTCGCGTGATGTTGTTCACGATACCCACATCATCGATTCCGTTTACACGAATGCCAGCCATAAATGCCAGTTGCTGCTGACTTGTCCAGCGGGCTTTTACAATGCGGTAGGCGTAATTCGACATCAAGTCGATGGCATTGGGGCAATTGGTTTTGTGGATCTTAATACCCTCATCGACCGTTACAAAACCAAACACCTCATCGCCCGGAATGGGGTTGCAGCATTGCGCCAGCTTGTAATCGATCTTGTCCATATCGTCGCCAATAACGAGCATATCGCTTTGCCCGCGAATTTCTTTGACGATGTTCTCGAACGAAGGTGCCGATTTCTTTGATCCTTCACCACTGCTCCGAGAGAAGCGACTTTTTAATAAGCTATACCAACTCGACCCTTTATCGCCCTTTGCAATTTTCGCCAGGTTGTCGAGTTTAATCAAGCCCTCACCGATGCCGAAGTACAAATCGAGCGGACTTTGCATTTTATAATGCCGTACAATGTTGTAAATGATGTTTTGGTCGGCGTTTATCTTTAAATTTTTCAACTGCTTATCGAGAATCTCCTTGCCTTGTTCGGCCACTGTGCGCTTTTCTTCCTTCAGAGCGTATTTAATTCCACTACGCGCTTTCGCTGTAACCACAAATTTTAGCCATTCTTCTTTAGGCTTTTGCTTCACTGAAGAAAGTATTTCGATCTGATCGCCACTTTTCAGTTTGTGCGAAAGCGGAACCAGTTTGTTGTTCACTTTGGCACCGATGCACGACATGCCTACTTCGGAGTGAATATCGAATGCGAAATCGAGGGCACAGGCGCCAGCCGGAAGCGTTTTAAGCTCGCCCTTGGGTGTAAATACAAATATTTCCTCCGAAAATAGATTCAATTTAAAATCGTTGATAAACTCCAACGCATTCGCATCGGTGTTCTCCATCATCTCACGAATGCGACCCAACCAGTCGTCGATCGAACTTTCGTAATCGTTTTTCTCTTTGTATTTCCAATGTGCAGCGTAGCCTTTCTCGGCTATTTCATCCATACGACGCGAGCGAATCTGTACCTCCACCCATTTTCCCGTAGGACTCATTACCGTTGTGTGCAGCGATTCGTAGCCATTGGCTCGGGGTGTCGAAATCCAGTCGCGCAAACGATCGGGATTAGGTTGGTAAATATCGGTAATGATGGAATAAACACGCCAGCAATCGGCCTTTTCGATATCCTCGGGCGTGTCGATGATGATGCGGATGGCGAAAATATCAAAGATCTCCTCGAAGGGAATTCCCTTCACCTTGATTTTATTGTAAATCGAATAGATGGATTTCGATCGCCCTTTGATATCGAATTCCAATTCGGCTTGCATTAAACGCGTGCGAATTGGATAAATGAAGCGTGAGATGAAGCGTTTGCGAACCTCTTCGGTATTTTTGAACTTGGTAGTAATTTCTTCGAAAACTTCGGGCTGGGTATATTTCAGCCCAAGATCTTCCATCTCGATTTTTATATTGTACAAACCCAATCGATGCGCCAGCGGGGCGTAGAGAAATAGCGTTTCGGAGGCAATCTTCAATTGCTTGTCGCGCGCCATGCTATCGAGCGTGCGCATGTTGTGCAGTCGGTCGGCGAGTTTGATGAGGATCACGCGCACGTCGTCGCTCAGCGTAAGCAATACCTTGCGGAAGTTCTCGGCCTGAATGGAACTGCTTTGGTCGAATACGTTTTCGATTTTGGTGAGCCCATCGATGATTTTACTTTCTGTTTCACCGAACATGCGGCGAATGTCGTCGAGGGTAACTTCGGTATCTTCTACCGTATCATGCAGCAAAGCACAAATAACGCCGGTAACGCCAAGCCCGATTTCGCTGGCCACGATTTGCGCAACAGCAATGGGGTGGTAGATATACGGCTCGCCCGACTTGCGCCGCATATCTTTGTGCGCATCGAGTGCCAGATCAAATGCTTTTCGCAACAATACGCGCTCAGACTTGCTCGCTTTATCACCAAGCGAGCGCAACAAATTTGTATAGCGACGAAGGATTTCGCGTTTTTCGGCTTCTAAATCAATGGCAATTGCCGTCATATAAATAATTCTCTTCCGGATGCTAAAGGTAACGCACAGGAAGTATAGGATGCTATTAAAAACGAGGAGTTTTTAACGGATGTATTGTTGGTTAATGTAGCGTTTTACCCGATACCGTAAAATCAACTCAAACAAGCGCTGCTAATCACGATAAACCATTATTTTTTGTCCACGTCTTCCATCTGCATATCCAAACGCTTCAGTTCGTTCATACGCGCCTTGAGTGTATAAACGTAGCGATCGGCCTGCCGTAAGTTGTAAACATCTGATGCTTTACGAGCCCAGGTTAAAGCTTCTTCGTAATTGCCAATAAACTCAGCTGCTACAGCTCGATTGTAGGTAGCACGTTTTGCTACTTTGGTGCGCGGCGAGCGCGAAAGACGTTCCCAAATTGTAGCTGCCCCTTCCCAATCGCCCCGTCGAGCCATCTTCTTTGCTTTCTTCATCTGGCCCGAACCGCTTGCTTTTCCATAGATCTCACGCACGTAACTCACCCACGACGGCGAAATGCGCGTTCCATAGGCATCTCCACCTTCAAATGCAGTTTTCATAATGGCATCAACCGGAAAGAGCAATGCTCTCCTTGCCAAATCGGCGGTCTTGCCGGTCGCGTTAAATCCACGTTCGGCCAACATGGTGTGCTGGTCGATGATGCTTCCTGTTTGTCCGTTGTACAACCTCCAACTCATGTTGATGCGCACCCGCTCGATGGCTTCAAAAAAATTCTCAATTACTTCCTTGCCTTCCACCGTGCGTTTGCGTTGCCTCGGCTCGGTAACCACCATGATATCCGAATCAAAACCTTCGATGGCGATTACCGCATCGGCCTGGTATTTTTGACACAGATTTTTAATCTCATTCACATCCAGGGGAGGCGGTAAAATGCCGGTTCCGGTACCATAAAACATATCGTTGGCAATCGAAACGCGGAACTTCGGACCATCCATCAACCTACCTTGCAATGCCGCTAAAGCCTGCTCCACACCACGTTTGTCTGCAAATAAAATCTCGCCAGTAAAAATGCCTTCCACAATATTCAACCATTGATTTTGACGGTTAGGCTTGTATCGGTTTACCAACACCACCGACTGAATTTCCTTCGGAAGACTCACATCGGCTGGGCGTAATCCGGTGTATGTAACGGTAGTTCTACATGAACTAAACAGCAATGCCATCACAATGGCTGTGAACAGTATTCTCATATTCCGCGAAGTTATAGATTTTAAATTTTGCTTACCAAGCATCATGCCCGGAGCTACTTACCCAACTTTTTCACTCAGTTCGAGCCAGCGCATAGTCTTCTCTTCCAGCATTTCACTTAGCTTTTTCAGCTCTTCGCCCAAACGATTCAGTTCCACATGGTCCGAAATTCCGCTGTTCAATTCATCGGTAAGCTGCTGAACTTTCGTTTCCAGCTGGGGTATTTCGGCGTCGAGTTGGTTAAATTCGTGTACTTCCTTAAAAGATGGTTTCGTGGTGCTCTTAGGCTTTTCTGCCTCAATAACAGGAGCTTGTTTTGGAGCTTGGGGTGATGGTTTTTCCTTCTCGCTTAATTCGCTGCGGTAATCGGTGTAATTGCCGTTGTAGTCGCGAATAATGCCGTTCCCTTCAAAAATAAAAAGATGATCGGCCAGTGTATCCATAAAATAGCGGTCGTGCGAAACAATCAATACGCAGCCGGTATAGCTTTCCAGAAATTCCTGCAAAATGTTCAGTGTCTGGATATCGAGGTCGTTTGTAGGCTCATCCAGAATCAAGAAATTCGGATTCTTCATCAACACCGTGAGCAAATACAACCTTCGCTTCTCGCCACCGCTCAGTTTTTCGACCTGCGTATACTGCACCGGTGGCGGAAATAAAAATAACGTAAGCAGTTGCGATGCGGTAAGGTTTCGGCCATCGGCCAAGGGAATCACATCCGCCACGTCCTTGATCACTTCTATCACGCGCTTGTCGGGACTCAGTTTTATGCCATCCTGAGCGTAATAGCCAAACACAACCGTTTCGCCGGTGGTAATTTTGCCGCTATCGCTTTCGAGATCGCCGGTAATCATCTTCAACAATGTCGATTTTCCGCAGCCGTTCTTGCCCACAATGCCAATCTTCTCGCCGCGCTTAAACGTGTACGTAAAGGGTTCGATGAGCACCGTTTCGCCATAGCGCTTCGATACTTTTACCAGTTCGAGAATTTTCCCGCCCAGTCGGTTCATCTTTACGCTCAGTTGAATCTGATCGTCTTTAAGGCGTTGTGAGGCTTTATCCTTGATGTCGTAAAACTGCTCGATGCGTGCTTTGGCTTTTGTGCCGCGCGCTTTGGGCATGCGGCGCATCCATTCGAGTTCGCGGGTAAAGGTATTGCG
>Ga0169931_10006923_pt1 | contig 16942 bp, 13 predicted proteins | sample Kivu_15m_20L_FD_129675 | JGI IMG/M metagenome (GOLD analysis project Ga0169931, IMG submission 129675) | Freshwater microbial communities from Lake Kivu, Western Province, Rwanda to study Microbial Dark Matter (Phase II) - Kivu_15m_20L... | ecosystem: Environmental > Aquatic > Freshwater > Lake...
CAGCGCGTGCGCAGTACTCGGGCCCGTAACGAACCCTAATTTGAGCTCGGGCCGGGGGCGTAGCGCGCCTTCGGCGCGTATTCGCGCCTTCGGCGCATGTACCGTGACGTCACATGACGTCACGGTTATTTTGCGAAATCATCCGCTGGAGCAGTTGAGTTGTACATACAGTAGGCAGTAGACTTTTCAAAGAAACGCGAAACTCAAACAACATAGCATCTGAAGAAGAAAGTAAGTATGGTACGATATTAAAAGTATACAATAATTTGATGGAGATTTTAGAAATGATAAGGACTCGGTCTTCTTGGGATAAAAAAATTTAATGATTATCTATATCAACTGATTCCCTTGGGAAGCTCCCCTACTACATATCACCCGAGGGTAAACTTTGAGTTTCCATTTCTTGAATAATTTTTTGAGTTTCTTCTGCAGATAGAATCTTATGAATACAATCCTTTCCATCATTACTCAAGGTCATACAAAATAATTCCATTTTCTCAGCAGATGTAGCACTCGCATCCATAGTTTTATTTAACACCTTAACAGCTAAACGTAGAGCTTCTTCTATTGTGGGCATAATTATAGACTCCTCTTCTGCTTCCTGCTCCTTTCCTTCTGCTGATCCTGCTGATATTGATGGTACATTGTCCTTGGGCACAATACCATAATCTGTTTTCAAGAGTGATTTACCAGCGGAATGATTCGATCCAATAACCGTAGCTTTCCAGCCACTGTAATTACCACTGGGATCACTTTGATACAATTGAAATCCACAATGTGTATCATATCCAGCAAACAAAAAGGCTACACCAAAGGGCCGTAAACCTCCATATTGAGTATAGGCTTGTTTGTAATTACAAACATGTTCGACTAAATTTTCCATAGGAATGGCTTCACCATATTGATACAAGTAACGACATGCACGTAATCGTGCTTCATCAATCAGTATATTGGCATCTGCAGTCAAACCAGCCACAGTACATGCAATATGAGATGATAATTTGTATGTTTTATCCGAAATCTAAATGTATATATATATATATATACAGAATCGTAATAACAACATGCAAGTGTCAAAAGCTTTCTGGATGGGATTCGAATGGCCCCATGGATAATGCATGTATACAGTACGTACCTTGGAAGGTGCAAGTAAACCACTTGTTAATTTCTTTTCACAAGCCATGACAACACCATCTTTGGCTAAGATACCCACACATGTCCCCGCATTGTTAATAGCTTCAATAGCATATTCTACTTGATGCAATCGACCTTCCGGTGAGAATGTCGTCGTGGATGAATCATATCGACGTGCCATAGTATGATGATGATTATGATGGAAATGATTTGGGAAGCTATAAGCTGTTGATGTTACACAAACGAAATGCAGATATGCTGCTGCTGCGCTGCTGCTGTTTGATTTGTTTCGTACGGCTTTATCAAGAGAAACGCACAGAAGACGTCCGAAAAAAAAAATCCTTGGCGCGTGGCTTGCGGCTGCGTGCCGGGCGGCCGTGCCGTTTACCCGTATTTAGGACATCCGCTCGGGCCCCCAGGTTGCCATGCAGGTTGCCCCGGGATGACCGAATACCGAATGCAGCCCTGGGGCAACTTTAGCGTAACACGAGTATATCCTCTACATACGTGATGCGCTTTTTGCTCGCATGCCGTGCTTGCTTTTTTTAAAAAAATCTCAGAAATCGCTTTTAAAACTTGAGTGACAGGATGAAAAATTCCGGAGACTTCAGAAAACCCACCAAATCGATGATTTCGCCTTGGGGAGGAGGGTTGACGGGACACGCGAATGAATCTCCTATACGGGGGGGGGACCCCCTAGGCAGCACGTGCGCAGTAGCTACTCGGGCCCGAAACGAACCCTAGTATTTGATCTCGGGCCGGGGACGCAGCGCGCCTTCATCGCGTGGTGTTACGCGAAATGAAAGAGCACGTGCTGATGACGTAAGATATCGTATGTAGAGGATATACTCGTGTTACGCGAAAGTTGCCCCTTGTACATACATCCCGATCGATACTATCAACTATCAGACCATTAGCCAATCATACAATTACACATAGTGCAATCTCACGATTTCACTTAGGTATCTTTTTTCTCTTCTGGATTTGAAGATGGGAATGAATGAATAGGCTCTAATCGCAATTGAAGAAAAGAAACCTAAAATATCTCTCCCTCTCTCTCTGCATGATATATGCGTGTATAAGAACACGCATATATCCAATAGATTAGACAAAAAGGATGAATCCTGCTACTACAAGTACGCCAACATCCACGATTTTAACACCGTCTTCTGAAAACAAAAAGAAGAAGAAGAAAAAGAATCGTATTTCAAAATCAGAACGAAAACGTAGAAAACGACAAAGAGAATTAGAAGAACTATTACATACTCCAACTCTAGATTCTTCGAGTCCTTCTTCATCCCTTTTTAAGGATTCAACCACATGTCATATAACGACAACAGTGAATGATCATAAGGTTGATATTCATTCTAGTATAACGAATACCTCAAAACCTATACATACTCAGTTAGCAACACCAAAACAGAAGCCTACTTTAGGTTTGAATGCACAAGTTAATCCTCCTTCTACTTATTCGACTGTGGAAACATCTAATATAAATCATCAAACGACAAGCACAATTCAAAACACTACCACTGTTTATAACGATGAACCAGAGAATTCCATCCCGATTACATCTTCTTCATCCTCCATAAAGAAAAATCAACAACAACAGCAACAACAAACAATGGAGTGTTATTCACCCTTTACACAAAAATTATTTGTTCGGGACATTCAATTTGTATATCCAAAAACGATAAATATGAATTCAACAGCTGCCTTATTATTGTCATCCACTACGCCATCCACCGTCATGAAACCATACACCTTTACATTATTACGACAAGAGGAGGAAGTGGAGGATAATAACTTGAATCGAACGAATAACTCACAAGCGATATTGAAGAAGACGAAGGATGTAGTGGATGGCTATGATTGTACTCCGACAATCGATGAATCCATGGATGATATATTCGATATAAAGAGGAGAAAAAGAAACGTAGAACAAGAAGAAAAGGAAAGGCAATGTCACGATAATAATATCTCTTCTTCTTCTCAAGCAACAAAAACACTCAATTCATCAATAGTATCATCAACATCATCCATGTTGAGTCAACGTGGCCGAATGACGATACAACAACAAGCAGAAACGAAAGCAAATTCATCCAACACAGAGTTAGATTCTTCTTCATCTGATGATAGTGAATTATTTACCCATATAAAGAATAATGCATCATCCTCAATTGTATTGCAATCCTCTAAGGATATACAGAAGATTTCATCGAAAGACGATAACAAACAACAGCCACAGAGACAACTAATATCACAACAACAGAATGTTATGAAACTACAGAAACAAAAGATGAATGATGATGGAATGACCAATTCATTAAAAGAAGAAAATCAACAACCACAGAGACAATTAGTGTCACAACAACAAGATAGTACAATACGACAGCCACAAGATATGGAAGATCATCATCATCATCATCATAGACCTCTCTCGGGACGGACTTTACAAGATGTTATTCGAGATACAATGGGTAAAAGACCACGAAGTAATTCTACAGATGGGGTTTTAAATCTTCCCCAATGTGGATTATGTGATGAGATTCGTGTATTGGAATCATACCAATGGAAGAAAAATACATGTAAAAAAGGAGATTCTATCATAGGAGTCACAGGACAACAAGCAATCACTTGTGGTCAATTGAATCATCCTCGAGGTTTAATCAATCTTGGAAATACATGTTTCCTAAATGCAACATTGCAATGTTTAGCATACTTACCTACATTTTGTCAATGTTTGATTTCACTTCCCAATCTATCAACATCACCATCATCATCTCATGTACAGAGTAATCAACCAGGTCACAAGACAAGTTCTTTAAGTCCAGGCAAGAAAATTACCTTGTATATGCAAACGATACTTGAAAAGATGCATGGGATATCATCTCCAAATGAAAATGGATCCATGACTACGAACAACACATTAGGACCATTAGCACCCAAAGTGTTATATCATGCCATCCCATCTCTTAGTGGTTCTGGTCGAGGTTATACCTTCCGTCCAGGCCGACAAGAAGATGCACATGAGTTTCTGATCCATCTGTTGGATACAATGCAAAATGGTGAATTGCAAGCAGCAGGTATGATGACTCGGATACAAAAATATCATCATATCATACCTTTTTAGTATTATGTATTCTATTTTTCTGACACGATACTGATGTCCTGACAAACGTATAAATTACATATTGCTGCATTGTATTTAGGTATTAATCCAAAAGCCAGTGGTTGGAGAGATCGACTACCCATTCCAAGATTAGATGAAACTACGTTCATCCATCGAGTATTTGGGGGGTACCTTCGTAGTCAAATCACATGCCCTAGTTGTGGTTATAAAAGTAATACTTATGATCCCTTCCTTGATTTAGCCTTGGAGGTAAATCAAAGTTCATCACTCATGTCTGCCCTATCTCAATTCATGAAAAGAGAAACTTTAGATTCAGCGAATAAATGGAAATGTTCAGGATGCAGTAAGCATGTTTGTGCGACAAAGCAATTGACTGTTTTTCGTCCACCATTGTCACTTGTTGTTCAACTGAAACGATTTGTGTATGGAGGTCAAGGCATGCTCTTACCGCACAAAAATGGATTTCACAATAAATTTTTGAAGAATGCTGCCACTAGGTCTAAAATCCAAAAGCCGATTGATTTTTCTACAGTACTTGAGCTTCCACTCAGTGACGGTCGACGCTGCGAATACTACCTCACAGGTATAATCATACATGAAGGAAGTAGTGCAAATTCTGGACACTATACTGCTTGTGTCCGCAAGCCAAATTTTGATCATAATCGTGATGAATGGTACCATATGGATGACGGCTCCGTTTCAAAGGTTTCTGAGAATTCCGTGCTTCAACAGAAAAATGCATACGTATTGTTTTACACAAGAAAGGAAGTAAAACTAGAGCTTCCACGACCACCATCACGGTCATTTGTTGATGCTGAGGAAGCGAAAAAAGTCGTTTCGGCTCGATCCAAGGCTCGGGTCGATAGTTTAGTCTCACTCGAAGACGGCAAGATTGTCCATGGAATCGACCATCAAATGGTTATAGCATCCATGAATAGAGGATTCAAAGAAATGGGCGAAACCGCATCCATCTTAAAAAATGCGTCTATATCGAGCCTAACTTTAACTCCTAGGGATAATAAAATCGCTGATACCTTTGCGGGAGAGACCAAGTCAACTTCGAAGCCAACCACAGATTCTGCTCATAATCAAACGTTTAAATTAGGTATGCAGCAGATGGCACATCATGAAGGCAAAACGAAGACAAAAGCTGCGAGAAAATCGATTAAAATTAATCGCGGTATTGATTCAGTCGAAGTTTTCCTTCACGACGGGAAGAAAGCGAATTTGTGGACGTTTAATGACCAAAGTAAAGATCTCGCGGAGGGATCACTTCTTGGTAATCGCCCCGTATCTACGTGGGAACAAGAGGATAATGACGGCAAGGTTACAACCCACAACCAAAACTTAGTAGATAAGCGAGATTTAGCCTTGAATGAACTTCGTTCCCAAAGTAAGAGCAGGAAACGAAAAATGTTCTTAGACACTTGGGATGCGAATTTGGATGCAGGGAAAGTCAAAAAAGTCAAAAATCGAATGCAAAATAAGCCTTCTCCCTCACAAAACCCCTTCCAAATCATGCAGCAAATGAAGATGAACAAAAAGAAGGGCTTCTTTGCGAAAAAGTATTAAATTAGATGAGCTGATATTCGTATTCTGCATGAATACTAACAACATATTATTCATGTAATAGATGTCACCATTATCGCGTATGCTTCAGCTAGTTATCATAACACACATTGAGATTCGTGAACGTTTTAACTCATTCATAAAAATTATCAAAGATAGTAATGCGTTGATTGATTAACGTCATTATAACAATTTATGGTCTTCGCCTCTTTCGCTCTTCGTTACCTGACACCTGATGAATACTATACATGTCAAATGATCGCTTATTGGAATCGTTTTTTCCTGCCTCTCTTTTTGGATCTTTTGACAGCTGAACTGTGTCTTGATTAGTTCCGTCTTCGTCTGGCTCCACATCGATTTCGTCTTCATCCTCCCCGATTTCATTATCGTCTACCGAATCACTATCATCCCCTCGTTCAGCATGATCGAAATCGACACCTAAATCTTCATCCATGTCCGCATCCTCTTCCAAATACCCTTCATCATAAAATTCTTCATTTGCTGAACATGGATCTATGGCTGAGGCATTATCCTTAACTTCAGGTGTATCAAGAATAATGTTGTGCCTTTAGTTCCGCAGATAAAACGTTGATTGAGCTCAGCTCTATTAATAAATAAAACAAACGGAATAACGTGAAACTTACCTTTCAATAAGCGCCTCTGTCTCTGTACGCAGAATGCACATTGTCGAGCATAGCATATCACTATGCCTACGATTAGTTATGGCTTGCTTCTGAAGATTATGATTCATCTGTACTTCGCGTTCGAGTTCAGCTTTCAAAGCACTGACTTCAATACGAAGCATTTTTAATCTATTTTCCTCTTCTTGAACTTTAAGCGTCTTAGGTAGGTTCTTTCCGAGCCAAATCATACCAAAGGGAGAAGCACCCATTGCATCTCCCACACCTATATTCAAAAGAAGAACGAATGAAATAAAATGAGATTAAATGTTGAATGTCAGATTCTAGTAATGTGGATTTATATCGAAATATGAGGCAAATCGTACCATAACCTGCAAAGCGAGATGAAGATTCGCTTAAGAGTGATGCCAATAAAGGAACGTTCATGGGTGTTCTGGGATGTGAAAGACATTGCCATGGTATACATCGATCCTCGTTGCTCAAGGTACTCTTCTTTCCCAATGCGGTGAGATGATCTTTTTCGCCAGTTCCATCATCGACATTGTGCAGCTTCGTATATTTCCCCTTTTCAAACGACAAAGTTGATATTGTTTTTGAGTCTTTGTCAATTTTTGCCCTCTTCTTAGTAGCTCCATTCATTGTACTATCATCATCGTCTTTTTGCCCTCTGCTTTTCGAAGGCGACCGGGATCGACGACTCATACCATTAGCAGTTGTCAGATCCTGTGCAGTAGATGAAGGAGTAGAGGGTATAGCAGAAGAAGTAATGGCTAAGGCGTTCTTTACCACCAACAGTTCTTTGGGAGGACGGATCGTTGCCACAGCAGTCTCAGCAGTTTGTAATTGTGATTCCAAGGCTAGCCAAGCTTCCCATAGAGCATTATTTTCTTTTTGTTTCTCCTCTACATAATCCTCCGTGGAATGCTCCATGGAAACCATACCCGAATCTGAATGTAGCGAGGATTCTATTGCACCTGTAGAAGTACCCCGTGATTCTAAACCTCGAACCATATGCTTAAGAATGCTACACATAACCCGTTGAATGACCAAAACAGACGCTTTCTTTTGAATCAAATCCTGTAATAAATGCAGTTGTCCATATACCACCTGTCGAGTCAGGAGTAGTCGATGACATTGATAGACAAAATGAGCACGGTAGGAAACGTATTCACTCTCAATACCTTCCCGTTTAAATTCAGAAATAGCAATTTTCTTTCGTAGTTCTGCAAGTCTCTTTTCTTCATCTGGATCAATTTTACTTGGCATAACAGGTGTACCCATCTGAGACGTAGAAACACTAGGGAGGGGTAAAACACTCACGGGTTTGTCCACGGTTACAGGAACGACACCAAGCAAATCTCGTGCCATGAAATCCTGGTTGATGAAAGTAAAGAGCTTTTGTGAGTATGTAACACAGGCACATCGATAAGCTTCCATATGATGCAAATCCTTTTCCATCTCTTCCGGGGACAGTATTTTAATAAAGTTAGCGACTCGAGATCCAACATGTCGAGCGGTCATACCCCGAGCTAATAACGTAGGGTCCAACGCGTGAGTTTGTTTACGGCGGATACCAAATTGGTCCAATAATTTTTCTTTATCCACGGACGTGGCGGTGTTGGAAGATGAGTTCACGGTGTGGGTATGTTTTACACTCCCTGTCTTTCCACCCCTCCCTCCGCCCAAACTCCGTGAATTACTAGAGATTGGATAGTGATTTGTCGTACGCGCAACATTGTGGATATCACGATCATCTCTTTCTGACTTGGCTGTCTTATCTTTTCCCTTCGTCGTTGCCTTGTTGGAACGATTAGTAGCTGAAATCGTTGTCGATGCCTCACTTGTTGCTGAACCACGTTTGACCATTTTTCAAAGCGTTTTCTGAAAGGTTTCAACAGTAAGATTGAGGTACGAACAAAACAGATTCGAACGCGATAACTGGAAAGGAGACATACAATGAAAATGACAGAGTTAGAGTAGAAATGTTCATGAGATGCAAGGATTTCATGAATAAACTATACGAGACATCAATTAGTATTGTAGGACAACATGTCGCCGTCATACTCTTTCGGTAAGTTCTTACTTACATTTTATCCTCGCAGACCAAGGACTTAGTTCGATGGAGTATTGTTTAGTATTTACAAGATATCGCTGCAGGTTGTGGAAGGATCACGATATCTGAAACGATTCTATTCCTGTAGCAGGAAGTCAATATTGCGCCATGTATACTGCAACAGCGTCAACATGCACATCTATTCCTACTTTTGTGCAACTAGAGAGACATACTATGTATAACTGCTGCTGGAATTTCTTTTGACTCTGAGCATTTAGTGTACGATCCTACATACTAAGTACTCAATACGTTCGATGTATGTAGACAAATCCGGACTGTGTGACGCAATACATAGGCCTACGCAATGTCCATGTCCATCGACCATCGAACCGATTGCTTTTTCTTTTTGCAAATAAATATCATAATTCTGTATCATGCGTGAGAATTGAATACTACCGGGGTAACAACGAACCATGACGACGATGCACAAGCATTATTCCTATAACTAACTATATATACAATGCCATTCATCTTTATTTATCTTGCTAATTTAAACATAGTATGACCGTGAATCTGGAAAAAAAGCTCAGGGATGCTGCTCGGGAAGGAAACATTGAAATTGTGACCCATCTTCTCGGTAATCCCCAATTATACATTCAAGATACCGATGAGGAAGGAAATGATGCACTGATATGGGCAAGTCGTCGTGGGAATGTAGATATAGTTAGGAAACTTATAGAACATGGCATTCCTCTGAATCGACAGAATGAACAGGGAAATTCTGCGTTACATTTGGCTCTTGCTCTGAAGCATGAACAGGTAGCCATGACATTAGTTCAGAGTGGAGCTGATGTACATCTAAAAAATGAAAATGAGAGTACGGCGCTATTATTAGCTAGCTCACATGGATATATAAATACGGCTTTGGAACTACTGAAGAAAGGAGCCGATGTTCATCAGCGTAATATGTTTGGTAACACAGCGTTATCGATTGCAAGTAAAAATGGTCATTCCAAGGTTGTGAAAAAACTGTTGGAGTTTGGGGCGGACATTGAGATGATGAATAATGAAGGAAAATTGGCCAAGGATTATGCCTTATTAGGTGGTCATTCCACTGTTGTAGCCTTGTTAGATGAGGTAAGTTCTCATACACGGTCGATATATGACGTTTGTCCTCCCTACTCTAGCTATTCATCCTCTACTGTTATTAGCACGCAGTTACAGTGACACAAGGAAATGACGGTGATACTAATGACGAAGACTACAGAGGAGTAAGTACAAACAGTGCTGCTGATATTGACGAACCTGAGAGGCCTGAAAGTAGCCCGCTAGTATTGGAAGAACTTGAAAAGGAAACAACAACAAAACACGATAGTGACACATTGAGCTTATCAGAGCACATCGCTACGGTCAGTATAGATGACAAAAGCGTAGAGGAAGAAGTTGCTGAAGCGAGGAGTAGGATATTTTTCATGGCTTTTGTGAAAGACTTGAATGAAATCTTTTAGTCGTTACGTCACTAGTTTGAAAATCGTTCATTGTATACACGTTATTTTAGTCTAAGATTCGACCATGAGACATACGTAAATTTATGTTGATCTTGCAACTCTATAATGTAACCATCGAATACAGTGAAAGTCCGATAGATCTTTGCGATACGTGCTTCAATATAAAAAGCCATCCAAAGCATGTTGCAGTACATGTCGGTCGGACGCCAAAACATGGATAAGTATTTCCTGGTCTTACCCTTTAAAGAATTGTCTCAAGCTGCTTCCGGAGGCGATGATTGTCGTTTGTCGTGAATATTCAGGGAGGGAGATTGAGCTCTAGAATTTTTTTTTAAATCAATAGATCATGAAGTGAATAACTGTCGGCGGGACGATAATGATCGAGAGGGATTAATAGGTTAGATAATACCAGTATGATGAGATTGCCTTCTTGAACAGTATTCAACAAGTAGAGCTATCGTCATCCGCGCAAGCACTAACAAAAAATATCAATTCATATGAAATCCGTGTCTTCTATGTATAATCATTGATATCTTTTTATGCTCCTTTCCTTCAACTTCATTCCCAACCACACCTTACGTTTCAGATTCACTTTGTAGCTACCTTCATTATCAAAAGTCCAGCTTGCTCTTTGTGTCGTTTTTTTTTTACACTTAAATATGGTCTCAAGGCGATGCAGCATAATTTCATCTCAGCAAATAGCGAAACTAATGGTAACCAATCGTATTTAAGTCGTTACAAATCGCTCACCAGCCGATGGAGTATGCACTTTTAGTTTTCTGTCATCGAAAGCCAGCAGTGACTATGCTTTATCCTGTCCGCATATCCATGAAGTACACATGAATTTGTTGGTACAATTTTAATATGGATTTGTAAAATAATATTTTATACGCTGATGAATTTAATTTAAATTTACTTACACGCTATTCACTATGAGCTAATACACATATAATTTGAACGAAGTCTATTTGAGGTCAATTAAAAAAAGTGACGTGTTTCATTAAGATGTATGATAATAATATGTGCTGAATAGCTGAATATTAATGGATCAACATCTATCAGAGAACATGTCGCGAGGCGGCCAACTTTTCGCATGACTTGAAAATGACCTTCTACAGTCTCAAAAAGACAGATTGTTACAATATCCTTTACAAGTATCCTGTAAAGTTTCAAGTAGATGGCATTAGAATGCTTTGATGTTGCCAACTTTTTAAAAATAAAGTAGCAGATACACGTACCGGGCAAACTTTCCCTGCATTTGTGACGACGCTGTTACAGATACGCGTACGACGCTTGCTGGACCTTGATGCCAATTGAACGCATGTTCTCGTAGCTCCATTTCGAAGAGTAAACATCGCTAAGGGATTGTCGTGACATTCTGGACTTACAGATACTGGTGTAGAAGAAGGCTTTCGAGACGGTTGGAGTATAGGCGACGGTATAACCAAAGGCTTCGATGTTGGTTTGCTTGACGGTCTGACGAAAGGCTTCGATGTCGGTTTTTTTGTCGTTTGGGCTGAAGGAGAGGAAGTGGGACGTGATTCAGAGAGAATAACTTTCACAACAATCGGATCGTGGTCTGAGTATCTATATGGTACTGTTCCATTGAATAGACTCTTATCCCTTCCGTAATCTGTATTGTAATCAAGCGCATCAACCTCATCACTGTTAACATGCCAGGTACGAGCTCCTACAACCCGATGAGACGAGGTATTTTTAATAAAAACGTAGTCAAGGTCTCCAAATTGTCCATCAAATAAGTAAGAGTATGGTTTACTCTCAAATAACGACGCTACCGATATATAGCCCCCTTGTATTATGGTCATTATTGGATCTTCCATATCGTATGAGTTAAAGTCACCGGCAAGTACAATGTTATCCGTTTCAATCCCAGTTCTATTCAAAAACGTAACAGCGTCGAAAAAAGCTCGATAAAACATGTTAGTTGATCATAAATCATAGATGATATTGGTATTGCTTTTGATAAACACTTACGGGTTATTTTTTAGCCAACTTAGTAGTGCAGTCGCTGTGAGTGTACGCATATGGTTGAACATAGACGCACCGTTTAGCTGATCTCGGTCCAAACCAACGGCAATGTTGGCAGAGTCGCCCTTGGATTTGAAATGGTTAACAACAATCGTAACGTTTGATCCGCTGCTCTTAAGCTTCAAGGTTGCAGCGATTGGTACTCTTGTTACGCAAAAAATACAACCTATTGTCGAGTTACCGAGTAAAGCTGGAGACACCTGCGCATCCGTTAGGGTTGCCAAACCAAGTAATTCGAGAATTTTTTGGTCGAAGACGATATCTACCTTGATCTGATCACCACCGATAGTGTCTAGATTCGCTAGTACACTAGTGGCGACATATAGTCTTGAAGGATTCGCAATGTTAAGTCTTGATACAAGATCCTTCACAGCAGGATTACCAGCTGAATTTTCCAGTTCCGTAAAGGCAAATACATCGGCATTCATGGCTGAAAGAGCAACAGTAGTTTTCATCGCTTGACGTTGAAATTCCTCTGCAGTATTGGCGCCTCGAACATTAAGGGTGGTAAAATAGTTCAAGAGATTTGATGATACAATCTTAATGTCCCCAGTCAAGAATGATGGAGGGGCCGGACGTGGGTTAGACAACGTATCAACAATTAGATCTTCGTTTTTCAAAGTTGCAACATAGTAATATTTGCTGTATCCTGTATTGATCCAAAGAGGGCCTCGCAACGTCGTTACCACATCACCACCTCGTATGAAGTAACGATCTGTGTCGATGCGATATAGACCCCCGAACAGGATAGGGAGGGGATTTTGCACATTACTATTATCGTCGGTTGAGATGCAGCTCCTTTTCAACAAATCTAGGTGCTGCGAATAGCCGCTCACACTGGGGTAGTGAGAAACCGAATATTGGTACAATCGACCAATATCTGCGTCAGCAGCGCACAGTACCACTTCCCCATACCGATCAAGATTGAAATATTCGCTGACTACAACTTTGTAGGATGTAGCCGGTACAATGTTGACAAGCATACCCTGAAAAGAATCGAGAACAGAAATATTGGATACTGGCATAAGAATATCTACAGGAGTGAAGCTCTTGTACGTAGGAAGAATCTCATAGTTAACAGAAATAAGCTCCTTCATGCCATTGTACACAGCAATAGTACCTGTCAACTTAATGCCAGCTCCAACGGTTGTTGGTTTGGACCCTCTACTTGTAAAGATGAATAAACCTGATGATGTACTTAACAACATGGGTGTTTCCTGAATGTAAAATCCATTATACACTATCGCGGTTACAAATCCCGTGCAAATAGTAACAATCTGACCCACAGACTTCAAGCTACTCGTGACATCTTGGATAGTTGAATCACAACCACGTGTCGGCGCTAACGTGGGTAAAGAAATCGGGTTGGACGACACAGGATAAGAAACAGGGCTTTTCGTAGGTGACGAAGTAATAGAAGAAGACCCGGCCCATTTTCTAGGGGTCATATCAGTTGCGTTATAGTTGCCATACACAGAATTCCAGTCGATCGGGTCCCAAACACCTTTAGGATCAGTCTTACCTGCAAGGCGTTCTGCACGGCCACCTGAAAAATAGTGACCATTTGTAGTACTGCCTTGCTGACCAGGTACTCCATAAATATCCACAATTGTGATTGTGCCGCCAGGAGTACCTCTTATGATAGCGATCTGATCATCACCGTTGCTATCGGCAGGTCCTCCAGTGCTTGCGACCTTGTCACATGTACCAACAGGGTAACCAGACCACGAGTAGTTTGCAGCCAGTGGAGTACAGATCATAAGAAAACCATCAGTACCAACAGCAAGTCCGTTTAGAGAGATGGCTGAGGTGTTAGTAGGACCTGTTTGTAGCAGAATGATGATAGGACATATATGATATAAAGTATTTCGCGACAAAAGATTTGAAATCATTGAACCAGTTACCTGCGTTCCCATTGGTCCACCGGATGAGGTACAGGGAAGGATCATTGATAATTTGTCCTGCACCATCAACAGAGTATAACTCAACGTATCGGGCGTTGTTAGAGCCGATATATTTGTTCTTGGGATCAGTAATCTCAGTAATGATAAGATTCGGCACGGCAAGCGCTACATTAATTAGAAACAATGTACATAATCAGACATGATACTTTTTGTAATGAACTGTGTGAGTCATATAAAATGGTCACACCTTTGCCCAAAACGCATGTAAGAAAGAAGAGTACGCTCGCTATCATGGTTGTAAATTTTTATCCCCACGTCAATGATGTTTCTGTTCAGAAGAAGTTCTTGACCTTCACCTACGACGGTTGTGAAAATATGTACTTGTTTTTCGGGCTCCATCATCATGTCGTATCCACCATTTGTATTGAATCTTTTTTGAATCTCTTTTCGCAAATACCTATTATAAAAACTTCATTACTTTTTATCGTGGTCGTGCATGCGATAATTAGAAGAACTTTTTACATTTTCATGGTCTTGAGCTGTCTTCTTGATGGATACTTATGATTGTCCTTGTCTACAGCAGTTTTATTTTTGTTCCACGTCGACATTATCCTTCAGGCCATGCATCATGCTCCACAGATCATACTTCATGCTCTAACTGCAATAGAACCTAACCTGTTTCAATGGCCAAAACAAAATTATTTGATAATTTTGTAAAGCTTGTTATAAGTCTACAGCATTTACTCCAACATAGGATGCAAAGTGGTATCCATCATAGAGTTTCAGTTGTATTTTCAGATCAAAATATTTATCGAATTTACTACGCACTTGAAAGGCTGCAATAATATTAAAACCATTTTAAGAGAAGACGGATTATCCATGACATGCATAATCAACACAGATATTTTTGCATCGATGATGTGGAAGATACATTTGGTTAAGGAGACCAAACGTTAGGCGATTCATGAATATAAATCTCATCTGTAATGCTCCTATGATTAACAGATTTTCTACAAAAATGCACTAAGAGTCAAAAATTTACTCCAATTATGATATAGGTACCTTTACAATTCAAGACATTGACCGGAAGCAAGGATCAGTAGCTTTTATTACCCTTATCTTTTAAACAATCTGGGTGTAAGCTAATACCAATGTTACGTACAATGTAAATAAATTATGCAATAAACGATGGAAATCTCAGCGAGTGAGAAATTTCAAGGACATGTTTACAAGAACTTCATGCTTCTTTCTGTACGGTGGGAATAGGTTTTGGACAATATCGAAAAAGCCTTGCTTAAGTACCGATCGTTCATGAGAAAAGGTCTTGAAACCATGATGGCCATGATAAGATCCCATCCCGCTGTCGCCAATACCTCCAAAGGGCAAATGATAATTGAAAACGTGCGAAGCCACTCCATTCACATACACCCCACCTGATGAAGTACTCTGCAAAATCTTCTCGGTTCGTTTTCTGTTGGTACTGAAAATATACAGCGCCAAGGGTTTGGGTCGCGATCGAATCATTTTACACATTTCCATATCATCGTTGTACGTAAGAATCGGTAGAACGGGTCCGAAGATCTCTTCGTTCATACAGGGATTGGATATCTTTACATGTGTCAAGATTGTTGGGGAGTAAAAGAGTTCATCATCATCATATTCCCCTCCCATTGCCACCACGGCACCCATTTTTACAGATTGATGTACCATAGTCTTGATCCGATCATAATGGAAACGGTTGATGGATCGAGATAAAGCTGTAGATTGTATCTGTTCGGCCTTTGATTTTCCATAATATGTCTCTATCGCAACTTTAACCTCCGTAATAAAAGCGTCAAAGGACCTTTCATGAACCAAAACATAATCTGATGCGACACATGTTTGTCCCTGAGAGAAAAATTTGCCAAATACGATATGCTTCGCAGCCTCTTTTAGTGATGCTGATTCATCTACAATTACTGGAGACTTCCCTCCGAGCTCTAGTGTGACTGGAGTTAAATGTTTGGCCGCTGCTTCCATGACTAACTTTCCTACACGTGTTCCTCCCGTGTATAATATATGGTCAAATGGACATTGTAAGAGAGCCTGAGATACATCCGGGCCACCTTCGAATATTACGACCTCATCTTCATTAAAGCATTCACGGATTAGACTGGTCAAAAATTTACTGGAATGAGGAGCTAATTCGGATGGTTTCATAACGACTTTGTTCCCAGCCGCTATAGCCGCAATCAAAGGATTTATTACGAGTTGTACAGGATAATTCCATGGACCGATGATAAGAACAACACCCTTGGGTTCATAGTACAGTTGACTCCGTGAAGTGGATAGTAGCATTATAGTTCCGACATTTTTGGGTCTCATCCATTGTTTAACATTTCGTATCGCACAATCAAGCTCGATAACCAAGGGGTAAAGTTCAACCATATCAACATCTAAGGGACATTTGTGAAGATCCTTAAAAAGAGCCTCATGTAATTCAGTGCGACGATTAAGTAAGGTGGTTTTCAATCTCTTTAAAGTTCTTATACGTTGTTCAGGTGTGGTGCGATCAGAATGTAAAGATGAACTCTTGAGTGTGTCAAACACTTGCGGGATGCGATCGATCAAAGTTGAAGCGTTTGTTGTTTCCGACGTGCTCATAACAATAATGAAGTAATAATAGATTAAGAGACGGTGAAGCATATATGCAAATAGAAATGAATGAGAACCAAGCTCTCCTTTGTTGGCTTTTTCTTCGTTGGATGCTTATTATTGTCCTGACAGCAGCACTATTACATTAATAGGGTAGGCTCGTACATAATACCAGTTCGTCTGTTTTCAGCCGCTGATGAATTCGGTACTACATAAAAGTATACATTTTTTTTTTTGAACGAATTTCAAGGCCTTTGCCCATGTTACCATGAGTTTTGATTAGAGAGTCCGCCTTAGTCGGCATTACTTTACACGGA
>Ga0169931_10006924_pt1 | contig 16939 bp, 14 predicted proteins | sample Kivu_15m_20L_FD_129675 | JGI IMG/M metagenome (GOLD analysis project Ga0169931, IMG submission 129675) | Freshwater microbial communities from Lake Kivu, Western Province, Rwanda to study Microbial Dark Matter (Phase II) - Kivu_15m_20L... | ecosystem: Environmental > Aquatic > Freshwater > Lake...
GCAAAGAAGTACAAGGCTGCTGGCGGGGGTTACACGTCGTGAAGGACCCTCAGAAGTCTCTCAAGGACTGGACCGCCCAGAAGTGGCGCACCAAGTCTGGTAAGCCGTCCTCCAAGACGGGAGAAAGATATTTACCGGAAGCGGCGATTAAGGCATTATCTCCTGCGGAATACGCGGCGACGACAGCCGCCAAGCGCAAGGGTAAGAAGAGCGGTAAGCAGTTCGTGCGTCAACCTGACAATATTGCCAAGAAAACAGCAAAGTACAGATAGGAGTCTATTATGGCAAAGAAACCTGCGTTCAAGCCCTGTTCCAACTGCAAGATGCCCGGTAAGTGCAAGGCCGCTGGCAAGTGCCTGATGAAGGGGAAGAAGTAGGATGAAGAAGTATCTTCGCCATAAGGTAAAGGGCACGATCTACGGGTGGAATGCGTTTCTCGCGGATAATCCGAACGTCGAGGAGGTCACCGAGGAACAGGCGTACCCGGAGAAGTTTGCTCCGAAAGCCGCCAAGGGGCGCAAGGCCAAGGTCAGCCTGATCACGGAAGAAATCCCTGAGCCACCGCAGGACGACTTCATGGCCGACCTCAACGACGAACTGACGCGGAAGACGCAGGTATGATCCTCTCCGACGTAATTACAGAGGCCCGAAAGCTGCTTCAGGATACAAGTTCTGAGGCAAGCCTTCGGCGTTTCACGGACGCTGTTCTCTTGGGGTTTGCAAACCAGACCCTGAAGCGCATGGCGCTGATCCGCCCGGACCTCTTTTCTTACGTCGGAACCATCACCTGTACGGTTGATGAGGTTCTTCAATCGGCACCATCCGACTCCATCCGCCTCATGGAAATTTTCCGGGTGCAGGGTGGCAGCGCGGTGCGCGAGACCAATCGGCAGACCATCGATCAGACCTACCCCGGCTGGGTGGACGCCACCGCTGGCCCGACCGTCAACTGGATGCGGCACCCCCGCAACCCCAACAAGTTCTTCATATACCCGAAGGCACCCGCTGCGCAGGTTCTCATCGGTGAATATGCCAAGGCCCCACCGGACTACGCCAGCGGAACCACTGTGGACCTCCTGTCCGACGCCTTCTTCACCACCGTGGTAGACGGCACCGTGTTCTTGGCTGAGAGCATCGATAACGAGCATGTGACCAACGGTCGCGCCAAGATGTTCTTCGACAGCTTTACCGGAAGCCTTAATACCAACTATAAGTCGCGGCTCTTCACCGATCTCGATAGCGGTGGTCTGGACAAGATGGACCTGCCCTGATGGCTACGCGCACCTTCATATCTCTGGAGAACAAACTTGCAGCAAACGTGCCGGGGTGTCCTCGTCCGACTATCGAGCAGTTCGTGCGCGACATTGCCATTGAGGTCTCCGAGAAGACACTTACTTGGAGGTACAAACAACCCGCAGTTACTCTTACCGCAGGTACTTATGAGTACGCATATGACATGCCTGCCGGGTCGGAGGTTACCGCCGTTATCCATGCAAAGCTGAGTAAGGACGGTGTATTTGCTGATAGGTTGCTTCCGGTAACGCAAAACGACTTGCACGATTTGTACCCCGATTGGCCGTCTTCTGACGTAGATAAACGCGCACAACCGCAATATGTCAGTCAGATTGACCCCACTATGTTTGTTGTCGCGCCCGTACCGGATAGCGGTGTGACCTACACGGTAGATATGTTTCTGGCGCTTAAGCCGTCCTTGTCATCTACCGGTATGGACGAGACTGTTTTCAATAACTGCGAAAATCTGATCATCCACGGGGTATTACAGCACCTGCATTCGATCCCCGATAAGTCGTGGACGGATTATGGTATTGCGGCCTACCATGCGAAGCAGTACACATATAAAACGGCGCTCAAACGTGCCCAGACCAACCTTGGTGTTGTTCGCGGCCCGATGACCGCTCGGATGCGACCGCTGGAGTAAGAGGGAAACATGGCCGTCCTTGTGAAAAACAACGCCTTCAGCACTCTTGCTTCTGGCATCAGTGATGTTGCCACGTCGATCACCTTGGCAGCAGGTACGGGTTCTCGCTTCCCCGCCGCAGGCGGTGCCGACTATTTCTACGTCACGCTGATCGACACCTCTAACCAATTGGAGGTAGTAAAGGTCACGGCGCGTTCGACTGACACTCTGACTGTGGTGCGTGGACAGGACGGGACGACTGCTCGCGCGTATTCTTCCAGTGATCGTATTGAATTGCGCGTCACTGCCGCTCTTCTTGCGGATATCCGTGACAGTATCACTCCTGCTGATGGCACGGTGACGACTGCCAAGATTGTCGATGATAACGTAACATATGCCAAGATACAGAATGTCTCGGCCACGTCGCGCATCCTTGGGCGCAAGTCCGTAGGTGTAGGTGACGTTGAAGAGGCCACTCTCTCCGAAATTCTCGACTTCATCGGCTCCGCAGCGCAGGGCGACATCCTCTATCGCGGCGCATCGACATGGGCACGCCTACCGGCGGGCGTTAGTGGTCAGTTTCTACGTACGAACGGGGCCGGGGCTAACCCGTCATGGCAGGGTATCGTATCGCAGCTTGCGTCGCAGACTATCACGGCTTCTGGTAATACGTTCACTGGTATTCCTGCGACTGCCAAGGTTATCATGGTATCTGTGGACGGTCTTACCGCTACAAGCTTAGCGCGGCTTCGCCTTGGTACGAGTAGCGGCATGGCGGCGACCGGGTATAAATCTTCTGGTAGTTGGTTTCGGAAGGACTCCGGTAACGGTGGCGACGGCGACACCACGTCTGACTCTACGTCCATGATCGTCAATATCCCCAACTCGACCTATCCAGCTTATGGTACGATAACAATCACAAACCTCGGCGGTAATACATGGGCGTCCAGCCACACCTTTGGTTCGGGGGGTACCCTCACGTACTTCGGTGGCGGTACCATCACTCTATCCGGTACCCTTGATCGGATCGGTATATTTCCGAACACTGCATTTGTGGCCTCCGGGTCTATCGGCGTTACATATTTCTAAAGAGGTAGGCGGCTTGATATGATTGACGATCAAACACTCAGGGTTTTGAACGCAATCATGCAGTGGATTGTTATGCCAGTTGCTGCGTTTGTGTGGGTACTATACCGGCAGCAGCAGAAACACGAGACTGCGATTGCAGTCCTACAGACTGCAACTGACACAGCACGTCTGGCCCACGACCGTGAGATCAAGGAAATCCGCGAGACCTCTCGCGCGATCATGGCAAAACTGGACTCAATCGAGGAGGCCCTGCGCAGATGAAGAACAAGATGATGTACGGTGATAAGGAGATGTATCCTCCAAGCAACGTCGGCACGCGCGGTGAGCGCAAGCCCAAGATGAAGGGTATGAAAGGTAAGGGCTATGCCAAGGGCGGCATGGTCGTGAAGGTCAAGGGGAAGAGCCGCTGATGACGCTCAGCCCGTCTGACGAGGCTCATCTCAAGAAGGTCCACCCGGACCTTGCCCGTGTTATCCGCCGTGCGGCAGCAATCTGGCCGCACAAGGATCAGTCGTTCTTCATCACCTGTTCGCTTCGTACGCTTGCGGAGCAGAAGAAACTGTTGGCTGCTGGTGCAACGAGGACTTTGCGTTCCCGGCACCTTCCGGGCAAGACCAACAAGCTCTCTCATGCCGTTGATCTTGCGGTGAGGATGGGTAAGACCGTCAAGTGGGATTGGCCGCTCTACGTTCAGATGTCGAAGACGATCTTGGCTGCGGCCAAGCTGGAAAAAGTGCCTGTCGAATGGGGCGGTTCGTGGACTTCGTTCCGCGACGGCCCTCACTTCCAACTCCCGTGGGCAAAGTACCCCGGTTAACATAGGAGACGTTAATGTTTACGTCGATTGACAAGGCCCTTGTGGCGCTCGTCATGGGTCTGCTGTTCATCGTCCAGACCTACACCGGCTTCAGCCTGTCTTGGGTTTCGCAGGACACGGTTGCTACCATCGTTGGCTTGATTACGCCTGTCCTTGTCTGGGCGGTTCCCAACAAGAAGTGACTTGGCAAGAAGCCATAGCGACGGTTGTCGTTCTTCTTGGGCTGGGCGCAGGAGCTTTCCTGTTCGCCCAGCGCCCGTCGTTCTGGATCGAGTTCGGCGTTCGCCTTGGGCAGCGGTTCTGGCCTTCCGTTCGTGCGTATGTACTAAAGCGAAACACGCCAGCGGTGGAGAAGGCCATGCACGACTGCATTCGCCGTGGCGGCGAGTGGGATAACTTCCGCAAGAAGTGCAGGGATAAACGATAATGGCCGGGATCAAGATCACGAACTTCCTCGGTATTGCTCCGAAGCTGTCGCCTGAACTCCTCGGTGCGCAGTTTGCCCAGACGGCTGTGAACCTTAACCCGTATTCGGGTGACCTTATTCCGTACCGCGTGCCAAAGGAAGTCGGTAACACCAACCGTGGTGCTGGTGTTCAGACCATTTATCCGCTGCGCGACCCGAATGATGCCACGGTCAACAAGTGGCTGTCGTGGACTTCGGATGTGGACATCGCTGTCCCAACGACGCTGGATGAAGAAGAGCAGCGCATCTACTACACCGGAGACGGTGTACCGAAGGTAACCGATTATAGTCTCGCCGTAGTTGGCGCTGGTCCTTATCCTGTTGCTGGCGGGAGTTACGATCTCGGTCTTCCGCTTCCAACGACTAAGCCGTCTGCATCTGCGACAGCCTTTACCGAGAAGACTACGAGCACTGTTGCTCGTGACGGCAACGGTGTTGCCACCATTGAGACCTCTGCCGCACATGGTCTGGAAGTTGGTTCTAAGGTAAATATCTCTCAGCTTACGTACCGCACCGGTACTTACGCTCGCATTCAAAGCACGGTTACTGTAACCCTGACCGGCCACGGTTATGAGACTGGTGCGCAGCTTTTCATGACATTTGAGCCGTGGCGCGACACGGCGGTTACAAACCAGAACGGCCTCGTTCAATCCAGCACCTACGCCATCACGAGCACTGGAACGAACACGTTCACGTTCGAGGACCCGAATAACAACGGCGCGACGACTGGTACCCCGGATGTCTACGTTGGCCTCTACGACTTCAATGCAGTCAACGCAGAGGTTGTTACTATTCCGAGTGCTACATCGTTCACAATTGCCTCCGCTGGTCCCAAGACTTCCACGATCACGGTTACGACCGGCAAGGTTAATCTCGCTGGTGTGGTGCAGAGCCGCAAGTACGTCTACACATGGCTTACTCCATGGGGTGAAGAGTCGATCCCTAGTGAACCATCTGACGCCGTTTACGTACGCGAGGGTCAGACGATCACGGTCAGCGGTCTTCCGACCGCCAAGCCCAGCGGTAACAACTTCGTCCGTGGCTTTCGCCTGTATCGCACCGTGGTCAGTGCCTCAGCGGGCACGCAGTACTTCCTGCTGAAGACGATTTACTTCTCGAACCCGCTGACCTTTGCGGCCCGCGCCGCCAATCTTGCCACGGTGAAGTTCCAGCACCCGCACAACCTCGCAATTGGGAACAGGATCAAGATCACCGGCACTGCATTTGGTGGCACGCCGGATACCAGCTTCAACGTCACGGATGGCACAGTTGCGTCCGTGGTTGATAAGTACACGATCACTTATACCAGTGCGGGGTCCAACAAGGCGAACACTGCGACTTCTGCCGGTACACTCTTCTGGGATGTGACGGAGCCGGGTGAAACGACTTATCGCTATTACGAGTCCAGCACTTTTACCGACGATTTCAATGTCAACGGCTTGGTCTTCACGCTCGACACGCTCTACGCCGATGCACCGGATGCAAACATGCAGGGCCTTGTCATGGCCCACAACAACATCCTTGTGGGCTTCGTGCAGAACGAGGTGTGCTTCTCCGATCCCGGTCGTCCGTGGTCTTGGCCGTTGCGTTATCGCATCGTGGTGGAACATAAGATTGTCGCTGTCGCCGCCGTTGGCGGCGCGATCTATGTTCTAACGACCGACTACCCCTACCGTATTTACGGTGACACGCCCGATGTGATGACAGCTACCCGGTTCGATGTTCCGATGCCCTGCACGTCCAAGCGTGGCGTGGTTAACATGGGTTACGGTGTACTCTACCCAAGTTATGGTGGTATTGCCCTAATCGCATCTGATACAGGTACTGTCCTCGCCACGAAGTCCATCCACGACCGTGATACGTGGGTAGAAGCCTGTGATCCTTCGACTATCGTTGCCGAGTTCTACAACAACAAGTACTTCATGTCCCATGCGACGGGATCGATGGTGTTCGAGCGCGATGATCAGATCGGTGGCGTCATGGTCACGATCCCGACCAAGTTCAACGCTGCCTATTATGACGCCCGCTACAACAAGTTCTACTATGTCACCGCCGATAGCGGGGAGCTTTATGAGTGGGACGCGGACGGTCAGCCCCTGCTTGCGACCGAGTGGAAGTCCAAGGTCTTCGTCAACAAGGAGTACACCAATCTCGGTGCGGCTCGTGTTGTCGCGGACTTCTCTGCGGATCAGGCGGCACTTGATGCGGTCATCGCTTTCAATGCGGTTGTCGTTGTGCACAACACCGAAATGTGGAGCTTGTCGGCACAGCTTGGCACACTCAATGGGCAGATCAGCTACACTGATCCGGTGACCTCCGTGTACACGGTGGTGGACAACTCCATCGGTGAGTCACTTGTCAACGGCGATGTACGTACACAGTATACACTTGAAGCAGTCGGTTCCTATTTCTTGAACTTCAAGCTCTGGGCCAACAAGACCCTCGTCGCTGACGTTGTGCTTTCAGACTCTGGAATCTTCCGGCTCCCCACCGGGTACAAGTCGGATACCTTCGAAGTCGCGGTCAGCGGTTCAGCACGTATCCGTGCTATCCATCTTGCAGACACACCCCAAGGTTTGGTGAACGTATGAGCTTTGTAGCCCTTCCCCCGGTCCCGACGAGTGGCTTGTCAGAAGCTGAGTTCCAGCTTCTGGCCGCTATTACACAGAACATATCTGTTCTTACAGGGCAGGTTTCGTCTTCGAGTAAGGCTATCATCCCCGGACAGTTGACTCTTGCGTTTGTTCCTGACGGGCAGGCAACCGGGGCGTCGGGAGCCGACGTAGCAACTCTTGCTGCGGAACTGCAAATCCTGATAAGTGATGTACAAGCCTTGCGCGATACGTTAAACATTCTGATCGCGCAGCTTCGTAGCTGAGGAGATACGTTATGGCAGGCAACATGAACGGGCGCGGCGGTCTTAACCCGACCGGCATTTTTGACATCCGCCGACTGATGCCGCAGAACCCGTTCGGCAACGTGAACCCGCAGGTAGCGGCCATGCCGCTCGGCAGTGCGCCCCCACTGGCCGGTTCGACCCTCAACATCCGCGCTCCGCAGTTGCCGCCTGCCTACGCAGACGGAGGAATGGTGCCCCCCGCACCGCCAGCAGCCCCGCCGATGAACCAACCCGGTCTGGCCCCACAACAGCCCGGTATGATGCCTCCCGGCGGGGCTGCGCCCAATCAACGCATGACGCTTCAGCAGCTTCAGCAAGAGGCTCAGAAGTTTGCGCAGGCCAACCCGCAGGCTGTTCAGGCAATCCGCGATGCCCTTATGGAGGGTGTTCAGGATGGCGACGTAGCCCCCCAGCAGATACAGCTGCTCGTCCAGATGGCCGTGGCCGTTGCGCAGAACCCGGAACTCTACCCCCGCCTGCGCCAGATGGCGATCCAGCAGGGTCTGGCCGATGAAGAAGACCTCCCCATGCAGTATGATCAGGGGCTGATCTTTGCCTTGATTGTGGCCGGTACGGCCATGCAGCAGCCCGGTGGTCAGGCCATGGCTTCTCCGCAGGTTCCCGGCGCTCAGGCCCCCGCAGCCATGATGAAGGATGGCGGTCATATCGCCATGACCCGCAGCCCCACGGGCGACAACACAGGTCGCGCCGACGACATCCCGATCCGGGTATCCGGCGGTGAATACGTTATCCCGAAGCACGTTGTGGAGCGCAAGGGCACAGAGTTCTTTGACAAGCTGATCGGTAAGGACAAGGCTCAGGCATGACCCAGATCACATACATCAAGTCGTCGCTGAACCACTCCTCGGCGCTCACGGCACCTGAAGTCGCTCTTTCGCAGTTCGGCCTGTGGAAGAGCATCAAGCGGGCGTTCAAGAAGATCGCCAAGCCACTCGCCATGGTGGCAGGTATTGCTCTGTCTATCGCTGTCCCATTCATAGCTGCGCCTGTCGCGGGTATGATCTTCGGTAGTACGGCGCTGGGCGCAGGTGCCATCGGTGCGGCCATCGCAGGCGCTGGCATGGGTGCCGCCGCAGGTGCTCTGACGGCCTACGGCACGGGTCAGAACGTCCTTATGGGTGCCGCCCTTGGCGGTCTCGGCGGTGGTCTCGCCGGTGGGTTTGCTGGGTACTCGGCTACAGGAACGATGCTGGGCAATACCGCTGACGCTGTCTACGGTGCAGGGATGGCGGCGTCTGCCATTTCAGGCCCCGGCGCTGCTGCCGCAGGCGCTGCTGCCGCAGGCGCAGGTGCTCCCGGCGCGACCGGTGCCGCAGGTACTGCCGGTGCCGCAGGTACGACCGCTGCTTCGACGGGTATCGGCTCCCGGCTACTCGAAGCTTCCCTCAAGGTGGCTCCTGCCGCCATCGGCACGCTCGTCTCCAGCCTCGCCGATGCTGACGTTGGTGCTGCGGCTGCGGAGCTTCAGGCTGAGATGCAACGCCTTCAGAACTCTGATATCGAAGCGTACAATAGGGCAAAGATGCTCTACGATCAGCTTTATGCTCGCTACCAGCAGATCGATCCGGTCGCTGCTGCGCAGCTTGCCGAAGCCAATGTGCAGATGAAGGTGGCTGGTCAGATTGCCGGGGTAAGCACCCCCCGTGGTGCTGCGTCCGCTGGATATGCAGATGACGCTGAGAAGCGCCGCCTTGCCGTTGCCGGTGCGCAGGAAGCCTCTGGTGCCTATACCGATGCGTACTACAAGGGCGAGGGTGCCAAAACGCAGGCACTTGCGGGGCTTAATACGATCAATCCTAAATACACGTCCTCGTCCGGTGATTATCTCACCAGCCGCTATAACCTTGCAAGAGCAGATCAAGCCGGTTTCGGAGCAGATATTGCTGCTGGTTTGTCTCCGTACGCCTTGGCTCTGGCCCCGAAGGATACGACACTGACGAGCTTGGAAGCTGATGAGCTACGCAGGGAAAACGAACGTCTGCGGAAGCGCAATAGCATGTACGATACATCTGGCACTATCGATTGAGGTTATAGATGGCATACGTTGCAGGACTTTACACCGGGGCCAGCAGGGCTGCTGCTGATGAAGCGCAGCGGTTCCGTCAGTTCCAGAATCAGATCGATGATATGTCCGCGCGTGAACGCGCAGGTCTGTACCGCCGTGATCAGGCAGCGATGGATCAGTTTACCGCTGGCCTGAAGCCGCAGTCCGATGTAGCTATTCCTGATCTGACTTTGCCTTCTGCACCTCCGATGCCTGCTTCGTCGTTGCCTAAGACAGGTGGCGGTGCCGACTCCGGTGCGGCTGCGCAAACTAACTACGAGCGTGATCGTGCGCTGGAACAACGCAAGATACTTGCGAACCAGTATAACTCTGAAATTGGCGCTCTTAAGTCCATCCTTACCGATCTTGGTAAGCAGAAGTATATTCTTGAGCAGCAGCTTTCTATTGCTCCTGCGTACCAGCAGCAGTCTATCCGTAATCGGCTTTCGGGTATCGAAAAAGAGATTAGCACGACTATGCAGTCTGGTCGTGAGCGGGTTCTGACTATTGGTAATCTCGTCACGACGATTGACGATAACATTCGTACTGGTGATTTTAACCGCGCTGACATTGCTATGCATAATGTCAACAATCTTCCACCTGCATACACCCCCGGCGCAATGCCTGACGGTCCTGCTAAGCCGCGCGGTGTTGGCGACAGTAGTAAGGCAGGAGCTATCCCGGTTCCCGACTCCATCGATGTCTATCCACCGGGATATAACACGGGCGCTCCCAGCACTACAGGTGCTGCTCCTCGCACTCGTCTGGCTGATCTGCCGCCGTATGTTGTCGATACATCGCCCAGAGCGCTTACTCCACCCGGCGGCGGTGGTTATACATCGCAACCCGAAGCTTCCGTGATCGGTAATGTCGCTGGCGAGTTTCGTGCCAATCAGCGGGCCATCATCGAGTATAACCGTCTGCGCGGGTCTTTGATGACCAATGTGTTCGGTGACATTGGTAGCTGGTTCGGTTTACAGAAAGACTACGACAAGCGCCAGCAGATGAAGGCGCGTAACTCTGAAGCTCTCCAGTGGTATGAGTCGTCTGCGGTACGTGATTTTATGACATCCAACCCCGCAGCCATTGCTGAAGCGCAGCGGGACCCTGTTGGATATTACCAGAGGAACAAGTCCAAGATTGGCAAGGAAACTGCTACAGGAGTAGCAGGCGGTCCTACCCCCGTCGCTGACGCCGTTGCTGCTGACGCACTTGCGGGACAAACCACCACTGGCGGCAAGACTGATAGGCTTGGTGTTGCTCTTCCGCAGACGCCTGAAGGTGTGGCCGCTGTCAACCCACCCTTGGATAGTCCGGCGTCCGTACCGCTGACTGGCGATCCGGCGCGTGTGAAGGCTATCACTGAGTACTCTGCCGAGACGGTTGCCAAGCAGATTGCTACGCGCGTTCCGCTCGTTGGTCCTGCTGTGCAGTCCGCGAAGGGGCAGCGGTATATGGAACGTGCTGACCTATACGAAGTACCGCGTGCGGCGCTCATAGCTGTATGGGGTATTGAGAGTGACTTCGGGCAGAACAAGCGTAAAAACCCTGTCACTGGTGTGGCAGGCGAGTTCCATGTTCAGCCAGCACAGCTTAAAGTACTCAAGAAGTTCTACACCGACCCTCAGTTTATTGACGAGTACAACGTCCCGCCCAAGTTTACCGAGCTTGCAACCGAACTCTTTGAGAATGGTGTGACGGCTGAGACTGAAGTCGATGCGGCGCTGCTCCAGCTTAAGATGGCTGATATTCTCGGTATTGCACCAAATCTGTGGGGTGCAGCGTATCAGGGTAATGCGTGGGATGTTCTTGAGCGTGGCACTCCGCTTAATACCCATGACGCTGGTCAGGAGTGGAACAAAACCGAAGGGCTTACCAACAGCGACTACAATGTGCAGTTTATTACGCTGTTCAATGAAGCCCGTGTCATCGCCAACACGCCGATGACGACTGACACTGCTCAGCCGGAAGACCTTTCTACGTTCAATCTGGAAAAGTACGACCGGGAGCAGGCCCGTGTCGAGAGCGACTTTAACTATGCGGTGCAGACCGCAGCGCAGGCACGTACTACCGCAGCCGCGAAGCAGCAGGAGCTTGAGCGTCGTCTTGCCGTTGCTAGGGAATATAACAGGTACGACGAAGCCCAGACAATCCTGACTGAGATCGAAGGTATTGCAGCAAATCAGATCGCTATTAACGACAAGCTGCGTGAGGTGGAAATCGCTTCGGCACTCAAGGTCGAAGAACTTAACTTGAAGCGGCTTGATGAGTATATTACTGTTGCCACTCGTGAATTGCTGCGCGGTAACACCGTTCCGTTTGCTGACATGGTATCTCGCGGAACTGGACAGCTTGTGGAGATTGAGCCGGTCAAAAATTCAAAACTTGTTCAGGTGTACGAGAACAACGAGCTTATCACTGGGGGCGGGGTGACGACAGCCCAAGTGCGGGATATGTACTTGCCCCGGATCAGAGAAGCAGAGGCGACCCAGCAGGCAGCACTGGAAGCCAAAAAACTTGAGCACGAATACGCAGTGCTTCTGGAGGCGATGAAGATCAAAGGCCGGATCGCCGAGGCCGTATCTCTCGAAGAGATAAAGCAGAGCGCGGAAATCCAGAAGTTGTTGGCGGATAACGAGTTGAAGTTTGTCAAGGAAGAAGTTGATCCAAACACAAACAAACTCACCCTTCTCGTCTTCACGGATAAGCGCAATAACGTCGTGGAGTACCGTATGGGTGCAGAAACGACGACCTCGCGAGGAGTAGTGACAAGACCTGCTCCAGAGGTTAAGGTGACGCCATACTCTGGTGTGAGGACTCCCTAATGGTTGATAGGTTCTACGGAACTACCCCTTCTCCGTTTGACACGATGGGCGGTAGCGATCCGCAGGAAGTCGCAGCTAGGGCTTCGCGGGATATCGACCAGTATACGCGGAGTATTCGGGCTGGTCTGGTAACCCAGACCCAGCAGATGTTGCAGCCTGAAGTAGAGCCTACACAGCGCACGGCCCGTGTTGCCTATGACCCCACGCAGGGCAAGTACTTCATCGGCGGCTACGTCGTTGATGAGAACAACGATACTGATGTCGCTATCTTCTCCAAGTACGCCGGTCAGGAAGCGTATCTCCCTGAAGGCAATTGGCAGGTCGTAGACGATGCCAGTTTTGCCCAGTATGTTCAGAGTATCCGCAGCCCCGACACACTCAAGCTCATGGCCCGCAACTTCGGCATGGGCATCGACGAGATGCAGCAGATGGTCGGGTACGGCCTTCAGTGGCTGGGCGCAGAAGAACTCGGTCGCGGCATTGTTGCGCAGCAGGAGCGTGATCTAGCTCCCAATCAAATCTACAACCGCAACTTCACGGACATTGGCTCCTCGCCTGAGAACGGCGTGCTGGACTGGATGGCAGCAACCATCGGTCGCCTTGGTCCCAACATCGTGGAAAGCGCGGTCAGTGCCAGTATTGGTGCTGTTGCCGGTGGCGCGGCTACGGGTCCTGCTGCCCCGGCTGGTGCCGTCCTTGGTGCCATCGGTGGGTTCTTCGCCAAGAACACAACCAAGCAGATGCTCTACAACGCTGCCAAGAAGCAGATCAAGGGTGAAGCTCTGGACGCCGCCGAGAAGAAGCTTTTGCTCTCTGGCGCTGCTGTAACCAACGCTGCACTGGCATCCAGTACTAGGCTTGCCCCCGGCGGGTTCGCAGGCTTCATGGACAAGGCACTGACGGCAGGTGCCCAGAATGTTATGAAGCAGGCCCCGGCTATCGAACGCCGGATGCGTCAGATTGGTGGTGCTGTCGGTCTGTCCACTGCGTCTAACATCTTTCAGCAGACGGGCGCAGCCTACGGCGAAACCATGGCTGACGGTGGTGAGGGTAATCGCGCCACCGCTCTCGGCGTTGGTATCATTGGCGGTCTGGCCGATACGCTTCCTGAGTTCATCCTTGCGGGCCGTTTGTTCAGCGAATTGGGTGGTGATGTCGTCAGTGCTGCCAAGAAGCAGAAGTCCGCAATGGACCTGCTGAAGGGTGCAGCCAGCGGGCGCACGGGTCGCATCGCAGGCTACGCAGGCGCAGGCGCTGTTATCGAAGGTGCCACGGAAGGCTTTCAGGAAGTCCTCCAGATCGCAGCCAACCCAATCCTTGATCTTGGTTCTCCCGAAGCGTCCAACCGTATCATCAACGCCTTTGCTGCCGGTGCTCTCATGGGCGGTACGCTGGGCGGTGCCGGTGGTGCTTTCGCTGGTAATCTTGCTAGTAACAAGCAGGAGACCAATCTCCTTCTGCCTGTGTCGCAGAGCGATCCCAACTACGCCCAGTACCGCGAGGATGTGAAGCGCCAGCTTGGTGAGGCTGAGTACAACAAGGTCTTTGGACCTCCGCAGCCTTACACGCGCATCATGGAAGAGGAAGCGGCTGTTGCGAAGCAGCAAGCAGAACAGGCTTCCGCAGAAGCTGATTGGCAGCGTCTGTTTGGGTACGTACCAGCCACGCGGATGCAGACGTTCCCGCCGCCTGCGGAGCCTTTTGCGGCTCCGACTGCGGCCCAGCCACAAGGTGAGATGTTCCCCGGCGTCCCTCTGGGTGCTTCCGCAGAAACTGATTGGCAGCGTCTGTTTGGGTACGTACCAGCCACGCAGATGACGGGTGATCCCGCGCTTCAGCAGCTTCAGGCTATTGCCATGCAGCAGTTGCAGCAGGCTCAGCAGGCCGCGCCCGTACTGGCCCCCGCACCGGCTCCGTTGACACGTATGCCCGGTGGGTCTGCACTTCAGCAAATCGCCGCTGATGGACTTCCGGGTGCGCAGCCGCCCGGTTCCATGATGTTTCGGCGCGGTTCCGGCTCCGCATTGGCTCAGACTGCTGAGATGCAGGGACCGGCAGCACCCATGCCGGGTAGCCCCACCGTGGCTATGAACAGGCTCTTGCGCGGCGGTACGTCCGGTCAGGTCGCTGTACCGCCAACTGCGCCCCTCCCACAGACGGCGGGCACTGGACCTGCGTTCAGTATGGCTGGTGAAACCACTGCTGCGATGCAACAGCGCCTCAAGCGCGGCAAAAAGGGCAGCAAAAAAGGCGGTAAAACTACGGTCAACGTACCTACCGGGACTGCGGCTTTGGTTGAGACGCTTTCAACTGGTACTGTGCCAGAGCTTACGCCTAACATTGCCGAGGCATCGAAGCGTATCCGTACGTTTGTCAACGAACTCCTGCTCGCTGGCAAAACGATATTCAACGAGGTCGATATCGCCAAGTACATCTTCCCCAAGATGGGTAAGGTAACCAAGCTGCTAAAACTTGAGAAGCTTAGCCGTGAGCAAAAAGATCAGGTACAGCGTTTTGCTGATACCATGGTCAACAAGCTTAAGGTCGCTGAGCGCAGCGGTATTGGCAAAAACGGTGAAGAGTTCACTATCACTCAGGAAACTTCCGATGCCTTTAACGCCGGAACAGGAGGAGCAGGTCTCCGCACTCTTGCAGAAATACCAGCAGACAGGACGACTGGGGAACAGCCGCCCGCCGGACCTGCCGCAGGCGGAACGGCAGGCACGCGCAATCGTGGCCGCAATCGCAAGCCGACCACCAGTGAAGAACCCGCATCCGAAGCACAAGGGCCTGCCGCCGGGAGTGAGCAGGCACAAGCTGAAGAAGCTATTCAGCCCGTTGTAACGGTCGTCTCCACCGAAAGGCGCTTGAAAGGCACTTCGGGTGCGCCCCCTGATTACATCGTTACCCTGTCGGATGGTCGTGAGGCGATCATCTACAGGGATGCTGAGAGCAAGGACTGGCGCATTGATCATCCGGGTGCCCGTGCATTCGCGCCGTCGCAGGTCGGCTATGCTTCCGATGTTCTTGGTACGACCAAGAAGGAAGCCGAACAGAATGTGGTCGAGGCCCTCGACCGCATGGAAGCCGCTGTTGCCGCAGCGAAGGCTGCAAACGATCAGAAGCTCAAGAGGGGTGCGGCGGAAAAACTGACCGATCTCCAGCAGTTCGTAAAGACCTACGCTGATCCAAGGTCTTTCGGCGGGATGCGCGAGAATAAAAATCTGGCCGACGTGGTGGAGTACGCCGACTGGCTTGGTTCGCTGTCGAAGGCACAACTCGCCAAGATCGAGCCTGTGTTCTCGAAGCGTGATAATCCGTTCCTCAACGCAGGAAGTATGGACGTAGCAAGGGCACGGGCCAAACTTGAAGAGGCGCTAAGCCCAAAAGCCCCGGAGGGAGCCGCCCCCTCCGCAAAAACAGCGGCTGAGATCAAGGCTGAAGAGAAGGCCCGCGAGGCCGCTGAAGCTAAGCGCGTGAAGGATGTTGGGCGCGTTAACAAAGCTATCGTTGATGCAAACAATGCCAACGCAGATGAGCGGGTAACTCTGCTTGCTGCGGTTGCGCGACTTGGTGCTGATGAGAAACTTTCGCCTGAAGCTCGTGCATTGGCGCAAGACCATATCGCCACCGAACTTTCCGAACTGGAAACAATCCTTCTAAACGCACGTCTCGCTGACCTCGGATATAAGGACCTGTCTCCAGACGACAAGGCCAAACTTGCTGCGGACGCTATAAGGGGGTCCAAGGCTGTCCAACCTAATATGGTCCCAGAAAGCGAACTGGACGAAGTTTATTCCGCCATTGCCACAATCAGGCAGCAGTCAGAGGAGATGAAGGCACTGGCTGGCAAGGGTAATGACACCCCTGCCAAGAGGGAAGAGTATAGGAAAAACTTCCTTAGCCTTATGAGTTGGGCAGTGGGACCGGGTGTATCTGAGCAAGCCCAGTGGACCGCTCGTGCATACCTTGAAGAGTACAAGGGTCGCATATCTCAGGACTGGGCTGGTGTAGATCAGGCGCTCGATGATATTAACAATGGGCGGTATATGCTCTCGCAGTTCGACGCCGTGGAGAACCCCATCGATGAGAATGGGCGTCCTGCCAAGGGTGTGAACCCGCTGCGCGTCAAGACCATCGTGGACAACTTCAAGCGTGGTCTTGCCAAGGCTCCGACGTTCCACGTCTACAAGAACCAAGCCGATCTCCAGCGCCGTAATCCTACCCTGTATCAGCAGGCAGTAGGCTCGCGCCCGCAGGGTGACTTCGACACCGCCCGCGCTTCCGGCTTCGCGTTCGACGGCAAGGTGATCGTCTTCACCGACCGCATCCCGACCGAGAAGTATATGCGCCTTCTGCTGGCGCACGAGTCCATTGGTCACTTCGGTATGCGTGCACTGCTGCCAGCGTCCAAGTTCGATGCGCTGATGGACTATGTGTACGAAAACAATATGGCCGTGCGCCGTGCAGTGGATAGCAAACTTGGTATACGTCCTGCCGGTGTTGCACCTATGTCGCGGCGCGGCTTCCTGAAAGGCTCAAGCTCCGTCGTCGGCGCAGTGGCCGTGCCAAAGATGCCGCGCATCCCGGCAAAACTGGACGTTGACACATTTGTTACCGCGTACAGCGAACTTAAGAATAAACTTGGCAACATCAACAACCCAGATAGTATCGGGAAAATGGGTGATCTCTTCCTTGAGATACTCTCTCCGATCAAGGTTGAGAAAGCGTCTGACTTCGACCAAGCCGTCCACAAGATGGATAGCATTCTCGATAATGCTAGAGAGTATGTCGATGATAATATGGACCGCACGCTCATCAAGATTGAGGAAATGTTGGAGTTTGGCCCCGACCCGGATA
>Ga0169931_10006925_pt1 | contig 16937 bp, 15 predicted proteins | sample Kivu_15m_20L_FD_129675 | JGI IMG/M metagenome (GOLD analysis project Ga0169931, IMG submission 129675) | Freshwater microbial communities from Lake Kivu, Western Province, Rwanda to study Microbial Dark Matter (Phase II) - Kivu_15m_20L... | ecosystem: Environmental > Aquatic > Freshwater > Lake...
AGAGGAAGATCGTTCGATTTTGTTGGAGGAATTGAAAAATGCTGATGTTTTATTGTCCAACTTCAAATTGGGTGATGCGGAAAAATTTCAATTAACTGACGCTATTTTAACGGCGTTTAATCAGCGTTTAATTATCGGTAAAATTACCGGCTTTGGCGATGAAAGCGATCGAGTTGCTTACGATTTAGTCCTTCAAGCGGAAACGGGATTTATGTCTATGAACGGAACACCTGAAAGCGGACCGGTGAAAATGCCCGTTGCTCTGATTGATGTGTTGGCGGCTCATCACCTCAAAGAAGCAATTTTACTCGCTTTATTTCATCGGGAACGAACAGGAAAAGGAGCTGTTTTGAGTGTTTCGCTTTACGATGCAGCTGTTGCAAGTTTGGCAAATCAAGCTTCTAATTACTTAATGGAAAGAAAAATTCCACAACGAATTGGAAGTTTACACCCCAACATTGCGCCTTATGGTGAACTTTTTCAAACTTCGGATGGCGCAACTGTCACTTTTGCAATTGGTTCGGATAAGCATTTTCAGTTGTTGTTAAATGTTTTGGATTTGAGTGATTTAGGCTCAAATGATAAGTTCGTAAACAATCAAAGTAGGGTTGTGAATCGTAATGCTTTAGCTGAAATTTTACAAGAAAAAATCTCAAAAATGGAAGCTGACCAGTTGTTAAATGCTTTGCATCAACTGCATGTTCCGTGTGCCAAAGTGAGAGATTTAGCGGAAGTTTTTGAGGATGATAAAGCGAAAGATTTGGTTCGTCGAGAAAGTATAGATGGGGTAGAAACCCAACGTGTAACTTCAATTGTATTCAAATGGAAATGAGAATAAGTGTTCCTTCTTCGGAACTAGAATGGGAAAAATATTACGACTTACGATACCGCGTTTTGCGTCAACCTTGGGGACAAGTTCGTGGAAGTGAACGAAATGAAGGGGATTTGAATGGAATACATATTTGTTTATTTCAAGATAAAATTCCTGTTGCAATTGCCCGCTTGGATAAAAGTGAGGAGGGAGTTGGACAAGTTCGTTTCATGGCGGTAGAACCTTCTTTTCAAGGGAAAGGACTTGGAAAACTCGTTATGGAAGAAGCTGAACTTCAGGCAAAAACCAAAAACTACCATAAAATCATACTTCATGCACGTGAAAATGCAGTGGAGTTTTACAAGAAATTGGGTTACGAATTAATCGCCCCTTCCCACTTGTTATTTGGAGAAATTCAACATTTTCTAATGGAAAAATCGTTATGACGGAAAGCGAATTAAACGAACTTGTTTTGGCAGAATTTTATAAAATCATCACGCCAAACAAGGTGGAAATGTTTGACAGAATTGCAGCACAAAGAACCCGACATATTACAGTTGCCTTGGAAAATATTTATCAAGAGCACAATGCTTCGGCCGTGTTGCGTACTTGCGATTGTTTTGGTTTACAAGAAATGCATGTGATTGAAAAAGGATTTCAGTACGATGTTCAACGGGATATAGCTTTGGGAGCAGGACGATGGGTTGATATGTACAACTACAATTTGGGTGAAAATCCTACCGATGATTGTATTTTGAATTTATCAAATAGAGGATACAAAATTGTGGCTACAACACCTCACACTGATGCGTACACGCCTTCAACATTGCCTTTGGATGAACCTTTGGCTTTTTTCTTTGGAACTGAAAGACGTGGTTTGTCGGAAGAAGTTTTGTCCCGCGCGGATTATCAGCTTAAAATTCCTATGTATGGTTTCACGGAAAGTTTCAACATTTCTGTATCGGTAGCTTTAGTGTTTCAAGCTATTCGTGAGCGATTAGAGAAGAGTTCGATTTTCTGGCGTTTGTCGGAAACGGAACAAACAGCTTTGAAAATAAAATGGTGTCGCAAAATTTTGAATGGTGGTGCTGCCTTAGAGAAGCATTTTCGAGAGGAATTGGGAAAATAAATTCTCTCTTTTGCAAAAAAAAAATAGTGCTTTCGGAAAATCGTGAAATCATTAAGAAAACAAGGAATTATCACCAAAACAAGATTAATATTCGATAAAAATCAAAAAATATTCATCGAAAAAGTGTAATGATTTTAAAAGTGGTGCGTTAATGAGATTAATTGTGTCTGCAAGCACAATTGCTAAAACCACAAAATAAAACCAAGAACTATGTCAACGATGATGTTTAATTCCCAAAACATGCGTCTTGAAGATGAGATTCGTCTTATTGAGCGCGCAAAGAGCAACCCAAATCATTTTGGACCTCTTTATTCCAAATACCACGATGCCGTTTTTCGCTACGTTGCAAAGCGTGTAGATGAGGAAGAAATCGCCTACGACATTACTTCAGGTGTTTTTGTTAAAGCTTTAACGAATATTTCGAAGTACGAATACCGCGGAATTCCTTTTGCATCTTGGTTGTTTCGCATTGCAAAAAGCGAACTTTATCAATCCTTTAGAGACAAAAAAGCTGAAAAAACGGTTTGTTTGGACAAAGTTGTTTTAGGTCAGTTTTTGGAGGAGGTTGAAGAAGATAATTCTGAAGAAATGCGCGCTCGTTTGGTAAAGGCGATTTCTAAGTTAAAACCTGCTCAAATTGAGTTAATTGAAATGCGATTTTTTGAGAAAAGATCGTTTCGTGAAATGGGTGAGATTTTGGGTTTGACGGAGAATAACACAAAGGTTAAAACTTTCAGAACTTTGAATAAGTTGAAAGAAATTTTGGAAAAATCTGCTTTTACATATTGCTAGTAATAATTTGTTTATCAGTAAATTACTAAAGCCTACTTTTTAAGAGAATCTTTTGTTTTCGTGAATGATTTACGAAAACTTTAGCCTTCCTTATGAAGTAGGCTTTTTTGTTTTTCCCATTATAAAACCTTTGTTTTGTCGTGTTTTGGCTACCTTCGTTGAAATCAATTTTATGTCTTTAAGTGTTTGGTTCTGGTTAATTGTGTCTGCTTCCTTTATGTTAGCGTTTATGGTTCTATTGTTTTTAGGAATCAAACGCAAGAACATGAATATGGTGATTTTGGCCAATGTATTGTTTTTTGTAGGCATCATGAGTTCTCTTTCCGCTGCACATGTTATAAATGACGGAAAAATGCCAAAAGTTCCTAAACGCGGCAGTAAGTCTATGATGCCTGTTGATACACTTCAAACTTCTGACACTTCGAAGTGATTTGCTTTCATGGAAAATATTGTAGCCTTAATAGATCATTACAAAAAGCAAAAATCATTTCCTGAAAAATATACCTTGTTTTTGAATCAACCTCAACTTGTCCCTGAGTTGTTGTGTTGTGCTGGAAGCGATTTACCCTATCCTTACCCTGCTTATTCGAGTTGGTGGGTTTTCCATTTAGCAAAAAATAGTCCCACAACCATCTTGCCTTTTCGTGATGAAGTATTGAAGATTTTCCTGAGCCAAGAACATCCATCTGTGATTCGAAACATGACCGCTACCTTACTTGCGTTACCTGCATTTTCTACTTTTTACGAAGGAAATGTTTTCGACCGTTTGCTGCATATTTTTCTCAATGTTGAATACAAGGTTGCAGCTCAGGTTAATGCACTTTATTTACTCAATCGTTTTATTTCTGAGTTTCCGGAACTTAAGGATGAGGTTGTTTCGGCTGTTGAGATTATTAAAAGTCAACCTTATAGTCCTGCAATGCGGGTGGCGTTGAAGTCGGTTAGAAAGTGATTTTGTGAATCCAAAAGAACATTTTTTTGCATTATACCTCCGCCGTGTCGGAAGCATTTTTATATGCGAAAAATGAATTAAATTGGTATAGACTCACAAATATATTATTGTAGCATGAATTCTGTTTTTAAAGCTTTATGTCTAATTTCGACATTATGAAATTCTTGTGTTGTTTCTTTTTATTGTCTTTAATTTTTGATTCATTCTCACAAAATCAACGTGATGAAAATGGAAAGAGAACAGGGAAGTGGGTTTTCACGAATAAAGATAAGTCCAATGTGAAAGTGGAAGAAGGGTATTATGTTAAGGGAAGGAAAGAAGGTCAATGGGTGATTTACTACTCAGACGGAAAGAAAGTTAAGTTGCGCGGAAACTATAGCAATAATCGACCGGAAGGAGATTACAAACGCTACTATGAAAATAATAAGCTAAAGGAAAAAGGTTCATTTGGATTCACAAAATTTAAAGGGGAGTTGTTGAGGTATCATGAAAATGGGAACCTATCCTACAAAGGAAACTACAATAACGATGGAGTAGAGTCGGGTTTGATTCAATATTTCTATGAAAATGGAAATGTGGAGCTGGAATACATTGTCAAAAACGGAAAACTTTCTGGCGAATTAAAAAGATTTTACACCGACGGTTCAATTAAAGAGATTGTTGAATTTGACGATAATGGAAAACCAAAGAAAACATCATCTTTTAGTCCTTCTACTCAGAATGTTGTAAAGCCACCTGTCAATAACAGAGAGGAATTAGCTCCTTTAGTGAATAATCCGAAAACAAAAGGTATTCGCTTTTCACCCAACGGATACAATAAAATCTACAATGACGATGAAGAAATTTGGATGGACGGGGAGTTTAAAAATGGACGTTTATGGGATGGTAAAGTTTTTGATTATAATCGTGATGGGATTTTATTGAAAGTGCGGATTTTTAAGAATGGAAAATACCACTCGGATGGGCAGCTGTAAATTTTGTATCAGTTGAATAAATTCTTCTGTGAAATTTTTGTGGTTAGTGTGATTCGCGATTTTCAAAAAATCCCCAATCAACAGAGTTTACTTAATTTTGGCGTAATGATGAAAATCACCTTTACTGTATTGTTGTGCTGTTTTACAGTTTTCTTAAATGCTCAATCGCAAAATAATCGTGATTTGTTGTGGGAGATTTCAGGGAACGGGCTTAAACAAAAATCCTATCTTTTCGGTACTTTACATTCCAACGACAGACGACTTTTTCAATTTGCTGATTCATTTTATATAGCGTTGGACGCCGCTCAAACCATTGCTATTGAAGCAGATATTTCAAGCTTGTACAAGAAAATTGATATTCGAAAAGAAAAACCAACAACTTTCTACGACAAAAACGGAAATCCTTACACACCTTCACTTGAAGCTTCCAAAACTGCTTACGGCGATGAAAACGGAATGCCACAGTTCATGGATGCGTTTATTCAAGTTTATGCGGATAACTCTGGAAAGAAATTGGTTGGAATCGAGACGTTACAAGAGCAAATGAGCATTTTTTCAGACGTTCCCACAAGAGAAAGGAAATTGGTTGACTTAACCTTGGGGAATTTCACCATGGAAAAATTGGTGGAATTGTATTTGAAAGGAGATATTTATGCTATCGACCGATTTATGAAATCCAATTTATCGGTGCAGAAAGATTTGTACGATAAGTTAATTGTTCAGCGAAATAAACGAATGACTAGAGCATTGGATTCTTTGATAAATCAAAAGAAAGTGGTTTTTTGTGCGGTTGGTGCAGGACATTTAGGTGGTTCGGAGGGAATTATTCAGCAACTTCGGGCTAAAGGATATAAGTTAAGGGCAGTGAATTGGCACGTGAGTGAGGGGAAAGATGTTTCTTCCAAAACGAAAGTAAAGAGTTTTAATTCCTACCTCAGTTTTGATGAAACAAGTGGATATTCGGCTAAATTCCCTGGTAAACCGCTTTTCAGCCGGGAGATGGATGGATCGGTTGTATTAAACTTCGCGGAATTAGGTCAAGGGAATTATTACAGCGTTGAAATTCACCCTTATACTGACGAGTCAACCCCAGAACAATTAGCAGCTATTTATATTGCAAGTCCCAATAATTCACCTTACCGAAAAGTGGTTTTGGATGATGGTACTTTCTATTTTATTGGAATTTCTGACGCTTATCCAGAAGGGCTAAGTTGGGTGCAAATACAATTTGGTGAGGAGTATTTTATTGTGAGTAAAGTATATGGCGGAAATAAATTTCTCCATTCTGATAGACCAAAACGTTTCTTTGAAGGAATTTGGTTTGAGAAATACTAACATTTGAACTCTCGAAAAATTCAAAACATTTTTGTTGTAACCAATCAACAAATTTTAGTTTTGTTTCATGCTTGAAATCAAAGAATTAAGTAAGTCATTTAATCGGAAAACAGCCTTGGACAACGTTAGTTTTACTGTTCCTGAAGGTCAGATTTTTGGATTATTAGGACCCAACGGAGCGGGAAAAACCACTTTAATCCGCATTATAAACCGTATCATTCAACAAGACCAAGGAAACGTTTTTTTGAATGGTAAATTATTGACAGAAAAACATTTACAGCAAATTGGTTACCTTCCTGAAGAACGAGGTTTGTACCGTTCTATGCGTGTGATTGACCATTTGATTTTTCTCGGACAATTGCGAAATTTATCCAGAAGTGACGCTCGAAAGAATGCACAACTTTGGTTGGATAAATGGGAAATTGGCGATTGGGCAAACCGACAAATTGAGTCCTTATCCAAGGGAATGGCTCAAAAAGTTCAATTCATAGCGGCGGTACTTCATGATCCCGATTTAATAATTCTTGATGAACCTCTGAGTGGTTTCGATCCCGTCAATGTGGGATTAATTCTGAATGCTTTGAAAACCATGAAAAGTGAAGGTCGAACAATAATGCTGTCCACCCACAACATGAAAAGTGTTGAGGATTTGTGTGACCGTGCGGCTCTAATTTATCGTTCACAAAAAATTGCTGAGGACACGATTTGGAATTTGCGTGAACAACAAAAAGCTGGTGAATATTCCATTCGTTTTAAAGGAAATATGATTGCTTTTGCAAACGCACTTTGGACAGGTTTTGAATTGGTTGAGAAATCTGAGATTGGTCCAGAAAGATTTATTGCAACGGTTAAAATGCGTGGAGAAAAAAGTATTAACGATTTATTGGAGGCTTTAATGCATCAAATTCACATTGAAGCAGTTGAGGAAAGGTTTCCGTCGATGCAAGATGTTTTTATTCAGTTAGTTAAAGGTAAGGAGGTGAGTCATGAAGAATAGTTGGATTATTGCAAAGCGCGAATTTTGGGAAAGAATCGGGAATCGGAATTTTCGCTGGATGCTTTTTTTAGGGCCTTTAACTTTTTTGTTGCTCTTATTGTGGTTGTTCAAGGCAGGTGACGAAGGGAAAAAACATTTAAAAGTTCTGATTGCCGACCCTGTTGATTTGTTGGAACAGAAAATCGTAGCCAATGAGGGAAAAGCTGTTTCCTATTATTTCATCGGTGATTATTTGGAAATTGAAGAATTCCGTGATGGCGATAAATACAAAGAATTTGATGCTTTAATTGAAGTCAATGAAAAGGTTTTGATGAATAAAAAAGTGTTTGTGTTTCATCGTGAGCAACCATCATTTGATGTTAAAACTCAGCTCAAATTTCAACTGGAACGAAGAGTAGAGGAGGTGTTAATTGAAAGTTTTACCAATCTCTCTGTTGATGTTTTTCGACAAATTAAACAACCTTTAAATGTTGACTTTAGGAATGTTTATGACCCGAAAAATGAGGCTTCAAACACAGAGGGTTACGTGGGTCTTACATTTGGTTTATTGATTTTGTCTTTTGTTTTTCTTTTCGGAATGGCCATTTTGCGCTCTACGGCAAAGGAGAAATCGAATCGAATTGTAGAGGTCATTCTTGCCTCTGTTCAACCTAAAGATTTAATGCTTGGTAAAATAATCGGAATTGGTTTGGCGGCATTGGTACAAATGGCTGTTTGGAGTTTATTTATAGGTGTTGGTTTGTGGGGATTTAGGGCATTTTTGTTTCCAGATTTGTTTGCTCCTGAAAATTGGGAAGGAATTCAAGTTTCTGGCGAAGTGCAACAACAGATGTTGGAGGAAACCTTACGTGGCCGTTACAATGCATTCGTTGAATTAGTTTATGAACGCATTCAATTTGCTTCCATGCTTGGACACACCGTTCTTTTCTTCATTGCAAGTTACTTGTTCTACGGTGCTTTCTTCAGCAGTATTGGAGCAATGTCTGGAACCGAAAGCGACGGTCAACAATTCGTTTTACCGTTATTGGGATTAATGGGAATTGCGGTTTATTGTGGGTTTATGGCTATTTATCTACCAGAATCTAGTTTGGTTGCTTGGGCGCAGTTTGTACCATTTACCTCGCCTTTGGTCGTTTTGGTTAAGGTCGCGAAAGGTTATCCAGTTGGAACTTACTACTATGTCATTCTTGCTCTGATTATTCAATTGTTAAGTGCTTGGGTTTTGTTATGGGTTGCAGGAAGAATTTACAAAAATGGAATTTTGCGGTTCGGTCACCAAACGAAATGGAAACATTGGTTTCAATGGGTGAGGAATTGAGGTTGAGATCCGCCGCGGCGAGAGAAAACTGAAAGTGGAGAATTGAAAGTGAAGAGTGAAGAGTGAAGAGTGAAGAGTGAAGAGTGAATAGTGAATAGTGAAGAGTGAAGAGTGAATAGTGATCCGCGGCGGAGTGAATAGTGTAGTCCCCGATAATCATTGGGATAAGAGTGGAGAGTGAAGCCTGCGCTGCACTGAGCGGAGTCGAAGTGAGCGAAGTCGAAGGGTGAAGTTCCATTCAACTGAATCCTCAAATTTTAAGACCACTCCGAAAATTTCCTCCACAGCGGACTTCCAAATACTTACTTGTCGCTAAAATTTTAATTCCGATAGCAATCGAGACTCACTAACAGATTTTTATGTTAATCATACCGCGAATCATTTATCCTCGCTTTCGGGAGCACCGCAGGTAATTTCAATTTAATTGATGGAAGATCATGTTGGGTTGAATTAAAATTTCAACTGTTCCAACTGCTTCGATTGTGCTTCCAAACTCGCTTTGTATTCTTGCTTGATGCTTTGAACTAAATCACTTACACTTTCTACTTTTTGGATGCCAGCCACGCCATGTCCAGCAGACCAAATGTCTTTCCATGCTTTACTGTTCGACGCATTGAGTTGTGAGAAATCTTCTTCTTTCTTTTCCGCCAGATTAAGTCCTGCTTTTTCGATACTCGGTCGTAAAAAATTGGCATTCACCCCTGAAACGCCATCGGTGTACATGATGTCATCAATACCCGAATGCACAATCATTTCGCGATAGTCGTTTGCTGCCATGCTTTCGAGTGTTGCAATAAAACGTGTTCCCATGTAAGCAAAATCTGCCCCGATTGTTTCAGCTGCCGCAACATCTTTACCTGAATTTAAGGAACCTGCTAGAATTAATGCACCGTCCCAAAACGAACGAAATTCGGCGACTAAAGCAAATGGATTCGCTGTACCTGCATGTCCGCCAGCGCCAGCAGCAACGGCAATTATTCCGTCCACTCCTGCTTCAATGGCTTTTTCTGCGTGTCGTTTTTTTATTACATCATGAAATACCAAACCACCATAACTATGTACCGCATCGACAACGTCTTTTACAGCGCCCAACGAGGTAATAATCAATGGGACTTTGTATTTAATGCACAACTGTAAATCCGCCATTAGTCTTGGATTTGTTTTGTTGACAATCAAGTTCACACCATAAGGAGCAGGTTCTTTTCCTGTTTCATTTTTGAACTTTTCCAATTCGTTGGTGACTTCGATTAACATGTTTTCAAAATCCTCAGCAGTTCTTCCATTCAATGAAGGGAAAGTGCCGAGAACGCCATTTTTACAACATTCAACCACCAATTTTGTCCCTGAAACCAAGAACATAGGCGAAACAATAATAGGTAAATCCAATTTAGATTTGAGTTCATTTGTTGTCATGCAAAAAGTATTTTTCTAAAAGTAAGGAAAAATAAAAAGCAACGTATAGACGAACCAATTTTTAGATGAAATTTCCCTTTTTTCCAAAGAAATCTGGAAACTATTTGGCGGAAAGACATCCAGTTTTTTTTCTAATCAACCATTGAGACATTAAATATCATCGTCGGTATGATGCGTGGCTATTCTAATTCTACCGAATTCGGCAAAATTTAAAACCATTAAAATGGTTAGTATGGTCGTAATTCCATAGGTGCGGGTTTCATCGTTGGTGCGGGTTTAAACCCTCACCAACGAGATGGACAACGAATCAATCAATGGTTTTAACCATTTTAAAAAATTAAACCTCAACAGGGAAAATTGATTTGAGAAATTTGAGAAGCCCTAATTTGTTCGACACGTTTTGGCGGACTGACGTTTTACTTTCGTGCTATAAACAAAAAAATTATGGCAATTGGGATAAAACTAAATCTCAAAATTTATTTACAAGAATGGGAGGTTGTCAGTTCTTACACTGAATTTGTTGCCTGGATTGAAAGGTATGGTTTGCCCGATTTCATTTCCTTAGAGCCCGATTTGGGTTTGCCCAATTCTCCCGAAGTACAAGAACAAAACGGCATGTCTTGCGCCAAATGGTTGGTGAATTATTGTGGAGATAAAGATTTGAAATTACCTAATTTTGTTATTCATCTACAAAATCCAGTCGGAAAGAAGAATTTAGAGGGTTTGTTGGAGGGGTTTCGAAAAGATTTTAAATAACGATCGGTTTTATACGACTTTTTAAATAAATAAAAAACAAAACTTAATATGGGACTAAAATCTTACGACAGAAAGATTAGCCAAATCTTCAATAATATTCAATATGAAGTTGACTTTTACCAAAGAGAATACAAATGGAATGACGAACTTGAATATAAACCTGTTTCCTCCTTATTGAAAGATATTTTTTATCGTTTTGACCTCGAACGATATAATCCCAACCAAGAAGTAACCCAGGAGAGTACCGAAAAACTGGAATGGTATTATCTAAATACTTTTATGACAAACTCCATCAAAGGCAAAAAATATATTGTTGATGGACAACAAAGGCTTACAACTCTAACATTGGTTTCAATCGGACTTTATCACTTAGCAATAAAGCATAAGCTTGAACAACACATTATTGATGCACTAAAAAATTCAATTGTTGGTGTTACTGAGTTTGGAAAAACATTTTGGATGGGATTCAAAGACAGGAAAATGGCACTTGAAGATATTTTAGAAAACAATTCCAACTTCAAGCAAAAAAATGAAGAAAATAATATTTCTGAAAAAAACATCTACGAAAATTATCTTGTTATCTTGAACAGCTTAGATGATAAGTTTTTGACTGCACACAACCTGCAAAGGTTTATTTCCTATTTCAGACATCGTGTTTATTTAATAGAAATTGAAATCGACAAAGACAAAGATGTTGCAATGGTGTTTGAAGTTATCAATGACCGAGGAGTTCCATTGAAGCCATACGAGATTTTGAAAGGAAAAATATTAGGCCAAATTGATATCGCGGATCGCGAAAAATACATAAGAATATGGGAAAATCAGATTCAGCAGATTGAAAAATACGGTGAACATGAAATTGATGAATTCTTTGGATTTTATTTAAGAAGTAAGTTCTCTGACAATACTGAACATTACAGCAAATTGGATAAAACAAGGTATCACAAAACCATTTTTCTTGATGAGTACGACCAAAAAATAGGCTTAAAAAACAATGAAGAAAAAGCAAGATTTTTTGTTGAAAAAACAATGCCCTACTTCGGTTCTATTTATACGGAGATGCTGAAATACTACTACGACTACGATAAAAATTACGAAAGTATCTACTTCAATCAAATAAATGATATGGATGGTCAATTTGTATTGACTCTATCTTCAATCAAGCTGAACGATCCAATGAGAGATGAGAAATTAAAACTAATTCCTAGGTATTTTGATAATTTTTTCACACTCTGTAACCTAACAAACAGCTATAAATCAAATGAATTTAATACCAATGTCATTTCTTTATCCATTGCAATCAGAGAAGTTACCTTAGAGTCAGCTAAAGTAAGTTTTGACAATCAACTTTTGACAGTAGTTAAAAAGAAATACGACAGAGAAACATTGGACGAAGCTTTCAAATATGAATTTTTCAGAAACATGGGCTACAATGAATTTGGAAGAAAATTTCTTAGGTATTATTTCGCAAGAATTGACCATTACATTAGTGATTTCTCAAACGAAAGCGAATACGGTAGCTATTATCAACTTGTATTGCAAGCAAAAGGGGAAAATGTTTATCACATTGAACACATTATCACCAATAATGAGGAAAACTTAAAATTGTTTACGGACGAAGAAGAATTTAACCAACAAAGAAACAGACTTGGCGGTCTTTTACTCCTCAAAGGGAGAAATAACCAATCTTCAGGAAACGAACTTTATGAAGATAAATTAAAGACATATAACGTTGTAGGAACCTATTTCGCAAGAACATTACTACCAGATATGTATCATAAAAAAGTTACTTTTAATAAGTTCATTACTGAAAATAATTTGAACTTCAAATCCTATACAACTTTCGGAAAAAAAGAAATTGAAGAACGACATGCTTTGCTTTATGAATTGACAAAAAGAATATGGAATTGATCGAAGAGTAAAAAGCGTATTAATTATTGCTTATTGCCTGGGTCGTAATTTTAAACTACCCGATTTTGCGGTACATTCCTCCAATCTTTTAGGGAAAGGCAATATTGAGAGTTTGTTGGAGCAGTTTGGTAGGTTGGGAAATTTATAGGTTTAATCGTATTGATGGTGCGGGTCGTTGGTGCGGGTTTAAACCCGCACCAACGATATAATGACCAATCACACAATGGTTTCAACCATTTCTTGCATATTACACCACAACATGGAAAAATCGGAATGAAGGATTTTTAGCTATTTCGGAAAACACTCGATGAGGTATAGAATATCTGATTCTTTCACTTCTCGTTCAAATAGCATAGAAACAAGTTTTACAGAATTTCTAATTTCCCTTCCATTCGTTTTGCGGCTTGACGTAGTTGCGGATTTTTAGCACAATAGTTCAATCGAAGAACTGCACTTGAACCTACCACAAAACTGACATACGAAGCACTGCACCCGCCATTGCGCCAAACCGCTGTTCAAGCGAAATTCTCCTATCGTCGAATTAGCTGTAAAACAGTTAGTTAGGATATTTAACATGTCGTAAAGATAGGAGTTATTTACGGAGTTGGTAATTTCATGGGTTGAATTTTAAAAATTTGAAATGATGAAAAAAAAGAAGTAGCGCCTCAGATTTCGGAGGACTTATTGAACCTGGAGAAAGCAATGGTTCTGGCCCTTGTAAGAATGGCTTCATGGGAAACACAAGAAAGAAATCCCGAATCGCAAGAATTTTGGATAGGATGAAACTGCCCCAACCCCCAGAAAAACAAGGTGTTTCGAAGGAATTGAGATTTTTAGAAATGTATGGTAGTTCAAAGTTTAAATGTCCTAAATGTAAAAAAGGGATTTTGGTTTTGGAATACGTTTCAACGCGTGCAAGTCCGAATCAAAACAACGAAAATCAACACCTTCAGAAGTTTAGCAAATCAATTGATAAACAGTTAATTGCAAATTTTTCGTAATGAAGAACAGGAATTGCTATGCCTAAAAAATCGAAAATCCCATAAAAAATGAGTTTCCATGAAAAAACACCATAAAATGATGGCTAAAAAAGTAAATGAATACGGTGAATAATCTAAAATTCCCAATGAAATACACCGTGTTGAGCGCACTCAAGACTGACCAACTGACACCAACAAATTTTACTTTTTCCCTAAGGTGTTTTCTGAATTACAGTTCCCAGCGTGGAATTTCGCTGAACACCAGTTAGATGTTAGCTGCTGGGCTTCTGTCGTATATTTTGTTGATGATGTAGTCTTCATAAAACAATGTTTTTTCAATGTCGTCTTTTGTAAAATTTAGTCCGCTAATTTTTGTCTCAAGAAATTTAAGCATCTTATTTCCACGTTCTGCAATTTTGTCTTTTGCCCAAGTGTCGTGCGAGCTTATATCTATTTCATTGTATGAGCCTGTTCTAAACCGTTCTTTTTTGTCTTTCCAACTTTTGTTTCCCAATGAAGAATTTTTTCCATTTTTAAGAATTGTCAAGTTACCAAGAGAATTTAGAAGAACTTTTCTTGCTTGCTCAATCTCGTCCTCTGTCATACCGTCTGTAAAACTATTCACCGTGTCTTGCCAATTGTCCCAAAATTGTTGAGGAATGATGTGCTCAATAGTTGTTTCATAAAAATCGTCTATCGTTACTTTGTCATTTGTTTCTTTTGCTTCTTGTTTTAGATACTCCTCATATTCAAACAAGAAGTATTTCAATGCTCCCCAACGATGAAACCCTTTTGCACCTCTTTCATAGGTGAATAAAGATTTGAATGATTTTATAATATTAGGAATGGCAACTGTTATGTTTAAGAGTTCCTCTTGCTTCTTGTTTATTCCTTCAATTGTATCCTCGTCATTATAAATATCTCTTGCCCAAGACGCAGAAGTTCTTTCGTCCATTATCCAAATTCCAGGAACACGATTCCTAAATAAAATCTTTTCTAAATTCTCAAGTGTTTTCGTTTGAGTTAAGGTGTCATTTGATTTTAGGAGAATTAGTGCAATAAATATTTTGATGTCTTTACGGCTGTCAAGAGTTAAAATTCGCTTTATCAATTTAGAATTTGAATTGTGGACTTGATACCAAATTGGTGCTAACTCTGAAAGTTTTAAAATGTAATCATCTATTTTATTGTAAGTAATAGGTTCTTCTTTTTTACCACTTTCATCTAAATCGTATTTTTCCGGCTTGTTACAGAACATTTGAAAAACCTTTTCTTCTGCAACTTTCTCCGAAAATGTAGATTCTACTGGTTTTCTATACAAAGATAAATGTGCTGATAAAAACACATCTTCATCAAGAATTTGTTCGGGATTTTGTGCTAAACAAGTATAGATTTTTCCCCAAGCGTCATTTATTTTTTTTCGTAAAACCTTTTTGTCTTCGTCAGGACTCGTAAGTTTTTCCGTTAGATAAATAAGTCTGTTTTTTAGTTTTTCGAGAGTTGAAAGCGGTTTGCCTCTATTGTTCATAGTTTCAAACACTGCTTGAACATCTAAATCCTTTTCTATGGTTCTAATGTCAAATTGAAGTGCAGTCGTGATTTTTTTGAACAATAAATTTTTTTGTTCGTCATCAAGTTTGGAAATTTTCTCTCGAAAGAAAATTTTAGCATTTGCCAAATTCTTAGTGTAGTGATTTAGGTGTCCTTGATTAAGGACTACCTTATTGTCTTCAAAAACAGTATGAAGTAAAAAGTTATAGTTTTTGTCTGTAAAAGCATAGCTGAATTTGTAAACTTTGCTCTCGCCTGACATATTTGATTCGAAGATGAATGTTTCAATTAATTTATCTTTTTTCTTCTCGGCATAACCGATTTCAGTAGCTTTCAACAGCTCGTATAGCAAAATGCTGATTGTTGTCAGCCTTTGTTGTCCATCAACAACATTGAAAAATTTCACATTTGACAACCAACTTTCTGTTTCCGCTGGTTTTGTTTCTTCAAGAAAAATTGTCCCCGTGTAGTGTTTTTTTAGTTCACCATTTACGGTTGGGATTTCATCAAGGTCATCCCAAAGTTCGCCAAGTTGCTTGTCTTCCCAAGCGTAACCTCTTTGGTAGTCTGGAATTCTAAAAATTCTTGTATTAAATAATTCAGTTAAGTTTATTGCTGACATATTCTATTGTTATTTTCTTGGTTGTTGTCGTAATAGCCTTGCAGCTAACATCTCAATTGACGCTAGTTTTGAAAGTGTTTTGATTTCCCAACAAACTTCTTTTAAATTTTCAAAATGAAAAACCCTCCAGAGGACGCTTGCTAATCAAAGTCAGATTACGGTCATATTGTTCTACTTCTTCTCCATTTTGCAAGTAAACGTATCCATCGCAAACACAACATAACGTTCTATTTTCCCTTTCCATAGAATTAATCAAGGCTCTAGTCTCATTATGAAACTCAATTATATCCTCCTTCATCACAACATAAATAACATCATCAAGATCTTCTATACCTTCAAATTTAAAATCCTCCAAATTACACTTGTTAATCAAAGTCAGATTACGGTCATATTGTTCTACTTCTTCTCCATCATACAAGTAAACGTATTCATCCAAAACACAAAATAACGTTCTATTTTCCTTTTCTATAGAATTAATCAAGGCTCCAGTCTCATCACGTAGCTCAATCATATTCTTGTTGATTACAACAAAAAAATCTTCATTAAAACCTCCTAAATCTTCAAATTGATTACTCGCTTTAAATGTAATTTCATCATTCTCATTCACAACTTCTAAAGTGTATGAATTGTAATAGATTACCTTAATCAAAATTGTTTTGTTTTATTAACCATTTTTACTTTCTTTAAATACCGCAAAACAACTCCGCAAAAACTTGGAATCACATAGTGCATCGTGGTGATTGAGTTATAGATTTTTTTGAAACATAAAGCCAACGTGGGGTGTTGGCTTTGGAGTTAATGCTTGCAAGAACACTTTTAAATCTCAATTAACTCATTTATCTTCAAATCAACATAAAATTTCTCATAAATATTTATCATTCTTGTTGTTATTGCCTTGAAATGATTTTCTACGTTATCATCCCAAATTCTGTGTTCAATATTATGCCAATATGTCCAATCATTATCATTAATAAATGAGAATTCCCTTTCTTCAAGGCTTGAAATTTCTTTTGGAGATTGTGAATTGCCTCTACTTCTATTATGCTCCAATGAAATAGCTCTAAAATTACCATTCGTATTGTTCCAATCCCTTATTATTTGTTTACAATTTTTCATGTTATAAACCCATTCACTCGGGTAAATGTGATCCCAATCCCAAGGCACATTGGAATCGTCAATTTCTTCCATTTGATTGAAATCAATAAATGTTTTATTAATGTACTCGCGTTGAGCAAATAAAATTAATTGTTTGTTATGTTGAATTTTACCTATGACCCAAACTTCGCAAGCTAACTTTTTCACGTGGTTAGAAGTGGTTTGCTGACCAAATGGTTTAATTTTTTCGAGTTCAGTATCCATATTCTTAATATTTGAAGCCATCGTCACACAAAATCCC
>Ga0169931_10006926_pt1 | contig 16934 bp, 21 predicted proteins | sample Kivu_15m_20L_FD_129675 | JGI IMG/M metagenome (GOLD analysis project Ga0169931, IMG submission 129675) | Freshwater microbial communities from Lake Kivu, Western Province, Rwanda to study Microbial Dark Matter (Phase II) - Kivu_15m_20L... | ecosystem: Environmental > Aquatic > Freshwater > Lake...
CACCACCCAGTCGTGCTTGCCTACGAGTGGATCCTTTACGTACGCACCCGCGTACTGGGTGTCTTTGCGGTTGTCTGTCTTCTGTGGAATCACCACCCCCTTGCTCATCAGGTGGTGGTGAATGATGGCATCCCACGTACGAACCTGTGAGAATACGTCCTCAAAATTCACACGGGCTGAATACGCAAGGGCTACTGCCAGTTCCATGAGTTTCAGTTTGGCTTCAAGTTTATCCACGAGCCGAACGTCTTGGACGTTATACTCAATAAACTTTTGGAAGTCCTGTGTGTAGAACTCCTGAATGGTTTCGTACTCACCGTACGAGTGCTTCTCTTCACCCAACTCCACCTTGGAAATGTGGTTCAGGGAGTACGACTCCTGCTTCACGTACGTAAACTTCTGATACAGTTCGTAGTAGTCAAGGGTAGAGATACCGCTAATGATGTACGCGGTCTGATCTCGTCCCATGCGATTCACCACGGTTTCCCGCAGCCGACCCCACGGAGAGAGGGAGTCTGCCCATCCGTCCTCAAGACGATTCATCCGTGCCACAAGGTACGGAATGTCGAAGAACCGGACGTTCCATCCTGTCACGATGTCAGGATCAAGCGACTTCCACAGAGAGACGAATCCCTCCAGTAGTTCTCGCTCGTTCTCGTATGGGATGGCATGAACTCCCTCTCCCTCTATGCTGAAGTTACCCAAACCAAACACATAGGTCTTGCCCCCTTGTGTGACCGTGATGGCAATCACCTTCTCGTCAGGTGACTCTGGTGTTGGGAACCCGCCCTCGCAAGAAGTTTCAATGTCAATGGTGGCAATACGCAAGCCATCCATTCGGTACTGGACTTCGTTTGGAAACTCCCTGTACAGATACTGGTACACGAAATTGGTGTTGCCGTACACATCGTAGTTGGACACATCCTTGAAGCGGTTAATGAACTCTCGCGCTTCTCCAATGTCATCAAACTGCACTGGCTGAACAGGCTTGCCGTTGACGGTGGTGAACTCGCCCCGTTCCTTGGACGGAATGTACAGAGTGGGACAGAACGGCACACGGAGGTGCTGCCTGTGACCGTTCCGCCATCCACGGTACAGGATGCTCTTGCCACGAATGTCAACGGAAGTGTAGAAGTCCATCAGGTTCTTGTCATCTCTTCTATGCGTATCAGCGACCTATTGAAATAGTCAACATCAAGTTCACAACCAACAAAGTTTCTCTTGGTGTTGACTGCGGCAATAGCAGTTGAACCACTACCACTGAAACAGTCTAATACAGTTTCTCCCTCTTTGGTATAGGCAAGAATCAATCTTTCCAAAAGAAATAATGGCTTCTGGGTGGGATGCCAGTTCACATATTCTTTGCTCATCGTGTGGTTGTTCTTTTCCCACACATCTGTTGGTATTTTTCCAATGGGATTGTTGGCAGCAGTCTTGCGAACATTCGTTTTGACCTTGTATGGGATGCGAACTGCATCCGCATCAAACAGGAAGTCCTTGCCCTTGCTGTAAATAAGCAAGTCTTCGTGCTTACGCGCAAAGGTCTTCTTGCCTCTGCCACCCCAATCGTAGTGCCAAATAATCCAGTTCTGATACTCCATTGGAAAGGAGTTCAGCACTTGGAGTTTGTATTTCAAAAAGGTATCAGTCTTTGTGGTTCCCCACACACAAAAGCAGCGATTCGGTTTTAGAACGCGAAAGCATTCCTTGCTCCACTCTCCACACCAATCAAGATAGTGGTTTTCGGATTGCCATTGATTGTCCCAATGGTTGCCGACTATCTCAAAGTAAGGAGGATCAACAAGAATCATGTCCACGGAATCATCGGGGAGTCCCGACAAAAACCGTAAACAATCTTGATGGTGAAGTTGGTGGTTAGCGATTAACATAAATGTGATCTCCTGTTTCAACGCTCAACGAGCGCAATCCAGTCCTGATGAACCATGTCCTTACCGTTATGTCCTTGTCCGCGATTCTGTGTACGATCCCACAGAACCTTGTCTCCAACCTGTATGTCTTCCGTTAGTTTATCACCGATTGCGGCAACTGTACCCCAAATGTATTGAGAACGGACTACTTCATTGTAGATCACGCCTGATTCGGTTTTTGTTTCTCCGCCGAGGTGAGACTGCACCCAAATCCATTTTCCAATTGGCTTGAACTTGCTCATTTTTCTCCTTTACTTTCTGATGCCCCACTCACGGTACGCAAACCGCAGGGTCTGTGCGAGTAAATATCCCAAAACAATCATGCCCCAATCACGCGAAGTCATGCAATTCCTCCAATGTATTCGTGCGAGTAGCACACGCGGTCTGCGTGTTTCATCTGATACCTGCCTTCAAAGTTTGAAAGCCGTGTCTTGTAGTCTTGACGGGAAATGCCGTTCTTTGTTGTGGGCTTCCACAAGGGCGAACGGTTACGGTACTCACCCATCCGTGGGTGTGCAGTCTTTGAAAAATACCTGCACCCGTCACGCACAAACACTTCAGCCGTGGCATCGGAAATGCGAACGCCCAAACCCAAGCCTTGAAAGTCAGGCAGTACAACAGTACGGTGTTCACGCCACGCTCGTTTCAAGGTTCCGCTTGGAAGAGTGACTGCTGAAGTGAATCCGATGGGTGTGTCGTTCCAGGTAAATAGCCAACACCGTGAACTCTTATTGAGGTTTCCGTCGAGATAGTGATGGTTGCGGAACATTGCCCACGCTTCTGCCCCGCAAGGAAGCATTTCCAAGACAATTTCGGGTCGCCTTTCCGACCCCCTTCCAACCATACGGTTGGTGTTTGTGTCAAAGATCCAATCAGGGCGCAGCCATTCGATGATGTCGTAGTGGCACGACGCAAACACCAGTCCCGTCAGCCCCTTCTGATCCACGTACCGTCGAATAGAGTTTGCACACGACGCGGCTACGTTGCGGTCCACCACCGAAGTAAACTCGTCCACCGTCGCGCTGTCCCCCAGCCGTCGTGCCATGTCTGCACGAAACTTCTCTCCGGTTGACAGCACGTGGTACGGACGCATCCACGACGGAATAGAGTTGAATCCCACTGCACTCAACCGTTCCCGTGCGTCCGCAGCAGACTCAAAGTGGGAACACACTGCTTTGGTTGGATCCCAAACCGGATCCACTGGTGTGCCCCACTGACGCAGCAGCGAAGACTTGCCTGTGCCTGACGGTCCCACAATGAGTCCGATCCCGAACCGTGACGGCAGTGTTCCTGTTTGCGGAACAGTAAACGTACTGTGCCCGTCGAATGCGTAGTCAAACGCAGCAGACAGTTCACGAACAGTTTCGTCAACAGTTACGGAACACGACAGGGTGTGTGGGGTTTCGTCAAACAGGGGCACGGTAATTCCTCAAGCGTTTCCGTACAGAGTTCCGCGCTCAAAGAAGCGTTCTTCACACCCATCAAAACCAAAGCACTCATGGGCAAAGTGCTTGATGATGTTGGGGTCAAACTCCTTGCACGAATACACATCAAGGGTAATGAAGTGGGTGGGTTCAATGGAGTGAATCTGAATGCCGCTCTCAATGAGTGGAACCCATCCGCTGACACCCGCCTTCTCGGGGTATATTTCCACACCGTCCTTGTCTCGGGGACCGTGGATCACCACAGGTGGAGCCATGCGGGTCATGCCGATTCGATCCACCAACTGCTCAAGAAAGCGGTAGGTGAGTTCCATGTCGTCTGCCACTCCTGCGCGGCAACCGTACATATCAATGAAATACGAGTATCCAAATGGCTTGCTCATTGCTTCATCTCCTTTAGAATCTTATTCCAGTACTTTGTGGTGTTGTCCCACGCCTTACGGTCCTTCGCCTTGGTGCTGTGTTCCTTCTTCAAGATACCACAGCCCCCGTTGTGAATACGCGCCAACTGCTCAAGCGTTGCGCCCTTCGGGGCATACCGCGCCCAGTACGCACGGATCACCTTTTCAGAGTACGCCTTGTCCATACAGTCCTTGTACGAACCGCCGATTGAAGGGTCAAACTCCACCGCATCGCTCCAATACGATTCCCAGATTTGGTAGGGTCCGATGGCTTTGCCACCGTCACCCACAAGGGTCTTGCCCCGACCGGACTCCACGGTGTACATCGCGTCAAGTAGACCAGTAGTGTCCACAGTAGGGGGAACGCAGATCAGAAACAGTGAGAAAATCACACCAAGCATGGGGAGTGTACCTTTCTGTACTCAAGTAGTGCCAAGTCTTTGGCTTTGGCTTCAATCATCACATCGTACTGCACTGTATCCGACAGGGCAGGCATCTTCTCCCGAATGTAGTCCGAATGGGCTTGTGGTCGTGCGTTGGGCTTGGACTCCGAGTAGTGAACCTTCGGAATCTCGCAGAACCCGTCCCATGTACTGAATGCCATAGCAGCAGCATCGCGCAGAGACTCCTGTTGGCAGAAACGGTGGTGGTGAACATCCAACACCAGTTTGATTGTGCAGTGCTTTGCCACCATCTTGAACAGTTCCGTCATGCTCCACATTGTGGGCTTGTCGTCGTTCTCAAGTGTGAGCCGCCGCTTGATTGCTGTGGGCAGCGCACAGAATGTCTGTAGGAACCGCCCTGCCGTGGAGTGCTTGTCGCCGTACACGCCACCCACGTGGATGTTGATGGCAAACTCGTCACCGTACCCCAACAGGTCAGCAATGAGGGAGTGCATTTCCAAGCACTGCACACTCTTGGCAACGGTGTGGGGATCAGGCGAGGCAAGGCAAGTGTACGGACCAGGATGACACGACAGGCGCATACCGTGTGCCTGTGCAAACTCACCGGCGGCTGCAAGGCTGCTACGGATGGACTCTGCGTGGGCAGGCTGCAAACAGTCCATGCTGTAGCGGAGCGTGGGGTGATCCATGAACGGGAACATACCGCTGCCGATGCGGAAGAACTTGATGTCGTTGGCGGCATTCCATTGGAGGATGGGCAGCAGATCCGCAGCGTTTCGCACACCCAGTTCACCCACACGCTCAAGCGAGAACCTGTCCATACGCAGGCTGCGGTCGGTGAAAAGCCGATCCTTTGCCTTGCGTCCCGCACATAGGGACAGGTTTTGACAGGCGTAGCCCAGGTGACGAATCATGTGTTTACTGTACACCACGCAATATTTTTGTCAAGCGGTCAAGTGGACGGTTCAATACTATTTTTGGCGGTTTCATTTTTCAATTCGTAATAATACGAATCGTCATCTCCTTCAATCAACCAACGATCACTGGCGGCTTCGCATCTAAACACTTTATCGTCAACTTTAAAGTTTGGATTTGTCGGAAAAGGATTAGTAACAAATGACATATGTTTCCAGTAAATTCTATTATTTGGTTGTAGCGTGTAGCAGCCGTTGTCCAACCGTATCAGGTGCAAGCACTTGTACTGTGTTGGCTCATCACTGTACGGATTAGCGTACCAGTCAAAAGTCATCATGTACTCACCCCACAGTTCTTGTTTGTCCTTCAGAACTGTCTTTATCCTTGCGGCTTTCAGGTAATCGTATACAACAGCCGTACAGTTCACGGAGAAGCAGTCCCACAACTGCAAGTAGTCCAAAGGCATCTGTGGTGCAGTTTCCTTGTGGCACAACATATGAATGGGAACTCTGCTTCGGACAAGCCCGTTGTCTGTCAAGACATGAAACAGCAATGCCCTGTCTGGATTGGATTGAGCAGCAAACACAGTAACCTTCACAAACTCACCAATGTGAGCATTGTGTTGGTACATATGCTCTTTTCTCATGTAGCAATAGAAGTGTGGTATGTTTGTGTTCAGCACAGTTAGCGGTTTGAGTTCTTCTTGTCCTGAACAAATGAGTGAAACAGAACTGCGTAGTTGATGATGTCAACGCAAGTGTCCTCAAGGCTTTCATCCTTTACTTGAAAAGCCCCTGCCTCAACGAAAGACGAAAGTCTTGACAACTTGTCCGTCATTCGCACAAGCATTCCTGCTTCTGTTGTACATATGCCCATTGCTTCGCAGCGCGTAAAGTTAGCGAACGGCTCCGTACCTGCCTTACCAGCATAGTCGGCATTCTTTCGCTTCATTAGTTCGTGCGCCTTCTTGGTCAATTCGGTATGAGACTTCAATAGTTCTTCGCGTGTCATATTAAACTCCTGTGCTACCAAATCCTCCTGCCCGATCCGTTTTCTGTGCGGGTCGAGTAGGTGTTTCCACGATTTCGTACTGGGCACACTGCACCAGTTCACCCTGGGCAATGCGCTCACCGTGCTTTAACTGGACTGCAATCCCTGAAGCGTTGTACAGGGGAACAAACAGTTCGTCCACGTAGTCTGCGTCAACCACGCCTTCTGCGTTGATAAGGGTCAGCCCTTGCTTTAAGGACACACCCGAACGGGGGTGAATACGCACAGAGTACCCGTGGGGAATGTCCAGTACCAGTCCTGTGGGCACAAGCACACGCTCACCCGGTTCAACACGAATGCCCACACAGAACTCGTCCGCAGTAAAGGTACTCTTTTCGTTCCACTTGTTGTACATGGTGAGCGTTTGGCTCTTCAGGTACGCTTGCAAGTCAAAGCAAGCAGAGGCTGCGGTCTGTACTTGTGGAACGGCTACATCGTCACGCAAACGGTAAAACTTCAGTGTGCTCATGTCGAAAAGGTACTCCAAAAGATGTGGTTGTCAAGTGTCAACCTTTAAAAGAAAACGGTCTTTGTGCCGACGCAGGCGCACTCCTTCGTCCACGCTTACGCGAACCAAATGGGTGCCGCGTTTCTTGCGTAGAATTACACCCTTGCCGTTGCCCTTGGGTGTTACGGTGTGGCTGCGGTCCACTACACGAACCCGCCGTGCAGTGCTCTTCGGAGTTACGGTGTGACGGATGCCAGTGACTCGGGCTTTCAACGGGTGCCCTTGGGCTGTACGTCAAAGCGACCAAACAGGATCTCGTCCGTGGTGGTGCCCTTCGTAATGTCCAAGGAGTACCACCACTTGCCGTACGGTACGTAGCCCATTGTGGTTGCGTCCACTGTGAGGCGGATACCGCCTGTGAGTGCACCCGCAGTTTCGCCTGCGTTCAGGGTAATGCCGCCGATGCCTGAAACCCCTGCGCCTGCGGCAGTCCACCCACCAGTGGCACCACCGCCCGTGACTCCGCTCACGGTAGCCTCAAGATACTTTACTGCGCTGTTGGGATCAGGGCGCACGTGAAACCGAGCAGTGTACCCTGTAAGGTCAACACCGTTTCCGTTCTCGTCCTGATACTCCACATGAAACTGGAGGGTGGAGTTTCTTTGGGTGGGGATGTCGTAGTAACCTGGGGTTGCCATTAGCCTTTCCTCTTCTTGCCAGTATTTATAGTTGTCTGTACTGAACCAAGAAGACTCTTTGGCTGTATATTAATCACGGGAACTGGGTTTGCCGCCTGCTGCCGACTGGCGTTCACGGCGGCTAGCCTTTCTTTGTACGCGTTAAGGTTTGTACGCACGCGCTCCACTTCTCCTTGCGGTAGACGACCGTCCTTCAGCAATTTTTCACACGCATACGCACCCAACTGGTAATCGTGAGTGTAGAACGCGGTGGATCCCAGTTCATCCAGTGCCATCCACTCGTAAATGTTGTTGTCTATAAACAGGATATCGTTGTGTGGGTACTGGATCTGCGCGGCTTCCTTTGCAAACAGGTACGCAGCACGGGGGCGACCGTTCATACGGAGGAATCGGGAAATAGCGTGAAGTGGTTCAGATCGGCACGGACGGTAGTCGTATGCGTCTAGGAACTTCTGTTGCACCACCGTCCACGGCGACTCCTTTTGGATTTCGCATAGGGCTACACGGAACAGCGAGTAATAGCACTCCTCTTCCCATCCACCCATCTCCACACGCTTATAGTATGCAGCAATAGCCTTGTCCCACTGCTGCGAGTCAAAGTACGACTGTGCCAGATAGAACTGATACCGAGTGTTAGTGGGGTCTTTCTGTAGTTCTTCTTCCAACAACACGGCGTCTTTGCTGTACTTTTCAATTACAGTCACACTTCCGTTTCGCTCTTGTCCAAGAGTGCGGGCTTCCAAAAAGTAGTTACCGTCAATCTTTGATTGGGTCAGATTGGGCTTTTCGCAGTGTGCGTATTCGTGCAGTACACCGATATACTTCCAACCAATTCCAGTTTTGAAAATTTGGTTGCGCCACCAAATACAGTTGTCGCGTCCGCACTTCAGGGCGTAAGCGTCATGGGTCATGTGTTTGCCTTTTGGATACTTGAAATCACCAATGATTCGATCATCGGCATCAATCATCCACGCGTAGTCGGCTTTTCCTGTGCACAGTTCTATGGCTTCGGTGCGGTTTGGTCCAAATCCTACCCACGGACGCTCATGGAGTTCTCCAGGAATTCCCTTCTCGGCAAAATACTGTTTGATGTACTCCTGTGTGCCGTCCGTGGAGCCTGTGTCCACGATTACCCAGTAGTCAATGTGGGGATGCACGGAGTCCAGGCACTCATGCAGGATCTTCGTTTCGTTTTTGACAATCATTGATAGGCATACTGTAGACATTGTTCACGATCTCCTTGTACGGTTATTTATGCTGGGCAATCCAGTCTTCAAGACGAACTTTGGCAGTCCACCCAAGATGCATCCGTGCTTTGGTGGAATCGGACAGCGTGTGTCGTGCCTCACCGATGCGTGGGGGAATATGCACGGTGTTTCCACCAATCATGCTTGCTATTTCATTCATGGAGTAGTTTACCCCGCTTCCGATATTGTACACCTGACCCCATTCCCAATTGTTGTATACCCGAGAACCACCGTTGTCCGTAATATCGTAATCGGGGGCAACGAATTGCGATGCCTTGATGTTTGCTTCAACCACATCGCTGACATGGACAAAATCTCGGCGCTGTTCTCCATCACCAACCACAGTAATCAATTCGCCTGCATACTTTTGGTGCATGAATATGCCAATCACCGGAGCATACTGTCCGCGAATGGGGGAACGCTCTCCGTACACATTGAAATATCGGAAAATGATTGTCTCCATTCCAAACATCATGGAGTACATCTTACACAAGTCTTCTCCCGCAATCTTTGTGAACGCATACGGATTTAAGCAATCCAACGGCATGGTTTCAACCATCGGCGGATTGTTTTTCAATCCGTAGCAAGCAGAAGTGGAAGAGTAGATAAATCTTTTTATTCCTGCTTCACGGGCACACTGTAGAACAACTCCGGTTCCAAGGGTATTTGTCCTAACAGCACGAACAGGATCTTGAATACACGGTTGAATCCGAGATTCCGCAGCAAGATGGAATACAACATCAATACCATCGTATAGATGGCGAGTAGCAGCATAATCACAAATATCCAACTTGTGATATGTGGCTTTTTTGTTGTAGTAAAACTGCTCATTGCAATCGGCTGATTCGTTGTCGATGACCACAACCTCGTCGCCGTGTTCAATTAGCAAATCAACCAGTGTTGATCCAATGAATCCTGCTCCACCTGTCACAAGTGCTTTCATGCTTAATCTTTCATGTACTCTGTGTAGGAATCACTGATTGCTTTCTTGAGAGCCGTAGTAGAGTATGTATGGACTCTAGGAACAAAGATCACTGACAGATCAATATCTTTTCCGGTATAATTTTTTCCGCGATAGTCATCTCCCAAAAATCGAACATCATACTTTCCTGAAGACAATTCATTCCGCAAGTCTTGTTCCGTAGAGTAAACAACAACACCATCCACAAACTTCATCGACAGCAATATCTCCTGTCGCTCTGCCGTGGTATGAACCGGACTCATCTTTTTTCGCTCTATTGATGGATTATCGTGTAACAGAACAGTAAGACGATCACAGTGCTGTTTGCAAAAATTCATCATGCGACAGTAACCCGGATGAATCAGATCAAATGCTCCTGCTAGAACACCATTTGTACCACAACAAGACTTTCTCCAATCCACAGCATTGATTGCCTTGTCGTCTATCATTACATCGAATGAAGGTTTGCCTTTTGTGATTAGCCGATGATATTTCAATCCCCAAGACCGGATTTGATCTACTGTCATATCGTGCCAATCAATCCCGGTGCTTGCTCCTCTAGCAGTAAACAAGATAATGGTATTGCCTGCGTCATACAGAGCGTTTACTTCGGCTACTGCCTTTTTCATCGGAACGGCAACAGAATAATCACCATTCTGTACTAGATGGCAGAGAGTCCCGTCTATGTCAAAGCAGTATGTTTTCATATTACAGAGTGAAGAATTATTTCATGTACGCATTCAACGATTCCGTAGTCATTGGAATTCACCCAAAAATCATACGATGCTTTATTTGCGTGGTTGGATCTGATGGTATTTGCCGAATCGAATCCGGTAAGAATCACATACGAAATTCCAGTAGAAGAGCAGTACTCTGCACACTTCAAGATGTTTTTGGAATTTCCAGACGAACTAATCAAAATAACAAGTGAATCGGGATCGCAGAATTCCTTCGTATACTGTAGAAATGCGTTTTCATATCCGTAGTCATTTGCATAACAAGACATTCTCGCTCCATCAGAAAAACAAATTGCTCTTTTGCCCAATACTTTAGTATAGTCTTCTGCAATATGAGAAGCGATGGCATTGCTACCCCCGTTTCCCAAAATAATGATGCTACCTTTCCATCCACGAACCAAAGTCTTGAAGTCTTCCAAAGTCTGCTCGGATATGGTGTTCAGTGCAGACACAATATTTTTCACAAATGTCATACCAATCTCCTAGTTCCGTGTGGTGAAAGACCTACACGGTAGAAACGATCATCCGGTATTTTTCCCTTTTCAAAGAAACACAAGAAGAAACCACCGCTTCCTGCTCCACAAAGTTTATGAGAAACACATCCGTCTAACGAAGATAACCAACAATCCATATCCGCTATGTGACCCACAGCAATTGATGCCGATGTTCGTTTCTTCGCTTTCCACCCGTCGCGGATAAGATCCATGAATGATTTATAATCACCATTCAGTATGCACTTCTCTGCTTCTTCGACCATTGGATTAAAAACATCCTCATCAGGAACTTCTACCGTCTTGAGTATGTCGGTGGAATTTCTAACAGTTCCGGTGAACAACAAACACACATCGTAATGATCGAAAATATCTGTAGGTAGGAATGTATATTTCGGCAAACCAACACTGCTGAATTCTATCTTTTTGAATCCGCCAACACAACACCCAAAAACATCCTGCTGACCAAGCAAAGGGTTTATTCGCTTTTCTGTTGCGTGTGCATTCACTCCCCATTCCGTTTGGGAAAGAGACTTTCCGCTGAATTCGTTAATAGCAGCACTGATAGAGCAAGCGTAAGACGAAGAAACAGCAAGTCCCGAACCATGAGAAAACACATCACTAGTCATGTGTATGGAACAAGGAAGACAATCGTGAGCAATAAAGAATTCTCGGACAAGTTCATTTTGAATGTCTTGGATGCGAGAAATTTCTTCTCGCTTTGAGTAATTCAGTATGTACTTGTTGTCAAGTTTATTTCTTCCAAGGCAGTCCCGATACATTGAAACATAGGTATACAAATTGGGAGTAAATGAAATCACAGATCCTCTACCGTGTTTCTGTACATACGAATCCAAATCACTGGATCCACCAACAAGGGATAGTCGGACAGGAGAAGATGTGGTTACATAATTAAGCATCAATATTCTTGTTTATGAAAAACAGTCCCCTGGTTACAAAATGAGAAATAAAAAAAGGAGCGTTCGGTATCTTCAATCTTTCCGCAGCATCTTCAGATGATTTTTGTCGAAGTTCGTTTGTGATTGATTCTGAAAACTCAAAACCATAAGATGCTAGATTCGTGATCCAATACTCTTGTGTGTTTTCGTTCACATGATGATGACCACCCTGACCTATTCCCGCGAATGTAATTGCAAGATACTTTGCCTTTTGAAAATCTGCAACAAAGTTGTCCATGTATTTTTCTTCTACGTGCTCCACGAATTCACAAGACCAAGCAAGATCGAAATGGCGATCAATATTTGTTTTTTTTTCTGTTGTGTAATCGTGCTGAACACATTCTCCCGGTATCAGACTTTGAGCGCAAGCGATTGGACTACCTTCGACTCCAAGAACTTCACATCCTATTGATTTGAAGAATCTAGCAGAGTATCCCTTACCACATCCAATGTCTATTACACTCTTAATTTTAAATCGGTCTACCATGTATTCCCACATTATGGGATAGTATGTTCCACCATCACCTCCCGGTGCCCATCCTCCAAGGTGTCCCTCATCCAATGACTGACCGTGGGTTTGTTCTATGATCTCTCTCATTTTAGTTCTCCAAATTTGTGTAGATGTCCAACAGTTTATTTTCTATGATCTTATAGCAGTACTTTTTTTGATACTGCTTTATGGTTGCCGCTTTCTTTTCTGCTAGGTAGGGTTTATCTTGTTTGAGTTTCTTCATTTCATCCACATATTCATCCATCGACCAACACATCTTTCCGCACCCTTCTACTTGTTCTGCGTGACCCATATTTTGTGCCACGTGAGTAATCACCGGAAGACCGTGATACATGGCTTCTATGATTGCAGCAGAACACACCTCTCCATCGGAACGAGCGTGAGCGTATACATCCAATGCACCCAAAAAATCATGGATGTCTTCTACCTTGGCAGCAAAATCCACAAATACCACATTCTTTAATTTCAACTCTGTTGCAAGATGTCTGTGCTTTATTGATCCTCCTAATATGATGAAGTAGGTATTTTCGTCTTGAACTTGTGAATAGGCAGCAAGAGATACAGGGGAAAATATTCCATCATCGTTTCTTTGATGAAACCCATAAACAAAAGCATGTTTTGGTATTCCTAACCTTTCACGAACTATAGATGGTTTCTTTTCGGGAACATATACCACTGTTGGTATTATGCAAATTTTCTTTGCATCTCCTCCACTCTTGATCCAACGATCTGCCTGCCACTTACAAAGCAATATGGACTTTTCTGAAGGCGTATTGTCGCTCATATCACCATGTATGCTGTCTATGATTCTTACTCCGCGAATATCCGTATACGGAAATTCCCGAAACCCGTATCGTGCCGTTTGAATGACATCGTATTTTGAAGAATCAAAGACATCCCAAATATTACTGTCGATCCAAGATTTATTGGTTTCGTCGTATGCTCCAACGTGTATTGGAATAGTCTTTATCCCATGAGACTCTACAAATCTCCTTCGCTCTTCTGAATGATCCGGATGCTTCCATGATGTGCCTATGCGTGGAGCATTATTTGTGTAATAGTAGTCTACTTCGTGTTCTCTTTTAAGAATACAGGCAAGCGTTTGCAGATACTTTTCAGTTCCGCCTGCTGCCAACCCTGCAAATTTCAAACAAGCAATCTTCACGCATTCCTGCTTTCAAAAAACTTAGTTAGAACGGTTTCAATATAGTCAATGTGTTCGTCACGCACAACCGGACTTGTTCCCAAAAAGAAGGTATGGGTGGTTGCCTTGGTTGCATTAGGATACTGCTTGACCGGATCTCCATCCGAAAGATGTGCGTATCCGGGCTGCAACAGGATGTTGCCACCAAAGTAATTGCGTGTCTGTATCTTATGTTCTTCTAGGAACATGGTGAGTTCCGTGCGCTTGAATCCTGCTGTATCCTTTACGGTCACAGGGAAAGCAAACCACGCAGGATCAGCACCTTCCGTAGCGTTGGGCAGCATGAACTCGTCTGCATATTTTGCAAACACCGAATACAGGCGATGGTAATTGTGCTTTCTTTTTTGAATAATGGTGTCCAGTTTGTCCAACTGCACAAGACCCATTGCTGCCTGTAGGTCTAGAGGCTTCAAATTGTATCCGATCTCCTCGTACACATATTTGTGATCGAATACTTCATCGGGGAGTGCGGGCAACCAATTACTGAATCGCTTCTTGCACATTCCGTTCTTCAGGCAAGCAGCAGCCTTTCCGCTGCAATAGCAGCCTCGTCCCCACTCACGCAGACTCTTGACCACCATTTCCTGTTCCTTGGTGTGGGTGGCAACAAAACCGCCTTCTCCAAGGGTTATGTGGTGTGCGGGATAGAACGAGCAACTTGCCATCTCGCCAAACGATCCAAGAGGCTTTCCCTTGTAGGTACTGCCAAGAGCATCACAGCAGTCTTCCAATAATATAAGATTGTACCGCTTCACGATGTCCATCACGGCATCCATGTTTGGTGGATTGCCCAACACATGGGCAAAAATCAGGGCAGATGCTCCGTTCTTTGCTGCCGCTTCCAGTTGACCAATATCCAAATTAAGAGTGTCCATCTCAATGTCGATGAACACCGGAGTGTAACCGTTTTGGATGATTGGGTTAATAGTGGTTGGAAATCCTGCAACGGGTGTGATGATCTTGGATCCCTTGGGCAAAGCGTGTAGTTTACGCGACCCCAAAGCAGACACCATGAGCAAATTTGCACTGGATCCGCTGTTCGTTAGGCATCCGTGTTCCTTGCCTAGACGAACAGGGAACTTGTACTCAAACCGAATCCCGTTTTCCCCAAGAGCAAACCACCCTTCCAGTAGACAACGAACCACAGCGATGTACTCGTTCTCATCCAAGTACGATCCCGCATACTGCACCCAATCTTGACCGGGAATCCAAGTCTTCTTCTTGGACTGAACCAAATCGGAAATGAGTTGTTCTAGCAGTGCTTGCTTTTCTGCGGTTTGTGTGTTCAGTTCCACCACTTTACTATCCCCTTCGAATTCTGTGGATGCCATCCTAGAGCATTGATCTTATCAGTATTCAGGGAGTACCGCAAGTCCTGTCCCCACCGATTTTCTACAAATTGAATACTTTCGTCGCCCCTTCCAAAAGACGACAACATATCACGAACCACTTCCAAATTTGTCATGTGGTTGTTGGCTCCAATGTTGTATACAGAATTCTTTACTCCTTGCTCAATCAGGGCATAGATCGCATCCACATTGTCCTTTACATAGATCCAATCGCGGACATACGAACCGTCACCGTGTAGCGGTATCTTCTTTCCGGTTTCAATGCACTTCAAGGTCTTGGGAATGAGTTTTTCATAATACTGCCTTGAACCGTAGTTGTTTGAACTACGAGTAATCAAATAATCAAGTCCGTATGTTCTGTTGTACGCAAGCACGAACATCTCTGCTGCTGCCTTGGATGCCGAATACGGATTACTTGGAGTGAGTTTGTCGGTTTCCGAAAAAGAGCCTTTCGGTCTGTCTCCGTAAACCTCGTCTGTGCTGATCTGTACAAACAGAGGACGCTCATGGGTTTGCTTTCCACGAATGATCTCCAGTAGATTGTGTACACCCATAACATTGCTTTTCAAGAATGGATTGGTGTCGTTGATGGAGTTGTCCACGTGTGTTTCTGCTGCAAAGTTTACAACAACATCGCAGGAAGGCAAATGTGAAATATCACAAATGTCTTGATTGATGTGCTTGTAGTTTGGATGGTTGTCAAAAGGCAGCGAGTCGTGTGAGCAGTAACTCATGCAGTCAAAATCAATGACTGTATCTCCTGCTGCTAGAGCCTTTTCCACAAAATGACTGCCAATGAATCCGCGACCACCTGTCACTATGAGTTCCATGACGATCCTTTCATTACAATGCCAAGATTCGATCAACTGCCTCAAAGGTATTTATAGAGGGCACATATCCATACGACAGCAGTTTGTCATTATTCAAACACACATCTCTTACCTGAACCACCTTGTGGAAGTGCGGAGCCTCAATAGAAACCAGTTCAGAGGAAGACCCCATTTTCTCTTTGCTGTATCTGATTATGGAACCAATGGAATGCGGATCTCGATTGCTGATATTGATGATTTCATTTGTCGGGCTGTTGTCGATACAGGTCTTCAATGCCCTGCAAGTGTCTTCCACATACATGAAATCCCGTACATTGGAACCATCATCGTACAGTTTCACGGGTTCATTTTGTTTCAGCAAACCAATCATATGCTGTATGGCATTCTTTTTGGCAGATACCTTTGCGTCGCCTTCTCCAATTATATTGGTGAGTCTCAAAATACGATACTTCAACCCAAATGTATTGCAGTAGCATATTAGCATTTGCTCTGCTGCTCTTTTGGTAATGGAATAGAACCCAGTAGGATCGCATGGAACCGTTTCCTTTGTATCCATAGTGCAATTCATTCCGTACACAAACCACGAACTCACGAAATTGAAAACTGTGTTGCTGTTGTTTGCCCGACACGCTTCAAGCACATCAATCAGTTTGTTTAGATTGGTGTCGATGTCCTTGTGGGGTTCGGTGAATATATTGTAATTGTGTACCGTGCTGATGAAGTACAGAATATTGTCTGATCCCGGCTCGTTCTGATCCTTTGGAATTCGGATGGAATCGGGATACATGGAGCAAAAACGAGAGCCTATGAAACCAGTAGATCCGTATACAGATGTGTTATTCATTGTCAGTTTCCGTATTCGTCTTCAATAGGTAATTTACCCATCCATTCTGCGCGAGAATCGTACTGCCGATCAATCTGATCTAGTTTTCCATTCAATATATGACCGCAGGTTTCCACAAACAGATCAACATTCTTTACAAATCTTGTTTGGTACAGGTGGTACATCTTGTTGTCGTAAACCGTACCTATTCCATAATATCCATATCCACCCAATCTCCAAATCCCACCCCGTGGAATTCCTTGGAACGATGTGGGAAAGTACATCTTGATTCGTTTTTCTTTTTCCACTGCTCCACGGGTCAATTCCTGTGCAACATCAGACCGATGATTGTTTACAGAACTGGGTTTTCCGATTTCTTCGTAGTACTGTTTGCTGATTACTACAAATGAAGGAGCACAGAACAGGTCATGCTTTGCCTTGATACAATTAGTCACTTGTGCGTTTCCAACGAGGTATCCGTTTGCACAGTGATTGATTGCTTCATCTACTGCTTCTCGGGTCAATGGAACACAATC
>Ga0169931_10006928_pt1 | contig 16930 bp, 15 predicted proteins | sample Kivu_15m_20L_FD_129675 | JGI IMG/M metagenome (GOLD analysis project Ga0169931, IMG submission 129675) | Freshwater microbial communities from Lake Kivu, Western Province, Rwanda to study Microbial Dark Matter (Phase II) - Kivu_15m_20L... | ecosystem: Environmental > Aquatic > Freshwater > Lake...
ACGGTCCACGGGATCAAGCGCCGGGCGAGCAGTCTGAACACGGAGCGGCTCGACCATCTCTACCAGGACCCGCATATCCCGAATGCGCGGCTCACGCTCCACTATGGGGACCTGAGTGATACGAGTAACCTGATCCGGATCGTCCAGGAAACGCAGCCCGATGAGATCTATAACCTCGGGGCGATGAGCCATGTGGCGGTGAGCTTCGAGAGCCCGGAGTACACCGCGAATGTGGACGCCCTGGGCACCTTGCGGCTCTTGGAGGCGATCCGGATCTTAGGGCTCGAGCGGAAGACCCGCTTCTACCAGGCGAGCACGAGCGAGCTCTACGGGCTGGTCCAGCAGGTCCCGCAGACCGAAGAGACCCCCTTCTATCCGCGGAGTCCCTACGCGGTGGCCAAGCTCTACGCGTACTGGATCGTGGTGAACTACCGGGAGGCCTACGGTCTCTACGCTTGCAACGGGATCCTATTCAATCACGAGAGCCCCCGGCGCGGGGAGACCTTCGTGACCCGGAAGATCACCCGGGGCCTGGCCCGCGTGGCTCTAGGATTAGATGACTGCCTCTACATGGGCAATTTGGGTGCGCTCCGCGACTGGGGGCATGCCAAGGATTATGTGCGGATGCAGTGGCTGATGCTGCAGCAGGACCAGCCGGAAGACTTCGTGATCGCGACGGGCGTGCAGTACAGCGTGCGGCAGTTCATCGAATGGACGGCCGCTGAGCTGGGCTTCACGCTCCGCTTCGAGGGCACGGGCCTCGATGAGGTCGCGATCGTGGAGCGGATCGAGGGCGACAAGGCCCCGGCGCTGACGCCCGGCCGAGTGATCGTGCGGGTGGACCCGCGCTACTTCCGTCCCACGGAGGTCGAGACACTCCTCGGGGACCCCGGCAAGGCGAAGCGTCGGCTGGGCTGGGTGCCTGAGATCACCGTCCAACAGATGTGTGCCGAGATGGTGCACACCGACTTTCACGAGGCCCACAGGTTTGTGTCATCACCCAATCGACTCACGCCGAATTCAAAACAGTACTAGCGTGCTGCCACGGACTGTAGGCCCGCATTTGATATATCGAAGGGCTCAATGGAACGTGGAACTCAAACACAACAGACACGGCTATCGCAATGGCAATGGACTACGGTGCACAAACCCTAGACGACACTCGGGTACCGAAGGAGCTTAGACCGAAGTTCTCTCTCATATTGGCGACAGTCAACGACAGGCCACGTGAGTTGCGGCGCTTTATCGACCACATTCCGCAAGACTTCCTCCTTGTAACGGAAGTTATCATTGTCAATCAAGCTGAATCAGCGCTACACCTTCAAACGCACAACAGCATCCCTCCGTCTACCATTACCGTAATCAACAGCCCTGAACGGGGTCTCAGTGTTTCACGGAACAAGGGTCTGCAGCGCGCAAACGGAGAGATTCTCGTATTTCCAGATGACGACTGTTTCTATGACTCGAAGACGCTGGCCTTGGTTCAGTCAACGTTTGACAAAGATCAAAACATCGATGTTCTGTTGGCCCGACACGTAGATCATCGGAACGGCAAATCGCCTCATCCACGTTTGGGACGAAAAAAACACATCCAGCGCAACGACCTCGTTCGATTTGGAAATAGCATCACGATCTTCGTCCGCCGAAGCCATAAGACCGATGGGATATCTTTTGACGAGCGCTTTGGAGCTGGGAGCGTATATGGATCACATGAGGAAACAGACTACTTGATGCGTTTGCATGATAATGGGTGCCAGATAATTTACGACTCAGAGATCGTCGTATATCATGAGCTTCACGACTACGACGAATGGCCAGTACGGAAGACGTTCACCTACGCTATGGGCGGCGGAGCAGCATGGAAGAAGAATAGGATACCGCTGAGAGAAATTATCTATCATCTATTTCTCCGACCAACAATCGGTGCCCTGCTTGGGCTCGTGCAACTCAGACCATTGGTCTTTCGCTACAGGGCCACTCGGGCTCTGGGAGGGATATTTGGATTTGTGCTATATTCCTCAAAACGATAGCGGAACGATGAAAAGAATCCTGATTCTGCACATGCATGGCATCGGAGACTGGCTTTTTTTTACTCCGGTCATAGCAGGAATACGGAAAACGTACCCAGGCGCAATCGTTGAGGTGGCGACAGGACTTCCTGGCACTGCGCGCTTTATATCTCAGTATAAAGATGTGAAAATCATCTCAACGGTGAACATCAGAGAGGGCTTGCTTCCCGCCGCAATAACGATCGCGAGAACAGCTCGGGAACGCTATGACTGTCTCATGATTACAGCGGGAATGCGCTACTTGAAGCAGGAGTTATTTACTGCTGTGCAGCGACGAACGAAAGTGCGCGTAGGTTTGTTGCCAGCCGGGAGGCGAACCACCTCGCTGACGCACTGGGCGGAATATGGAAACGGCGTTCACAAGGTCGAAGACAACTGGAAGCTCGCGCGTCTCATCGGAATCACCGACGACAGTTTTGGTGATCCCTGGTATCCCACTTCGTCAGCAGAGTTAACCGCGTCGGGGCTGCTGATCCATCCCGGCTGTGATGCGGCTAACTCCTTTCGTCGGTGGCCAGCTGAGTATTTCATCCAAATCGCCGTCATGGCTGTCCAAAAAGGAGGCCGAGTTGGTATCCTGTTCGGACCCGACGAAATCTCGCTCCTGCCGGCATTTCGAAGCGCTCTCGGAGAATCGGTTGAATATATCGTCCCAAGCTCCATTGAGCAGTTGGCGCCAGCGATCGAAACGTACAAAGTCTTTCTCAACAGTGATTCGGGTCCTGGCCATATCGCAGCTGCCCTTGGCTTGCGCGTCTTCAGTATTTTCGGGCCAGCAGATTACGTCTATACGAGACCATTCTCGAAGCACGCGACGGTGTTGCGGCTTCCGGAACACCAGCAACCTATGTGCATGCCGTGTGTTCGACCCGGCGGACTTTACGGATGCGGAGAGCGGCCCTGCCTAATCAACTTGGCGCCTCAGGCCGTTTGGGAGCAGTTGTCGGAGGCGCTTGACTGAACGAGAAACTTCCGTGCCCCAAGTGCGGATTGCCGTTGGATTTCTTGCCTTATCACTCTTTCTGCAATCACATGAGGACGGCACAAGTGCCGTCCTGGTGAATCTGCCCGATAAGCTGTTCCTCGTCATTGGAGCGGCATTGCTTGTGCCGCGGTCGATCTCCTTGTTGGGCTTTCGTAAGCATTGGATGCTACTCATAGCGGTCTATTGGTTGATCAGCGTACTGTATCTACCAGTGCATTTGCTTGCGGAGATGAATGACACCCCTCTCCGATTTCAGCCCGGTTTGTTTATTCCTGGAAGCCTGTTTCTCTTGACAGCCATCTCGATTGTGGGGTTGAATCAGCAAGCGACAACGCTTGAAGAGTTGCCCTTCGGGAATGTCTTTGCGGCCATCACCGCCACCTTCTTCATATCATATGTTCTCTTTCTCTTTGGAATAGATATCGACTGGGGATTGGATCACAGCCAGTTTTCCAACTTACCTCGGATTCAAGGATTGATGGTTGAACCATCATACTCTACCTTCATCTTTTTCATCTTCTTTCTTCTCTCCACTCGGTGGATTCGATGGGTATTCTTTCTTGCTGCAATGCTTGGGCTCTCGTCAACCTTTTTCGCTTTTCTTCTACTTTATGCACTGATTTGGCATCGCAGGTATCTGATTCCCATAGCGATTTGTGCCCCGCTCTTCTGGAACGCACCAACGGTTGCAAAGTATCGAAACGCAGCTGAATTCATCGTGTCGGGTGAAAGCAGCGTGGGTGCTGAGAGAGTCTCGTCGGTTTTTCAGGCAATGAACATCGACTATAGCCTGTTCGGTAAGGGATTGGGGTCATCGATCTATTTCGCGGGATTCGATTCCACGATTCAGCCCAGTATCATGCTCATTCTCTACGAGGCCGGGGTAGTTGGCGTCGTGCTTTTTCTCGGGCTGACCATTTCACTGTTCATTTCCGATCGCATCACCACAACCCAGAAGCAGGCGATATTTGCCGCATGGTTCTTCTGGTTCGTTAACAGCGGTAGCGCGCCGATATTTTGGACGGTGCTTGCCTTGGTGCTTCGAATAAATCCAGACCGATCCGGAGATGAGGAGGGGCAATATATTGCAGGTAGCGATACAGAAATGAGTCGAGACGTTGGCGCGGACGCCACCACGGGAATGTCACACGCGCCGTAGTTTGTACAGAATCCGGCGGCAACCAGCGAATGAGCCAAATGGACGTTTTAATCGTTAGTGCGGTCTTCGAGCCCGAGCCGGTCGTGTCGGCACAGACAAGCGCACAGTTGGCACGGGCCCTCCGGTCTCGTGGCTGCTCTGTCCGTGTGCTCACGGCATTTCCGAGCAGGCCGACACGAACGTTGTTCAAGAACTATAAGCGCCGGCTGATTGAGAATACCACGCTCCCAGATGGTGTGCATGTCATCCGGTGTTTTACCTTTTTCTCCTCAAAGTCGTCTCTGTTGGATCGAGGACTGGAGAACATTAGTTTCGGATTGATCAGTGGATGGTACGTCCTGGCGGGGCGGAGACCAGATGTCGTGTATGCCAATACGTGGCCGATATTTGCAACGTGGATAATCACTATGATTGCCGCGATACGGCGAATCCCTGTAGTCCTCTCGATACAGGATCTCTATCCGGAAGCCCTGTTTGAACAGAACCGACTTAAGAGCAATTCTCCGGTAATCAAGGTGCTACAGATTGTCGAGAAGAAGATGGTGAATCTCTGTTCGCACGTAATCGCGATTTCTGAGCGTTTTTCGAAGGTTCTCGTTGAACAGCGGTTGCTACCGAAAGAGAGGGTTACGGTAGTGCCTAATTGGATCGATGTATCCAAACTCAATTTTGATGTCGAGTATGAAAGCTTCAGAAGTGCACACGGGGTAACGGCAGACGAACAGCTTCTTGTCTACGGTGGCAACGTCGGACGGGCAGCTGGTGTAGAGAATCTCATCGAAGCGATGAAGTTGCTGAAAAATGAGAAAATCAAACTTCTGGTAGCTGGTGAAGGAGCTCAGTTGGACGTGTGTCGGACGCTGGCTGTTACGATGGGGTCTAACAAGGTGATGTTCCATTCGCCGTGGAAGGAAAGTGATACGGCGCTGGTGTTAGGCGCGGCCGACTTACTCGTCCTGCCAACGAAGGGAATGCAGTCGCTGACGTCGGTCCCATCAAAGGCGTTATCGTATATGCTTTCTGGGAGGCCAATCCTCGCCATCGCAGTGCCTGGCTCTGACCTCGAGCAGCTCATTGTGGATTCCGGTTGCGGCTGGGTCATAGGAGACGACAGCGCCAGTTCGATTGCCGATGCGGTAAGGCGAATTTGCTCTGGAAGCACAGAGGATCGACAAACCCGCGGAGACGCTGGCCGCCAATTCGTCAGAAAAAGGTTCAGTAAAGAGCTCTGCATTCCGGAGGCAATCGGGGTTATCGTGAAGGCCGCCCAAACTGTGCGCAGTCAGTAATGAGGTCGGCCGGAATACTCCCCGTGCGACCATTGAGAGGATATCCTAGCTGGCCGTTTGAGGTGCGAAGTCCGTAACAGAAGCCATATGAATAGCAAGTACGTGATAAGATACCTCGCGATGCAGAGCACTCTCCAACTGTACCCTGGATGCCCTCAGTGACCGAACGCCCCTTTCTGACCTTCGCCTTGCCGGAGATCGGCGACGAGGAGATCGCTGAGGTGATCGACTCCCTTCGGTCTGGATGGGTGACCACCGGCCCGAAGGCCCGACGTTTCGAGCAGGACTTCTCGGCTTATCTCGGAGGGGGGGGGGAGAGCGTCGCGGTGAATTCGGCGACGGCTGGGCTGCACCTGGCACTCGAGGCGTTAGGCGTCGGCCCTGGGGACGAGGTGATCACGACCACCCACACCTTCACGGCCACGGCAGAGGTCGTTCGGTATCTCGGGGCGACCCCGGTCTTCGTGGATGTGAAGGCGGACACGTTATGTATCGATGCGGAGGCCGTTCGTGCTGCGGTGACGCCTCGCACCAAGGTGATCCTGCCGGTGCACTATGCGGGGCTCGCCGCGGATATGGCGGCGTTGTCGCAGATCGCGCGCGACCATCATCTCGCCATCGTCGAGGACGCGGCGCACGCCTTTCCCGCGACCGTCGGTGGTCGGCTCATCGGAACCCTCGAGAGCGACATCACGGTGTTCAGTTTCTATGCCAACAAGACGATGACCACCGGCGAGGGGGGCATGGTGGTCACCCGGGATCCGGCGCTCGCCGCGCGGGCCCGCACGATGCGATTGCATGGCATCAATCGTGATGCTTTCGATCGCTTCACGGCAAAGGTCCCGAGCTGGTACTACGAGGTGGTCGCTCCGGGCTTTAAGTACAACCTGACGGACATCGCGGCGGCCCTTGGAATCCATCAGCTTCGCAAGGCCGATGCCTTCCGGCAGCGGCGGGCGGAGATCGCCAAGATGTATCAGACCGAGTTTGCGTCGCTCCCGCTCCTGTTGCCGGCGGAGGCACCCGCTGGCGACCTCCATGCCTGGCATCTCTATGTCTTGCGGCTCGCCGACGGTACCCCAGACCGCGATACGTTCATCGAGCGGGTGTATGCCGCCGGCATCGGGTGTAGCGTTCACTATATCCCGCTGCATCTCCAGCCATACTGGCGCGACACCTTCGGTTTGCGTCCGGAGATGTTCCCGGTCAGTCAGCATGCCTTTGAGCGCATGGTCTCCTTGCCGATCTACAGCAAGATGACGGATGCCGATGTGCACCGGGTGGTTGATGCCGTTCGTGCGGCATTGGGTTGATTTGCCATCATCTCGCGTGTCCGCTGATGTGCGCCGTGCGCATCGGTACATGAAGCGGAGCGGGGATGTTGTCGCCTCCGTGCTCGGTTTGGTGCTCCTGTCGCCGGCCATGCTCCTCATCGCCGTCGCGATTCGTGCGACATCTCGGGGTCCCGCCCTCTTCATTCAGCCGCGTTTAGGTCTCGGCGGCTGCACGTTCCGCATGTATAAGTTTCGAACCATGGCGCACGGTGCCCCGGATCTTCGGCATGCCGACGGGACGACCCTGACATCTGACCACGACCCCCGGGTTACGCGACTAGGCCGTCTGCTCCGGCGAACCAGCCTCGATGAGTTGCCGCAGCTGTGGAACGTCGTGCGAGGGGATATGAGTCTCGTCGGTCCGCGACCGGAGCTTCCGGATGGTCTGTCACGGTATATCCCTGACCATCTGCAGCGGCTGGACGTGCGACCAGGTATCACGGGGTGGGCCGCAGTGAACGGCCGCAATGACCTCCCGTTGCTCCAAAGACGCGAGTTGGATGTGTGGTATGTGCGACACCTCTCGGTGTGGCTGGATATTCGAATCCTGTTCTTGACGCTGGCGATCGTCTTCCGTGGCACCGGGGTGAATCGGGATACCCCCCCTGCCGCTCAGGGTGAGAACGGTCGGTGACGGCCCTCCACATTCTGCTTGAGCGGGACGCCACCCCAGACCGCCTCGCGCACGCCTGGTCGAGTTCGGGGTCCTTCGCCCTCCTCCCGGACCGCCTCCCGATATCGCGATCCGCGATCGATGCGGCGTTGCGATTGATCCCACCCGACTGGCATCGCGATCACTATGTGCTTCTGACGTCTGGATCGACCGGACATCCGAAGTTCGTTCTGGGATCGAAGGATCGAACCATGGCACTCGCAGATGTCTTGCATCGCGTTCAGGTGTTGGAGGACGTCCGTGAGGCGGTGGTTGCCCTGCCGCTCATGTACTCCTATGCCTTCGTCAACCAGTTCATCTGGAGTCTCCGATTCGGCCGGGGGCTGCGGTTAACTCCCAGGCTCGCTGACCCCATGGCACTCGTTGGGGCGCTCTCGAAAGCGCGGGACGCGATGCTCTGCCTGACCGGCGCACAGGTCCCGATGTTGCTCCGTGCTGCGGCTGACATGACCTTTCCGGGAGTCACACGACTCAACTTTGCCGGTGGTCGATTCCCGCAGGAGCTGCTGCCTACGCTCTCGGAGCGATTCCCCCATGCGGCCATCTTCAACAACTACGGCTGTGCTGAGGCCTTGCCGCGGCTCACCTGTCGACCGGCAGCGGCGGCGTCGGAATCCGCCGACATCGGCTGGCCTCTCCCGGGTGTCGAGTTACGGTCGGCGGGGGATTCGTCGCTGGAATTCCGCAGTCCCTTCGGCGCCGTCGGTCTCATCGAGGCGGGGACGTTTCGTCTGGTGGAACCGACTGACTGGCTCCCGACAGGGGATCTTGGCGTACCCGGTGATGCGGGGCGATGGCGGCTCCTCGGCCGGCGCGGTGAGGTTTTTAAGCGCTATGGAGAGAAGGTCTCGATTGCCGCCTTGCTCGCCTCGGTGCTTCAGGCCTGGCCTGGGGAGGCGGCGTTCCACCTCGAGCATGATCGCAGCGGAGAGATTGCGCACGTCCTCACCATCGCCCCGATTCCGACGCGTGAGGAGGCGCGAGCGATCCTTGGAGCCCTCCGGCTCGGTTATCCGCGAGCCGCGTGGCCTGTGCGCATCGTCGGAGCTGCTGCGCTCCCAAGGCTACCGAATGGGAAGGTAGATCTCGCGGCACTACCCAACCTCGGCGACGGTATCGAAGTTTGGAAGCAACACCTCTAGCACGGCAGACTCTCGCCTCTCTTCCACTACGATCATGGACAATCGTTCCCGGTTGCAGACCCTCTTCGAAGACATCCTCCTCTTGACCGACGGTGAATTCCGATTCGACCTGCGTCGCGAGGATGTCGCCACGTGGGATTCCCTGGCCGTGGTCGCCATCGCGACGGGTGTCGAAGAGACGTTTGGCTATCACATGTCTGAGGAGGAGGCGGTTGGGATCCAGAGTGTGCCGGATCTCATGCGTCTGCTCGAGGTTCGAGGCATCTCGTTTGCCGAGTGATCAGACGGTCTGGATGTTGGAGGAGTTGCTGGCGCAAGTCCCCGGCGCCCAGGGCGTGCTCGTCGTCACGGCATCGGTCGCGGATCGTGTGACGGGCGCGCTGCCGTATCGGCCGTTGCGGTTGGACGAAGTCCCTGTCGGGGTCCCCTGGTTGGTCGTCGCTGGTGGTGGCCGGTTGATCGATGAGGTGAAGCGCTGGCGTGTCGAGCGGAGTCCGGTGACTCGGATTGCGGCCATCGCGACGATCTGGGGGAGTGGCGCGGAGGCATCGCCGATCGCGGTCACTCATGGCGCGGCGAAAGACATCGCCATCGATCCCGCTCTCAGGCCTGATGTACGTGTTCGTTGGGCCGAACTCGCCGATCACATCCCACCGGACCTCGCACGATGGGCCTGTGGTGACACTCTCACGCATGCGACTGAGGGGCTACTCTCCCCCTTGGGGGACGATGCGCTCCGGCTGGAGCTTGCGGCTGTGGTGCAGCGGATGGTCGGGGGGGTTTCTGATCCGGCCGACTGGTTTGACTTGAGTGCTGCCGCCTGTGCACTCCAGGCCCGCGCGTCCGTCGGTCTTGTCCACGGGATCGCGCACGTCCTCGAGCCGGCCCTGTGGGCAGATGGTCGACGCGAGCTCGCTCGCCATGCCCGATTGTGTGCTGCCTGGTTGGCTCCGGTCCTACGGTTCAATCTGCGAGCCAGCACCAAGGCACAGGAGCGGTTCGAGCGCTACGGGATCGCTCCAGCGCACCTGCTCGGCACCGCAGCGCACTTCGGGAATCCGCAGGATGTCATCGACACCACTGATGTGGTCCGTCAGCTCTGGCCGACCATCATACGCGACCGGTGCACGCGGACCAACGTCGCGCTCGTTCGACCGGGTGACATCGACCAGCTTCTTCGCGAGCTCTCATGAGCGCTATGCTTGGTGAGCCCTATGCCACACGGGATGATGCGCGGCTACTCGCCGAACTTGAGGCGCTGACGTTGCACCACCAAGCGGGCTGTCCTCCCTTCGCACGGATCACGGCGGGCTGGCGTCCCTCTGGTCGGTTGGAGGACGTGCCGTTTCTCCACGTTGGGATCTTCAAGGATATGCTGCTTCAGACGCACGCGACGGGAATCCGCCATCAGCGCCGACTGGCGTCGTCAGCGACTACGAGCGGTGTCTCGTCCAGTGTGGCGCTCGATGAACACAGCTCTGCGCTGCAGAGCGCGAGTGCACGACATGTGCTCGCGGCATGGCTCGGAAACGAGAGGGCCCCGCTTGTCGTCTTGGACTCTGCGCGTGCATTGCGAGAGCGCGGCGCCGTCTCCGCCCGATTGGCGGCCGCATTGAGTCTCCGACCACTCGCGACGGATCTCACCTTCGTTCTACCTGATGCGGGAGATCCCTCGGGTCTCGATTGGGACGCCGTACGACTCGCGAGCGCCGGCGGCGTGATCACCGTGTACGGATTCACCTGGATCCTGTGGTCTGCGTGGGCACGCGGTGCCATGCCGGACATCGTACGTGACCAGCTGCGAAACGTCACGATTCGCTTCGTCCACTCGGGAGGCTGGAAAAAGCTCGAATCGGCCAAGGTAGATCGTGCCACGTTCGATCGCGCCCTGCTCGATGCCGCAGGCCCCGGCTCGCACGTCTTGGATTACTATGGCTTGGTCGAGCAGGTCGGCATGATCTTTCCCCTCTGTGAGGCTGGCCGGCGACACGTCCCGCGGTGGGGCGAGGTGATCGCACGCAACCCCTGGACTCTGAAACCGACGGACCAGCTCGGCCAATTGCAGCTCCTGAATCCCCTAGCCTGGGGTGCACCGTATCACAGCGTCCTGACAGAAGATATGGGTACCGTCCCGATGGACCCATGTCCGTGCGGACGCGTGGGACGGACCTTCATCCTTGATGGCCGGATACCAAAGGCTGAACTCCGGGGCTGTGCCAATGTCTGAGCCTGTCCGCTTTCGATCACGCGATGGTCACGATACGCTCGTTTGGTTCCCATTCGACCTAGATCGGTTTCTTGCAGATGCCGCCCGGGCTCGCAACGCACTGGTGCGGCAGGTACCGCCCGAGTTCAATCGAAACGAGTGGGCGTATCTCATTACGATGTTGGCGCCCTCTCACATTCTGAGCTCGATGGAGCAGATCTTCGGGCGCCGCGTCGATGATGCCGACGGGGTCGTGCGGTGGGATGCCGTCCCCCGCGGCTCGGTCGCGATCTGGGCGCCTGGGAATGTCAGCCTACTGGCACCACTGGTGATGTTGGCTGCTGTCGTCTCGGGGAATCAGGTGAGATTGAAGGGAACTTCGCGGGCGGCTGATCTTTCAGGGGCCTTTTTGCGCGCCCTGCGAGGGACCGTCGGCGCGGAGTCGTTCGCCACCTGCTTCACCTCCGTCGAGCATGCAGTGTTCGACCGAACCGATCCCCGATCGGCGACATGGGCCGCTGAGTCCTTGGTCCGCGTCGTGTTCGGCAGCGATGCGGCCGCACAGGCGATCCACGGCATGCCGCACCCGCTCGAGAGCATCGGGTTCAGTTTCACCGACCGGCGGTCGGAGGCATGGATCGAATTCGGGGCCGTGGACGAGGCCGTCCTTCGTGATTTGGCGGCAGTATTCGCAATCTATGGTCAGGCGGGGTGTACCTCGCCGGCGCGCGTGGTACTGATCGGTGCGACTCGCGAAGAGGCGCTCCTCTTTCGCTCTCGGCTGGTCGATGCGTGGCCCACGGCGGTCCGAGAGGACGTCGAGATGCATACGGCCTCCCAGGTCACTCGGGCCAGCCAGTGGGCTCAGGCCTCTGGCTGGGATGTCCAATCCGCGCCTCGTCACGCGGCTGCCCTAGCCGTCGGTCCTCTCTCCTTGCCTCGACACGAAGCGAATCACGCACTCTGGATCAGTTGGGCCTCGCTTGATGAAGCTGTGACAACGGCACCAACGAATCTGCAGACGATCGGGCATGCGGTCCACGATCCCCTGGATACCGGATGGCAACGTGCCTTAATGCGCACCTCGGTTCGTCGATGGGTTCCCTTACGACAGATGCATCACTTCGGATGGAACTGGGATGGCGAGGATTGGTGGCGTCAGCTGTTCCGGATTCGGGAGTGGCGCTCATGATTCGTGAGCATGCCTTCAACTCCGAGTGGTGGGGCGCGCCGGTCGGCATCCTCGAGGTCGAGCCCTTTCTCGCCGCGCCTGCAGAGGAGCGCACCCCGGCCCTCCACGACTGGGCGTGGGTCGAGTGCGTATCGACGTCCCCTACCCCAGCCCTTCGTACGGCGCTCTGCCAGGCCGGTTTCGTGCATGCGGATAGCACGATTCAATTTCGTCTTGATCTCCGGCGCGTCACAGACGTCCCGACGTCGGACGAGATTGCGATCCGGCGCGGGACGCAATGTCCTTCCCTGGGTATCTATGAGATACGGCCATTTCTACATGAGCGGTTTCAGTTGCTTCGCGGCGCGACGCACGAGCGCATCTCGGAGCGTTTCGTCCGGTGGGCTCGCGACCTACATGCTGAGACAGCGGAGACCGTCTTGCAGTTCGAGGCCGCAGGGCGTCCCGTGGGATGGTTTCTCGCCCGACCCCGGGGACAGACGCTCGATCTCGTTCTGGCGATCACTGCGCCGGGAAGCAAGTTGCCGGGGGCAGCGCTGTATCGGGCCGCGTGCGTCCAGTTTGCCCGTGACGGATATCGCATTGGAGTGGCGGGGTTCAGTGTACGGAATCTCGACGTATTGAACATTTACGCTTCGCTTGGCGCGAGGTTCGTTGCGGTTCGCGAGTGTTGGATCTGGCAGCCACCCTTGATTTCAAATAGCCCGTGAATACTCGCTGATGGTGCAGTGGCGGAACCCAGGCAAGCGTTAGCCTTTGCACTACTACTGATTTTCTATGACTGTCGAGCAAGCATCGGCACACTCAGTTCCAAAGATGATCCGAAGCATTGGAGCTCTGGGCCTTGTCCAGATTTCGGGTTACGTGCTACCACTCGCCACACTTCCCTATCTCACTCGTGTGCTCGGCGTTGAGCAATTCGGCAAAATCGCACTTGCTCAAGCATCAATGACATACGGCGTCCTGCTTGTAGACTTTGGATTTTCTCTTAGCGCAACACGGCGTGTCGCAGTTGCCAAAGGTGACCACATAGAGCTCAGTCGAATCGCCTCTGCTACTTGGATTGCGCAGTGGGTCCTTGTGGTGATCGCGGGACTGCTCTTTGTCCCTATGGCATACTTTCTGAAACTGTCTGAAGGTGATTTGTGGATCACGATCGCTTCTTTCACGTCAGTTATTGCTGCCGCAACATTTCCCATGTGGCTATTTCAAGGCCTAGAAAGGCTGGAAACATCAGCAGCAGTACAACTGCTAACGCGAATCATCGCTTTACTGTTTCTATTTGCACTGGTGAGGAAACCCGAAGATGCGTTTATGGTGCCGCTGATCAATGGTGGAACGCTAGTAATAGGTGGTCTCATGGCAGTAAACACATTGCAGCGCAGAGGAATTATTAAGCTGCACACGTCGACACGTCGGGACGTGGCGCATGAAATCAAGCACGGTCTTAGTTTATTTGGATCGAAAATTGTCATCAGCACTTACAGCACGATGGTGCCACTAGCTTTAGGCTGGTTTGCCGGAGCAAGCGCTGTCGCCCAATTCAACCTTGCAGATCGAATTAGAATCGCAGCTCAGGCGCTGCTCTCCCCAGTGTCGCAGGTTTTATATCCACGAATTAGCCACCTGGTGAATGCTGATCCCAGCTCAGCTACATATATGATTCGTAAAAGTGCCCTACCCATTCTCTTTATAGCTGGAGGAACCAGCCTTTTCTTGTGGAGCTTTTCAGGCCAGTTAGTTCTTCTCCTTGGTGGCAGAGACTTCAAAAACTCGCCAACTGTGTTACGCTGGCTTTCGTTTGCACCGTTTGCGATTGGCCTCTCAAACCTATTCGGTATTCAAGTGATGCTGACTCACGGGCTTAGTCGCATATTCAACGGCATACTAGTTTCTGCAGGTATTCTCGCAGTTCTGTTGGTCTCTCCTCTGATACTCCTTTCAGCGGAGGTCGGTGCCGCTCAGACCGTCGTTATTGTGGAGAGTTGGGTGACATTAGCCATGGCTTACGCAATATGGCGCAAGGGATTGTTTGTGCGCTTCAAGGCTCGGAAAGAGTAGCAATACCGCTGCTGTAATTGTTTCTTGGTAATCGATTACGAAAAACAATCTCGAGAGATTGTCACTGATGTATAGGTGTATGAACATCGATTTGTGAGAGCTGGAGGGGAGCCTCGGGATGGGCGTAGGTTGTTTCGCTGTCCAATAACACCAAGCCGCTTGTAATCCTTACCATTTGAGACCTGAAGGCGGACGGGAATTCTTCAAGAAGAAAAGCTGTTAGATGGAACCCACTGAACTTTGTGGCAAAAGCTTCATGAGATATGAAACTCGGAACGCGCCAGTGCAGACGTACTATTATTTCAAGGGGCGAAGGCATGCAACATGACGTTGTGGTTGTGGGTGCAGGTTTTGCGGGGTCTGTCTGCGCTCGTGTTCTTGCCGAGGCGGGCCGGCACGTGCTTATCGTCGAGAAGCGAGATCATATTGGTGGTAATGCATACGATAGAATTGATGAACATGGAGTGCTAATTCATCCCTATGGTCCGCATATTTTTCACACAAATTCCAAGAGAATCGTCGAGTGGCTGTCGCAGTTTACGGAGTGGCGGTTTTACGAACACAGGGTCGTGGCGGACGTCAATGGGCAGCTACTGCCTATTCCAATAAACCGCACCACCCTTTCAAGACTTTACGGGCATGAGTTTGATGAAAAGGCGGCGAACGAATGGTTTGCGCAGGTGCGTGTATCGATCCAAGCGCCGAAGACCAGTGAAGATGTGGTGCTGAGCAGTGTCGGTAGGGACCTGTGTGAGAAGTTCTTCCGAGGATATACACGAAAGCAATGGGGTCATGATCTTTCGGAGTTGTCTGCCAGCGTTGCCGCAAGAATTCCTACTCGTACCAACGATGATGACCGATATTTTACAGACACGTATCAGTTCATGCCAGCGAACGGCTATTCGGCAATGTTTGAAAGGATGCTGAATCATGATAAGATTTCGGTCGAGCTGTCGACCGATTATCTCGCTGCGCGTTCCTCGTATAGCGCGAAGCACACAATTTATTCTGGCCCCATCGATGCATTCTTTGACTACAGGTTCGGGCGTTTACCATACAGGAGCCTCCGGTTTGAGCACCAACATCTTCCAGAAACCGCGACATTCCAGTCGACGGGCACAATAAACTACCCTAATGAGCACGAGTACACTCGAATCACCGAGTTTAAGTACCTGACAGGACAAAATCATTCCGGCACTTCAATCGTGCGTGAGTATCCGATGGCACAAGGGGAACCATACTATCCGGTTCCGCGGCCGGAAAATGAAGACTTGTTTCGTAAGTACCAAGAGTTATCTGAACAGCTATCGAACGTGACTTTTGTAGGTCGACTCGCTCAGTACCGGTATTATAACATGGATCAGGTGGTGGCCGCTGCCTTGGCAAAAATGGAGAACTTGCTGTGACGGGCTGTCGAGTGGCAACTGTTATCGTAACGTATAACAGAAAGGAGCTTGTTCGGCAGACAATTGCGGGTGTGTTGGCGCAAACCCATGACGTCCACAAGGTTATCGTAGTTGATAATGCATCCACCGATGGTACCCTTGAGTATCTTCAGTCTTCAGGTGTCTTTTCCGACAACCGGTTAGAATACTGTCGTCTGAAGACCAACACTGGTGGTGCTGGGGGTTTCCATGAAGGGTTTAGGCGTGCTCATACTCAATCGGTCGATTGGATATGGGTAATGGACGATGACGTTCTCCCTGCGTCCACTTGTCTCGAACAATTGCTTGAGTGGCGTCAGCTTTCAGAGTGCATACATCCTCGTAGAATAGACACTGATGGTAAAGATTTTCCTTGGGAGCACTACGTCGATATCTACACGTGCTCAAGAACTCCGCTATCAGACTCGTCGTTCAGAAACGGTAAGGGCATTGCCTATACTAATGTAGCGTGCTTTGAAGGTATGCTTGTGTCCGGAAGGGTGGCAGCTCTTTGTGGCCTTCCGGATCGGAAGTATTTCATTGGTGAGGATGATACACTTTTCGGTATTCTAGCGAACCAATATACAAATGTCGCATACGTCAGCAATGCGATAATGCGTAGGATGCTACCGCCTGCGGTCACCATTCCGCCGTGGCGTCGCTATTATGCTGTGCGGAACAAGTTCCTTTTGCTACGTGATGCATGTGACAGCCTTGGGCTGATCGTAGGTCCCAGGCAATTGTCTGAGTTCGTTGTTCTGAGAGTATTTGATTTGCTCGGTGCTCTTCGTCACGGAGTTCCAAGCTTCGTGCAAGCAACTCGTGGTTTTTTTGATGGCCTCTCGTATTTGCGGAGGAGAAAGGAGTTTTCGAATCCATCAGTGTGAAGCCGACTGTGATCGGTGGTGTTAAATTCGAATCTGGTAATCAATGCGAGACGGTGTTCGCGCTACAGCAAGGACACGGCACTTATGGTCCCGGCGCTGGAGTGATTGACGTTCATTTCTAGCGGAACAGAATGCGCCCCGTCCCCATGCCCGAGATGCCCCCGCCCCGTTAGAACACCGCACCCTGGGCCGCACCGGCGGCGCGATGCCCATCTTGGGCCTCGCCACCCGCCGCCTCGCGGCCCTCGGCCAACAGGGGACCATCGCCCTCGTCCGCGAGGCCATCGACCTCGGCGTCGGCGTTCTCGAGATCGCCCCCGAGTACGGGGAGGGGCGGGTGGAGAAGTGGATCGCCCTCGCCCTCAAGGACGGCTACCGCGACCGGGTGCAGCTCATCTGGCAGTGCTGCGCCCACCTGCGGGACTACAAGACGGCGATGCAGCAGTTCGAGGCGACCCTGGGGCTCCTCAAGACCGACCGGATGGAGCTCTGGTCGTTCCACGAGGTGA
>Ga0169931_10006929_pt1 | contig 16928 bp, 10 predicted proteins | sample Kivu_15m_20L_FD_129675 | JGI IMG/M metagenome (GOLD analysis project Ga0169931, IMG submission 129675) | Freshwater microbial communities from Lake Kivu, Western Province, Rwanda to study Microbial Dark Matter (Phase II) - Kivu_15m_20L... | ecosystem: Environmental > Aquatic > Freshwater > Lake...
TACTTGCTTTGATATGGCTGTTTGCTGGAATCGACCTAAATCTAATTTTTTGACATTTTTTTCAACTGTTCGAGATGAAGGCGTCGCTGGCTGCTAGTAGTGAAAATTGTTATACAAAGATTATTTAAGCTCTGTTACTCTACTTTTTGGCGTTTGCTATTGAAATTTTCTGATAGGACTAACAGGATTTACATTATTTTATTTGTTTTTGAGCTTCAAAGCAAGATATGACTGACTTTTATTATCATTCTTAACAAAATCTATACTTATACGCTCTTTTATGCTATCTTTTTTACTTTAAAGCCTGTTATCATATAAATTCTATTCTTTGACAACGTATTATCGTGAAATTTAAAAATATTTTGGCTAAAGCATTCTATTTGTTTAAATACGTGAGTATTTTGTATCTTCTTTCTGCGGTCTATCTAACTTATGAAGTTTTGACTAGAGTTACTAGACGTATGTATTTTTTTGTTTCAAAGGATAATTAGGCTTTACAATTTTATTCGGGGTTTGATCTCTTGATTGCTGATTAGGGTTTATTTCTTTTAAATAACCATATTTTTATCTAATTTAATTAAGTCTTTTTTGATAGAGCTCATCTCTCATCTTCTTAAATACTTGCTTTAATAATAAAACAATAAACTTATTTTAGTATTTTAATCACAGAATTTTCAAGTCCTATAAAATCGGTATATAAAAAATACTTTAGCATAAAATCATTCAAATTTTTTAAGTCGATCATTAAGAGATTCAAACAAGTGGTCCATTCTTTTGATTTCTTAATCTCTTTATTGCCATATTTTTTGCAAAGTTTGAGAATTCGGCGCAGCATTTGATCGAAGGAGACTACCTGAAGAATAGTTTCTGTGAATATTTTTGCTAATTGTAATTTGATCTGATGCCTTTAAAGAACTTACATCTTTATTGAATGTTTGCAAAGGTAAAGTTTATTTTTTGTTTTGAAATGCGAGATTAGTTTTTAAGTTATCTAATGCAGAGCTAAACTAATACTCTTTTGCATAAATATCTTTGTTTTGGTACTACTTATCTTTTGATTTAGAAAGCTTGAATCCTAAAATTTCTTATTTTTGATTTTCTTTTTTCAAATTATTAACCCCTATATGCTCAGCATGATTCATAGATCGCAAATATGACGAAGAATTGTCAAAATTAAATTTACCAGAATTTTTATAGATTGCAAGTTATTTTTAGACTTTTTAATTTTTCTGCTTTTAATACCCGAGCTCGATTTCTAGTTGAGAAATCTGATCTAGCTGCTGTTGAATGATTGAATTTTTATGAGTTAGTTCCTGAGCAACTTTATTGTAATTGCTCGTAATAAGTTTAATTTTAGTCTAAAGAGCTTCCATCTTCTTTGCGTATATATTTTGTTACTATCTGCTCATTTGTTAATAGAAATTAAATAATTAGTTTATAAAATGATCTAAACACATAAAATATAACCTAATGCGAATCGTCTGAATCGTATTAGTTCAATATTTTTACTAAAATACGGCAAAACTTAGTCTAAAAATGATATTTCAGGTCAAAAAATTTTATTCAAAAATAATCAAGCCGTTTCTCTCAAACAGTAAAAAAATATATTTGACAACAAATTTATATCATCCATAGAAAAAGTTAAATTTATAAATGAAAAACAGAAAATGTCAATAAGAAAAATTAATACATGTGTTAGATCTATGACGATTGATAAAATGAAATCGGAGGATAAAAAATATAAAATTTTCTCTAATCATAAAAATATCGAATATTGTAAAAAATAGCTTTAAGTATTTTAAAATTAGCTAATCACAAGTAAAACATAAATGACAATTTAACAAAAACCTTTACCAGTAAATTCTAAAATCAGATTAAAGTCGATTCCAGTCAAAGAAAATAGTAAATTATTAGATTTAATAAAAAAAAATCGACAGTTGCTTAAACATAAGGTAAGACAGCACAAACAAGCAGATATCAAAATAAATCAAGTTTTTAAATAAAGATATCGGATAATATAAAAGATAGGCAAAGGACTATCAGGATAAGTCTATAAAGCGCACGACATACTAGCAGATAAAGACGTCGCTATCAAAATTATATATGAAAAGTAAAAATCTTAAAATAAAAAGTAGTAGGAATACTCTTTTTACAAATGTATGTAGCACAAAAATATTATCAAATACTTTAATAATTTTACGTAAAATAATATAAGATATCTAATCTTAGAGTATTTTCCTATGAGTTTACAAAAGCTAGTTAACACAAGATAAAAAAAATTAAATATGAAACAAATAAAACATATTTTTAAAGAAATTTGTAATGCAATATCATTTTTACATGCCATGTCGATAGCACATAGAGATTTAAAACTTGATAATATTGTTGTATCTAACGACCTCTAAGTAGTCAAACTTATCGATTTCGGATTGTGTGTCGATATTGACTTACGTAATCAAGAGCTTTGTAAATAGTTTTGTGGAACTCTACTTTATCTAGCTCCTTAAATTTTGCTTAAGAAAGAGTATGATCCAAAGAAAGTAGACATATGGTCACTAGGAATTGTACTATACAGACTAATTTTTTAGAAATATCCTTACAGAAGTCGAAATTAAGCTGATTTGCTTGATAAAATCTTAAAAACCAAACTAAATTTTAACTTTAATAGTGATAAAAGTTTGTTAGATTTATTGAAAGGAATGCTATAAAAAAATCCAGATAAGAGAATGAATATTTTGGATGTTTTATAAAACAGATGGCTGACTGAATGATTTTTAATATGTGTATAAGCAGTTTAAATGATTTTAGTTAATTGTTTTTTTGAACATCTAATCTAATTTATGATAAAGATCATCTTTAATTGATATAAATAAAAATAATGAAAGCACTAATGATTAACTCGACAACTACTACCAAAATAGTAGACAACAAAATGAGAGATGAGATTTATCTGAGACACTTAAGGGAAGTTGAAAAGATTAACAATCGATAAGCTGAGCAGATTAGCAAAGATGTCAGAGATTATACAAATTTGAGTAATCAGCATCAGAAACATAAATCTTATGCTTTTGATTGGCATCACAAATAACAAAATAGTATTCTTTAGTCAAAAAATTTAAAAATGGCAAGAAAAATGAAGGATATAAGATCTTACATTAACTATCCGCCGGCAAAAAAATTTTAGTTAGATAGCCTAAACAAAAATTCACAAAGTATTGAAGATTTACCCAAAAATCCATAAAAGACTTAAAGAATAAACTCCATTTCAAACGATAATACAGACAATCTTATGTTTAAAAAAACTAATTCTCCAAATCATAAGAAAAACTATTCTTTGCATTACAGATATCGTAAAAGACAACAGGAATAGATTTAAAGATAAAATATCAGATTGTCTCAAGGAATCAAATCACAAAGAAGCACTTATTTGCCTCAAATATTGAGAAAAAATCATTACAGAAAGGAAAACGAATCCAAACAAATCCCTTCAAACAAATCACATACGAGTACTAGTCGAGAAAAGATAAACGGATAATGATCTCAATTGAATTATTTTTTGTTTCATTTGCAGTTTTTTCTTATTTTAGCTTTGACAATAAAACAGAAAATGACTGTCAAAAAAATATTTAAAAATTTGCTATAAGCAATCATAATTGTTGCAAATGAAAGTTTGATTTGTCTTTTTTCTTTCTAAATTGATATAATTAAGGAAATTTATTACTTTTTCTTTAATATTTGATTTAGACTTCGCGCACAAAAAATCTTTTTTAAGCACTTTGATGACAAAAAACGGCAGTTAAATTTAAAAGAAAAACAGATGTAAGCATTTTTTAATCATATTAAGGAAAAAATCTTAAAAAATAAGAAAATCAATATTTTTATGGGAGTTTAAAAATCATCTAAAAAAGTAAGAAAAGTTTGTTTGGAAGGCAGAAGTCTATTTATTTATAGTTGTACATTGATTTAATCTAATCTTTTTAAGAATCGTAAGAAAAAGGTAAAGGTTTTTATTTACTAATCTATACTATATCAAATTTATGATATAAATTAATAGATTTTATATAATTTTTTATTAAATTGTAATATTTTTTCATTTTGATGTGATCAAATATTCTCATGAGGCTGGTTGTCAAGATACTTGCAGCTGATTTCTTCAAGCCAATACTCCATGATCTTTTCAAAGTACGCTGAATTCGCTAGAACTTGGTTGCGCCCAATAGTCTTTTGTTTGCCATTTTCTTCGATTTTGTAGCAAATATCATCTTTCTGTTCCATAACTGTAATCACTTTTATCTTCTGAAACTAAATATTTGAAATTATACTTCTTTTACCGGAAAAGAAATGTTTCGACTGAATGCTTAGGCTTTAATTTAAGTGACAGATTCTTGGAGCTTGGTCTTTTTTTTCGCTGAAAATTTACGCTATTTGGGAATCTATTTGGGTTATTTTGACTTTGTTGGAGTCCTCTGATTTTTTTGGCTTGACCTCTAATTTTACACAAATTTTTACTGATTCTTTAAGCTGAGGGTTTTCATTCGAAATTAATCTACTTTTGGGTAGATTTTGTCTTCTCAGACTGACTCCACGATGTTTCCTTTCCTCTCTCAACTCTTGATACCAGCTTTAGTCTTTCTTAGGATTGACTTTTTTTGAACGCTACTTGCGTTTTTGAGCACTCCTATCGGCTACGCTACTGTCTTTGACCTTTGCTACGTACCTCCTTGACATCACTTTTATATTATTGTCTAGGTCAATTATGTCTATATATCCTATAATATTGCCTATAAGTCAAATAGAAAAAAGTCATTTCATTCTCAATCATTAGATGTTATTCACTGCTTTGATGCTCTCAAGATACTTATTGCATTCCTGTTTAAAAAATTAAAATCTATCTGGGTCTCCTTCAATAATCTTTTCCCATGATGATCCTTTGAATCTAGCGGCTACTTTGATCAAACTATCTAAAAATTGTTTGTTAAATTGAACTATAATGATTTCAAGTATGAAAAAAGGTAAAAAACCCAGTCCCATGTCGACATTTGCTGCGAGTATTGCCTTTCCGAATCCAGGTCTTATCGGTATGTATCTCATAGTCATGTATTTGTAGTTAATCTGAACGTGCTTTTTGTTAACACTTACATCATAATTTAATTTTTTGAGGAGATCGGGTCGGTTATGAACAGATCGGGTGCTCATCCAATATTATTTTTTAGCCTTCATTCTTGAGTAAATAGTTCCTTGGTAAAAAGCCTAACGCTTAGATAAGATAGGAAGATCAGTGAGCACATAACCAAGCTTAGAATTACGGCCTATTGCCCTGTCTTATCGAGAAATCTAAACAAACGGCACAAATTAATGATAGAGCGATGGTTCATATAAGATAGCCACGATGACTTAAAAAGGTATGGGAAGATCCATTTATATCAAAGCTCCTATAGTAGAGTCATCTTCTTTTCTTGTTTTCACAAGGTATCCTTAACCTTTGTCTTTTTATTACCAATCTTCACTCTCAAACGCCTTTTACCATTACTGTACATCTTTATACTAGATTTTTATCTGTTAGATTAACTATTCTTTGTAGTCATAGACTTTTTCAATCTTAAAATTTTAGTCCTAAGAATCAGTTTATTTTTTTTAAGAGGAACTTTACTCAGTATGTTTTTATTTATTAGAATTAATTTAATTTTTCAAATAAATGATCTATTTCAAAAGTTATTTCTTCAAATTAGACGCAGTTATCTGTTTTTAGTTGCATATTTGTTAAAAGAGACTCTCAAATTCTTAAAGCTTTTAGAAACTGGAATCGATGTCATGGCAGTAGTAGAAGTATATTGATTTTTGATATAAAAGGAGAAGCTGTCTATAATGTTAAGGACGATCGTCTATACTGAGTCCCACATTACTCTCAACTTCGATTTGTTCTTCTTCCTCTTTGATTTTGATTATGATCTATAGATGTTTTCGAAGAGGCTCTGGAATCACCTAATTATATTGTTTATGATGATTTTCTTAAGACTAAGTAGTCTTTTTTTGATGATTTTAGCTTTTGTACTTAGTTTCAGGCAGTCTTCTCAAGCAATCTGACCCCATACAAACAGAAATTAAATTAAATACCATCAGAAAATAAGATGAATAATATATATCGTATAATGTGTATAATGTAGCAATAGTCCATAATACTACCATAAATAAATATAGCATCATCGTTATTTTTTTTATTTTTAAAGGAACTATTAGATCTCTTTTTTGAAAAACAAAAACATCTATGGATCTTTTTAAAGACTTTTTTACCATAATGAACCTTTAAAGTTTTCACTTACCTGAAGAATTCGCGTAAGAAAAGTTTTGCTAAAGCCTTTTACAAGATATTCTAGTATGAAGTTAGGCAGAAAATTAAGACCGAAATCAATATTAGCTGCTAAAATTAGTTTGCCGAATCCTTATCTAATAGGTCTATACCTAACAAGCATATAATTATAGGTCAATTGCACATAATTCTAGTTAGAATTGACTTTATAATTCAAAATTTTCTGAAGATCCGATCGATTGTGTATGGATCTCGTATACAGTAATACTTATTTATGTGTTTTCAAGCGAGAGTAACCTATTCCCTGAAAAAATGCTTATCTTTTTGTTAAAAAAGGCATATTCATAATAGTATGCCCTACTCTGCAATTACGCGATACAATTTTTTATTAAGTTGATTCTTCAATAAGGTCATGAAAATCTTTATAATTATCTATTTGAATAATTACACTCATGACTATTTAAAAAGGGACAGAAAGATCTATTTATATGAGACCACCAACTGAATCTTGTTATCTTCGTGTGCTAACTACCATATTTTCAGTTCTTTATTGTTCTTACCATCCACCACTTTTGATTTGTTTTATAAAATTATCAATATCTTTCCATTCTGTTTATATTTGTTTGATTAGTTTTTAGTCATAATAAAATATTTGACTATCTTGAGTATATTATTTAAGTGTTGAATCAATTACAATATTTTTAGTTTTTTATTTTTCTTATTATTTTTAAGTCTAGTTTTTAGGCAAATATTATTTTTAATCATATTTTTACTTCTGTTTTAACAACTAAGCCTTAAATCTATTTAACACTTATTATGTAGTGATACTCAATCTTAAAGCTATTGCATTTTTTTATTTTTCAAACTAATTAATATTATGCATACTTTAATCAACATCGTGATTAATGTAGCATTTATGAATATTTCGATAAATTAATACAAGTTTTCTTCTTTCACAGTTATTAATTACTATGCTTTGACGTATTAAAATTAATGATCTGCTTATCTAAAATTTTTGATTATTTTTTTCTTTTTGAAAGATTTGATAGAATTTATGCTTTCTTAAATTTTTATTTATGACTATTTTGATTATATTACAACTGAATCTTTGCGTTGCGATTACTTTTTTTATTAATTTTTTTGTCGGAATGAAGACTTGGCACATTAAATACCCATAATTATTATTAAAAAAAAGAACTCCAAAAAAAAATCATTGAAATTTATCACAATTCTTAACAAAAAAGAACAAAATATTGTCTGAAAAATGATTGAAGATTATGAAAGATTAAACTTAAAAAGTTAAAGACTCCTCTTTTTGTTTGAAAAAAGTCAATCAAATGTTTTAGTTCAGTCGATGCAATTTGTTCCTCATATTCAGAACAGGTCTGATGTTTTCATCATTTCAACAATATATAAATATTATTAAATAATAATAATAATGAGCTCATTCTGCTAAACTTTGAATACCCATCAATAAAGTGCTCTATTGACTTACAGCTCCTCCAATAAATCCATTTGCGTGCACGAAATCAATGTCTTTGATTCCAGAAATGTTTTCCAGTTTCTGCTGGTCTTTGATGCCACGCCATTGCTATTTGATTCCTTTTCTTAATTCGAAACTTCCTTCCTTTTTTGGAACTGCTTGAATTCTCCATTTGCCACTAGCTCTGTCTGGAAAAATCACAAAAAGTATCTGACCTTCGCATTTGAATTCTTGTTAAATTTCAACGACAGGTTTCTGCCACGGAAGATATCGATTCAGAAGCATTATACTTCCGCTTTGATGCACTTAAAATCTCTTCAAAAATGCCTACTTGACCATCTATCTCGTTTGAAGTGAGCCTCTGAATAAAATATTCATTACAGTAATGCTTGACGAACTTCAGAATAGAACTATTCTTAAGCAATATCTATAGCTTTGTGGAAAAGTGCATTTACATCTGACGTTTAATCCCACCACATAGGATTAAGCTTGGCTACTCTTGACCACAGAGTTGTTGGAACTGATGATACATCTTTTTCTTCGATTTTATCTATTCCGTTATCGTTAGCATCTGCATAAATAATCAAATTTTTGTATATTTTTTCTCTAATAGTCGCTTCGATTTAAGGTCCTGTTATAGGTACGAAAGGAAGATGATCTTTTTCTTTTTCAAGAATAAGCTCAATCACATTAGGTATGATCTCAGGATGGTTAAGATAAACAAGTCCTGCTGAAGACATTCTGATATTATGATTCGGATAGGTCTCTTGGAACTAGATTTGATGGTGATCCAGCCATTTTGGAGGGATATACTTGCCTCCGACATCAACAACTATGTCAGCTTTTTACCAATCAGCAGGATCTCTGCTACGAATCACCTCAGCGTTCTAATATTTTTTTGTAAATTTTCTGAGCATCGCGATGGCTAGTACTTCGTCGCAGTGAAACCTGCCATTATGAGTGCATATCTTCATCATTTGTCAACAATTAATCTAAATCAAATATATGATAGATTAGTTTTTTTACTATTTAAGTCATATCTATTAATACTGTCATTTACTCATATTATATTACATGGTATGATAGATAAATAGTTATTTAAAGGCTATTTTTTCATGAATCATCCAAAGAATAGTCTGTAAATCTAAAAGCGGCTCACAGCAATATTGACTTCATTTGATCCAATAAAATCTTCAGTCTTTATCTCGCAAGGATAGGCAGCTTCTTAACAGTTCAGGTCACAACTTAATTGCATAGGTTCTGAGCAATTAATAACTACTTCCCATTTACCCCAGATCAAGGTATTGGGATTTTCTTAGTCAAGACTTATTGTTTTGTTAGTTCCTTGATTTTTTATGGCAATTTCGTTTGTCAAATCAAACAATAGACTTTTGTTTTGAGTGATGTATTTTGCCTTATCGACTTATAGTTCCTTCTTGACGAAAGCTGCCTGAGTAAAAGCACCAACAATACGATTGTTTGCTAGTTAAGCAATCATCACTACGTTAGGTACGTTTGCAGTCAGATCAGTGACGGTTTTGTTACTTTTCATCTCAGACGAATGCAAAAGTTTAGCTCTTTTTATGCCGATTTTCTTGAGTTATGTAATTTTCGAAGTGATGAAACCTGCAGTTTGCTAAGTGAGAATAACAGTTTCTGCAAATTGATTTGAAATCGTTCCCAGAATAGTACTTTTAGGAGGGGCTGTTCGATCAATTGGAGTCAAAGATGCTGAATAAATACTCGAGGTGCTTTTTTGCCTCTAATAAGGTTAGCTTGCGCCTTCTTCTTTTCTGCCTCCACTATTAAGATTAGTTCTGATTGGTTCTCTTTTGAATCTCTCTGGAGTGTTGACAGGGATGGTGCGAATCAAGGGAGAAGGTTATCTAGAAGTCAAAGCTTTTGAATAAAATTGAGTTTTTCCTGGAGTTGCTGGTGAAACTTAGCTCTTTACCTCCTACTACTTGTTACCCGCGCCTCCTTATAAAATAGTACTTTTTGCAAATTTGCTTTCCAGTTCTTCATATTTCTGTTTAAGTTTCACATAGTCAGGATGTTTCAGAATTTCAGATGTACTAGCTGCTTTGACCTTATCCAAAGCTATTTTCTTTTTATTAATTTACAGTTCATGACGTAGCTGACTCATCTACGAAGTTTGTTCTTTCATGTTTCGTTATACGATCGCCAATTCTTGTTAAAAGTTGTTGCATTTAGCTTCATATTCGGACTTTTAAGTTTATACGATCTTGCTGATTTACTTTAGTGTTTACAGCTAAGTTTCAAGTTTATATTGATTGTCTTACAAAGTTCTATTTTTTTATTTCAATTCTTGGATTTCTTGGAATTTTTATTGATTAAGACGCTGAACTTACTGCTATAGTTGATCTTTTTGTCGATTGAGGGATTTAATTTCAGAAGAATTTGTAATTTGATTTGAAGCTTTTTAGTTTTACAGCAAACTGAACTGCTCTCTCATTGAAGATAAATCTTTGTTTGATTCTTATAATCTAGAAACATTTTTTAGTATTTTTTATAAATCAGAATATGCTTTGTTCAATTAAGTTTCATTTTCTTTAAGTTTGCTCTCAAAATTATTTTTTTCTTGAATCACGGCAATCAAATCATGTTCAACAGTCAATTTTTAAGAAATAAGAGAATCGATTCTTTGTTGAAGTACTAATTCTTTGCCACTGCTTGATTAGGCCGCTATAATTTTGCTTTCTTAAATCAATTTTTCAGCTTTTGACAGATTAAATTAAAGCATTTCTTTATCTGAGATCAAAGAATCAATTTTTTCCTGAAGCTGCAACTATTTAGTATTGGCTAAGTCAGCAACTTGCAACTTACTTTATTAAAGTTATTTTTTTGCTTATTTTAAATCAATTTAAAGCGACTGGCACCTGTATTTAAGGTCAAGTTTTTCTTAAAATGCTTTGCCATTTTTAATGTTTGATTCATTCTGAAGTGTTTATAGAGCTTTATTGATTTATTACCTAAGAGTACTTATCAACTTTCCAGTTTATTTTTAATTGTTTGATATGTCCAAAGGTTGACCTTAAAGTATTTTTGATGTTGTTTCCGCCAAGCCATTTTTAAGTTAGTTGTAGTTTGCCTATAGCTCTAGTAACTTTTCTTGAGCCTGTTTCAATTATTCTCTGTATAAATCAGCTTAGGCACTATTTTAATTTTTAGTCAAAACTTCTTCCGCTTTTTTCTATTGAGGAACATCAGAAATAAGATGAGATGTCGGCTCTCTTTTTTATTCTTAATTAATTTTAATTGGTTTATTTGGTGATAGTTCTTTGGTCATTATTTAACTTTGGGGTTTGATCTTTGTAGCAATCTATGACTTAGCTTTTCTATTAGACTAGGATTAGACAATAATGGATTTAGCAGATTGTTGAAGCTGCTTTTGGGGAGACGATTTGATTGGAGATGATGTAGATTTAGATTGTTTTGTATCATCTTTTTTCGGCTATTCCTCATTTTTTTAGAGTTCTTTCTTGGGCAAGGCAGAACTTTTTCGACCAAAAAACTCGTGCAGATTGTTAAAAAAAGTATTAACGATCCTGATTACAAGAAAAACGAATCCCACTAAGATGATGATATCTATCATCTGTTCAAATATTTTATATATCAACATTTTCACAAAAACGGCAAAACAATATCTTAAATATTAATCATAATAAAACATCAAATTTAAAGATATTTTATCGAGTTTGTATCATAAATAGTGACAAATCATTTCTTTTTTCTTTTTTGTTTTTATGAGATTGCCTAGTCAATATCTGATACTAATTTTTTGAATGTCTCCCAAGACTATAGATTCAAAGTAATGCCTTTCTTTGTAGGGAACCACCTGTCATCCTTTTAGAAATATTCTCTTAAATTGACATTAATTGATCCTTTGAAGCTACCAACCGATATGCGCTTATTTTTGGTCAAACACCAATACTCTTCGCCTTCTTCGTTTACTTACTTTTTAGGTTTGTCAAAGTTTTCTTACTCTTCTTCGATTTATTCGTAATCTTATTCATCGCTTTTTGACTATTTTTAAGATTTCCTAACAATTTTTTATTTTAGACTTTACTTTTTTGACATAGACAATTAAAAATTATAATCAAAAAAGATTCATCATGTAAATACCTTTTAGTAATAAAAACTAAAATATTTATAGATAATTCGGTCAATAGTTTATAATTTATATGTTAGACGGAATCAAAAGCTTTTTAAACTCTAAATTTACCCCTTCAGACAAAGATTTTTAAAGCAAAGGAATGCTGTCTCCTGCTCAGTTCATGCAAGCAGGAGATCAGCTGGCAAATAATTTTGGATGGAAATGGCAAAAATCTTTAGGAAAACCAAGTAAACTGCTAAATAATGCTGATAAACAATACTTAGTAGCTGCAGCAACTTCCATGAATCGTATCAGAAAACTCACGTAACAACAAATAATCGTTAAATAAGGCAATTAATTTGGTTTTGTTGAGATTTAGGGCGATGACACAATCGAGTAGAGATAAGAAGATTATCGTAAGTACAGTATTTACATAAGTTACGACGAATACTATTTTACACCAAGACTTTGGATAAAAGGAAATGCATATAATGGCACACCTTTGACTTCTAATTAAATTTTCTAGGACATCTATTCTTAATATCAAAATTAAACTGTAACTTAAGAAAATTGCAGTTTCCTTGAATGCCGTATGCTCACAATACATCCCTGTAAGCATTCAGAAGTCATGAAAAGATTCGTCGAAGAATCAAAAGCAAAAGGAAAGAATATAAGACCTCATCAAGCCCTTATAGTTTTTTTGAAATTTATGAGTTCTGTGATGCCGACAGTTCGCTACGATCATACGCCGGACATAGAAATATGATAGTAAATCAACTTTGTTATGGTTTGCTTGAGTATTATTATACTAGAAAGCAGTTTGATCAGCAACAGCCTTTCTTTTTAGGTGCTTTATCGATTGAAGCCCTTACTGTTCCTCTGTTAGGCATGGTGGAACCCTTACCTTTTTTAAGAGCCATCTAGCCAACAGTGTTGAAAAGATCCTTAATAATGAAAGCTATACATCTATGTTTTTGCCCTATTTAGCGCTGACTAGCTTCAAAAGGGCTCCCAAACTACTAGCATACTCCTTGACCGAAGCGTAGTCGACTTCTTCTTAATCACATCTATCGATTTTGTTGCCGACGACTGCCAAAATGATATCCTTAGGTCCATTTGCCTGCAGTTATTCTACCCATTTTTTCATGACTTAGAATGATTGTTGCGAAGTGATGTCATACACACAAAGCGCTATTCTGGCCTCACGATAGTAGATGGGTGCTATTGATCTGTATTTTTACTGTCCAGCCGTATCCCAAATCTGATTTATTGTTGATTTACATGAAATTCCATCTGTTTGCCATTAGGAAGTCGATGCTTTTTTGTCAGAAAGGCAGCTCCAAGGGTAGGCTAGCTGTAGTCGTTGAATTTTTAATAGGTGAAACGAGTCAGGATTGAAGTTTTGCCCACTCCTGAATCTCCTACTGCGATTAGTTTGATTTGAGCAATCTAATCTTACGCTTTGGACATACCTAAATGAATAATATTATTCCTATCACAAATAGAGGAAAGTTCAAACAACTCAATACCGAATTTTCAAATATTTAGCACTGCAGATAACATAGATTAAGCCTCTTTCAATAGCGCTTGAATGTGTATGAATATCTGCTAGTGCATGTCTATCGATTTTTATAATCAACTGTGACTCTTTAATAAGCGCAAATCACATCTAAAATACATAATAAATGTGGAGTAAAGATATTGATAACGATCTCTTTCGTTTGAAAAACATTTTACAATCTTCTTGGGAGGAAATACGTCTTGATATCAATTTAAAATACTACAAAAACTTTACAGTTTAATCTGTAAAAAATAGATTCATTTAATTAAACAAATAGCTGAATTTAGAGCAGATCTAGGAACTTTTCGAATAGTTTAAGAAAAATGATTTTAGCTATAAGAAAGCAGCCGATAGAATAAGCTGGTAAATGTTTTTAGATATAGTTTGGACTTTCAGGCGAAAAAATAGATTATTTCAGTTTTAGTAAATAATATCTATCGAATGTGTGTGATCGTTCGAAAACGCAAAATATCTTTTCTCACAAGCAATTTTATTCCCATATAAAAAATAAGAAGCTTAGTGCAGACAATGCTAACTCCTAAATACATAAATTAGATCCACAATTAGTATTCTATTTTTTGGAACTTTGTTTCTCGTCCATACCCTGATAGCTTTTTCGGCACTGTCAAAAATGAACAATACAAAGAAATATATCGATAGCTTATCATTTTGGCTGAAAAATTCAAATTGAATTCAAATGACACAGAAAAAGGATTTGAAGCATCTATCATCCAGCAGTCAATTTAAAAGCCTAACAGCCTTATGAATAGAATCAACAGCTACAAAAAGAAATCTATTAAGTAAACGATTGACCTTATTTCTTCAGAGTAAGAATAAGGAGAGTCTAAATTTTCAGATTTCGAGTACTAACCTTCACTTCACTCGCAGAAAGAAAGTTAAGAATGTTAAATTTAAACAAAAAAAGTAAGCTAATAATAGTTTAAACCCGCTTAAAAGTAAAAATAAAGAAAAAGGCTGAATATTCTTAAAAAATTAGTCGATATTAAGAAAAAAATTAAAGAATTCGAGTAGTTATTAAAAAATGATTCTAAAAATACTGATTTCAAGCGATAAATGGCCCGTTTAGCTTTGACTGAAACGATTCTTCTTCAAATGATAGGCTGAATGATTTTATATCTTCTATAATAATAATTAGCATTTGAATATGTTCGGGGAAGACACTATGCGTCGTCCGCCTAAGAAATTTAGTCTTCTTTATCTCGAAAACAACGAGATGCACTTAGTTTCTAACAAGGTCAGTCTTGTCACTGACCCCAGTTTACAAGAGTATCTCTATTTAGATCTAGAGTCGAAGGAATTCTTCACTTGTGTTCTCGCTCAATCTTTTTTGAACCAGATAATATTGCCAAGCCACTTCTACGCTTCAAATTCAGCTGCGGAGTGCTTTTACGAATGATGAAAAATGTCTAAACTAAAAAACTGCAAAAACTATGCACTATCCGAAGAAGTGATGCGGAGTTTAAAGTAATCGACGAATTATAAAGGAACTCATAACAAAAGGACCCTCTTTTTTAAATGATCTGCTAGAGCAAGAATAAATTAAGAAAAGTAAAAATAAAACCACGCTTTTTGCATCCAAACTGTTTGAACCGATAAAAAAGAAGCGATTCGAAGCCGAATAAAAGGTTTGCTGTGCTTTTTTCATTCGAGTTCCTAAAGTTTTCTTCATTTATCGCAAACCCATCAGTCCATACATTACATAAAAAGTATTTTTTTTTCTATTTAGGTTGAAGACAGTTTTGTTTTTATGCTAGACAAGGCTGCCCCACCTGCCAGAACTTTTCGTTTTTTGAAACTATACGATGAACTTACCAAATGTATCGACGAAGAAGTATCTAATTATTTACAAAGAAAATGCTAAGAAGCATAATAGCTGCAAGTTTGTAGGAAGCAGCTTAGTAACTACTATAACTTTATCAAAATTAAAAACTCTAAGCTTCTAATATATTGAAATGCCGTAGAGTTTTGATCTAGGGATGTGAACACGGACAGTTTACATTATTGAAAAATCGGGTAAAGTATATTCCGATTCTCAACGCTCCAGGACAAACTGCTGAAGAATTCACATATCGTTAAATCAAGTACATTCATCGTTATCGCTATTTGTTCCAAAATATTGGAATTTAGATATGGCTTTATAACAGTCCGCATTCTTTTCTTTTTGTTTTTAACGATTATGCCACTCGAGAAAATATATTTAGACAGCTTAAAGACAAAGCTTAAAAAATTATTAATGTAGAATTATCAGATGTCACTAATCAGTGGATCAACGGTCAGCTTAGCAATGTTCAATACATTAACAAAGTGAACAGATTTGCTAATAGATCTTTGAATGATCTATCTCAGTACCCTATTTTTCCATGGGTAATACATAACTACGATGGCTAATTTGATCTTAAAAATCCCTAAATTTTCCGAGACTTATCTAAGCCTATCGGAGCTATTAATAAGCATAGACTTAGAAAACTCAAGGATCTATATTAGTTGCAATTAAAAGACAAAACTGCAAACTTTCCTCCGCATCTCTATCCGACTCATTATTCGACCCCAGGATATGTCAGTTATTTTTTGATAAGAAAAATACCTTAGTTTATTGTAAGGATTCAAAACGGAGTTTTTTCGCCATCTGAACGCATTTTCAGATGTGTTTAAAGTGCATATTTTAGCTCGATGAACTCAGTTGCAGACTATAAATAGCTTATTCCTTAATTTTACTCAGCTAAATGTGGTTTTTTAGTAAATAGCTAAAAGCTAGAGATGGGCTCTACACCAGAAGGATAGGTGATTGACGACGTTGTACTGCCTAAGTGGGCTTCTGGGGCTTAAGATTTCATGATTAAAATGAGGTCAGCTTTTGAATCAGATTACGTTTCTGCTCATATCAATGAGTGGATAGATCTTATTTTCGGATACAAGCAGAGTGGAACTTCAGCTAAGACGTTTGATAATCTTTTCTATCATCTCACTTATCAAGAAAATGTCAATTTCGACAAGCCTATGTCAAGAGTCGAAAGAGCAGCTCTCGAAGTGCAAGTCTCATAATTCGGACAAACCCCTATTCAAATTTTTTAAGACCCCCATCCTGTACGTAAGGCACGAATTTTGACTTTATAACTTGGATCCGGAAACTAAGAGAATAAGATTATAAATGCAAAAATAGTGGCAATAAATGAATAAAACGAAAGACTTCAAGAATAGCTGGAAAGACAACGATACCGATACAACAAAAAACTAAATGAAATGTTGATGCGTAACCACAAAGACAAAAAACGTGAGCTTGAGCGTATGAGATAAATGTTGCAGATAGATAGCGAGAGTTTGCGAAAGTTTTAATTTAAGTAAATTTGAATATATTTAGAAAGAAATTCAACAAGGAATAAGACAAAGATGTCTACATTCGACAGATGGAACAACTGTTGATGAGAAGATAAAGATAAAA
>Ga0169931_10006930_pt1 | contig 16926 bp, 12 predicted proteins | sample Kivu_15m_20L_FD_129675 | JGI IMG/M metagenome (GOLD analysis project Ga0169931, IMG submission 129675) | Freshwater microbial communities from Lake Kivu, Western Province, Rwanda to study Microbial Dark Matter (Phase II) - Kivu_15m_20L... | ecosystem: Environmental > Aquatic > Freshwater > Lake...
CGGCGTGCAGCGCCTCCGGCGCGCGCGCGCGATCTTCTCGGTGGCGCTCGACTACCCCGCGGAGGAGCGCCCCGCGTTCGTGCAGGACTCGGCCGGCGACGACGCGATGCTGCACGACCTGGTGATGAACCTCCTGGCCGCCGACGCGGATTCCGACGAGGCCTGGGAGACGCAGCAGGGCGACGCGCTCTCCGCCGACGCGGCCCCGGTCCCGCTGACGACGCTGCCTCCCGGCTACACGCTCATCCGTGAGCTCGGCCGCGGCGGCGTGGGCGTGGTCTTCCTCTGCTGGGAGGACTCGACCGGCGACCGCGTGGCCGTCAAGGTGATCGACACGCGCAGCGCCGGGCGCTCGGCCACGCGCCGGTTCAACCGCGAGTGCAAGCTGCTCTCGACGCTGCGGCACGGCTCGCTGGTGGGGCTCCGCGGCCGCGGCACGCTCGAGAACGGCTGCGCCTACCTGGTGATGGACTTCGTCGATGGCAGCGACATCCGCCGGCATTGCCGCGAGTCGCGCGTCCCCGCGTGGCGCCGCATGCAGCTCATGGCCGACGTGGCCGACGCGGTGGCCGTGGCCCACGCGCGCAACGTGGTGCACCGTGACCTGAAGCCCGCGAACATCCTGGTCGACCGGTCCGGCTGCGCGAAGGTCATCGACTTCGGCGCCGCGCGCGTGTCCGAGGGCACCATGCAGTCGCGCCACGAGCACACGCTCACCGGCCAGATCGTCGGGACGCTCAGCTACCTGAGCCCCGAGCAGGCCTCGGGCCAGTCGCGCCGCGCCGACCATCGCTCGGACCTCTACCAGCTCGCGGTGGTGGCCTTTGAGCTGCTTGCCAACCGGATGCCGTTCGACTTCGATGGCCAGACCTCGGCCGAGAAGCTGCGCACCATCATCGCCGAGCCCGCGATCGGCATCGATTCGACGGGTGTGGTCGAGGCGGGTCATCCCGCGTGCGCGTTCTTCGAGAAGGCACTCGCCAAGGACCCTGCGCACCGGTTCCAGGGCGCCACCGAGATGGCGTCGGGGTTCCGCGAGCTCGCGAACGCGATGCGCCCGGGCCGTCGCGCCGTCACGCAGCGCTGAGCCGCACGCGCACGCTCCCGCCGGCCGACAGCCGCGCCGAGATCGACACGGGTTCATGGCCCACCGGGATGCGGATGCGGCCGCTCATGCCGGGCTCGAGGTCCGCGACGGGCACCATGCGCGCGTCCGTCACGCGGACCTCGCTCCCATCCTCCAGCGCGTGCGTGATCTCCACGCTTCCCGTTCCGGTCCCGGGGGCGACCACGAGCGACACCTCGATGGGGTTGCCGTCGGTGGCGGCGACGCACTCGTCGGAAAGCACCAGCATGTGCGCATCCGCGAGGTCGATGCCGCCGGCGCGGTCCGCGTCGGCGCGGAACCACTCATGCTCGGCGCGCAGGGCGCGGCCGTGGCGGAGGATCGCGGAGGCGAACGTGGGATGAGAGGTCGGAATGGGCGAAAGGGAGCACGGCATGATGGACAAACTCCTTGAATCCATCGGCAGGAAGGGATGCCGGAAGGGACCGGCACTGCATCCCAAGAGGCGCAGGGAGCCCGAACGTCGGCTCATGGTCCCCCGCAAGATTCCCGAAATGCACCCGATAATCACTTATCCGCGACGGCCGGCATGCGCCACGATGGCCGCCGAGGCGCGGGGCTGCGCTCGCGCCGCACGATTGCCGGCCCCTCGAACGCCCCCGCCCAGAATGCGTGCGTCGCCGTCGGAGGCCGGTCCACCCCGGACGCGAGGAGCGCCGTCCTTCGGTCGCCACGGACCCGGAGCGACCAACCTTCGACCGGGCCCTGGGAGTCCGCGGTGGCACGGTCACGCAGGCGTCGAAGGGCCTCGAGGTCCTCGTGGAGCACCTCGGATCCGCGTCGCTCCGCGCCGGGCTGCCACCAGAAGGCGACGGCCCGGCGCGGCACGCCGTGCTCAAGCAGCTCCACCACGACGCCCACCAGCACGCGGTCGATTCCTTCCGGCCGCGGGAAGTCGGGGCGCGGGTCGAATGCGAACGTCACCGGGCGCACGTCGTCCTGCCACGCGGTCACGGGGAGCGCGAACGCCTCGCGCGCGGCCGCTCCCATCGCGGCGTCATCGACCGGCGCGGGCAGGCCGTCCGCGAGGGCGGGCACGGGTGCATCGACCTCGACCCACGTCGACGGCGACCACGCGGATTCGTCGGAGCCGCGGCGCCACTGCGCCTCGACGCGCGCGTGCACGCGGCCGCCGGCCCCGGGACGCGGCATCCGGAGCACCGTCGTGCGATCGGGCGCGCGACGCGGCCGCCCGCCCTCGGACGCGATCCACTCGCGGTCGCCCTCGACCCGCACCCGCCACTGCGCGCCGCGACCTGGCAGCCATCCCCACGCGAGCGCGGCCGGGTCCTCGCCGGCAGGCCACGCGGCGGGCAGGCGCACCGCCACGTGCACTGGCACCGAGGCCACGATCGCGTCGCGCCGCGCGAGGAACGCGGTGCGCGCGGCGGCGCGTGCGGCCAGCGTCGGCGGATCCGCGGAGGGATCGTCGTCGAGCTCCTCGGGCTCGGTGGATGCGAGCGACTCCACCAGCCGTGCGCGCGGCTCCCACGGCGGGATGCCCTCGCCGGGCCGCACGAGCGCCCCGAGCGCATCGATCGCGGCGCCGGCTCCCAGCGTGTCCATCGACGCGCGCGCGTCGAGCTCGGCCCAGGCCCAGTCCGGCACGGAGCCCGGGGCGAGCGTGCGCACCACGAGCGCCAGCGCCCCGTCGGGAAGGTGCGTGTGCCACTTCGCGTCGAGCACCTCGAGCCGCGCCCATCCCGCGATGCCCACCATGAACGCCACCGTCGCGGCGGCGATGCTCCACCGGCGGCGCGCGGCGTGCAGGTCGCGCTCGTCCCGCGCGGCATGGCCGCATTCGCCGCAGGTCAGCCCTGGCGTGCCGGAGAGGTCGTGCCAGCAGCGCGGGCACCGCCTTCGCCCGCGGGACTTGTCGCCGAAGATCGCCCACCACGTCAAGCCGATTCCCCCCGCGGCGACCAGCGCCACCAGGAGGAGCGTCACGAGCGTCAGCGCGACGGTGCTTGCCACGCGCCAACTGTACGGGCCGACCGGCCCGCACGCCGGGCGCCGCGCGCCCGCCTCACGCCATGCGGATCCACTTGAGCAGTTCGCGCGGCGTCGGCGGCTTCCCTTGCATCAGGACGCCCACGCGGAACACCTTCGCGCCGGCCCACAGGAACACGCCGACCCAGGCGAAGCCCCAGGCGATGCTGGCCGCCACCTGCCATGCCGCGATCGGCTCGCTCGAGGCGGCCACGCGCAGCACCATCACGAACGGGATGGCCGGCGGGATGAAGCTCGTCACCACCGCGAGCGTGCCGTTGGGCTGCTCGCTGATCGGAAGCCACAGCATGAGCGGCACCGTCAGCACCAGCATCGCCGGCGTCACCAGGCTCTGCGCCTCGCGCAGGTCGTTCACCGCGCTGCCGACGCTCGCCATCATGATGGCAACGAACGCGTAGGCCATGACGAAGTACACGCCCATGAGCACCAGGAGCCCGGGCGAGACGAGGTCGCCCATCGCCGCGAACGCGAGGCCCGCGACGCCCAGCGCCCCGTACATGCCGACCATCAGCACCGATACCGCCGCGAAGCCCAGGATCTTCCCCGCAAGCAGCTGCATCGGGCTGACCGCGCTCAGGACCACCTCCATCACCTTGCTCGACTTCTCCTCGATGGTGGTGGTCAGCAGGTAGTTGCCGCTGGTGAACGTGGCCACCCAGATGAGGAGCATGAACCCCATCGGGAGCAGCGTCTTCGCGACCACGTTCTCCTCGCTCTCGGCGCCGTCCTCGCTGAGGCGCCGGACCGACGTGCCCGGAACGCTGAGGAGCGCGTCGAGCGACTTCCAGTCGCTGCCCGCGCGCTCGACGCGGGCCTTCACGATGGCCCTCGCGATCGAGCGCTCGAGGAGCGACGTGAGCCGCGGGGGGCTTCCCGAGGGGACGACGAGCGTGAACGACGCCGCTCCGCCGTCCGCGGCCTTCGGGTCGGCCGCGAGCACCTCGGGCGGGACGATCGCCAGCGCGAGCAGCCCGCCGTCGCGGATGCGGTCACGGAGCGCCTGCTCCTGCGCCGGGTCCCGCGGGAACTCGAGCGACAGGTCGATGCGGGGGACCAACGGCTGCGCGGCGCCGGCGGGCGGCACGGGCAGGCTCATCTCCTTGATGCGCTTGCCGTCGAACTCGACCGCGTTGATGCGCGCGGGCGCCAGCTCCTCGCGCGCGTGCCGTTCGACGGACCCCGAGGGGTCGAGCACCGCGACCGCGCCGACCGTGGGCGGCAGCTTCGAGTCCAGGAGCAGCCCGATCGCCGCGAACGCCGCGAACATGACGACCGGCATCACGAGGGCGCCGAAAATGAACCCCTTCGTGAGCACCGTGTGCCGGAACTCGCGCAGCGCCACCGCCAGCACGCGCCGTGCGGCGCCCCTGTCCTTCGGCTCAGCCATTTCCTGACTCCTCGCTCGGGGGTGCGGCCTCGCCGACGAGCTCGACGAACACGTCGTCGAGCGTGGTGCGCCGCAGCGCCACGTGGCGAAGCGGCATCGCCGCGACCGCGGCGCCCATCACGGCCTGCGCGTCCGCGCCGGATGCGAGCGTGAGCTCCGCGGCGCGGCGCTCCGGCGACCAGTGCGCCGACGCGACGCCCGGGACGCGCGCCAGCGCATCGGCCGCGCGCGCGTCGCCGTCGATCGGCTCGGCCTCGACCACGCGCGGGTCGAAGCGTGCTCGGATCTCCTGCATCGAGGCGTCGAGGATCTTCCGGCCGCGGTTGATCAGCACGATGCGGTCGCACAGCTGCTCCGCCTGGTGCATCACGTGCGTCGAGAAGATGATCGTGCGCCCGGTCGAGTGGATCTCGCGAATGAGCCGGTTCAGGAGCCGCGCATTCACCGGGTCGAGGCCGCTGAAGGGCTCGTCGAGGATGATGAGCTCGGGCTCGTGGATCACGCTCGCGATGAACTGGACCTTCTGTTGCTGGCCCTTCGAGAGCTCCTGGCACCGCTTCCGTTCCGCCTCGGGAAGCTGCACGCGCTCGAGCCACGCCCGCACGCGCGCCCGAAGCCCGTGCGCGGGGACGCCCTTGAGCGCCGCCATGTAGCAGAGGAACTCCATGACGCGCATGCGCCGGTAGAGGCCGCGCTCCTCGGGCAGGTATCCGATGCGGTCCTTGGCGACGATCGCGTCGGCGCCGAGCACGTCGACCGTGCCCGAGTCCGGCCGGATGATCGACATGATCATCCGGATGGTCGTGCTCTTTCCGGCGCCGTTGGGGCCGATGAAGCCCGTGAGGGAGCCGGCCGCGACGGACAGGTCCATCGCGCACACGGCCTCGACCTGGCCGAAGCGCTTCGTGACGGCGCGGAGCTCGACGGCGGGCCGCGTCACGGGGCGGCCTTGGGGGCGGGCGCCGCCGCGTCCTTTTCCGCCGGCGCCCCCGCATCCTTCGACGCGTCCTTCATCGCCTTGATCTCGGCAGGCATCGCGAATGCCTCGTCCTTCGCGGCGTTCCATTCGACCGCCTCGAACGACATGACCTGCACCTGCCCCATGACCTTCGTGGTGCTGCGCGTCGCCATCTTCACGTCGCCGAAGTCCTTGTACTCCTCCATCAGGACGGTCACCGGCAGGTCGCCCATCGGCGTCGCCGCGGTCATCCGTATGCCCTTCATCAGGCCGGTGTCCTTGGCGTAGAGGTACGAGTTGCCGTCGACCTTCACGTGCCAGCAGGGCGTGCCCTCGAACTCGACGAGGCCCGCGACCTCGGCGGTGCCCGGGTCGTTGGCCATCTGCAGGTCGCGCAGGAAGTTGGCGTCGCGCTTCATCTGCTCGACCTCCTTCTCGCCCATGATCGCCGGGCCCCGCATCGGGTCCATGCTCCAGCCGACCGTGCCGTCGAAGCACTGGCTGGTGGTGCCGATGCCGGGGAGCTCCATGTTCACGGCGACGCGGTCGGGCGCGGCGGCGGTGGTCTTCATGGCGCCCTTCAGCTGTGCCGCGGGAATCTCGATGGCGCCCGTGGCGACCATGCTCTTCTTCGCCTCCCACGCGGCCTTGCCGCCGGTGGCCTCGAGGTGCTTCGCGAACACGTCCTTCGCCGAGGGCTTCTGGCCCTCGACGGGCAGTTCCTTCAGGGCCGGTGCGGCCGGCATCTTCGGTGCGGCGGGAGCCGCGGGTGCGGCATCCTGCGCGACCGCGGGGAGTCCCAGGAGCGCCGCGAGCGCGGCGGTCGCGAGCAGGGTGCGGGCGGAGGAACGGGCGATGCGGTCGGTGGTGTTCATGGTGTTCATGGTGACGGTGTCTGGGGGTCCTTCGGCCCCGGTCGCGGCGTGCGCCGCTGGGATGCGATCCACCGCACCGCCTCGGCGAGGGCGGGGTCGCCCTCGCGCGAGTAGTCGGCGCGGTCGTACGGTCGTGCGTTGTCGGGGCGCACCCCGGTGGCCTCGAGCGCCGTGCCGTCGGGCAGGCGGTAGTCGGCGAACGCGTGCAGGAACACGTCGCCGTTGGGCAGCGGGGTCATCATCGCCGGAAGCGCGGCGCCCGCGGTGCGTCGGCCGAACACGCGCGCGCGGCCGAGGTGCTGCATGCCGCCGGCGAAGATCTCGGTGGTGCTCGCGCTCGCGTCGTCGACGAGGATCGCGAGGGGCCCCGCGTACGGCTCGACGGCCACGCCGGACGTGCTCGCGCGGCGGGGATTGGTCGTGAACGACAGCGTCGTGTCGCGCGTGCGCATCTCGCCGAGGCTCGCGGGCTCGGCGGTGAAGTGGCCCGCGATGCCCATCGCCATGGCGCCGATCCCGCCGGGATTGCCGCGCAGGTCGATCACGATGCCGTCGGCCGCGCGCAGCGTGTCCATCGCCTTGTCGAACGGCCGCGCGACGGGGATCAGCCAGATGTTGAACGCGATGAGGCCGATCTCGCGGTCGCCGGCACCCCAGCGCTCGCGCTCGGTCTCGTCGAGGTGGCGCCACGTGAGCTCGGTGGGCATCGGGGGCAGCGACGCGAACTTCGCCTGCGGGCGCCCGTCGGCGGCGTACGTGACCTCGACGTCGCGCGCCTCGCCGCCCATCGGCTCGACGCGCCAGGTGGCCTTCGATCCGGGCTCGCCGCTCGCGAGGGCCGCGGCGGTGTTCGCGCGCTGGTAGCGCTCGAGCCCGTCGCCCGCAGGGAGCCTCGTGCCGGGCTCGCGGTCGCCGATCCGCAGGACGCGCATGCCGGGCGCGATGCCCGCCGATTCCGCGGGGGATCCTGGCTCGACCGCCGCCACGATCGCGTCCCACGCCGCGGGCTCGCCGGCGCGCGGGGTGAACCACAGCGTCGCCCCGGAACGGCCCTCGAGCAGCTCGGCCGCGCCCGGCGCGGCGGACGACAGCTCGCCGGGAATGATCGCGAAGTGGCTCTGGCCGAGGCGCGCGAGCGCCTGCCCGAGCACCGCGCGCAGCGCGTCCTGGTCCGGGGCAGCCTCGGCCTTCGGCAGCAACTCGTCGCGCACGGCGTCCCACGAGGCGCCCACGCGCTCGGGGTCCCAGTGCGAGTCACGGACGATGGTCCAGACGGCGTCGAAGGTCTCGGCGTTGCGCGCGCGGACGGCGGGGTCGGCGGCGGGCGAGGGCGTCGCGGCGGGTGCGGGTGCGTTCGCGCCCGCATCGTCGCGACCGGCGGCGAGCAGCGCGCCCATCGCGACGGCGAGCCCGGCGAGCGAGGGGAGGACGGCGTTCATCGCGAAGTGGCCTTTCGCCCGGGGCGCTGCCGCGGGATGGAGTGGGTGCCGCGCGTGCGCGTGACGGGGGAAGCCAGCGCCAGCACCTCGTACAGGTCGCCTTGCCGTTCCTTGCGGCCGCGCTCGAGCACGCGCGCCATGCGGCCCGCGAGCTCGCGCACTTCCTCGAACCGCTCGGGCGTGAGCCAGCTGATGAAGTGGACCACGGTGAAGTTCCGCGCGTCGTCCTCGCAGTGCAGCCGGCCGGAGGCGGCCGATCCGCGCATCGAGCGCACCGTGGACTTGGCCAGCGCGTCCGCGGTGCGGACGATCATCTCGCGCGTGGCCGCCGGGCCGCCGCGCGGCACGCGCGGTGCGTGGAAGTCGTTCGCGGCGGCGTCGTAGAGGCGCTCCGCGTTGCGGCGGCCCGCCCGAGTGCCCGCCTCGACGAGGAAGCCGCTCGCGACGAGGATCGCGACGTGCCGGTACAGGCCGTCGGCGGGGCGACCGGTGGCGCGCGCGACGTCCGCGATCGAGCAGGGGCCGAGCTCCTGCATCGACTCGACGATCTCGCGGCGCACCGGCGAGAGGATCGCCTCCCAGGCCTTCACCGTGGCGATGCGGATGCGTGCGGGGCGGGGCATGAGGCGCAGGATGGTACCTCCATTGACAAAACGCGGTGGTTCGTCAATGGTGCCGAGGTGCACCCGAGATCAAGGATTGCGGAATGACCAATAACAATCACCCCGTCTGTGGCGATGCGCGCACTCCATCCGTCCATCCGGATGAACGGTTGAACGGCCGGTCGTCCCGGGGTAGCGTCCGTGCATGGCCACCGGCTTCCTTGCGGCGCTCGAGCGCGGCGTCGTCGTCTTCGACGGCGCCATGGGCACCAGCATCCACGCGTGCGCGGATTGCCGCCCCGAGGACTACCTCGGGCGCGAGAACTGCACCGACATCCTGGTGCGGAGCCGCCCGGACCTGATCCAGCGGATCCACGAGTCGTTCCTCGAGGCGGGAGCCGACGTCGTCGAGACCGACTCGTTCGGCTCGAACCGGCTCGTGGCCGCCGAGTTCGACCAGGAGATGGTGGGTTGGGTGCACGACCTCAACGTGCGCGCCGCCCGCGTGGCGCGCGCCGCGTGCGACCGGTTCTCCACGCGCGACCGCCCGCGGTTCGTCGCGGGCTCGATCGGCCCCGGCACGAAGCTGATCACGCTCGGCCAGGCGACGTGGGAGTCGATGCTTGCGTCGTACTCGGAGCAGGCCGCCGGCCTCATCGAGGGCGGCGTCGACTGCCTCATCGTCGAGACGAGCCAGGACCTGCTGCAGGTGAAGTGCGCGGTCAACGCGTGCCTCGACGCGCTGGCCGCGGCCGGGCGTTCCCACGAGGAGATCCCGATCCTCGCGAGCGTCACGATGGAGACCACCGGCACGATGCTGCTCGGGTCGGACATGGCCGCGGTGGTCAACGCGCTCCGGCCGTTCCCGATCGCGAGCCTCGGGCTCAACTGCGCCACCGGGCCCACCGAGATGGCCGAGCACGTCGCGTACCTCGCCAAGCACTGGGACCGCCCCTTCAGCGTGATCCCCAACGCGGGCCTCCCGATCCTCGTCGACGGGCGCACCGAGTACCCGCTGCGCGCCGACGCGTTCGGGGTCGCGATGCGCCGCTTCCTCGACGAGTTCGGCGCCGGCATCGTGGGCGGCTGCTGCGGCACCACGCCCGGGCACATCCGCGCGCTGCGCGAGGAGGTGGGCACGCGCTCCCCCGTGACGCGCGCGGCCGTCCGCACGCCGGGCTGCTCGAGCCTGTACGGATTCACCGAGTTCCGCCAGGACAACAGCTTCCTCATCGTCGCCGAGCGCACCAACGCCAACGGAAGCAAGAAGTTCAAGCGCCTGCTCGACGCCGGTGACTGGGATGGCCTGGTGAGCATGGCGAAGGAGGAGGTCCGCGACGGCAGCCACGTGCTCGACGTGTGCGTCGACTTCGTGGGCCGCGACGGCGTGGCCGACATGGCCGAGGTGTCCGCGCGCTACGTGCAGCACGTGAACTCGCCGCTCATGGTCGACAGCACGCAGGCCGACGTCATCGAGGCCGCGCTCAAGCGGTCGGGCGGCCGCTGCATCGTCAACAGCATCAACCTCGAGGACGGCGAGCGCCGCCTCGACGAGGTGTGCCCGCTGCTGCGCCGCTACGGCGCCGCGTGCGTGGCGCTCACCATCGACGAGGACCCGCAGGCCGGCATGGCGAAGACCGCCGACCGCAAGCTCGCGATCGCTGAGCGGATCCACGGGCTCTTCACCCGTACGTGGGGCCTCGACGAGGACGACCTCTTCTTCGACCCGCTCACCTTCACGATCGCCACCGGCAACGAGGAGGACCGGCGGCTGGGCCTCGAGACCCTCGAGGGCATCCGCCGCATCGCCGAGCGCTTCCCGCGGTGCCAGATCCTGCTCGGGCTCTCGAACATCAGCTTCGGCCTCAAGCCGGCCGCCCGCGCCGTCCTCAACAGCGTGTTCCTGCACGAGGCGCGCGCCCGCGGGCTCACGGCGGCCATCGTCCACGCGAGCAAGATCCTCCCGCAGAACCGCATCCCGCGCGAGCAGTGGGACGCGGCGCAGTGGCTCATCTTCGACCGCCGCGGCGCGGAGCGCCCCGAGGGGATGCCGGAGTCGTTCGACCCGCTGCTCCACTTCATCGGGCTCTTCCCGGACGGCGTCGAATCGACCGAGGTCCGCCGCACGCTCGCCGACCTCCCCGTGGAGGAGGCGCTCCAGCGGCACATCATCGACGGCGAGGACAAGGACCTCGAGGGAACGCTGAACCGCGCGCTCGGCGCGTACGGGCCGCTCGAGATCATCAACGACCACCTGCTCGCGGGCATGAAGGTGGTCGGCGAGCTGTTCGGCGAGGGCAAGATGCAGCTGCCGTTCGTCCTGCAGAGCGCCTCGGTGATGAAGAAGGCCGTCGCGCTGCTGCAGCCGCACATGGAGAAGGCGGGCGCCACGGGCAAGGCGAAGGCGCGCATCGTGCTCGCCACCGTCAGCGGCGACGTGCACGACATCGGCAAGAACCTCGTCGACATCATCCTCACGAACAACGGGTTCGAGGTCCACAACATCGGCATCAAGCAGCCGCTCTCGGCGATGCTCGAGGCGGTCGAGCGGACGAAGGCCGACGCGCTCGGGATGAGCGGGCTCCTCGTGAAGAGCGTGGCCGTCATGGAGCAGAACCTCCACGAGATGAACGAGCGCGGGATCGCCGTGCCCGTGATGCTCGGCGGCGCGGCGCTCACGCGGCACTACGCCGAGGGCAACCTGCGTTCCATCTACCGGGGGCCGCTGTACTACGGCAAGGACGCGTTCGAGGGGCTCTCGGTGTGCGACGCGCTGGCGTCCGGGACGCTGGCGGCGATCGACGCCCAGGTCGAGGAGCGCCTCGGCAAGCGGCGCGCGGTGGACGCGAAGGTGTCGGCGGCGCGCGCGGCGGCGGCGGGGGTTCCCGAGGCGGTCGGCCCCGGCGCGTCAGGCGGCGCGACGGCGGTCGCCGAGCCCGTCGACGGCGGTGCCGCGGCTCGGGGCGAGCAGGGCACGGGCGGCACGGACGCGGCGCGCGCCGCGGGCGGGGTCGAGCCGGTCGGGAGCGTCCCGGAGCCGCCCTTCTGGGGCGCGCGCGTGGTCGAGCGCATCGACCTCGACGAGGTCTTCCCCTTCATCAACCGCAACGCCCTGTTCCGCGGCCAGTGGGGGCTGAAGCCCGGCGCCCTGTCCGAGGCCGAGTACGAGTCGCTGCTCGAGCGCGAGGCCGTCCCGGCCCTCGAGCGGATGCAGTCGCAGGCGCGCGCCGACGGCGACGCGTTCCTGCAGCCCAAGGTGGTGTACGGATGGTTCCCGTGCGCCGCCGAGGGCGACGACCTGGTGGTCTACGACCCGACGGACCCCGGCCGCGCGCTCGAGCGCTTCACGTTCCCCCGCCAGAAGGGCGGGCGCCGCCTCTGCATCAGCGACTTCTTCCGGACCGCCTCGTCCGGCGGGCGCGACGTCGTCGGCTTCACGTGCGTCACCATGGGCCCGCGCGCGAGCGAGCGTGCGAAGGCGCTCTTCGAGTCGAACCGGTACACGGACTACCTCTACGCGCACGGCTTCGGCGTCGAGTGCGCCGAGGCGCTCGCCGAGCTCTGGCACAAGCGCATGCGCGCGGAGCTCGGGATCGGCCACGAGGACAGCCCGCGCATCCGCGAGCTCTTCCAGCAGAGGTACCGGGGCTGCCGCTACAGCTTCGGCTACCCGGCCTGCCCGGACATGAGCGACCAGGCGAAGCTCTGGCGGCTGCTGCAGCCCGAGCGGATCGGCTGCACGCTCACCGAGAACTGGCAGATCGACCCGGAGCAGTCCACCAGCGCGCTCGTGGTGCACCACCCCGGCGCCGGCTACTTCGCGGTCTGACGCGGCGCGTTACGCTGCCTCGATGGCTCATCCCTCCCCCGTCCGTCGTGCGGCCGTGTCCGTGGCCGCGCTCTGCGCGCTCGCCTCCCTCGTGCCGTTCGCCGGCTGCCGCGGATCCGGCGGCCCGGTGCGGCAGGTGATGGAGTCGCCCGCCGAGAAGGACCAGGCCGCGCCCGCGGAGCCGAAGGTGGTGGTCGCGCCCGACGCCGACTTCGCGAGGTACCCGAGCGTGTTCGTCGCCGAGGTCGTCGTCGGCCAGGACGCCGCGCAGGGCGACGACGTCAAGCCCGAGCAGGTTCGTGCGCTCGCCGACGACCTGCGCGCCGACCTGAAGGCCGCGCTCGGCGCGCGCCGGAAGGTGGTGGACGTGGTCGGCCCGGACACGCTGGTCGTGAAGTCGTTCATCGTGCGCGCGGTGCCCAACAGCCCGCTCAGGAACCTTGCGCCGCAAACCCAGGTGCGCCGCGCGGGCTACGGCTACGCCGCGATCTTCGTCGAGGTGAACTCGGCGCAGCACAAGGGCCCGCTGCTCACCTTCTCGCACGAGCGGTCCACCGAGCGCTTCTCGCTCGAGAAGCTGAGCGAGTGGGGCTCGGTGGAGAAGAGCTTCGAGGTCTGGGCCGCCGAGATCGCGGACCTCATGAAGTGACGATGCGCGCGCACGCGGCCCCGAGCCTCGTGGTGCGGTGGTCCGTGCCCGCGCCCACGGCGCCCGGCGACCTGCGCGCGCGCCGTGCGGCGGGGCGTCTCGCCAGCCGGGCCGCGCTCGCCGAGGCGATCGAGGCATGGCGCGCCGCCTTCGGCGACGCACCTTGGCAGCGGGCGCCCGTGGTGCACGACGCGTTGGGTGCGCCTCGCTTCGACCATGCCGCGTCGCCCCCGATCGCGCTCGCGCACACGGCGGGCCTCGGCGGCGCGGCCATCGCGATGCCGGGCGTGCCCGCGGCGGGCATCGACGCGGAGCCGGTCGACGCGCCCGGCGCGCACGCGCTGCGGCGGCTCGCCGAGGGCACCGGCGAGGCCGCGCTCGCCTGGGGCGACGCGCACTGGCCGCTGCGGCTCTGGTGCGCCAAGGAGGCCGCGGTGAAGGCCGAGCGCGCGCCGGCCGACCTCCTCGGGCGTTCGCTGCGCATCGAGGGCGTCGAGCCGATCACGGCGTCCGGCGAGCAGCGCGTTCGCGTGCGCAGCCACCTCGGGAACGCGATCGCCGTGTGCACGGCGGTGGCCGGCGCGCACGTGCGAGCGTGGACCGAGTGACGGCCGGTCACTCCTCGTCGACGGGCGGCTCGTCCCGCGAAGGCGGGCGCACGAACTGCAGCAGCGCGACGGCGCCCAGGATCAGGGGCGCCGCGACGCCGGTCCGCGCCGGGAGCGTCTCGCCCGCGACGACCGCGCCGAGCGCGAGCGCGACCAGCGGGTTCACGTACGCGTACGTCGCGACGGCCGCGGCGCTCACGTGCTGCAGGAGCCACACGTAGCTGCTGAAGCCCACCAGCGACCCGAACACCACCAGGTACACGACGCTCCACGCGGCGCCCGCCGTCACGTCCCCGGGTGCCGGCCATGCGTCCCGCTCGAACGCCGCGCTCAGGGCGAGCATCGCGGCGCCGCCCACGAGCATCTGCATCACGCTCGCCGCCCACACCGACGGCGGCCGCTCGGTGTGCTTGGCGACCATCGTCCCGGCCGCCCACGCCATGGTGCTCACGGTCACGAGCAGCATGCCCACCGCGTCGAGCTCGCCCGCGGGCCCGCTCCAGCTCGGCCCTCCGAGGATCGCCACGCCCGCCACGCCGCACGCGAGCCCCGTGACGATGGTCCATCCCGGCGCGCCCGCGCGCGTGACGGCGCGGTCGAACGCGACGATCCACACGCTGGTGAGCGCCACGACCAGCGCCGCGAGCCCCGAGGGGATCCGCTGGATGCTGACGCTGACGAGCCCGTTCGCGACCGCGAAGAACAGGATGCCCGCGGCGCCGCAGTTGCGCCACCACCGCGGGTTCGCGAAATCGGAGGCCCGAAGCGTGCGCGTGGCCAGCAGGATGCCCGCCATCGCCAGCCCCGCCGCGATGAAGCGGATGCCGCCGAGGAGGTACGGCGGGAAGCTCGCCATGGCGAGCTTGCTGCCGAGGTACGTGGAGCCCCAGAAGACGTACAGCGCCCCGAACGCCGCGACGACGGCGGCGCGAGAGGGCCTCACGGGGCCTCGGACATCCAGCTCGCGGGGTTCTTGCCCGTGGCATACCCGAGGTCGGAGAGCGAACGCATGGTCGCCTCCTTGAAGATGCCCTCCTCGGGCGCCTTCCACGTCTGCGGGATGGCCACCCACCGCACCTCGACGTGCCCCTCGCCGCGGAGCTCGGACGCCTCGGTCATGGCGTAGAGGTGGCGCAGCGCGATGTTGGTCGACGCGCGCACGGCGATCTCGAGGCTGCGCTCGATCACCGACGGCCACGTGGGCTGCACGGTGCGGGGGATCGCCTGCGAGTAGTTGTTGAGCAGCACCCAGTAGCGCACCGTCGGCACCGGCTCGCTCGGGTACATCCGCTTCCAGATCGCGCCGAAGCCCATGCCCCTCTTGGCGTTCCCGCCGTAGATGATGTTGCTCGTCACGGCGCCGTCGACGTAGATCGACCCGTCGATCTCGCGCGGCGGGAACGCGCCGGGCACCCCGCTCGAGGCGAGCAGGATGTTCCTCAGGCGCGTCACGTCGTGGCGCTGCACGGCGTCCTCGGCGGCGTTCGCCCAGAGGAAGGGCTGCGGGCTGCCGTCGTCAAGGTTGGTGGTGTTGATGAGGAGCATGCGCCCGCTCGCGTGCTCGTCGGCCACGCGCTCGGCGAACGACTCGGTGATCACCTTGTCGATCTCGCGCTCGAGGCCCGGCACCTCGGCGAAGCTCGCGTTGTCGGGCAGGAAGAACAGCAGGCCGCGGGTCTTCACCCAGTCGGCCTTCGGGTTCCGGTAGAGGTCATCGACCGTCCTCAGGTCCTCGGGCGTGCCGAGGAACGCGAACGGCGCGATGAGCGCGCCCGTGCTCACCCCGCTCACGACGTCGAACGACGGACGCCTCAGCTTCGGGTCGGTCACCTCGGACCATCCGCGGAGGAAGCCTGTGCCGAACGCGCCCCAGTCGCCGCCGCCGGAGATCGCGAGCACGTCGAGCGCCGCGTCGGGGTCGGTCTTGCGGCGCTCGCGCATGCGCTCGACGAGAAGCCCCACGGCCTGGAGGCCCTCGCCCACCAGCTCCTGCCGCAGCTTGGTGCGCTCGGCGAGCAGCTCGGCCTCGGTCTGGATCGGCCGCTTCTGCGCGCAGCCGGCGACGGAGAGCGCGAGCGCGGCGGCGGCCGCAAGCGCGTGGATGGCGGGGAATCCGGTGCGGTTCATGGGGCGCGGAGTGTAGGGGCGCGGTCCGGGCGGCCCTCGGGCCGGGCGCATGCGCCCCCTACAATCCATGCCATGACGGCCCACCCGAAGACCGCCGCCCCCGCGGGCACCCCCGCCGCGCACGCCAAGCCCGCCGTGGATCCGGAGACCGTGACCATCTCGGGCTACGTGGTCGACGAGCAATACGGGCCGTCCTCCGTGCCGACGCAGGACCCGGCGGACCCGTCCAAGCCGCATGCGCGCATCGGCGAGCCCGGGAAGTTCCCGTTCACGCGCGGCGTGCACTCCACGATGTACCGCAGCCGTCTCTGGACCATGCGCCAGTTCGCGGGCTTCGGCTCGGCCGACGACACGAACCGTCGCTTCAAGTACCTCCTCGAGAACGCGAAGGGCACGAAGGCGAACACGGGCCTCTCGACCGCGTTCGACCTGCCGACCCTGATGGGTCGAGACTCCGACGACGCGCTCTCGGCGGGCGAGGTCGGCCGCTGCGGCGTCGCGATCAGCACCATCGAGGACATGCACCGCCTGTACGCCGACATCCCGGTGGGCGAGGTCACCGTGAGCCAGACCATCAACGGCCCGGCCGCGGTGATCTGGGCCATGTACCTGGCCATGGCGAAGGAGCGCGGCATCGCGTGGGACTCCCTCGGCGGCACGCTGCAGAACGACATCCTCAAGGAGTTCCACGCGCAGAACGAGTTCATCTACCCGCCTGAGGCGAGCGTGAAGCTCGTGGTGGACACCATCGAGTTCGCGGCGCAGCACCTCCCGAAGTGGAACTCGGTCAGCATCTCCGGCTACCACATCCGCGAGGCGGGCTCGACCGCCACGCAGGAGCTGGCCTTCACCCTGCGCGACGGCATGGAGTACGCCGAGGCGTGCATCCGCCGCGGCATGCCGGTCGACGCGTTCGCCCCGCGCCTCAGCTTCTTCTTCAACAGCCACAACGAGTTCTTCGAGGAGATCTGCAAGCTCCGCGCGGCGCGCCGCATCTGGGCGCACGCCATGCGCGACCGCTTCGGCGCCAAGAGCGAGCGCAGCATGCTGATGCGCACGCACGTCCAGACGGCCGGTTGCAGCCTCACCGAGCAGCAGCCGCTGAACAACATCGTCCGGGTCGCCTACCAGGCGATGGCCGGCGTGCTCGGCGGCTGCCAGAGCCTGCACACCGACAGCATGGACGAGACGCTCGGCCTGCCCACCGAGACCGCGGTGCGCGTGGCGCTGCGGACGCAGCAGATCCTCGCGCACGAGACCGGCGTGCACCGCACGGTGGACCCGCTGGGCGGCAGCTGGTACGTCGAGGCGCTCAC
>Ga0169931_10006931_pt1 | contig 16926 bp, 16 predicted proteins | sample Kivu_15m_20L_FD_129675 | JGI IMG/M metagenome (GOLD analysis project Ga0169931, IMG submission 129675) | Freshwater microbial communities from Lake Kivu, Western Province, Rwanda to study Microbial Dark Matter (Phase II) - Kivu_15m_20L... | ecosystem: Environmental > Aquatic > Freshwater > Lake...
AACTATCCAACCCCTGGGGGAAATAAGGTGGTGAATCAGGCCTTCATCAATTTCATGGAAGGGCGGAATCAACGGGCGTATTGATTATCTTCGTTCACTCGCTGAATGAATATGAAAAAACTCACGCTTACTCATTGGATTTTTATTGCTTTATTATTAGGGATATTAGCAGGTGCGTTATTGAATTTACAATATCCATCTTCACCAGCACCCACCGCTGAAGCATCTCTTCAAAAACTCCAAAATATTCTTGTTCAGCAACAAGGTGAGGCAGAATGGAAGAGTAAGGTGCAAAAGTTGTTGTCAGATAGCACAACGAGTTCTGATCAGAAGTATGAATCCATTGCAAAGGAATTGGCTCAAATCAAAATCGCAGGAGACCCTTTAGAAAATGCAAAGAAGACGATGTTGAGAGAGAGTAAGATGGACAGTACACTGGAGAAGATTTTAGAGTTTTTAAGTATTTTCACTGAGGTTTTTTTAAGATTGATTAAGATGATCATTGCGCCATTGGTGTTTGCCACTTTGGTAGCTGGTGTAGCCAAACTTGGGGATTTAAAGGCAGTAGGAAGGATAGGAGGAAAGACCTTGTTGTGGTTTATTACGGCCTCATTGGTGTCTTTATTATTAGGGGCAGTGTTGGTGAATTTATTTCAGCCAGGACATTTGTTGCAATTGGAAATGCCAAGTGCATTGTCCTCTGCGGGAGTGGATCACGCGGCGATTACTTTGAAAGGTTTTATTACCCATATTTTTCCTTCCAGTGTTATAGAGGCGATGGCGAAAAATGAAATTTTGCAAATCGTTGTCTTCGCTTTATTGTTTGGCGTAGCGGCTGCTGCGATGGATGAAAAGGCCCATGGATTGATCAAGGCAATGGATGCTTTGGGACACGTGATGTTGAAGATTACCTCTATGGTGATGTATGTGGCGCCTTTTGCTGTTTTTTCCGCTATAACAGCGATCATAGCGAAAAAGGGAATTGGCATTTTAGCTACGTATGCCACGTTTATTGGAGAGTTTTATTTGGGATTGATTTTGCTTTGGTTGATATTGATTTTTGTAGGTTGGTTGCTCTTGGGCGCAAGAGTAAAAACGCTTTTGAATCACATCAAGCAGCCGTTGCTGTTGGCTTTTTCTACCGCCTCTAGCGAGTCCGCTTATCCAAAGATGCTGGAGCAATTGGAGCGGTTTGGATGTCGCAACCGCATTGTGAGTTTTGTATTGCCATTGGGTTATTCTTTCAATTTAGATGGCAGCATGATGTATATGACTTTTGCCAGTTTATTTATTGCACAGGCATACGGAGTAGAGCTCTCTATTGGAGACCAAGTAGTCATGTTGTTGACTTTAATGATAACGAGTAAAGGAATTGCGGGAGTGCCTCGAGCATCATTGGTGGTGATTGCAGGGACCATTGCCAGCTTTGGAATTCCTGAAGCGGGATTGGTTTTGCTGTTGGGTGTAGATCATGTTTTGGATATGGGAAGATCAGCTACCAACGTAGTGGGAAATGCGGTAGCTGCAGTGGCCATCAATAAGTGGGAAAAATAAAAGTTGGTAAATTCGATTTTTTTTATATACATTCGTTGTAGTAACCGAAAACAAAACTAGAATGGCACAAAAATTTAATGAAAAAGCGTATTTGGCTTCTATTGGAGCAGGAATACGTGCTCTTCGAATGAAGAAAAAGATGACATTAGAGACATTTGGTGATGTGGTAGGATTGGATAAGTCCAATGCTTATCGCATTGAAAGTGGTCGAAACATCACGTTATTGACTTTGGAAAAAATTGCTCAAGTGTTCAACATTTCTGCATCGAAATTATTGGACAGTGCGATTGACGTGAAAGATTTGCCCAAGAAACCCAAGAAGGTTAAAAAGGCGAAGTCTACTCCTAGTAAAAAGGCCAAGCCAGCGAAGAAAGAGGTGAAGAAGGGGGCTAAAAAGTCAGTGAAAAAAGTGAGCAAGAAGTCGGCTAAGAAAGGAAAGAAGTAATTTGTATTATAGTACAATCATGGAGGGGGATTCGTCCCCCTTTTTTTATGGTTGACCTTGAACTTCCTTATTTGATTTTTCCTGTTTCCATTTTTGTTGACCTTCATAAATCATTTTGACGGACATGACGAGCATCAAGCAGCCAAAAAATAATTTTACTTGGTGTATGCTGATGCTCAATGCGATTTTACTTCCGAAATAAGCGCCAAAGACAAATCCTAATCCAATGCAAAGCGCCGCAGGAATTTGAATGTGACCCGCTCTGTAGTAATGCATGACAGCCATGATGCCTACGGGCAGCAGAAGAACGGCGAGGCTGGTGCCCTGGGCTTGAAGCTGGTTGTATTGAAGAAAGTAAATAAGGGCGGGCACAATTATGAGTCCACCGCCCACGCCAACAAATCCGCTGAGCATTCCGGCCAGTATACCTAATACGATTAAGATAATGATTGTGGTCAGTGTCATAGGCTTTTCTTTAAAATTTTCCATGATTTTAGTATTGACTCATGTTTTTTTCGAAGATAATGTTCTATTTTTACAACTCAATTAAAGAATATGGAATTTCCTTCAGAATTAAAGTATACCCAAGATCACGAGTGGGTTCGTGTAGAGGGTGATGTTGCCTTCATCGGAATCACCGCATTTGCACAAGGTGAATTAGGGGATATTGTTTTTGTAGAGATTGAAACACAGGGAGAAACTTTGGATGCTCATGCTGTTTTTGGAACAGTAGAAGCAGTGAAAACGGTTTCTGATCTTTTCATGCCGATCAAAGGCACCATCTTGGAGGTGAATCCCGCTTTAGAAGGCAATCCGGCTTTGGTAAATGAAGATCCGTATGGTCAAGGCTGGATGATCAAAGTTCAAATTGCAGCAGATGCAGATTTGTCTTCATTGATGTCTGCTAGTGAATACGAGCAGTCCTTATAAAAATCCGCTGTCTTTTTTTCTCCATCGTTGGCTTGCTCCAACGATGAGTGTTTTTATCATTTATCTTCATATTGCGTACATATCGGTTCCTAAGGAGTGGACTTTTTTGGACACCTTTAGCGTGGATAAGTGGATACACGCATTCATGTTTTTTTCTTTAGCGGTTAGCTGGAGAATCCATTTGCTTTGGAGTCATTTTAGGAAATGGATGTGGCTGGTAACATTAGTTTTATTCGGGTTGTCGATGGAGGCCATGCAAGCATTGCTTACTACTTATCGAACACGAGAGTGGGCGGATGTGGTGGCAGACTCCGTGGGGGTGTCATTGGCTTTTTGGTTTTTTAGCACCAAGCTATTTGCGAGATTGGGATTTTCCCATGACTACGGTAAAAACAAGGTAGGTTCCGAAAACCACCAAGGATAAGGTAATTTTCTCTTTCGTTTCCCAATTGGATTTGTTGGTATATAGAACAACCGTCAAAAAGATGAGTGCGCTGAATAACTTTACAATAATGGTTCCCATGAAATTCCGAACAAAGGAAGATTCTGATGAGGGAGCTGCTGACAAGCGTTGCATAAGCACCATTAAAGCCGTAAAGATGACAACAAATAAAGTAGAGAGCAATAATGTGTTTGCTGGCAACCATTGGGCCCAAAAGGCCAGCATGATGACACTGAGCAGGCTAGATCCTGTTAATAAGATGTTTTTCATTTTTTTTGGAGCGATTTGATCATTAGGTAGAAGGAGAGCGATACTCCCATTAATGATCCTATAAGCGTGTATATTACCCCACCTTGACCGTCTAATTTTCTTCCGATAAAAATAAATAAACCAATGACAATGGCCATTTGCGAGGCCATACCGGTGTATTTGAGGAAGGCGTTATTAGACGGCTTTGGCTTCTTCTGGAGCATCTATTTTGATGTCCTTGATTTTGGTTCCCATGCTGCAAGATCCAGAGAAATTGGCACCTGGCTCAATGGCCAATTTATCTGTGATGACTTCTCCTTCCACCTTTGCGGTGGATTTTAATGTAAGCAATTGCTGTACTTGGATTTTACCCTTCATTTGGCCTTCCAACTCCGCATTTTGACAGATTACGGTTCCTTCTAATTTGCCGTTTGGACCTACAACTAATCTTCCTTTGGTGACAAGGTCACCTACAAAGATACCATCGATACGGATGTTGCTTTCACAACGGATATCACCTTTGATGGAGGTTCCTTCCACCACTCTATTGATGGAGGTGTCTACTGGATTGTCTGGAATACGTGCCATAAGCGGTTTTTGTAAAGAATTATTGGTAGTTTTCTTTGTAAAAAGTTTTATATTTTTCAAGGTCTTTGGCTCTAAACAACTGAACGTAATTGGATTTGGAAATAAGAAAAACAAAAAATCCTTTTTCGTTTAACCCTTGCAAATCATCCACGTCACTCACAAAAATAGACATAAAATCTTTAGCCTCAGCCAAATTCTTAAATGTTTTGGTCATCAAGAGCTGGGTTTGGGTATCCAACATATTCCCTGTTACTGTCAATTTAGCTGAAGCGTAGTTTTTCTGAACATAATCGCTTACCATTATTTTGTAACTATTGATGTTGGGGGTAGAAAGGGGGATTTCCACGGCTAAATAGTGCTCGGCATCTTCATTGAATTGGTAAACCGCTTCAGCGGGGGCTGTGGGCGTTTCTGTTTTGGGCGCAGAAGTTTCTGTTGATTTTTGAGGTGAAAACGCATCGAGCATGGCTTGCGCTTGTGTTGCTTCTTCCGTTCCTGGGCAGTCTTTCAGCACACTTTCCAAGGCGGCTTTGTACATTTCATTTAAGCCAGACATAGATTCAACGTAGCCGACACAAATGGCATTTAAAATTTTGTACTTACACAACAAGTGATTGGAGGTGTCTTGTCTTATGACACTGTTACAAGCGGTCATGGCTTCTGGATATTGCCTTCTAGCGTACAATTGATACACTTGCTCGTACGCGAGAATCTCTTCTTGTTTCTTTTTTTCTTTTTCGTCTTTGGCGTCAGGATCATCTACAAAACGCGCCCACTCGGTATTGGGATATCGCTTTTTGATTTCGTCTCCCCAGTATTGAGATCCGCAAGTTGCACAACTCCTCACTTTATTTCCAGAAAGCTGCTCAATGTTCCACCAAGTTCTGTAAATCTGATAATATGCCAAGGGAGTGTATTGATTTTCCGGTAAGTTCTGCACCAATTTTTCCCAAATTTGAATCGCGGCGGAATTGTCATTTAAATCTTCTTTGTAAATCAAACCGGCTTTATAATAACCCTCTTCTTTGCCCGCCTTGAGTTGGTTCATTTTCTCTTGATCTTTACAAGGAAGAGTCTGTAATAAATCATCGACAGAGGCTACCGATTTCTCGACGCTGTTGTCGTCGGGTCCGCTTTCTTCTGTTCCAGATTGATCGGGTCGTTCATCTTTGATTGAAGCCATTTGGGAGAGCTTCGCGTTTAAGCGCCAATTGTCTTTAAGCGGTCGATCTTCCCAATAGATTAAGAATTCTTTGTATCCTTTTTCCCGTTGTTCTTTATTATAACACCAAAACGCGCCATCTTTTGCGTTTTCCAAAGCGGCCGCTTGCCTCTCTGCGGCTAATCGGGCTTCCTCTTCCCTCTTCTCAATCTCCTTTGCAATCAGCATTTCACGTGTTTTTTCTAAGGCCTTGATTTGCTCCGTTGGGGAGAGTGCACAAATTTTGGTGAGACTATCGGAAGAGGTAATTTGATCCAAGTATTTAACCAATTCAGTAAGACTTTTCGCTCGTCCTTTGATTTCGTCCATTCGGGGATGGTTGGGAGCAATGATTTTTTGGGCGCTGTCGTAGGCGGCTTGCGCCGAAACATATTGCTTTGCAGTAAAATTGATGTCGGCTAATAACAAATAAGATTTTCCCTTTTGCTTTCTATTTTTTTTCCCTTCTTTGATGGAGCGTTGCAAGAGTTGTTTTGCGTCATCATGCTCCGCTTGCTCTTCCGCCATTAAAGCCAGCGTGTACAATATTTGGTCTTTGTAGTCACTGTATTTAACATCTTCCAACATTTTCAGCAATTCTGCACGCGCAATCAATACACTAGAGCCATTTCTGATCGTATTGATGGCTTTTTTCATTTTGGATTGAAAACTGAGCTCATTGGAAGGCTTGGACAAGAGCACTTTTTCATAATTCATTTGGGCGGATGAATACTCATCCATTTCTTCATGAATTTGACCGAGGATGAAGAATAGTCTTGCCTTATCTTTTTTCTTTTTGGTGTCAACTATGGCTTTATTGATTTCATCTCTGGCCTTTTCCCATTTTTTGGTGTCTATATAAATTTGGCCTAACACTTCATGGTAAAAGGCACTGTTTGCTGGTTTTAATCCGCTGGTTGAAAAACCCTCTTTATTAAGCAAAGCAAGGGCTTTTCCTTGTTCGTCTTGAGCAACAAGTGTAAGACCAAACCAAGCATTCCCCATGGCTTCTGCATTGGGTTCGTGGTATTTTTTAGCCACGTATTGAAATAGTTTTTCTGCTACTTGATAGTTTTTCTTGTAAAAATGAGCCCTTCCCACCAGGATGTAATTTTCATCGATCCATCGATTGTACTCTGGCCATTTCACTTTGGTTTTTTGCTCCCCCGTGATCGTATGCTTTTTGATCACCTTTTCACTTTTTTCAATGACTCTTTCTAAATCTTCAAATGCGGGTTTGATGGTTTCAATGTCACCGAAGATGAAAAGCGGCAGTATGGAGTCATAGTCCTCTTGATATTGAGTTTTAATTTTTTCTTCTGCACGGATCATCGCTTGCTCAGCGTTGAAATGTCCATTGTAATGGGTGGTGGTATTATGGTATATACGATACGCCACCCCATCTCTTTTATTGGTGCATGAAAAGATGCCTACGCATAAGAGGAGGAGGAAAAATAAAACTAAACGATGCTGATGGTGCATTTTCAAAACTCTATTAACCACAAAAGTCCAAATTTATTCTATTTTCCTGCTTTAATTTGTAGTTTAGAGAAAATATTGGAATGAAGAGGGAAAAGAAACCACGTCAGAAAAAGCTGATGAAGCGTTTAAAATCTAAGTTTCGACTGACGATTTTGAATGAAAGTACTTTTGAAGAGCGCTTCAGTTATTCTCTTACCCCAATGAACGTGATTGTGATGTTTGGAGGATTGTTCTTTGTTTTTGGTTTGATCATTTACTTATTGGTGGCTTTTACTCCGTTAAAAGTGTATTTAGTGCCTGGTTATGTGGATGTGGAGTATCGAGAAGAGGCGAGAATAGCGCGAATGAAGGTGGATTCCATTACCCATGTTTTATCTCAACAGCAGACTTATTTAAATAGTGTCATTACTATTTTCAATGGAAAGCATGTCGATCAAGAGGTAGAAACGACGCAATCTAAGAAACAAAGATTGGTGATGTCTGAGGCGGATTCTTTGTTTGATATGGAAATGAAGAAAAAGAGACGTGATAGAAAGGCTCAGGAAGCATTGCTGAGCGGAGATGCTATTTTTGATATTCCTCAGAACGGTCCTGTAATCAATGCTTATGGAGCAACGCATGCAGGCATTGATATTCAATCATTGGATGGAGCGCCCTCTGTGGCAGCGGAGAATGGAGTGGTGGTTTTTGTAGGCCCCTCTGTTCATGGCGGATTAGAATTGCACATACAACACCCTGGACAGTTTATTTCGGTATATAAAAATTTGGAATTTTCATATAAACGCACTGGAGATTTGGTGGCAAGGGGCGATGCTATTGGACAATCAGGAAACAAATTTGAGTCATCATTAGGAAGACATCTGCATTTTGAGTTGTGGAAATCAGGATTTTCGGTGGACCCAGCTCGCTACATTGTTTTTGCCCCATGATTCTTCAATACACCCATCAAGGAAAACAGTGGTTGGCTGATTTGAATCAGCCAGAAGATTTGTCCATTCCTATGGGCATAGAAGGCCCGCGTGCGTGGTACGTGGCACCACCCAAAATCACTCCTGTGATGGAGAATGGATTTATAGGGAGTATGGCTTTAGGAGGGAAAGTGAATTTTTTCAATGTGCAGTTCAATCCACATGGCAACGGAACACACACCGAGACGTTGGGACATATTGATCCGGATCATTTTCCAATAGCTGCTTGGAAGGGGCCGTATATCTCACATGCGCTTTTGATCTCCGTTGAGCCGGCTGTTATAGCATGCAATGGAGGTCCAGATTCGGTGATTTTATGGAGTCAAATTGAAAAGCAAGTCGAGGAACATCGGCCTTCCGCCCTCATTATCAGAACACTTCCCAACGGAACGGATAAATGGAAAAGGGACTATTCTAATACCCATTTCCCTTATCTTGAGCGTGCCATAGGAGAGAGCTTGAATCGATTGGGGGTTGTTCATTTATTGGTTGATTTGCCGAGTGTAGATCGCGAGCAAGATGAAGGATTATTGGCCTGTCACCATGCGTATTGGGGTTTTCCAGAGAATCCCCGCTATCATGCCACCATTACGGAAATGATTTTTGTGAAAGAAGAAGTTAAAGATGGTTTGTATTGTCTTTTTTTACAACCGCCTAGTTTTCAAAATGACGCGGCTCCAAGCCGACCATTGATCTACCCAGTTATTGTTTCTGAATAGGATATTGAAGAATCATTCTAGTTCCTTGCCCTACTTTACTTTTGCATTTTATTTTTCCGCCAGACCGTTCTATTAATGTTTTAACAGTGGCTAGACCAAGTCCGGTGCCGTTACTTTTAGTAGTGAATCTTGGTTGGAATAATTTGGCCATTATTTCACCACCTATCCCAACCCCGTTGTCTTTTAAAACAACGTACACATGTTGATGGTAATCTCTGATTTGGATATGGATTAAGCATGATTTAAATTCACTTTGCGCCTGGATTGAATTGGTGATCAGATTGGTAAAGATCCTTTCGATATCGATCGGATCTGTGAGTACGAAGTGTTTGGATTTTTGAGAGTGAAAATAGATTTGGCAGTTGTCTGCACTGAATAGGTTAGCGATACCTTGAATTTTCTGAACCAAATCCACTGTCGTGAATTGACTTTTTTCTGTTTTGGCAAATTGAGCAAAGGCGGTTGCAATATTGGCCAACGAGTCTACCTGCTCAGTCATGGTTTGAATAAAAGCTTGCAGATGAATTTTGAACTCCTCTGGTTGGTTCTGTTCATACTGCCGTGATAAATGCTGCACGCGCAATCTCATTGGGGTGAGAGGGTTTTTAATATCATGCGCAATTTGTTGAGCCATCTCTCTCCACGCTCCTTCCCGCTCTCTTTCGGCTAGTTGGCCGGCACTGGTTTTGAGTGCGGAGAGCATTTTGTTGTATTCAAATACAAGTTGTCCAATTTCGTCGTTTCCCTCCCATTGTAGTTCAGAAAAGGATTGATTGAGATCTGTTTTTTTGATTTTATCGGCAATGGTTTTTAAGGATTTCGTTATATATCGGGATAGCAAAAAGGCAATGAATGCACCTAACAGAAAAAGCACAATGTAGCTTCCGATAATATCGATGAGAAAGTCTTCAATGTCTTTAGGGTCTTCATCTAAATTAGAATAGTCCATAGCAATCATCGCGATGGGTTGATCGTCGAGATCTTTAAACAGCCAATAGGCCAAGGTGTAATTGTCCAACGGGTTTTGTTCCCAAACACATTTTTTATTACTCCCTGATTGGATTTTTTGAAGAATGTTTTCGGGTACGGTTCCAGGGATTTGAAGCGAGTCTAAGTATGCGCTATTGTTACTGATGAGATAGTTGCCTTGCAAATCGAATAATCCAATGAACATATCGTGCACATCGGCTAGTTCACATATTTTATCTCCGAATTTATAGGAGACGCTGTCAGGATCCATGTGTCCACCAACATGTTTTAAGAAGTAATCCAGTGAAGCTCTAACCGACTTTTCTTTCCGTTCTAATCGCTGCTGATTAAAAATTTTGTTTTGTTCGATGTCATTATAAATAGCAATGACCCCAGTGACAATAAAAGACAACAATAGGATAGCTAATAGCGACAAATAGATTCTAGTGCGCAGGCTAAACCGATACATGTGGTAAAGTTAATGATTACTCATTTAACTTCGGAAACCATGAAACGCAATCCTTGTTGAGAGTAGTCTTTGCCTTGCACAAAAAGAAGGTATGGTCCTGATTGAAGTTGGAGACCATCGATGGTGATTTGATGGTTGCCCATTGCCCACATCATTTCTCTTTGCAAAGTCATTTGCCCATTCAATGTACAGATGCCTAGGATAATTTTCCCTGTGGTCTGGGCATGCACATTGAGCAAGATGCGGTCACTTTTTTGTAAAGTTGCCATTTCAATCCAATTGGTTCCAAGGGAATTTAAATTATTCACCCCAACCATAGCGTCTGAGTAAAGCCCCGTTTCCCAAATTCCTCGGCCGAAGGTGCCCGCTCGCAATTTTCTTGATGAGTATTGAATTTCTAAATCGGAAATGGCCGTGTTGGGTATTCCCGAACCAAAATAATTCCAATTTCCCAATGTGTCATTGTACACAAATACACCTAAGTCTGTTCCAATGTAAAGATCTCTCAATACACTTTCCTCATCGATGATGGCGCAGCTTACAGGTGTGTTCGGAAGGTTTTGGGTGAAGTTGGAGAACGTTGTTCCGAAATTGCTGCTGTATCTGATTTTGTTGCCTGATTGATAGCCGTCTACGGTAACCCAAATTCTGGAAGGATTATCAGGATGAACTACGATGGCCGTAATGTTTCCGCTGTTTGGACCTTGAAGATAGGCATTGTGGACGGCCCAAGTATTACCGCCGTCTAGGGTGGTGTACACTTTGTTTTTGTATGATGCGTAAATAATATTGGGATCAGAGGGAGCAATGGCAATGGCGGTGATTTTGTTTTCTGGAGCTCCTGTGAGATTATCAGAAATTTGTGTCCATGTATTGCCGCGATTGTGTGAGATAAAAACGTCTTCATATCCAGCGACTATTGTGGAGGGTTCATATGGGTCAAGTACATACGGCGTTACCCAAGCACCTCCTGTTGTTTGAGGGGGTGTAATTTCATGGTAGGTATCATTGTTCCACTGATCATCGCTCCGGTAAAGTGTGCCATAGGTGTAGGTGGTATAAATGGTTTGATCATCCTGTGGGTCGATGGCCACTTCCATGGCATCTCCTCCATTGGTGGCCGACCATTGGTTGGCGGAAATTCTTTTTCTACCTCCATTGTCTTGAGTACCACCAATCATAAAGGTTTCGTCATTCTGAGAAACGGCAATGCGATAGAATTGGGTAATCACGAGGCCGTTGGAAAGATCGGTCCATTGGTCGTTGGGTTCATTGTATTTGTATAAACCGCCATCATTACAAAAAAAGAGTTCATGGGTAATGGGATGATGAGCTATAAATCTCTGATCGGCATGTACGGTGGGATACTCCACTACCTCATACCACATAGACTGTTGATTCCAATCACCGCCCCCATTGTCAGATCTATAGGCATTGACGCCACCGCAGTATATTTTTTGAGCGTCGTTGGGGGAACAATGTAAAACCCAGTCCTCTGGCACCTCAGAGAGCAATTGCCAATTGTAAAGGGTGTCTTGTGCAATCAGGAATTGTCCTACTCCGTTGACACGGTGTAAAAGCGCTATTTGTTCTGTATCCGCAGGTGTCACAGAGAGGATATTAGAGGTATAGGCCTCATTGAAATTGGTGATTTGTTGCCATGAATTTCCGTTGTCATAAGATACAAAAACTTCAGAACTTCCCCAGTAATCATCCTTGCAGGCATATACTACATTGCTGTTGTGTTTAATGACAATATCATTGTGATAACCCGCATGAGCCAACGTCCACGTATCTCCACCGTCTTCTGATTTGTAAAGTCCATTGCTTTGAGCACTCCACATTCTTTGTGGATGTTGCGGATCGATAACGAGTTTGAGAAAAGCGTCTTGGTTGGTAAAATTGGTAGATTGAGCAGTGGGGTTCCAGGTGATCCCTCCATCGGTGGAGAGATAAATGCCGAGACCATAATTCCACCATCCTTGATGATCACCGATGGTGATAAAAATAGAATCTGGATGATGCGGGTTGATGGCAATATTGCCTACGCTGACATAAGGCAACGAATCTCCGAGAGCAGCCCAAGTGTTTCCTCCATCTGTGGTTTTCCAAATTCCTCCAATGGGAGCCCCGACGTAAAAAGTGTTGATATCTGTGGGGTGGAAGGCAATGGAGGTTAATCTTCCCATTCCGTTGTATCCACCATCTGCCACTGTTTGGCTGATGTTGGTCCAAACCTGATTGAGATTCTGTGATCTTGTTTGAAATTGAAGAGACTTGTAGATGTTATTTTGTTCAATCAAATCCGGAAAATCCCCGGTCTCTGTAATGCGCCCCTGCCAATACCATTGCCATCTATTGAATCTTTTGATCTCCTTGTCAATACGCGAGGTATCCCGTTGCTCATTATCGTTTATAAAATATTGTTGTGACCGGTCAACGATTTGTTGGTAGCGCAGAGGAGAGGATTCTTTGATTTCCCAACTTTTGTTTTGCGCAAATGTAATTTGAGAAAAAATGAGACATAAGATAGCCAACACCATTGATTTCATGAGGCCAAGATACGTTGAGATTGAATGAACGAATTATCCCGCCCAATTTTCTCTGTCCAATGATCGGTACTGAATGGCTTCTGAGATATGTTGTACTTGAATGTCTGCCGATTTTTCAAGGTCGGCAATGGTTCTGGCAACACGGATAATGCGATCATAGGATCTTGCAGATAACTTGAGCTTTTCCATGGCCAATTTTAATATTTGTTGCGAAGAAGGGTTGAGCGGGGCGTGTTTTTTGAGTTGGGCGGAAGAAAGTGTTGCATTGAGGGATTGGGCTCGGTGCATTTGGATTTTTCTGGCTTCGAGCACTTGTTGTCTTATATCACCACTGCTTTCTGTGGTGTGGTGAGAAGAAAGTTCGTCAAACGCTACGGGTGTTACTTCCACATGGAGATCAATTCTATCCAAAAGAGGTCCGCTGATTTTGTTCAAGTATTTCTGCACGGTTCCTGGTCCGCAGACGCAGGATTTAGTGGGGTGGTTATAGTAGCCACAAGGACATGGATTCATGGAAGCTACGAGCATAAAACTGGCAGGAAAGTCAATGGAGAAGCGACTTCTGGAAATGGTTACTACCCGATCTTCCAATGGTTGGCGCAATACTTCTAAAACAATTCTTTTGAATTCAGGCAACTCATCAAGGAAAAGTACACCATGATGAGCAAGAGAAATTTCCCCGGGTTGAGGAAAGCTTCCTCCACCGACGAGTGCGACGTCACTAATGGTATGGTGCGGGCTTCTGAAGGGCCGTTCAACAATCAATCCATTACGAGTACGCAGCTTACCAGCAACGCTATGAATCTTGGTGGTTTCCAAGGCTTCTTGCACGGTCAGCGGAGGAAGAATTCCGGGTAGGCGCTTGGCTAGCATGGTCTTTCCTGCGCCTGGTGGGCCTACGAGGATGATATTGTGTCCTCCGGCAGCCGCTATGAGGAAAGCGCGCTTGGTGTGAATCTGACCTTTGACATCCGCAAAATCTTTATTGTTTTGCGCGGTAAAGGCGGCGATTTTTTGTTCTAAAGAACAACAAAGGGGGGCAATGTTTTCATTGCCTAAAAAGTGATTGACAATGTCTTTGAGGTGGCCCACGGGCAGCACTTCAATGCCTTCTACAATCGCGGCTTCTTCTGCATTTTCAGCAGGCAGTACAATGCCCTTCTTTTTTTCTTTTTTGGCTTGTAGCGCCATGGCCAGCGCGCCTTTTATGGGTCGTATAGTGCCATCCAGAGAAAGTTCACCCATGATGATATAGTCTTCTATCGGAGTGGCAGGAATTTGCTCTGTTCCGGCTAACAGCGCCAAAGCCACGGGTAGGTCATAGGCGGCCCCTTCTTTTTTGATGTCTGCAGGAGCCATGTTGATGGTGATGTTGCGCACGACATTTTTAAGTCCGGCACTTGCAATGGCGGCACGAATTCTTTGCATGGATTCTTTTACCGCGGTGTCGGGAAGTCCTACCATCATCAATTGGGCCCCGCGATCTACGTGTACTTCTATGGTGATGGTGTTGGCATCAATTCCAAAAACGGCGCTTCCAAAAGTTTTTACTAACATGCCGCAAAGGGAGTGAGCTTTGCTTTCTATTACAAGAAAAGGTTATGCGCATAATGGCCTAACTCCTTGTGTTACGCGAGAAAAATTCCTATAACAAAATTTACTCGATGCCCAGTTTCATTAACAAATCCACCATATTATGGGCTTTGAATTTTTTGAGCATATTTTGGCGGTGCGATTTAATGGTTAGCTCTGATAAGATCAGCGACTCAGCAATCTCTCTGGTGGTCTTTCCTTTTTTGATGAGTTCTATAATTTCCTTTTCTCGTTTGGTGAGTAAAAGTTTTTTCGGGATTTCATTGCTTTTTTCCCACTGAATCTTGGGATCTAAGTATTTTTTTCCTTGGCTTAGGTTTTTGATGGCCTGCAGAATTACTTTGCTTCCACTATTTTTTAGCACATAACTCTCAAGAGCAAAATTCGCTTTGGTAAGAGGAATTTCCCAAGGTTGAAACATGCTCAGCAGTATGACTGCTGTTTGCGTATGCTCTTTCTTAAATTGCTGGAGATAAGGGATACTCATCTCATTTCCAATCTTAATATCTGCAATGATGATATCCACGGGCTGATGGTAGATATGATGAATCATGTCTGGGATATTTTTAAAGTGAGCGGTAATTTCTATTCGCGCATCATCTTTTAAAATACTGAGCACCCCGTCGGTAAAAATGGGGTGGTCTTCAAGAACGACTAATTTTTTCTTCATGCTAATCATTGTTCAGTTCTACGTTGATGGTTGTGCCTTCATTGATGGTCGATTCGATATTGAATTTTCCACCGGTGAGTTGGATTACTTCTTTCAATTGGCTCAGTCCAAGTCCCGTCTTGGTATTGGTGAAATCAAATCCTTGGCCATCATCCTCTACGATTAATTCAATTTTGTGATGATCATGCAAAAGGAGTTGTATGATGACATTCTTGGAAACGGAATGTTTGATGGTGTTTTGGGTGAGCTCATGAATGATTTGAAGAAGAATGATAGATTTATTGTGTTGTATCAAATGACAATCTCCTTCATGATCAAATTGGACGTAAATTTTACCCGATTCATTGACATCTGTGACGTAATGTTCAATGCTATGGATGAGACCAAATTTTTGAAGCATTGTCGGAGAAAGTTGATGCGATGTTTTTCTGATGTCATCCGCTATTCTTCCTGTTTTTTCTGCAATTTTTTGCCAAGCTTCTTTTTGATGGCTATCTGACTCCTCTTCTGTTAGCTTTTCAATGTGAAGACGCAGTGCGGAAATTTCTGCTCCTACATGATCATGCAAAAATTGACTGATGCGAGATAGGTCACTTTCTTTCATCTCGGTGATTTTATCAGCGAGCTCTCTGTCTTTATTCTGCATTTCAATCAATAGCTCTTTTGATTTTCCTTGGGACTGAATAAACTTTTGAGCCACCACACCTCCCATGAGCATACAGTCTAATGCATAGCAAATGGGAAGGAAATGAGTCCAGATCATTTTTTCGGGAATCATCCCTCTTTGGTAGAAGAAATTCTCAATGTGAGTGGAGAGGAATATTAATATGGATAATAAGAATACTGAACTGAAGGGTATTTTTTTTAGTAAGCCCATTGTACACATTGCGAGCAAAAAAATAATGGTAATGATTTGATTGAAATAGGCAATTCCTAAAATCGAGTACTTTATTGGAGAGTGCATGATCCATTGAAAAAATGGAGCCGTGCATAGGATGTAAATGATATTGTATACAATGAATATGTGGGTGATTTTGTACAGCCAAGGAGCGAGTTTCTTGATCTCCAAGACATTCAAAAAAAACAAGGTGTACAGCGGGGCGGTACAAGCCATGGCAATAGGACGGAAGGCGTCTGATTTGAAAGGGTGGTCAAAGGAAAGCAAGGACTGAAACCAACCAAAGTCCGCAACGATATAAATCGCCACAAATAATAGAAATAGGGTGTAGTACACATATATCTTTTCTCTCGTTTGAAACGCGATGAAAAGATTGATCAAAAACACGGCGCCAATGATTCCGGCCAACCATCCAAAAAGTTGACTGAAAGCATTGGTCCAGGATTGCATTTCCGATTTTGTTAGAAAGTGGATGGAAGCCAGTAGCTGTTCATTTCTTTTATCAATGAGTAAAATCAAGTACAGCGAGTCTGTCTCTATAGAGGGAAAGTCAAAAAAGTATTGAGGATAGAGATAGTCTCTTTGGTTGTAGGCAAAGTCATCTCCGGTGACATTGGATGAATCTATGCAAATTCCGTTTTGATTGAACCACCAGCATTTGACCACATTGATGTGAGGATTAGAAAGTGCGATGACAGAGCGGGATTGTTGGGTAATTTGGGAAAAGGGAATTTTTATCCAGTACTGGTAAGGTTGATTGTCCAATGTGTCTGGGAGTTGAGAGTGAAACCGAGGCCAGATGTGTTGCGTGAGATAGGGGGTGGTGAAAATGTGAGCGGTATCCTCATAAAATTGAGTGCCGATAGGAAAGGGTTGTGGTTGAAAGTGAGTGTAGAATTGCAATTGATGTTTTTCAGCCCTTCCAATGAGGGACAGAAGACCTAGCAATATGATGAGCGCCTGTTTGATACAGCAAAGCTATTGAATGTCAGGAAAGGCTGAAGGTTTTAGATTACTCCAAAAGGAGTATTTTTTTTCTTCAAGAGGGCAATTACTTTTGAAAAAAATTCTTTTTCACTACTGTCCGATAAAAATTTTTTAAAAGCGGGATTTCCATGATGGATTTCCCGCTTTAGGTGTAATTTGGTTTTGCGAACTAAAATTACATGAATAAAAGTAGCTATTTTTTCGGACAAT
>Ga0169931_10006935_pt1 | contig 16921 bp, 9 predicted proteins | sample Kivu_15m_20L_FD_129675 | JGI IMG/M metagenome (GOLD analysis project Ga0169931, IMG submission 129675) | Freshwater microbial communities from Lake Kivu, Western Province, Rwanda to study Microbial Dark Matter (Phase II) - Kivu_15m_20L... | ecosystem: Environmental > Aquatic > Freshwater > Lake ...
GCGGCATCCGAGATAAGCGCATGGCGGCGCACTTCTTCCGCCCGGCGCTGGAGGACCTGCACGATCCCTTTCTCATGGCCGGCATGCAGCAGGCCGTGGAGCGAATCGAGCGCGCGCTGGGAGACAACGAGCGCATCATGGTCTATGGCGATTACGACGTGGATGGCACCACGGCTGTGTCGCTCGTGTTCGGTCTGCTCGCCCATTACACCGGCAACATCACCTTCTACATCCCAGACCGCTATGCCGAGGGCTATGGCATCTCCACCCAGGGCATCGACAAGGCGAAGGAGGAAGGCGTGGGGCTGATAATCGCGCTCGACTGCGGGATCAAGTCGGTGGACAAGGTCGCGTATGCCAGGGAGCGCGGCATCGACTTCATCATCTGCGACCACCACCTGCCCGGCGAGCAACTGCCCGATGCCGTCGCCGTGCTGGACCCCAAGCGCCCGGACTGCCCGTATCCCTTCAAGGAGCTCAGCGGCTGCGGTATCGGATTCAAGCTGATGCAAGGCTTCGCGCAGCGCAACAACATCGCCTTCGATGACCTGATCGCCTCGCTGGACCTGGTGGCCATCAGCACCGCGTGCGACATCGTGCCGGTGACGGGGGAGAACCGGATCCTCAGTCATTTCGGATTGAAGGAACTGAACGATGACCCACGGCCCGGTATACGCGCCATTCTGGGCATGGCCAATGTGAAGAAGCGCCTTGGCGTGGGCGACCTCGTGTTCAGCATCGGTCCGCGCATCAATGCCGCCGGGCGCATCGAGCATGGCCGTAAGGCCGTGGAACTGCTCCTGGCGCACGAGGACCAGCAAGCAGCTGCGGTGGCCACCTTGATCGACGGCAACAACAGCCATCGGCAGGAGCTCGACCGCAACATGACGGAAGAGGCGCTCGCGCACATCGCCGACGATGCATGGCAGCAGGGCGCCTGGAGCACGGTGGTGTTCAATCCCGCATGGCACAAGGGCGTGGTGGGCATCGTGGCCTCGCGCCTGGTGGAAAGGCATTACAAGCCCACCGTGGTGCTCACCGCCAGCAACGGCAAGGCCGTGGGCAGCGCGCGCAGCGTGAGGGGCTTTGACGTCCATGAGGCCATCAGCGCGTGCAGCGATCTGCTCGACCAGTACGGCGGCCACATGTACGCGGCGGGGCTCACCATGCCGGTGGAGAACGTGGAGGCCTTCCGCAAGCGCTTCGATGAGGCCGTGCGCGCCACCATCCAACCAGAACAGCGCGTGCCCGAGGAAGATGTGGACATGGAGCTTCGCCTCGACCAGATCGACCAGGGCCTGTTGCGCGTGATCCGCCACATGGCGCCTTATGGTCCGGGCAATATGCGGCCCGTGTTCCTTGCACGTGGCGTGGTGGATACAGGCAGTGCGCGCATCGTGGGGGAGCACCACCTGAAGTTGCGGCTCGCGCACCCCGACGACCTGCGCCGGTCCTTCGATGCCATCGCTTTCAAGCAGGCGGCATGGTTGGACCTGGTCAAGAGCGGGCAGCCCTTCAGTGTGCTCTACGCGCTGGAGGACCATGAGTGGCAGGGTCGCGTGAGCACCCAGCTCAACATCAAGGACATCAAGCCGGGCACGGAAGGCGTGCTCATCGGCGAGGAATCCCTGGCTGAATTGATCCAATGAACCCCTCACGCATCGAGTCGAGAATGAAGAAACTCAGCTCCCTCCTCGGCCTGTTCATCGCGGCACCGCTCTTCGCGCAGACTCCCACCTGGAGCGACGACGTGGCGTGCATCGTGTATTCGCACTGCACCACTTGCCACCACCCCGGCGGACCGGCGCACTTCAGCCTCACCAGCTACGTGGATGGCTACTGGTGGCGCAACGAGATGCGTGGCGCCACCCAGGCCAAGCTGATGCCTCCCTGGCCGGCGGATGAAGAGTACCGCCCCTTGGCGCACGAACGGCTCCTTTCACAGGAGGAGATCGACATCATCGCCGCATGGGTGGATGGTGGCGCGCCGGAAGGAAATGCGCAGAACGCCCCTGCGCCACCGGTCTACTCCAACGAAGCCGTGATCACGAATCCCGATATCACGGCCATCATGGAGGATTATGCCATTCCCTCTTCCACCGCCGACCTCTACCGCTGCTTCGTGCTGAACATCAACAACCCCTCGGACTCGTGGATCACCGCCCTCGAGGTGGTACCAGGGAACCGCGAAATGGTTCACCATGTGCTCGTGTTCCAGGACGCCACCGGACAGGCGCAGATCCTGGACGCGCAGGACCCCGCGCCGGGCTACACCAGCTTCGGGGGAATCGGCGTGGCCGGTGCGGACCTCATCGGTGTTTGGGTGCCGGGGTCGGAGCCCTTCTACACACCACCAGGCATGGGCATCAAGTTGGAGGCGAACGCCGACATCGTGATACAGGTGCACTACCCGGCCACGAGCAATGTGGAGATTGACAGCACCCGCGTGAACATCGATCTAGGAACTGCGCCCTTCATGCGTGAGCTCGCCATCGATGCGATCCTGAACCACGATAACATGACCAACGGTCCGCTGGTGATTCTCCCCGAACAGGTTCGCACGTTCAATCAGCAATACACTGTGCCCGTGAACGCCACGATCACGGCGATCGGGCCCCATGGCCATCTGATCTGCCGCAGCCTGAAGAGCTGGGCCGTGAAGCCAGGAGGCGAATTGGTTCCGTTGATCGACATCCCGCAATGGGACTTCCGGTGGCAGGACATCTATGCCTTCCGCAATCCCATCTATTTGCCGGCCGGCACGGTGATCCACAGCGAAGGCGTGTACGACAACACCAGCACTAATCCGAACAACCCGAGCGATCCTCCGCAGCTCGTGACCGCAGGCGAGGCCACTACGGACGAGATGTTCCTCTTCTTTTTCGCCTGGACCTTGGGGCTGCCGAGCGATGAATCCATCGTGATCGACGACGGCGCGCACGTCGAGCATCACCTCGGTTGTGGGACCAGCTTCTCGGTGGGCGTGAGCGAGCCAGTCGCCATGCCCTTGCGCATCGTGCCGAATCCGGCCGATGAGCGCATCGTCGTTTCGGGCGCCACCGGATCAATCATGCAAATGCTGGATGCGACAGGCCGTGTCGCTCGCACCGCAACGCTGACGATGCAGGAGACGACCGTTGATGTGGCCGCATTGCGGCGCGGGCCGTACATCGTTGAACTGCTCCATCGCGACGGAACGATACAGCGCGCCACCGTGGTCCTGGAGTGATGATCGACCTCGGCGATGAGCACTTCATGCGGCAGGCCCTGAAAGAGGCAGAGCAGGCGTTCAAGAAGGATGAGGTGCCGGTCGGCGCTGTGGTGGTGGGCGGAGGACGCATCATTGCCCGCGCGCATAACCTCACGGAGAAACTGAACGATGTGACGGCGCACGCCGAGATGCAGGCAATCACCGGCGCTGCGGAGACCATCGGGGGCAAGTACCTGAAGGATTGCACGCTGTACGTGACCGTGGAGCCCTGCCCCATGTGCGCCGGCGCATTGCAATGGGCGCAGGTGGGGCGCATCGTGTTCGGCGCCTTCGATGAGAAGAGCGGCTACCGGCGCATCGGCGGCGCACTGCTGCATCCCAAGACGCAGATCACGGGCGGCGTGCTGGAGCCGGAATGCGCCGATCTGATGAAGGCCTTCTTCAAGCGGAAGCGTGCGCTCTGAGCCACGTCATGGCTTGCGCACCACGACTCGTTTCTCTGCGAGCACGGCGCCATCATCGGCGAGCAATCGCAGATGGTAGAGGCCCGCTGCCGAGGGCAATCGCACTTGCCAATCGCTTCTGTTCAGCAACGAGACGCGCTCGACCGCACGGCCGAGGGCATCATGCACCTCCATGGCGGCAACGCGCAGCGATGGATCGAGGGACACGGTGAAGCTTCCATCATTGGGGTTCGGGAAAACGCGGACAAGACCGTTAGGCTCTTCGCGCAGGCCTGCGCATACCTCCACCAACCCAGTCACAGGAACACGCGCGCTGGCGCAGCCCGCCTCGCGCACCTCCCAATCGTAGAAGAAGTAGTAGTAGGTGGTGGCAGCCGCGCCAGTGGCGTTGGTGCCCGTGATGGTGACCAGCCCTGGCGTCGAATAGGGGTAGGCCGCCCCCGCGTTATTGCGGTATAGGTCCACGGCGCCGCTGAGCTTGATGAGGTACTGCGTGCCCGGCGGTAGTTCGATGTCCAGGGTGATGCGGCTCTCACCGGCCGGCACGTTCACGGTGCGGCTCTCCACCACGGCCGAGCTGCTGTTGAGCACCTGCACGGTGCGCAGGCCGGCGCCTGTGGCGTACACCTTCGCGCTGATCAGCTGCATCGGCGCGAGCACATCGAAGTAGAGGCCCCAGCTGTCGCTCGAGTTGAAATTGCCTCCCGTGCCGATGTTGTTATTCAAAGCACCTGCGCTTAGCACCGGCCCCTGCGTGCTGTTCTCCACGTACCAGGTGGTGGTGGCGGTGATGCTGGGCGCGAAGGAGGCGCCGGTGTTCACGGGGTCACCGCCGAAAGGCTCTGTGTACCAGTACTGGTTGTCCGGGCCGGTGGCGCTGAGCAGGACGACCCCGCCCGGCGCGCACACCACGCCGCCGCTCACCGTGGGGACGGGCAGCAGGCCCACCTCGATGTAGGATGTCTTCGTCTCTTCCCCAGATCCCGTTGCATTCGTGGCCGTGAGCTGCACGGTGTAGGCGCCATTGGCCGTGTACGTGTGTACAGGGTTCTGCGAGGTGCTGCTGTTGCCATCGCCGAAATCCCAGAGCCAGCTAACGGGCTGGTTGGTGCTCTGGTCGGTGAAGGACACGGTGCCGCTGCACGTGGTGGTGGCATCGGCCACGAAATCAACCACCGGCGTGAGCAGGCACGAGTTCACCAGGCAAGTGCGCGAGTTCTTGTGCGCCACGATGGTATTGATGCTGATGTCGTCCCAATTGGTGTTGGCGGTGCTGGCCGTGGGCGCCATGATCCACTGCCCTGCCGTGGTGGTGTGCTCCGCGTCCCAGTTGTGGCCCAGTTCATGGGTCTGCACGATGGATGGGCCGGCCATTGATGTGGTGTAGTGCTCGAGCAGGTTGTAGCGGTTGCTCGTGCACACCACACCCACGTAGGCCAGGCCGATGGTGCCAGAGCTGCCATTGCTCTGGATGTCGCGCCGTGTCCACAAGGAGGCCACGGCATAACTGACCCCTGCACCGAAGCCGCCGCCGTTGCCCCACGACACGAAGGAGTTGAGCAGCGTGATGGCATCCTGCGAGGTGCTCCACGGATCCAGAGCTGTGCTGGATGAAATGTAGATGGACACCACCTGGTACGCGATGTTGATGGCTGGCTCCTGGAACTTGCCATCCACCCAATTGAGGATGTCAAGCATGCGTGTCTGCACGGCGGCGGCACTGCCGAGGAAGGTCACCATGGAGCCGTCGGCCGCCAGCGCGATCCGCGCCAGCCGGCATGGATTGCCGCCGCGAAGGCTTTCTCCCTCCTCTGGCTCAGCGATCACCTCCATGTCGGTGACGCCGCAGCGCGCGTCGCCATCGGTGATCACATCACTCAAGCGGTACACCACGTAGCGGTCATCGGCCTCGCCGCCGATCACCTGCCAGAGCGGCTCCAGGAAGTACTCCTCATCGCCCACCACCAGGTTGCCCAGGAGCGCATCGGGGCGAATGGAGAACCGCGCGCGTCCGCCGCCAGCGCCAAGCACTGTGCCCTGATAAGTCGAGGTCGGAATCGTTTGCAACTCCGATTCGCCTGCTGGAGTGACCAGTCGCGCCGTGAAATCGAAGGCCCGCATGTCGTTCTGTTGCAACGCGAGGGGCCAGCTGTGCTCATCACCGAGCATCAACGTGAAAGGGCCGCCCGTCTCGATGGCATGCGCATGCACGGCGGCCGCATCCAGCGCGTACGCCTCGAACGCAACGAATGCGGAGTTCAGCGAAGCGGCCTCCGTTGGTGTCAGGCGCGATGTTCCGGGCAGAATCCGTTCGGCGGTGAATACGGGGCCTTGCGCCTGGAGAAGCGCGCCATGCAGGAGGAGTGCCGCGAACAGGAATGACTTTCGGAAAAGGTGCATCTACGTGCTGCCGCCCAAAGGCGCGCGGGAGGAAGTTAGCCCGCTACGCGATGCATCAGCCGGACCTTTCGTCAACCGGCCGCAAGCGCTCGCTCGCCGATGAATCGGGGCCGATGTTCCGAGCCGTTATTCCGACGACACGGCGCCCGGGCTCATCCGAGGCATGCGTGACCTGCTAGGGCAGCTGTTGCGCGCGCGTGTTGGTGGGCACGCTTCCGCCCACGTTCAGCAGGATCGGGTCGCGGTCGTTGCTGCCACCTGTGTAGCGCACGGTGCCGTCGAGGTTCACATCCTGCTGGTGATAGCCCGGCGCGCTCTCGTTGGTGGGCACGCTTCCGCCGATGAAGAGCAGGATCGGGTCACGGTCGTTGCCATCGCCGGTGTAGCGCAGCACGCCCTCGCGCGCCACATCACCGCTCCAGAGCATGGTGCGGCCGTTGCGTGTGCGCTGGGCCTCGGTGCCGAAGGTGGCTGTGGCGGTGTTCGTGAAGTCGATGCCGGTGGGCGTGGTGGTGAGCGCGACGGGCGTGGCGGTCATGGCGCCCAAGTGATTGCGGTGGTGCGCGGTGACATGGTAGGAACCGGTGCCGGCGCGGAAGGTCACCGCCGTGCCAAGGTCAACATCAACCACATCGCCATCGCGCTGCACGAGCGCGTTGCGGGTGGCGATCACGGTGGTCGGTGTTGTGGCATCGCGCAGCTCCAGGAGCACCCAGTCAACAATCGCATCATCGCCGATGGTGGTCATGGCCGAGGCAGCCACTGACTCGCCTCCACCGAAGACCTGAGCGAAGCCCAGAGCGGTATTCGGCTCCGTGAGCGGCAGGTGCCCGCCAGCGCGGAGGTTGTCCTGCATGCGGTCGGTGGCGTCGTCGTATGGGCCGTCGAGCATAAGCTTGAGGGCCACACGCACGCCGTTGCGCTCAATCACCACATCATCGAGATGCAGCCAGTTGCCATAAGCGTTGATGTTCACGAAGCGTACCATGATCTGCTGGCCATCGAAAGCGCTGAGGTCGTGGTCGTGCTGCTGCCATTGGCTGCATGCGGTAGGTATCCAGGCCGAGGTCACGTAGGGGGTGGTCTGGAGCGCGGCGCCGAAGGCCTCGTAGAGCGTGGTCCAGGTGAGGCCGCAGTTACCGCTCACTTGCACGCGCAGGCCATCAGCATAACTCGCGCTGTAGCCGCTGTAGGCATGCTGGTACTTCAAGCGCGTGCCTGCCGATCCGCTCAGGTTGACCAACGGCGTCACCAAGCGGTCCTCCTGGCCCGGGGCGCTCACTGAGTAGTTGTCGATACCCCAAACGCGCGTGCCTACGCAAGTGGCCTGGCCGCTCACGGCACGGGTCACCCAGGTCACGTTATTGTTGGGATTCTCCAGTAGCCAGCCGGTGGGCGTCGGAGAGGTGGACTCGACGTTCGTGGCATAGGTGGAATTCTCCAAGGCGGGTGTCACGATCGTGATGCCAGATGTCGCCGCATCGTTCGGTACGTACTGATCGCCCGTGAGAATGGTGCGCGCCGTCACGGTGTGCGCACCGTTTCCTACGATGGTGACCGGTTGCGTGAAGGTGTAATCGGCGGAAGCGCCCGCCGCAAGTGTTCCTGGATAGGTGGCGATCACCTCGGTGCCGCCATCGAGCTGATAGCGCAGCTCGAAATCAGTTTGGGGCTGCTGGCCGAAGTTGCGCACGCGAACAGTGACTGGGAGGTTGGTGGCCGCGCAATTGAAGATGTTGCCGGCAGGAGAGAGCACTTGTGCGATGCCCACGTTGTTCGCCACGGGCGTATCGAAGGCCTCCACTTGGTCCGAGCGGCTGGTGGAGAGCCCTTGGCTGGCGCTGGCTCCAAGGCCGCGGCGCGCGAAGGCCGCCCAGATCGCGGCCTGGTTGGCACCGCCATAGAGCGCTTGGTCGGCGGCGAGGATCGCATCGCGGCCATCCACGAAGCCCGGGTTGCAGGGCGTGAGCTTCAGGCCTTCGATGACGAGGCGCATGGCGATGTTGTTCCCACCCGTGCCGTTGTAGATATCCGGGTTCCAGCCATGCACGCCGATCAGCTCCCAGGTCATCTCCCAGAGCATGGTGCACCACACGAAGCCGATGCCATGCGGCTGGCTGATGCTTGCGGTATTGTTGGTGGAAGCATAGGTGTGGTTGTTCGTCGCGAAGCTGGTGCTGTAACGCGCCGGCCGGATCCCCACACCGGTGGTGGCCTGGCCGAGCACGTAGGTGCCTACACCGCGGCCGGTCGCTCCGGTGTCGCCCACGCGCATCGTCATCACGATGCCGAAGTAGTCGCTCCAGCCCTCGCCCATCTGCTCGGCGTTACCCAGGCAGCTGGTGTTCGCAGGGCCGCCCACCAGGCGGTTGCTGATGCCGTGGCCGTACTCGTGCGCGATGATGCCATTGTCCAGGTCGCTGTCGCGGTTGGGCGTGGTGTATGTCCACCGGTACATCTGCATGCGCGGGTTGCTGCCATCGGGCGGTGTTCCGAAGTTGGCGTTGTTGGTGCCGCTGCCGTCCTGCGCGTCGGCGTTCACCCAATCGTTGCCTGTGCCGCCGCGTCCGTAATTGTTCTGCTGGAAATTGCCAGCTGGCTCGGTGAAGCCGTACTGGTACCACACATCGTGCATGATGTTGTTCCAGTAGAAGAGGTTGGTGGTGGCTGCGGGCAGGTAGGTCGAGGGCGCCTGCGTGAAATCGATCGGGAAGTCGAAGTCGAGCGTTGCGCCGCCGCTGGGTCGGGTTCCGCCGGTATTGTTCGCGTCGGCGTCGTCCTGCGCGCGGCAGTTGTTGCCCTGCGTATCGGTGAACTCAGCGCCAGCAGCGCCATTGGTATCGTGCCAACCGTAGGGTGAGGCGATGCCGCCATCGAACCATGGCGCGTTGCTCAGCGTGCGGGCGCCGTGGCTCGGACTCTCAATGGGCCAGTCGTAGACGTTGTAGTCGTTCGGCGCTGCGGGAGCGAAGTCCTCTTCGGGCGCATGATCAGCGCAAGCGTGATGCGCGTGGTCGTTCCAATTGCACTGAGCCACCCAGTCGTTGCGGTCGAGCTCCTCGCCGGTAATGGCATCGATGCGCACATTCCACCAGTGCGAGCCGTCAGGCGTGTAGTGGTTCACGTTCCAAGCCAGGCGCAGTGCATCGCCCTGGGGCTGATACACCAGGTGCGCGATAACCGGCTCTTGGCCGAAGTCGCTTCCGTCGAAGATCGATTTGCGCCCTTCATCCTCGGTGCTCAGCAGCTGCGGCATCGGCTTGCCTCCCGGGCTCCGTGAAAGCACCGCCGCAACAGCCGCTTCCGCAGTGATTGCTGGCATCGTGGCGTTCACGCGCTTCTCGATGCCGCTGAAGGCGCCCACGTTCATCCGCAGGACCTCGCCGTTCACGCGGGTATGCACCGCGATGTCGCCGTTCCATACTTCGATGCCCTGCCAGCGCTGGCGCAGGTACAGGTGTCGCACGCCGCTGCCCTCGCTCATGTAATCGTCCTTCACCACCATGTCCGCGAGATCGCTGGGCAGGAATCCGGCCGCGCGCAATTCATCTGCGGATTGCTTCGGGAGGTCGGTGGAGCGCTGGGCCTGCACGAATGCCGGGAGAATGGTGAAGAGCGCCGGGGCTAAGAATGCGTGAAACTTCATGGGCCAGGGGAAAGGGTCCGAAAAATACCCGGCGCGTCCGAGCGGGGCAACGCCTCTATTGCGCAATCGTGGACTCTTACTCGGTGACCACCACGCGCTCCACCAGCCCCTCCGTGCCCTGGCCGATGCGCACGAAGTACACGCTTGTCGAGACCACGGGCGGAACAGCAGTGCCGGGCAAGGTGGCCGAAAGCACGGTCGCCAAGGCCGCTTCGCCGGAGACGACCGGCGCTGATGCATTCACGCGTTCGGCGAGCGATGCGTAAGCCCCGTTGTGGATGGCCACCACCGAGCCATCGGCGCGCTGGTGCACGGCGATCTCGGCGTTCCAGATCTCAATGCCTTGGTGACGCTGCCGCAAGTAGGTGTGCGTGATGCCAAGATCGACCGACGTGTAATGGTCCTTGACCACCAGGTCCGCGAGGTCGGCTTCCTGAAAGCCCGAGGCGTTCACGCGATTGCGCACCAGTGCGATGGCCGCATCGCCGCCTTGCTGGGCAAAGGTGCCAAGCGTGGCCAGCATGAGCATGCCAATGATGGAGAAGTAGCGCGCGAGCATCGTGCTGAAAGCGAGAACGAATGTAGGCCCACGAGCCATCAGCCGCGACTCTGGCGCACCCGAGTGTCAATCGCGGCCGCCGGGCCGACACCCTACTTTTGGCCCCAAGAGAAGCATCACTGATCCTGCAACCCACGGCACGCCCCAGCCAGAGCGCCGGCGGCCTCAACCCCCACAGTCCCAAGCATGTACCCTCCCGAACTCACCGCGCCCATGGCCAAGGACCTCACCTCGGCGGGCTTCGAGGAGCTGAAGACCCCCGAACAAGTGGACAAGGCCCTGGCTCAACCCGGAACCGTGCTCTGCATGGTGAACAGCGTGTGCGGCTGCGCGGCGGGTGCCGCCCGTCCCGGCGTGAAGGCCTCCCTCGGCGCTGCCAAACGACCCAACAAGCTGGTCACGGTCTTCGCCGGTGTTGACACCGATGCGGTGATCCGGGCACGCCAGCACTTCCTGCCTTATCCGCCCAGCAGTCCAAGCATCGCCCTCTTCAAGGATGGCAAGCTCGTGCACTTCGTGGAGCGCCATCACATCGAAGGACGCACCGCCCAGATGATCGCCGATCATCTGACGATGGCCTACGAGGAGTTCTGCTGAGGCAAGACCGACCTGAACGAAGAAGCCCCGACCATCCGGCCGGGGCTTCTTCGTTCAGAATCGATGAGGCTTACACCACGCCTTGGTCCAGCATCGCATCGGCCACTTTCACGAAGCCGGCGATGTTGGCGCCTTTCACATAGTTCACGCCTTTGCCCTCTTTGCCGTGCTTCACGCAGGCGGCGTGGATGTTGATCATGATGTTGTGCAGGCGCTCGTCCACCTCCTTGCGGGTCCAGCTCAGGCGCAGGCTGTTCTGGCTCATCTCCAGGCCGCTGGTGGCCACGCCACCGGCATTGCTGGCCTTGCCGGGCGCGAAGGCCACACCGGCGTTCTGCAGCACGGTGATGCCCTCCGGCGTGGTGGGCATGTTGGCCCCTTCGGCCACATACTTCACGCCCTTCTTCACCAGGTCCTTCGCGTTCTTCTCATCCAGCTCGTTCTGCGTAGCGCAGGGCAGTGCCACGTCGCACTTGGCCACCACGTCCCACACGCGCGCACCCTTCTTGTAGGTGACGCCCTTGAACTTCTTGGCGTACTCCTCGATGCGGCCGCGCTTCACGTTCTTCAACTCCATGAGGAAAGCGAGCTTCTCCGCGTTGATGCCGGCGGAATCGTAGATGCTGCCGTCGCTATCGCTGGCGGTCACCACTTTCGCGCCGAGCTGGTTGCACTTCTCAATGGCGTACTGCGCCACGTTGCCGCTGCCGCTCACGGCCACGGTCTTGCCCTTGAAGCTCGTCTTGTTGTGCTTCATCATCTCCTCCGCGAAGTACACGCAGCCGTAGCCTGTCGCTTCCGGACGGATGAGCGAGCCGCCCCAGGTGGCACCCTTGCCGGTGAACACGCCGGTGAACTCGTTGCGCAGGCGCTTGTCCTGGCCGAACATGAAGCCGATCTCGCGGCCGCCCACGCCGATGTCACCAGCGGGCACGTCCGTGAACTGGCCCACATGGCGCCACAACTCGGTCATGAAGCTCTGACAGAAGCGCATCACTTCCCCGTCGCTCTTGCCTTTCGGATCGAAGTCGGAACCGCCCTTCCCGCCACCCATCGGAAGCGTGGTGAGGCTGTTCTTGAAGGTCTGTTCGAAGCCCAGGAATTTCAGGATGCTGAGGTTCACGCTGGGGTGGAAGCGCAAGCCGCCCTTGTAGGGACCGATGGCGCTGTTGAATTCGATGCGGAAGCCGCGGTTCACCTGGGTCCGGCCCTTGTCGTCCACCCAGGGCACACGGAACATGATGGTGCGCTCGGGCTCCACCATGCGCTCCAGGAGCATCTTGCCCTTGTACTTGGGGTTCTCCTCGATGAAGGGGATCACCATTTCGGCCACTTCATGAACGGCCTGGAGGAATTCCGGCTCGTTGCCGTTGCGCTTCTTCACTTCGGCCATGAAGGCATCAACGGCCTTGTTCGACTTTGCCATCTCAGGGGATGTTTGGGTTTTGCTTGGGTTAAAGCGGCGGCAAATGTAGGCGGGGGCGACAACCGATAATTGGCCGCATCCACAGGTCAATTCAGCTCGTAGATCTTGCCGGGCAGCGCCCTTACCACGCCGCTGAACTCCATGTTCAGCAGGAGGCCCGCCACCTTGCCTTGGGCCCATTTGCTCTGCACGCACAGCTCATCGATGTGGATCTTCCCCTTCGCCTTGATGATGTCTGCCAGCCTTTGCTCATCGGGCATCAGTTCGGCGAAGAGCGCGGCCTGCACGGGTGCCTTCTTCTTCTTAGGCAGCCATTCCATCAGGGTTATCACATCCTTCGCGTTGTTCACCAGCGCGGCCTTGTTCTGCTGGATCAATCTGTTGCAGCCTTCGCTCTTCGGGTCGGTGGGCCTGCCCGGAAGCGCGAAGACCTCGCGGTCGTAGCTGCTGGCGATGTCGGCGGTGATGAGCGAGCCGCCCTTGTTGCCGCTCTCCACCACGATGGTGCAATCGCTCAATCCGGCGATCACCCGGTTGCGTGCCGGGAAGTTGCCCGGCGCGAAAGGCGATCCGCTGGGCAGCTCGCTCACGAGCGCGCCGTGCCTCACCATCTCCTTCGCGGTGGCGGCATGGTCGCCGGGGTAGAGCTTGTCGAGCCCATGCGCCACGCAGCCTATGGTGGGCAGCTCGTTCTTCAAGGCGTGCCGGTGTGCCACGATGTCGATGCCGTATGCCAGTCCGCTCACGATGGTGGCGTTCACCTCCTTCAGCCCTTCCACCAGTTCAATGCACAGGCGCTTGCCCGGCTCGGTGGGCGTGCGTGTGCCCACGATGCTCACCATGCGCGCGGCGTCGAGGTCCGCATCGCCTTTGGCGAAGAGGATCACCGGCGCGTCCTCGCACGGCTTCAAGCGCGCCGGGTACTCGGCATCGAGGTAGAAGAGCATGCGCAGCTTGTTCCCGCGCACGTACTCCAGTTCCTTCTCGGCAGCGGGAAGCACCTTCTTGTCCGTGATGCTGGCGATGAGCTTGGGGCCGATGCCTGGCACTTTCTCGAGGGTGTTCTTCAGCTTCTTGTCTGAGAAGATGGGATCCACGCCGCCGCAATACGCGACCAGGTTGCGCGCGTTCACCGGCCCGATGCCCTTGAGCATGCTGAGCGCGATGCGGTGGATGAGCTCCTGGTCGGTCATGCTGAAGCGCAAAGAAGACGCAGATTTCGCTGATTGCGGCAGGGTGACCGCCAAGGTGAGGAGGCTGCTCGCGATTCGCGCGGTCCTATGAGGTTGAATTGCCCGGTCGTTGTTTCACGTGCTGCTGCCTTGGGTTCATCGGGCGGGCCGTCGTGCGTGCAAGCCATCTTCTACATTCGCCCGTCCGCCATGAAGCCGTTTGCTTCCGGAGGCCCCAAGATCGCCCAACGCATGATGCGAATTACGCTCGCCGCCCTGATCCTCACGGCTCCTTCACTCCTGCTCGCCCAGGACGCCGTCGTTACCGGCACGGTCAAGGACGCTTCCACGGGCGAGACACTCGTGGGTGTGAACGTGATCTACGCGCCAGGCAAGGGCACTGCGACCGATGTCAATGGGCAGTACCGTCTGGAACTGCCGGCGGGCGCGGCGCGCCTCACCTTCAGCACCATCGGCTACAACGCGCACGTGGAGGGTCTCACGCTTGTGGCGGGCGAGCAGCGCACGGTTCATGTGCGCCTCTCCGTGGCCAATGTGCAGCTGGAGACGGTGGTGATCAGCGGCGGCCGATTCGAGCAGCGCGTGGGTGAGGTGACTCAATCGCTCAGCGTGCTCAAGCCCGATATCGTGCTGAACAAGAACATCGTGAGCATGGATCAGGCGCTTGACCAGGTGCCAGGCGTGGTGATCATCGACGAGGAGCCGCAGATCCGCGCGGGAAGCGGCTTCAGCTACGGCGCCGGCAGTCGCGTGATGGTGCTCGTGGACGACATCCCCATCCTCAGCGGCGACATCGGCCGGCCCAACTGGAGCTTCCTCCCGCTGGAGAACCTGGAGCAGGTCGAGGTGGTGAAGGGCGCCTCGTCCGTGCTGTACGGAAGCGCGGCCTTGAGCGGCGCCATCAACGTGCGCACGGCCTATCCGCGCGAGCAGCCGCGCACGCGCGCCACGCTCTTCAGCGGCATCTACGACGCGCCCGGCCATGCCCCTGCCAAATGGTGGGACCAGAACAATCCCGGCATCAGCGGCATGAGCTTCTTCCACAGCCAGCGATTCGGGCAGCTCGACCTGGTGGTCGGCGGCAATGGCGTGAGCGATCAAGGCTTCATCGGCCCCGAACTGGTGCCGCAGGACAGCCTCGCCACCAGTGATCGGTTCGCTGTTGGGCCCGGCGGCTACGACCACCGCGCGCGCATCAATGCGAATCTCCGCTGGCGCAGCAAGAGCATTGAGGGCCTCGCCTTCGGCGTTAACGCCAACGCGCAGAAGGGCAAGAGCACGAGCGTCTTCATCTGGAACGACACCGACCGCGGCCTCTACCGCCCGTTCCCCGGCACGGTGACGCGCACGCTGGGCACGCAGTACTACATCGACCCCTTCGCCACTTACTACGCCGCCAGCGGGATGCGCCACAGCGTGCGCACGCGCTACCACCGGCAGATTTTCGACAACGACAACGGCCAGAGCAACAGCAACGAGACCTGGCACGCCGAGTACCAGGTGCAGCAGAAGGTCGACCTCCTCGGCGAGACCAACTTCACCGGTGGCCTGCTGCTGCGCGATGTGGTGAGCACCGCCGAGCTCTACCGCGGCAACGCCGATGGCAGCGAGCGCAACCGGGCGCGCAACCTGGCCGGTTACCTGCAGGTGGACAAGAAGCTCTTCCGGGAGAAGCTGGCCTTGAGCGCCGGCGTTCGCTACGAGCAGTTCATCGTGAACGATGCTGATGCCGCGCAGCCCGTCTTCCGCGCGGGGGCCACGTATCACGCCATGCGCGCCACCTATGTGCGAGCCAGCTACGGCCAGGGCTTCCGTTATCCCACCATTGGCGAGCGCTACATCAGCACCAGCGTAGGACGGCTGATCATCTACCCGAATCCCGAATTGCGCCCGGAGCGGAGTTGGAACGTGGAGGCGGGGGTGAAGCAAGGCTTCAAGATCGGCGGCTTCATGGGCTACGTGGACGCTGTATGGTTCCAGCAGGACTTCCAGGATTATGTGGAGTTCACCTTCGGCCAATGGGGCACCTTCAATTGGGCTACGGCCGCGCAGGACTTCTATGGCTTCGGGTTCAAGAGCGTGAACACCGGCGGAGCGCGGGTCACCGGGTATGAGTTCGAACTCACCGGCAAGGGCAAGGTGGGCGGCGTGGATATCACCGCGCTGCTCGGCTACACCAACACCAATCCGGTGAGCACAACCCCCGACCAGGTGTACGCGCAGCCGCGCCCAGGGCCACCGCTGCCCTTCCCAGGGCAGACGGATTCAACCGTGCTGATCCCTGCCAGCACATACCGCAACACGAGCTACAACCCGGCGGGCAACATCCTCAAGTTCCGCATTCGCGACACCTTCCGCAGCGACATCCAGATCGCCTATCATAAGCTATTCGCCGGCTTCAGCGTACGCTACAACAGCCACGTGCAGAACATCGACAAGGCCTTCGTGGACCTGGATGCCGGGAAACCTGACCCCGATGAGTTGCCTACAGGAGTCACCGGCTGGCTGGCTCGGAACAACACCGGCACCTGGATCGTGGATGCGCGAGCGGGGCTTGACCTGAGCAAGCAGCTGCGCGCCACCTTCATCGTGAACAACCTCTGCAACGAGGTGTACTCGCTGAGGCCGCTGAGCATCGAGGCGCCGCGCAGTTTCCAAGTGCAGCTGAGCGCGACCTTGTAGCGCCTTCGCTCCGGCCATGCGCATCATTGGGATCATCCCCGCTCGCTACGCCAGCACGCGCCTGCCAGGCAAGCCGTTGGTGGACATCGGCGGCACCAGCATGGTGATACGCGTGCTGGAGCAGGCGAAGCGCTCCTCCATGCTGGCGGATGTGGTCGTTGCCACGGACGACCAGCGCGTGATGGAGCGTGTGGTGGCGCATGGCGGCAAGTGCGTGATGACATCGACGGATCATCCGAGCGGCACCGACCGCTGCTTCGAGGCCCTCTCGATCGCTGGCCGCGACCGCTACGATGCCGTGGTGAACATCCAGGGCGATGAGCCCTTCATAGAGCCCGCGCAGATCGATGAGGTCTGCGCCGCGCTGCGCACCGCGCCCGGAGGCATCGCCACCCTCGCCCAAGTGGTCACCGATGATCGCGACCTCGATGATCCCGGCGAAGTGCTCATCGCCACAGATGCCAGCATGGACGCGCTCTACTTCAGCCGCACCGCCATTCCCTTCCTGCGCGATGCGGGAGAAGGACCTCGCCATGCCCACTTCCGCTTCTTGAAGCATGTGGGGCTGTACGGCTATCGAGCGGACGTGCTGGAGCGCATCGTGAAGCTGGCCCCCTCGGCGCTGGAGAAGGCTGAAGCGCTGGAGCAGCTGCGATGGCTGGAGAACGGGTTCAAGGTGCGCATCGGACTCACCGCGCATCCTTCGTTCTGCGTGGACACCCCAGCCGATCTGGATGAGGCCC
>Ga0169931_10006936_pt1 | contig 16920 bp, 15 predicted proteins | sample Kivu_15m_20L_FD_129675 | JGI IMG/M metagenome (GOLD analysis project Ga0169931, IMG submission 129675) | Freshwater microbial communities from Lake Kivu, Western Province, Rwanda to study Microbial Dark Matter (Phase II) - Kivu_15m_20L... | ecosystem: Environmental > Aquatic > Freshwater > Lake...
AGCCAACTCCCAGACCCCCATAAAGGCCAGGGTTGAAGACGAGGTTTGTAATACCATTCTCGCCAGCAAACTCACGCTGCTGAATACCAATATCAGCCTGCACATAAGGGCCATTCTTGGGCAAGGCGATCTTGGGAGATTTTTGAAGCAATCCCAAGGAGCGCTTCAAGAGAATCAGCTCAGTTTCCAATTGATCTATCTTCTTTTCAATCTGGTCCGGAGTGAGAGGCGTTGAGGTAGTATGTGGAGGCTCTTGTGCTACACTATTGACAGATTGTGACGGAGAACGAGATTCTATAGGTACAGACTGAACATCAGCAGCCAAAGCCGAGACTTGCAAAGCATTGGGTAGAGCAGCGAATGCAACACTCGCCAAGAGGATTTGAGAGGACAACCTGATTAGCATTATGATAAAAAGAAAGTATGTGTAGTTTCGCAGACTTAGTTGATGGCGGCATACGCTGTGGCCACTTTCTAATCTGGCAGTTCAACGACAGGCCAGAGCCACAAAAGCTGACCATTGAATGAACAACGACCAAAGCAGAGCTGATCAGGAAAAGAGAAGACACCATCACAGGAATCAAGCAGTCGGCCAAGATGGAGAGCAACAAGCCATGAGACGACCCAAGATGACATGGGAGGGAATCCAAAGACAGGCAGAATCGCAGCTACGAGATAAGCTAGCGAGCCTTTTCGATACATGCAAACCAAGTGAGACACATAAAAGAAAAAGCTGCCATGTCCTGGCGAGACGAAACAACAAGAAATAAGGCTAAGCAAACTTAGCCTGAGCTGATCAGGCGATAGATGTTGCAAGAATCACGATGCTGATAGCAGACATGATCGACAGACTTCTTCACAAGCAAAAGACCTAGCCCGCCAATCGGACGATCCTTAAGAGGGGCATCGACAACACCCTCGTCAAGATCATCAAAATGAGGGTCGAAAGGCAGCCCGTTATCCTTAATCTGAAGAAACAGAGCTTGCTGCTCACTGGGATCAGCAAAGCGCAGAAGCTCAACAGAAATAGGCGAACTCGTGGACTGTGCAGAAGAGTTAGCGCGGATGATATTGGATAACAACTCTTCTACAGCGAGTTTCATCCCATATTTCTTTGCGGCCGACAATGGCGAATCTTCTGTTTGCTCCTCTGTAAAACTGATCAAAGCATCCCATGAATCCATGGATGCAGGCAGCGAAAGGCTTGCATCCACGGGCAGGGAATCATGTGGGTGATCAAAAAGCATGCTTAAGGAATATCCTCAATCCGCTCAACCAACATCACAGCGCTGCCAAGACCGGTCTTGATGATCACATCAGCCACCGGTTCCGCTGCTCCCACGACAATCAAACGAGCACTGTGAGGCATTTTCTGCTTAGCAAAAACCAACGCGCGCAGACCAGCACTGCTCATGAACGTGAGCGCGGAAGCGATGATACGCAGTTCCTCAAGCTCAGACAGCTGGAGATTCGTAAGCACGTCGAGGAACTGAGGGGCTGACTGTGTATCGATGTGCCCCTCAACAATGACGGAGACAAGAGGGAAACCGGATTCAATCTGAATGTTGAGAGTCATGGCGGAAAAAGGAAGGAGTGACGAGTGGGCTGACGTAGAAGCCAGCCTATACAGGCAGCAACCTGAATGGTTCAGACTGTGAGGATGATCACCGAGCGCTCACCCACCAACAGAGAAGGATCAGTAAGCGCAAGGGGAACATGCTGAACTGGAGATTGTAGATCACCAGTATTAAACTTTAGCTTCCATTGCAATGAAGGTGGTAAAGAAGGCAATTCATACCATACGGGGTAATGGGCCATGTTGGCCATCACATACACAACATCCGCAGTCGATGCAGTTGATGCAGAAGCCGCATCCATGTCTGCAGCAAACATCCAGGCCAGCTGTCGCGAATCGTCCGACCAGTTGGGCGACCATGGGTGAGTGCCATGGAAGCTGGATGATGGCAGGCCATGGGAGATCGGATCAGCATCAAACCGGTTGACACGAAGGCTTGGGTGCTGCAACCGAAACTGAACGAGCTCGGAAACAAAGTTCACCAGAGCAGCATTTGCCTCAACAAGACTCCAATCAAACCATGAGAGTTCAGAATCAATACAATAAGCGTTGTTGTTACCATGCTGAGAGCGACCAGCCTCGTCACCCATCACAAACATGGGAATGCCACGTGACGTGATGAGCAACGAGAAAGCATTCATCATCTGCTTTTTTCGCAGGGTCAAGATAGCCGGATCTTCGGTCCACCCTTCAGCTCCACAATTCCAACTATGGTTGTCGTTACCTCCGTCGCGGTTTCCTTCGCCATTGGCTTCATTATGCTTCTGATTAAAAGAGACCAAATCGGCCAATGTAAAGCCATCGTGGCAGGTGATGAAGTTAATGGATGTCGCGGGGGAGCGACCGCTGGCACGGTACAAGTTCGGTGAACCCTGCACACATTGAGCGACCTTACCAACTTGACCGGAATCACCCTTCAAGAATCGTCGCATGCTGTCTCGATAGATTCCATTCCACTCAGCCCAGCGACCAAAGGCTGGGAAACTGCCAACTTGGTAAAGGCCACCAGCATCCCAGGCCTCAGCGATTAGTTTGCAATTGGAGAGAATGGGATCAAAGGCCAATGATTCAAGCAAAGGTGGATTGGAAAGCGGGGCTCCCCATGGATCACGACCAAGGATTGAAGCAAGATCGAAACGGAAACCATCAACATGATATTCGGCAGCCCAGTAGCGGAGGCAGTCAAGCACGAGAGAGCGAACAATAGGATTGTTGCAATTCAGTGTATTGCCGGTACCGCTGAAATTAAAATAGTAACCTTCCGGCGTCAGCATGTAATAAATTTTATTATCCAAACCTTTGAAGCAGAAGGTTGGACCTTGCTCATTGCCTTCAGCTGTATGGTTAAACACAACATCGAGCAACACCTCGATACCATTGGCATGCAACTGTTTGATCAGTTGTTTAAACTCATCTACCTGCATGCCAAATCGACCCGTGGATGCAAATGCAGCTTTAGGGGCAAAGAAACCGAGTGTTGAATATCCCCAGTAGTTATAGAGCAACTCACCAGTCTCAGGATGTGCTCGACTATTCTCGAATTCATCGAATTCAAAGATAGGCATGAGCTCAATAGCATTGATGCCCAGCCTCTTTAGGTAAGGAATCTTCTCCGCAAGACCGGCGTAGGTTCCTGGATGAGCCACCTGAGAACTTTCCGAACGTGTAAAGCCACGCACGTGGGTTTCATAGATGACAAGATCCTCTGGCGGAATCTTTAGAGGAGTATCACCTTCCCAGTCGAAGTCATCGAAGGATACTCTGGAACGATAATGGTAAAGCTCATTGGCCCAATCGGGAGCAACACCCCAAACATCTCGACCAGAAATTGTACGTGCATAGGGATCCATCAGAATCTTCGATGGATCGCAACGATGTCCCAAAGCAGGATCATTGGGGCCATCGACGCGAAACCCATAGTCAAGCTGCTCATAGTCAAGGCCAAATATAATGATACAGAAGACACTCCCAATCCTATATTCTTCAGGAATCTCTATTTCAGCAAACGGTATCTGCTCGCCACGATTAAACAAGACGACGGTGCATGAATGTCCAACAGACGAATAGACCGAGAAGTTTAGACCATCCGGTACGTGAGACACACCGAAGGGGAGGGGCTTGCCCGGCCGGACCTTGTAGCCATTAATCTCACTGGTTGGCAGTGAATCAATCCGATCAATCATGGAGAGTCAGCCGGTAGCAGGAAGATCAGCCGCTGATGCATGGACGGTAAAATATTGATAAAAACCTGTAACCTTCATCGTATCAGCTATTACAGGCCGCAGGCCAATGAGTGCCAGAGAGACTCCACTGGATTGAGTTTGCCGGTACAGAGTTAACAAGGTTCTCAGCCCTGCGCTTGACATGAACGGGACATCGGTGAGATCCAGTCCAAGTGGTAAAGCAGACTTGAATTCCTTTTCCAGATAATCGCGAAGCTCATTGACGGTTTTGGAATCAACCTGTCCCTTGACAGTGATAATCTGCCAACCTTGTTCTAATGAAGACGAGATTTCAAGTGTCATTGATCAGGAAACAGGTGTGAGAGTAACCTTAACGCGCACCGCCTCGCTGGCAGCAGGCAAGTTCACAAATAAACCATCTGAATCATAGTCCGTATAGGGTTGATCATTGATGGTGCATGCTGTAATGCGCACTGAATTGGGAGGGAGGATATCTGGAGATACGTAAAGCTTTCGATCTGCGAATCCATCAGGATAAGGTTTGAAATAGAGGTCTAGTGGCCTTTTCTCGACCAAAAGGTCAATATAGACAGTGGACAGGAAACAAAGCTCGGTTGAATGGTAGGCACTCATGGAATGCGATCCTTTGAAGCGTTCAGTACCAAGTAGGTAGGGAACTCCATTGGCAAGCACATTGAAATAGACGGCTCCATCATTCTGATCGAGGAAGAATGCATTGTAAAAGGATGCAGATTCATCGGCATACTTTTTGTAGCTGGGATTATCGGGCAGATGTCCCTGCAAAATCAAATAAGCGAGAATTCCTTGCTCCTGCTGCCACCAAGCCTTGCGGTCGTGCCAGGCATAACGATGATATTTCTGCCCCGGCTGGAGGGTGCGCTCAACAACATCATACCAGCCGAATCGCTGCTTGTCATAACCGACTTCAGGCATCAGAGATGCAATCTTTTCGGCTAGCTGAACATACGTCTGCTTGGGTGTAACTCCCTGAAAACGCATGAGATTCCAGGCGATCTTGAGATTATGCCCAACCACAGCACGATTCTGCTGCCAGCCCCATGTTTGATCCTTAGACCAGTCATCAAAAAACTTTTCTTGCACGAACGGACTGTTGTCGTAATCCGGAAAATGCGTGGCAATGGTATCAAACGTATCTTCAAGCATCGTGAGATAACGCGGTTCATGCGTCGCCAACCAGAGATTGATCAAGTAGGCAGGTGCATGATCACCTACTGAGTTCCAGTTTTTCTTGGCTTTATTTCTACCTAAGGAATCTTCGTGTGGACTGAGAGTGACAGCATGAATGTGAGAGTAGTAGCCCCCCTTCTCCTTGTCTCTAAAATAGGCATCAAAAAGATCAACAGTCTTGGCAGCGTCTTCGAGGATGCGTGGATCGCCGGTGATGCGATAAGTCTGAGTTGGTCCCGCCAATGCATAAATCTGTTCATAGGCAGGAATGCTGTCATAATCATCACCAAATTCAGAAACAAGTAGTTTCTGCTCCTGGCCATCTTCCCCCACTTTAAGACCGTGGTACCAGTAGATCATGCCGGTATCGGTATCATAAAAGCGCATCTTTGCGCGCAGATAATCTGTGCCTTTTTCGGCAGCATCCAGAAATTGCTGTTTGCCAGTCAGCAGATACGCTGACGCCATTCCGTAAACCATTCTAGAGATGGTGTCCGTTTCCTGGAGATAGTCCTTCTGAGCTTTGCTTCCAGTAAGATTGATCAGAGTGCGATAGTTTGAATAATCAATCTCTTGGGCGGGGTAGTTGAATTGCCATTGAAGGTAGCTTGTGGCAATGGAGTCGATTTGCTGAATCCACCAGCCTGGCTCAGAATAACGAAAAGCATTTTGTTGGCGACCAGCAAAAATGATATAGTTGATTTCAAAAGATATGGTCTCTTCCGGGAAATAGGTACCATACAAAAACACCATCTGACAAGGCGTCAACAGCCGGATCATGTCTGAGCCGGCATCAAGCCAGCCCTCGGTGAGATTCTGGATGTGTTTGGCATAGGTATTGCCGGTTAACTTGCCTGTATAAGCGCGTCCGTCTGTCGTTTCAAGGCTGATCAGTTTTTGAGATGGATCGTAGTTCGTGACATAACCCGAAATGAGATCCGAGAAGGAGAAGTCTAGGTTGTTCATGATGGAAGCAGAATGAGATTGAAAAGGCAGTTTCAAGCTGGGATCAAAACCATGGAGACGAAGGTCTCATGTACCTTGCGTGAAAAGCTTGAAAATACCATCCAGCAGGAGAAGGCACAGCGGAGAGCTCTTGCAGAGCGATGGGACTCCAAGAACCCCAGGAATTACCGAATGAACAACGCAGTTGTTTCCATCGCATCGTAGCAACAGGCCGATGAACGGGTCGTGATGGCTGATACTCGAATCAAGTCTTAAACTTGATGGAGCAGAGATGCCCTGAGATGCCTGCTTGGCTCGATCGGCCCATCACGGCGCGGCTGTCGACTTCGGTTGCAGCACAGCAGAAATCCGTTTCAGCGCCTTCAGCTGCTGACCCCTGAAAACGAGTGAAGTCTGACCAGCGGCAGGCAGGAGTTCATGAGAGGGAGATGGCGGAATCTTGTAGCCAGAAGAGTACACAGGTAGGCGGTTTCGTTGAGCCGAAGATAACAACAGCATGCATCCTGCTAAGGTGGATTGCTTGGAATAATGATGAGGGGCCTTCTGGCAATCTGAGAATGGCAGACACCACACCACAGATTTCAGCATCGGACTGCATCAAGCTGCTGGCGATGGGCAGCACGATCAGCCGTGAGGCTCAGCTTGAAGGTCTGTTGCAGAGAATCCTTGAAATGAGTCGGCCCTGGATTGAATGTGAGGCGTGCTCAATTTTTCTACCAGATCCTGCAACCGGGGATCTTGAGATTCACTCAGCCCAGGGAGGGGCAGCGCAGAGCCTTGAAAGCTGCCGCATCCCTGCAGGTCAAGGCATTGTGGGAACAGCCATGACCGAAAAAAAGACCGTGAGAGTGAATGACGTGAGAGTGGATCCACGCTTTTTCGGTGCAGCAGACAAGACGAGTGGATGGTCAACACGCGCACTGCTGGCAGCACCGCTGATTGATGGAGACACATGCATTGGAGCCATTGAGTTTCTCAATCCGATTAATCGGCCATCCTTCAGTGACTATGATGAAGTGTTGGTTGAATACTTTTCCAATCTTGTCTCTGCTTCATTGGTTCGGATCAGATCTCATCAGGTTGCCATTGAAAAAGCACAGATTGAGAGAGATCTGGATCTGGCTAGAGAGATGCAGAGCGGACTCCTGCCGAAGAATTATCCACCTTGCAATCAAACTGGAGACCTCAATCTCTATGCGATTCTGCGACCTGCGCTGGAGGTGAGTGGAGATCTATACGACTTCTTCAAACTGGATGATGGACGCCAATATTTTCTGCTAGGCGATGTATCTGGCAAAGGGATCGCAGCAGGCTTGTTCATGGCTGTGACAAGAACTCTGATCAGGGCTACGGTGCGTCAACTTGAGGACCCCGTGGAAATCCTCAAACAAGTGAATGAGCAACTGGCTGCTGAGAATCCTGCCTTTCTTTTCGTCACCATCATTCTTGGCATGTATGATGCTAGAACTGGGTTAATACGCTATGCGCAAGGTGGGCATAACCAGGCGATCTTCATCAATAGCTCTGGCATGGCCGAATACCAGAGTTCTGGCGGCCAGCCTTTGGGCGTCTTTGCAGACGCCACTTTCCAGCCGCTGAGCTGTCGCTTGGAGCCCGGTGAAACGTTTGTGATTTATTCGGATGGCGTGACTGAGGCAATGAATCACAATCAGCAAGTGTACAGCAATGAGCGACTTGCAAATCTACTCCAGGATCAACACTGCAAAACGGCAGAATTCGTTGCCGAGACGATACTACGCGATGTAGACTTATTCGTGAGTGGAGCTGATCAATCTGACGACATAACAATATTGGTATTGCACCGCAAGAGTTAGCTGGCTATTCATCAGTGAACCCCTGGCTGATCTCAATGATCCTTCCGTCTGGATCACGGATCCAGGCCGTGCGCCAGCCGGGAATGTAATCATCAAAATCCATAGGGCCCAGAGTTATTTCAACGTCTTCAATCTCGGCCAGTTTTGCATCCACATCAGCAACCTTAAAAGCCAAGTGGCGGAAACCTGGGAATGGATAGCCATCGTTGACGGCGGGTTCGACTGGGCTGGGCTGATCAGACCAGAAAAGCTCTAGGTAGAAACACGAATCTGCCATCTTAATAAAGATAATCTTTTTCCCATCTGGCAACACGGCTACGCGAGCGCGCTTGAAGCCAAAATTCTTGACATACCATGCTTCAGTTGCGGCTTGATCAAGACAGGTGAGTGCAAGTTGAGAGACGATCTGGAGGGTCATGGGATTTCTTCAGGCAACGGTTCCGTCTGGATACTGGGTCATGCCGGCAAAATGAATCTTGATCCGTCCAGCTTCATCCAGCACCCAGCTGTCTGCAAAACGCATCTGGGCAGAGCCATCCGGAACTTTCAGCGTGATTGCTTCCACAATCATCAGCGTGGTGGGATCCTCAGTTTCAGCCCAGAAAGCGATGTCTGTCTCCAGTCCCTCAATACCCAGAATGCCTTGGAAATGATCTTTTAACTCGCTATGGCCTCGAAAGATCTTGGGAACTTTTTCGAAGCTTGAAATAAGCACAGCGTCCGAACTGTACTGATTCAAGAGACCATCGATATTCTTGTCCAAAATAAGTTTGATGTGCTCGCGATACATGTCGCCGAGTTTTGTGGCTGGAACGTTTTTCATGGCATTGGCAGGCAGAAGGTGGAATCAGGATCAGAGTTTGCAGGACCCAGGTTCATAGGTCATTCCATTGACAACATATTCTGAGACGCAAAGTCCTCCGTTCTGACGTTTGACAATCCAGGTCTGATCAGCGTCCATCATCAGACGAGTGCTGCTGGCAGCCGGGGCATTCCAGATGCTCGCCTTCCAATTGACAATGACATGGACGGTGCATTCATGCTCGGCATTGGCGGTGATATCAGCCACTTTTAGAGTATGCTCTTCGTCGAAGAAGATAGTTATCACCTTGTTGTACCAGTCGCTGTAGCCGCTAAAACCGTGAACGGTGGCTTCCGGAAAAACAAGCCTGACATCATCAGTCAACAACGGACGAAATGATTCCAAGGGCGCGTGGATATCAAGCATCTGGTACCAAGCGGTGGCAAAGGCCCAGATTTCGGGATGCGTAAACATGAGGAAGTAAGCAGTGGAATGGGGCAATGACTACTGGCCACAATGCACCCCGATCAGTTCGGGATGCACGTCACCATCGAGGACGAGATTAATGAGATAGGGTTCCGAAGCGCTGAGCATCCGCTCAATCGCTCCTGCAATCTGAGAAGGTTTCCAGACCCTCTCGGCTTTAACCCCCATGGATTGGGCGAGTTGTTCAAATGATATTTCAGGTTTCGACAGATCAAAGCAGAGGGGAAACTCGTGTGGATCAATGTTGCGTTCTTTCCAGAATTGAGTGATATTTGCCTGCAGAAGCCGATAGGAACGGTTCTGACAGACGACAAACTTTGCTGCGATTTCATGTCTCGCAGCAGTCCACAAAGCTTGAATCGTATACATGCTGCCTCCATCGCCAGAGAGGCCGATCACGTCTGCATCCGGATGGGCAAGCTTGATGCCAATCGCGCCTGGGAAGCCAGTCCCGAGTGATCCACCACGCGTCCAATGTTTAGCCCCGAAATGCCGCCCGGGAAGATAGCGAGAGACCGGTGGTGAATTGGTCAGTGCTTCGTCAAACAAGATGCCCGAGGCAGGTAGTTGACGAGCCAGTTCGGCAAAAAACGGGCCGGAGGACATGAAGGAATGGATACCGTCATAGTCTTCATCCTGCAATTCATCCTGCAATTCAGGCTTCAATCCATAGAGTTCGGGTACACGATCCGGCTGCTGGCTGCGGCGTTGCTCATTTCGCTGGCGATTGGCTGCAAAACGCGACTGCGTCTCGACTGGCAGTGACTGTAGATATGTCTGCAATTGATCAATGAGACCTGCAAGATCACCAATCAGAGAGAAGTCGACACGGTGATTCTTGGCTATGTTTGCTGGATTGGAGTCAAGATGGATGACCTTGGCCGAGGGGGAAAAGATATCGCCAAGATGCGGGAAGACTTCGGGTAACAAATAACATCCAATCGCAAGGACGCAGTCGCTTTCCCTGGTGATTGGCAGACTGGATTCGCCAAACATATGGCCAGTGCTGCCAAAATAGAGCGGATGGTCTTCGGGGAAGTTCACTTCCCCCCCATCCGCCATATACACTCGGGCACCCAGGCACTCCGCCAACTTCAGCAGGGGATCATTGGCAGCACTCCAGGCCACACCATCTCCAACCAACAGAATCGGATCCTTTGATTGGGCAATGGCCTCTGCAATGGCAGCGAGTGAAGCATCGGTAGCAGCGGAGGCAAGTTCAGGGAGATGGGCTGGAAAAATCTCCTCCTCAATCTCGGCATCGAGAACATCCTGAGGAACACAGAGATAGACAGGTCCGCAGGGGGGGGTGGCAGCCACCTTGATTGCGCGCCTCACCATGCGCAGCAGGCTGGATGGGTGGCTCACCATGGCCGACCATTTCGTGACTGGTTCCGCCATGGCCACAAGATCAGCAGCCATCTGAGCGTCCATGGCCTGATAGCGAATCCCAGCATCACCACCGATCACCACCAAGGGAGCCTGGCCTCGCATCGATTGGTAGAGATTGCCGATCGCGTTGCCAAGGCCGGGGGAGGAGTGGATCTGCACGAGCGCAGGCTTGCGCCTCGCCCGGGCATAGCCATCAGCACAGAGAACGGCGATGGATTCCTGAAGAGTGAGGATATAGCGCAGCTCAGGAACCTTGGACAGAGCATCGAGAAAGCCCTGTTCAACGGTGCCAGGGTTACCAAACATGGTGGTAAGCCCGTTGGCAACAAGCTGGCGTAAGAGAGCTTCGTGACCGTTCACAATGCCACCTACCAGCCGTAACGGGTGAGGCCCTGCTCCAAGGCCTTGATCATCAGTTCACCCACCAGCGTTGAATCCTGTGTTGAACGCCCTGTGAGAAAGGGAAAATCGAGAATCGTGGAGAGTGTATGGCCTACGCCGCCATGAAACTTCCCTTCAGATCCGACAGCATCGCGAAGAATGTATTCCAAGGGATAAAAGGGAGGCCCAAAGTTTGCAGAGGTGTTCATTGGCTGCTCGTCATATCCATACATCTGAGCAAAACCTGTTCCATCCTTGTAATCGTATTCACGGGCATGGCCTGTGACATGCTTGCCCTTGATGATACTGGTTCGATCTGTCCAATCCCGCGCAAACGCAAGGCAGGTGACGCAGTAACATTCAGCAGCAATCAGCTTGTTGCGATTCACATAGCCAAGTATCAGGTTATGCAGGCGCTCATTGTTGACCATATCAACCATCGGACCGCTGCCGCCGGGGAGCAGGAGAGCGTCATAGGGATCCACATACTTGGCCCAGAACTCAGCTCTGATGGCGTAGAACTTTTCAAGTTCGTGGCCAAAATCTTTGCTGTTGAAATATGGCATGAAGGGCAGTTCCTTCTCAAGGCTGATCGGATTATTGAGCAGATCAGAGCCGTCAATCTCGCGCGTTCGCTGAGCAAAATGAGCGGTGGTCACACACTTACCCAAAGGTGGATCCATGTAGGATTCATCCATGCTGGGCGGGAGGGCTGGAGGTTTACGTCCCCTTGCCGTCATGAAGTCGAAGCTGTATCCGGCTGCCTGCAGAACATCCAGAGGACCGACCAGTTCCTCTCCCCAGTAGCCCCACTCGGAGAGCACCACAAGAATGCGCTTAGCCATGGTTCAGTTCGAAGTGACGTGTGGGTTGATTGAAAACAGTCGTTTGACCTGGGTCTCAGGGTGACCTGCCAACAGGCTGCCTTCAGGAGTGACCTGGCAAGGCTCGAAACGATGGAGCAACCCGTCAACAGACTGTGCTGAAACGCTGAACAGAAGCCATGCGTGCTTCTATTAACTGCAGCTTGAGCGTGACTAGCGATTGAAACAAGAGAGTTACCACCCGATTGTGATCAGGTAAGCGAGCAGGGCAAGCAGGGCTAACAATTCTTCATTGTTCTGCCACCTGCCAGTGCGGCCTGGCTGGGGCGTCGAGTTGTTCCACGGCATAGGCACCTGTGGTGAGATCAACATGAAAGCGGTACAGGCCATGCATGAGCGGCGTGAAGCTCAGGGGCGGGGGGTTTCCATGACTGGTGAGATGGCCATGACGGCGAAGATCGCTCAGATCGCAGTCTGAGCCCAGTGGCCTGGTTGGTACCTGATAGGAGAGGCCATAGCCATCAAGCTCGTAATCGGCGAAGACAATCTGCCAATTGCTGCGATTGGCTACAAATTTGAATGCATAGCTTCTGTTCGCTTCGAGAGTCACCAGCTTCTCAAAGCAATTGCCAGCCAGGCTGGCCATCAGATTCCGCTCTGAACCTGGCGACCAACTCTCCAGGGGTTCGTCGAAACTGCCCACGAGGGAGAGGCTATCAATCGCTGTGATCGGCTCGAGGCATCCGGCCTGCTGACACTCGGGTGAAAGCGCATCGATCATGAATTGATCGCTGCCACGGTCGTATTGAATCCGGTAGCGACCTGAGCAATGCACGTGAAAGCCGATATTCAGTTCATTGGGTTTGCCATGCCAGGCAAGACCTCGCAGGCCGTGGCCCTCCGATTTCAGCCAGCAGCCGAAACCCATCGTATCCAGGAACAACTCATGGCCGATTGCAAAGTTAATGGAGTACGTGCCTTTCTTCAGATCAAGAATGCGGCTGAACTGACCCCTGGGGATCCTTTCCTCCATGTCAGACTGAGGATGGGTGGGATCAAAACTATTCTCGCTGAAGACTGACCCGAGAAGTTGCATCGTTGATGCCTTCTGGTTGATGAACTCTAGGCGAGTGCCATCAGGCCCCCTGGCCCAGAGATGATAGGCATTCTGATGTTTCTGGAGTGACAGTGTATGAGGGCCATCCTGTTCAACCCGGAGTGTGGGTGCTGAATGAAAGGAGCTTCCATGGCTGCTGCCGAAGCCACTCCCTTCAACCAGAAGCAGACGGTCTGAAGATCCTGAGTCATTGATGGCGGAGAGTCCCTGATCTTCATCACCATTGCGGGAAATCAGAAACTGATACACCCCATCATGCCGAAAGTCGATGCCTCCATCTCGACGCAGCGGAACGCTGATCTCCCACAATTCATCTGAGAGCGCATGAAAGACACGACCTGGCAGACGTTCGTCAAACTTCTGAAACATGTTTGCTTTGTCCCAGACAAATCCATTCAATTCCCAGCTGTTCACACCGGTGATCAGACTCAGCGCGTCGCGACTGCTGCTTTCAAATGACGCCTGGGCATGAACAGGATCTACAGCCAGACAGACCGCACAGGTTTTATGCACACGAAACGTGAGATTGCTGCCTCCGAGGCCAAGGCTTGATTCTGTCAGGTCTGCCTGAAGCTGGAGATGCAGGCTATTGGCCTGACCATCAACGGGGCCGCGGGGTCGAGCGTGCCATCGCTTGAGCTTGAGTGAACGCCTGGCATTGTGATTGATGATGAATCGCAGGTTGTACACACCATCACCATGTCGACCGCCCTTGGGGTGCAGATCAAACCAGCGAACCCAGGAGACACCATCGTTGGCACGATGCATGTCATTGGCAGCATCAAATGGATTCCAGCGGTTCCGATGACTGTGCAGGGTTCCTAGAACGGAGAGTGTATGAATGGAACCGGCAAAGACATGTTGCGGATCATGATAAGGAAACAGCAGCACGGTTGATTCCCTGTGCATTTCAACCCATCCTATCGCCGCAGGGAATGACACGCACGACCTTCGCCTTTTGTTCTGATTGCACGCACCCCATCGCTTGGCCGCTGCTTGTGGGGTCAGCTCGCACTGATTAGCCTTGCAGCAAAGACTCCGATTCAGGCTGCAGCATGACCTCTCACTTTGACCTCCTGATCATCGGCGCCGGCGGCGCCGGCTGCATCCTTTCCCGGCGTCTTGCAGAGCTCTGCCCCAATGCCAGGATCGGTCTCCTCGAAGCAGGTGGAGAGGGTCGACGCCTGCCGTTCCTGGGATCTGATCTCGGCAGCGTGTTTCAGGCATGGGGACCAGACTCCAACTGGCAGCTGAAGACCATTCCCCAGTCCGGCCTGGCGAACCGCTCGGTGTCTCTGACGCAGGGGAAGGTGCTCGGAGGTGGAACGTCTGTGAACGCGATGATGTACGTGCATGGAGACAAGGCGGTGCTCGAGGAGTGGCACCGCTGCTCCGGCCATCACCCCGGGTGGGATCCTTTCCGCTTTCTGAACGCCCTGCATGCTCTGGAAGCCTGTGACGGTGAGGGTTTTGATCCCAGCATCCGCGGTGTGGACGGTCCGATCCGGATTCGAAGCGTGCCCCATCCGAGTGCATCGGCTCTTGCCTTTCTGGAGGCCAGCCGTGACCTCGGCTACAGGCTGGGCGACTTCAACGATGGCCGCCAGCTGGATACCGCCGGGCTGATGCAACTCAACCTGCTGCCTGATGGTGGCCGATGCAGCATGCCTGTGGCTTTTCTGGTGGAGGGTCTGCCCGACAACCTGGAGCTGTTGCTCTCATCCCAGGTGGAGCGGCTCGTGCTGAACGGCGCGCGCTGCAGCGGTGTGACCCTCGTGGATGGGCGGGAGCTGACGGCGGATCATCTGGTGGTCTGCACGGGAGCCTTCCAGACGCCCGCGCTTCTGATGGCTTCCGGGATCGGAGAGCCCGCCGTGCTTGAAGCGGCATCGATTCCCTGCCGCATCGCCAACGCCGCTGTGGGCACCAACCTCAGTGATCACCTTCGGGTGATGGTGGCCTACAGCAGCGACTGGAACCCGGGGGTGACTGAATTTCTCTGTGAAGCCGCTCTGTTCACACGCAGCGGACTGAGCGACGCGGCGGAAGCGGATATTCAGATCAATTTTTCCGCAGGTGTGGATGGTTTCATCCCTCCCCAGTTTCTGCCATCACCAGCGCCACCCCATACGGTGATCTTTGTGCCGGTTCTGGCGCGACCCTTGAGCAAAGGCAGCGTTCGACCGCTTGGACCCCGCCTGCGTGACGGATTTGGCATCGACCCCGGCTATCTCAGCCATCCAACCGATATCGAGGTTTACTCCAGGGCGGTCGCCCTGGCGCGAGACCTGGCGGCAACCAGCTCACTGGCTCCCTACTGCAGGCAGGAACTCTGCCCGGGCGAGATGACGGTTGCAGACTACCTGCGCAGCCACGCCGAAACGATCTGGCATCCAGTCGGCAGCTGTGCCATGGGCAGTGATCCGGCGAGCAGCAGTTGCAGCCCAGACTTCAGGCTGAGAGGCACAGATAACGTGTTTGTGGCCGATGCCTCGGTACTGCCCAGCCTGCCAAGCGGCAACCCTCAGGCAGCCATCTTTGCGATGGCAAGCCTCGCCGCTGCAGCCATCGCCGACGCGCTCAGAGGCTGAACGGTGCCTGAAAGATACCTTTACGGCATGTACTTGTAGGGGACGGGTTTGCGATGATTCTGGATCTTGCTCTCCGTTTCTCCATAGAGAAGCGCGCGTGAGAAAAAGTTTGGCAGTGCAGGACTGCCGAATTCCAGCATCGGGTATGGATAGGCTCCGTACTCGGCCACTGGTGGCGCGATGGCGGGCTTGGTGATCGTATCAATAGCCGCCATATCCTCCGAAGCCAGCGAGAAGGATGTTGCCCGCATCGCCTGCTTCAGCTGATCAAGGGTGCGAACCGAGAAGATCGGTACAGAGACCACCTGCGTTTGCTGCATCAGCCAACGCAGGGCGATCGCCGTTGGCGGTTCGCCGATCTGATGGAAGCGTGGCAACAGTTTCTCCATGATCTGGAGGTTGCGCTGCGTGGTTGCATACCAGAACTCTTCACTGTTCTGCACGTGGGGCAGCAAGCGGTGAGGCATGCCCTCAGCAAGCGGAAGCTGATTGTACTTTCCGGATACCATCCCTCCCGCGAGGGGCGACCAGCAGACCACGGCAAGATCCAACGCCTTGCACATCGGCAGGTACTCGGGCTCGTGTGACCGTTCCACCAGGCTCCACTCATTCTGAAGCGCGACAAAGGGTGCCAGGCCATGAACATCGGCGTAGGCATTCATACGCGTTACCTCCCAGGCAGGCACGCTGGAGAGGCCGGCGTAGAGAACCTTGCCTGCTCGGATCAGATCATTGACACTCTGCACAATCTCGTCGAAGGGAGTTGTGTAGTCCCAGATGTGCAGCCACAGCAAATCAATGTACTCTGTTTTTAATCGCTTCAGGCTGCCTTCAACGGATCGCCGCAGGTTCTTACGATGGTTGCCACGGTTGTTGGGATCAGAAGGGCTGGTGTGCTTGCCGACGCCATTGAAATCCTCGGCACCATCACCAAGGCTGAACTTGGTGCCAATCACGAAACGGTCGCGATCGGAATGAATGAACTCGCCGATCCACTGCTCTGACTGCGACTCCTGATAGCGATTGGATGTATCGAGAAAATTGCCTCCCGCCTCGGCAAAGTGCTCAAGAATCCGGAAGGATTCCGCCTGATCGGCTCCCAGTGGTCCCCAGTTGGTGCCGATGGTTCCGCAGCCCAGGCCCAGCTCTGAGACCCGCAGCCCGGAACGACCCAGAAGGCGATACTGCATGCCAAAGAAGCCCCTGATCCAGCGATTGCAGAAGGCTAGGCGCTGCCTCCTGACGACGCAAGAAATGCACAGCACAACCAGCTGGCTGGCGTTTCCGGCTGACTCCCTGCCGGCATCAGCCTGAAGAGGGACGGCGACCTCCGATGGCTGCCAGACCGGACGCTGCAGCACGAAGGCGGCACGCGGAGCCGCTGACGCAGTTTTTCGAGGGCCTGGCGGCGCCGGGCGGCGAGATCCGCCGGATCGGCGGCGAGCAGCTTGCTGAAGCGCTGGGCTGAGAGCTCCAGACCCTGCGTCGGCTCCAGGGCCACCTCATCGGCATTGCGGTGGTGTTGGGCGCGCAGCAGGGCTGTCAGCAAGGCGGCCTG
>Ga0169931_10006937_pt1 | contig 16920 bp, 12 predicted proteins | sample Kivu_15m_20L_FD_129675 | JGI IMG/M metagenome (GOLD analysis project Ga0169931, IMG submission 129675) | Freshwater microbial communities from Lake Kivu, Western Province, Rwanda to study Microbial Dark Matter (Phase II) - Kivu_15m_20L... | ecosystem: Environmental > Aquatic > Freshwater > Lake...
CAATACCGGCCATCTGCTGCATAAGCAGTTTGCCGGCCATCCGGGCAAAATATTGGCACTGGAAATGGGCGGCAATAACCCGTTAATTGTCAAAAACGTAGCGGATATCAAAGCCGCGGTGCATGACATTATCCAGTCCGCCTTTATTACCAGTGGCCAACGCTGTACCTGCGCCCGCCGCTTATTTATCGAAAAGTCCGTAAACGGCGATGCGATTTTGGCGGCGCTGGTCAGTGCCACTAAAGCGTTAAAAGTTGGCGCTCCTTTTGCTGACGAGCAGCCATTTTACGCGGCAATGATTAGCAGTAAAGCCGCTGCAGGCATGGTTAAAGCACAAGCCGATATTGAAGCGCTTGGCGCTGAGGTACTGGTGCGGCTGACGCAACTGGATCCGTCGCTTGGTTTTGTCACGCCGGGTATTGTCGATGTTAGCAGCGCCGCAGCGCTGCCGGATGAAGAACATTTTGGGCCATTGCTGAAGGTGTATCGCTACAGCGACTTTGATGCGGCGATTGAAGAAGCCAATAATACCAGTTTTGGTTTATCCGCTGGTTTGCTGGCGGATAACGAAGCAGATTATCAGCACTTCTTTAGTCGCATTCGTGCCGGCATTGTCAACTGGAACAAACCTATTACCGGCGCTTCCAGCGCAGCACCTTTTGGTGGCATTGGTGCCAGTGGTAATCACAGAGCCAGCGCCTATTATGCAGCGGATTATTGTGCTTATCCGGTGGCGTCAGTCGAAGCCACTCAGGTCAGTTTACCGGCCAGTTTAAGCCCAGGACTGACATTGGAGTAAAATCCGGCGTTTGCGATATAGGTTTATTTGAGATCAAAGCCTAAGTGCGCCAATCAGGCAACATGGGCGCCTTGAACAGCCAATTAATTAACTTGAAAGCTAGCAATACAATCTTTTAAAGCAGTAACCACAGGTAACGTTATGCATACTCAGTTTCAGGATCTGTTTGCCGATTTATGGCAAGACTACGTCAAAGTCACTCCATCAGCTGCTCGAATTCATGCACTGCTGGGGTCAAGTCAGCAAGACGATGTGATCAATGATCATATCGCGCTGCGCACTTTTAACTTACCCAAGGTTGCATTGGAAAAATTGGCCGCTCATTTCATTGCGGTTGGTTATACCGAACAAGGCGAATATCACTTTGAAGCGAAAAAACTGTATGCCAAACACTATGAGCATCCGGATCCAACCGCGCCAAAAGTGTTTATTTCAGAGCTGTTAGTTGAGCAATGTTCACCAGAGCTGCAAGCCATCGTGCATAAGCTGGTTGATCAAATCCCCGCAGACGCCGTCTCAGCACGCAATTTCCCGTATTCCGGTCGTCATTGGCAAATTGACCAGGCTAGCTATCAGCAACTGGTCGCTGAAAGTGAGTACGCGGCCTGGATGTCCGTATGGGGTTTTCGTGCCAACCACTTCACCGTATCGGTCAACGCACTGAAAAACTTCGACACATTGCAAAGTGTTAATCAGGCGCTGAAAGATGCAGGTTTCCCGCTGAATACCTCAGGCGGTGAAATCAAAGGCTCACCGGAAGTGTTGTTAGAGCAATCGTCAACACTAGCCGATGAAGCGGAAGTCAGCTTTACCGATGGCACAGCCATGGTACCAAGCTGCTTCTATGAGTTCGCGCTGCGCTATCCAACAGCAGACGGCTCGCTCTACAGCGGTTTTGTTGCAGCTTCGGCTGACAAAATTTTTGAGAGCACCAACGCCCGTTAAGTGATACGACGTCGGGGGACGTTGTGACTTAAAGCGTTAACAGAATTCACCAACAGGGTGTGTCACGAACAAAGCGGGCCAAATTGGCCCGCTTTTTTTACTGAAACTTTTCGCCAGGTAGCGATAGCCTACCGTGTGCTGAGTTTATGTTAGCGAACCGGTCAACCATGCCTGGACTTGTTGCCAAAACCGACTGGCAGCAGCGGCCTGATAGTTGTTCGACATCGGATTTACAAAACCATGCGGAAACGGCCAATGCTGTTGGCTGAATGCGCCATGTGTGACCCGCGTCGCCAGTTGTTGCTGCAATGCAGTGACATCAAAATGACTTTCATCCGACCACAAACAATCAACCTTGCACCGCGGCTGTAGCTCATCAAACTGCCGGATTTGACCGCCATAACATAATAACGCTTGCTGTGTTGCGTTGATAATTTCAGCCTGAGCACAAAGCTGCCATAAGACAGCAGCCCCGGCACTAAAACCTAGCAAATGAGTAGGTTGCTGTGCCTTGATCAGTGCTGCAACTTGCGCCATGTAGGCAGATAAACCGCCGGTATCAACGAAAGCTGCATATGCGTCATTATCATCATCAAACCGCACGCCAGTGGCTGACGATGGCCCTGTCAAGACGCAGGGTACTGCGAGAGCGGTAACCGCGGCGCTAAGCTCGGACGTTACTCCAAAAATGTCGGCGCAAACCAATAGCCTCAACACCACCACCTCACAACTGATTTAACGGTAATTTAAGATACTGCACTCCATTGGATTCAGCAGCAGGTAACTCGCCTGCTTGCATATTCACCTGTACTGAAGGCAACAACAACTTTGGCATCGCAAGGGTAGCATCTCGTTGCGTACGCATGGTGACAAATTCCTGCAGTGACTTTCCGTTACCGACATGGATGTTGGCAGCTTTTTGCGCACCGACAGTGGTTTCAAAGGCAACCTCAGGCCGGCCGGCTGTACCATAGTCGTGGCACATCAGCAGACGGGTGCTATCCGGTAGTGCGAATAACCGCTGGATCGATTGAAACAAAGTAGCCGCATCACCGCCAGGAAAATCACAGCGGGCGGTGCCAAAATCTGGCATAAATAGCGTGTCGCCCACCCAAACCAAATCGTCAATCTGGTAAGCAACGCAGGCAGGCGTATGACCAGGCGTGTGATAAACGTTGATTGTTAAATCACCAAGCGCCAGTTGCTGCCCATCGGTTAACAGCAAATCGAATGGCGTGCCATTTGCGGTAGTCGGCAGATTAAACAGCTGGCCAAACACCCGCTGTACCCGGCAAATATGTTGACCAACCGCCACTTTCGCCGCAAATGTTTGACGGAAAAACGCTGCTGCAGATAAATGATCGGCATGCACATGGGTTTCCAGTACATAAAAAAGCTGCAGCTGTTGCTGGCGAATGTCATTCGCTATCAGCTCTGCCTGACGGGTAGATGTGCGGCCGGAAGCGCTGTCGAAATCCAGCACCGGATCTATTACAGCTGCGGCTTTGGTCGTTGCATCCCAAACCAGATAGCTAAACGTATTACTGTCTTTATCGAAATAATGCTTAAACACTGCGCCCATGGCTACGCCTCTGGTTTGAACCGGATAATGCAGCAGACAGCTTTGCCCGGTCCATTAGTGAATCCGGCTTGCCGACTACCTGACAACTACACCGCTGCTCTGTTTTGTTTCGCCCATTTAGCAAGAATTTCGCTCTGACAGGCTGCAGTAACGGCTTTTCTGATGGTAGCAAAAATCATTAATAACCAAAATACCAATCGTTATTCGTTAATGGAATATAACAACTATTGCTGGTCTATTAACCGTTTAGCCATCCGCACGTCTTATTGTCATGCAACTGTCATATTTACCCCCTAACCTCTCCGCAAGTTTAAGTAAGCGGACCCGATTGAATGAAAATCGCACAGCGTTTGATGTGGACTTTAGGCGGAGTAACGTTGGCTGGTTTAGCTGCCGCCGTAGGATTTGGTGGCATCACAGCCTATTGGCAATCCAAGCAAGTGTTGGAACATAGCATTGGCCAGCAATTCCAGGCGGTAGCGCAAGGCCGCCAGCAAGCAATGGCACAGTATTTGAGCCAGCACAAAGATATGGTATCCAGTCTGGCCAACAGCCGGATGGCGCAAGAAGCCATACAGGCACTGAAAAATCCGTATCAATCTTATCGCTACGAAGTCGCCAACCCAGGTGAGGCAGCGCTCAAAAATCAGATGCAACAGTGGTATGAAAAACATTACCAAGTGCAAGCCACCGCGCATCAGTTCCAGCCGCCTGTCGGTCAATGGCTTGACAAAGCTGGTCTTGAAACTTTGTTGCTGCAGTCTTTTTATATCGCCAGCAATGAGAAGCGCGATCTAAGTGATTTAGTAGACCGCGCTGATGGTTCAGTTTACGGCCAACAACATAAACGTTTTCACAGCAGCTTCCGGGAAATTGCCCGCCGCTTGCAATACGATGAGCTGTATCTTATCGATGCACAGAGTAAAGCGGTGCTGTATTCGGTAAATAAAACGCCGGTGTTTGCCACCTCGTTACAGCAGGGGCCCTTTGCACAAACTGAACTAGCCAATCTGGTCAACAATGTGCTGAAACGTCCCCAAGCCGGTTTACAGGTATCAGCACCGGCGCCATTCAGCGGCCACTTTAACGATTTAACTGTGTTTTTGGCCGTTGCAGTGAAAAACCCTTTAAATGATGCAGTTAACGGCGTTTTAGTAGCACAACTGCCACTCTCAAGTATCAGCAAGTTGATCAGCGATAATCAACATTGGCAACAAATTGGCCTTGGCGACACCGGTGATGCGTATTTACTTAGCGAACAAGGTGTTTTATTAACTGAGCGACGCAACGGCGCCATGGCGACCTTGGATAAAAATGACATTGCCGGTTTTGTCTTCAAAGAAACCCATTCTCTGTTGAGAACCACGGAACGACCGGATGATAAAGTGTTACAGCGCGTTGATAGTATTAACTTTGCTGGTCAACGTATGTGGTTAGTTACTGAACAAACCACCGACGAATTGTTTAGCCCGCTGAATACTCTGCAACAACAACTATTTTTCAGCAGTATTGGTACATTGTTGTTGCTGGGACTCGCCGTTTTACTGTTAGCACGCTGGCAAGGCATGAAAGTTGCTCGGCCTTTGGAGCATCTGGCTACCCAATTACGCAGTGCCGCCCGCACTAGTGATTTGACTTTGCAATTTGCGCCGCAAAAAGATACTGAGTTGGCAATGACGACCGAAGCACTGGCTGATTTGTTCAGCCAACTTCGCTTGTTGTTGTTGCAAGTCGTTAAAACGGGTGAACACAGTGAACAACTAGCTGATCAAAACCAACAAATCAGTTTACGCAGCCAGGCTGGGGTTTATCAGCAAAAGGCCGCTTTATCGCAATTGGACATAGAAGCGCGGCAGGCGAATCAACAAATGCAACAAATGCAGCTTCAGTTACAACAGGCCAGCGATGACGCCAGCAGTGCGTTCCGGTTAGCAGAGCAAGGCCAACGCGCCATGACCGAGTTATCTGCCGCTGTCAAAAAGCTGGCTGCGGAAGTCAGCGGTTCTGGCGAGTCAATGCACACGCTGGAACAAGCTGCGGCTAATATCAGTTCGGTGCTGGATACCATCAGTGGTGTGGCCGAACAAACCAATCTGCTGGCATTAAACGCGGCTATTGAAGCCGCCCGCGCCGGAGAACATGGCCGCGGATTTGCCGTGGTGGCGGATGAGGTGCGCCGATTATCTGCCAGTACCACTGCAGCGACAACTGAAGTGCGCCAAATGCTCGAGCAACTTTCGATGTCAGTCCGCAGTACTCGCGACGGTTTTGCTATCGAGCAGCAAAGTGCTGAAGTGTGTTTGGTGAATGCCGCGGATGCAGAGCAACAGTTGCGTGATATTCATCAAATGGTTGGTAGTATTCAGCGGATCAACAGCGAAGCTGTCGCGTTCAGTCGGCTTGAACTAGAACGAAGTCGACAGATCAGTGATGCTCTAGCACAAATCCAACGCTCAGCGCAGGATACCGATACCGCCATGACAGAACTGGCGCAAAGCGCTCAGGCACAGCAACAGGCGACTCGTCAGTTGTTACAGCAAACATCGGTGTTACGGTTAAATTAACAACAGAGCCAGCACGGGCTGCCCGTTAAATTGGTCACACATAAAAATGCCGGTCAACCTGAGACCGGCATTTTTAACTGGCAACCTCAAATGGCAACGCTAATGTGCTGACAACAGCAACCTTATACGTCACGGATATCTTGCTGCAATCGTTCAATCGATTGCATTAATTGCAACGATGCTTGTTCTAATTGCTCCAGCGAGCGGGTTTGCGCTGCCATATCACCATTGCGCGCTGCTTGTGCCGCATCACGGGCAGTCTGGTGAAATACTCGGCTGGCTTGATCAATCTGACGGAAACTGGTCAATTGACCATAGTGCTTTTGGCCATAACCACTGGCTCCAAACCACTGTTGGTGCTTCTGCTCGGCCAGCGACGTAGCTAAATCGCTCTTAACACTGATTTGTTGGTAGACACTCGCCTTCCATGCAAGGTAGTCCAGTTTCAGACCATCCAGAAAAGTCTGGGTGGTCGTGACACGGATTAACTTCTTCATCGCATCCGACCGATTGATAACCTCACCTACTACTTTATCAATCTGACTGGATGATTGTGATACATCAGCGGCGCTCTGCTGGCTCTGCGCTACGATACCTTTGATATTGTTAGTCTGTTCGATAATTTTTCGGATTAGACTCTCAATTTGTTTACTGGCTTCGTTAGCTTTACCTGCTAATTGACGCACTTCATCCGCAACGACAGCAAAGCCGCGACCGGCCTCACCGGCCCGGGCCGCTTCAATCGCCGCGTTTAACGCCAGCAAGTTGGTCTGGTCAGAAATTTCCTGGATACTTGAAATCAGGTGATTAATCGAACCAGCGGTGCCATCTAACACCGCAGCGGTTTCAGCGCTTTGATTGGCGTGGCCGGTAATTTGCGAGGCGCGATCTTCCAGCGTGCGGATAGCAGATTGAGTTTGTCCAAAAATATCTTCTAACCGTGCTAATGCGGTCCGCTCTGCGATCAATTCGTCTGCATGACGGCCAACAGATTGTTGCACAGCTGTTAGGCTTTGTACGGAACCAAGTACCGGCTCTAGCCAGCTGCCTTGCTGCTGTGCAGCCTGCAGCATGCTAATCTGTTGCTCAAGTTGCTGCACACGTTGTTGCCATTGTTGTGCATCAGTCTGAGCGCTGCGCTGTAGCTCTTTGACCTGTTCGCGTAATTGTTGATTTTCTTGTTTTAACGCATTGCTGAAAAACATGGTGATCCCCATTAAAATGTTGCAGAACCATCCTATGCCATGTCGAGGAGTGTGAAAAGCCTTTCCCACCATTTTTGTCAGGCTTCATAAAAACTTCTCAGCGATAACAAATAGACAACACAGACAGCCAGTTTAGCTTGTGCTTGGGCTTGTCACATCGTCAGTTCTGAGCTGTTATATCCAAAGCAACATATTACTTGGGTTAAAACAGGCAACGTCTTAGCTGAAGCGAGTCAGCCAGTGGGTTAGGTTGCGGAAAATGACCTACTGGAAGGCCAGCGTATTAAAACTGCGCGACATGCAGCAATCTGCCGTGGCGGTCTCAAACCTGTTAATGAAATGGCCACTGACATTGCGTCAGCGGCCATTAAGGTATCCTCAACTGTTATTGTAATGCCAGTTGTTGGGCCAGATAGTCGTCATAATTACCAACGAAATTACGTACGTCCGTTGCGGTAATTTCAATGATCCGTGATGCCAGACTGGAGACAAATTCACGGTCATGACTAACAAACAATAAGGTGCCTTTGAACAGCTCAAGCGCCATATTTAATGCTTCAATCGATTCCATATCGAGGTGGTTGGTCGGTTCGTCCATCACCAAAATATTTGGCCGCTGCAACATCAGCTTACCAAACAGCATGCGGCCTTTTTCACCACCCGACAGTACTTTAACCTTTTTGCCGATGTCATCCTGGCTGAATAACAGACGACCTAAAATACCACGGATAGCCTGATCGTCATCTGACGGTTGACGCCACTGTGCCATCCACTCAAACAATGTCATATCATCGGCAAATTCATACTCGTGATCCTGCGCGTAATAACCGATATTGGCGTTTTCCGACCACTTGATCAAACCTGCTTCCGGGGTCAGCTGTCCGATGAGGCATTTTAATAAAGTGGTTTTACCAATACCGTTTTCACCAAGAATGGCTACTTTTTCGCCGACTTCGATCATCATGCCGACATTGTTTAAAACCGGCCGATCGTCGAATGATTTGTTTACGCTATCCACTTCCAGTGCCAGCCGGTAAAGCTGTTTTTGCTGCTCAAAGCGGATAAACGGATGCACGCGGCTCGAGACTTTCACTTCTTCCAGCTTAATCTTATCAATTTGGCGTGCGCGTGAAGTTGCCTGACGGGCTTTCGAAGCGTTGGCTGAGAAGCGCGCCACGAAGGCTTTTAAATCATCGATTTGGGCTTTTTTCTTCGCGTTGTCAGACATCAGGCGTTCACGCGCCTGTGTCGCTGCCAACATATATTCGTCGTAGTTGCCTGGATACAAACGCAGTTCGCCATAGTCCAGGTCTGCCATATGGGTGCATACACTGTTTAAAAAGTGACGGTCGTGCGAAATGATAATCATCGTTGAATCGCGCTCAGCCAGAGTATCTTCCAGCCAGCGGATGGTATTGATGTCAAGGTTGTTGGTCGGTTCGTCCAGTAACAACACGTCCGGGTTAGCAAACAGAACCTGTGCCAACAGTACCCGTAGTTTCCAGCCTGGCGCTACGTTAGACATCGGGCCGTAGTGCTGCTCCAGCGGAATACCGACACCAAGCAACAATTCACCGGCGCGTGATTCGGCGCTATAGCCATCCATTTCACCGTAAGCCACTTCCAAGTCTGCCACGCGCATGCCCTCTTCTTCTGACATGTCGGCTTTGGCGTAAATCTCATCTCGTTCGGCCTTGACTGCCCACAGTTCGGCGTGTCCCATGATCACCGTGTCGATCACACTGTATTGCTCAAAGGCAAACTGATCCTGATTCAACTTGGCCAGCCGCATATTCGGTTCCAGCATCACAACACCGGCACTAGGTTCCAGCTCGCGGCTGAGGATCTTCATGAAGGTTGACTTACCGCAACCATTAGCACCGATCAAACCATAACGGTTGCCTGCACCAAATTTAACTGAGATATTTTCAAACAGCGGTTTGGCACCAAACTGCATCGTAATATTTGCGGTAGCGATCAACGGACAAGTTCCTGTAGCTAGATGAACAAAGGCCCGGCGCTGACCGGGCACAAAAGCACCTATTATAACGCCGTGGCGTGGTACAGGCTATCGCTTTAACCAAGTTTCCTGCCAAGCAGAATAAATGCAACGACCAGAGCGGCTACCAGCCATTGCAGCAATGAGACTTGCTCGCCAAGTAAGATGGCGGCAATGCCTAATGATATAAACGGGCTTAACTGTTGTAACTGGCTGATTTGCGATACACCACCTAGTGACAAGGCGTGATACCAGGCAAAAAAGCCGAAAAACATCGAAAACAAACTCAGATATAACACGCCGGCCCAGGCTTTGATGCTGATGCTTGCCACATCAATAGTTTGCAATTCGGTAAAGCTGATAACCGACATCACTGGCAGCGAAAATACCAGCGCCCAACAGATGACCTGCCAGCTGCCGACAGATTTTGCCAGCATCGCACCTTTGGCATAAGCAATAGCGCAGCAACAACAGGCGGCAAACATCCAGCAATCGGCCGTGCCCAACTGATGGCCATTTTTTTGTAAAAACTGATAACACAACACTACCACCGCGCTGGCCACAGCACATAGCCAAAAGCCAAAGCGCGGATACTGCCTTGATAGCAGCGCCCCACAAATGGCGGTCATTAACGGCATTACTGCACTAAGCACCGTGGCATGGCCGGCACTGCTGTGCTCTAAGGCGAATGCGGAAAAAATGGGATAGGCGAACACTGCGCCAGCGGCGACAATTAATAAACCAGGCCAATGCTGGCGGGCCGGCAAAGGTTGTCTCAGCGCAGCCAGTAACAACAAGCTCAATACGCCGGCAATGGCAGCACGGCCAGCACCAACCAGCAAAGGTGGCAATTCCTGCACCGCAAATCGGGTCGATACCAGACCGCCCGAGAACATCAGTACCGCTGCAAGCCCAAAGCAATATGCCCGGACCATTGGGTTACTACTGCGGTGTTCGCCTACTTTTCTGTCGCAGCCCCCTGTTTGCACCAACTGTTGTCTGTATACCTCGGTATTCATCGTTATTTCCTGCATTTTTTGCTAGCATAACCAGCTATCCACCTATACAGTCGATACAGTTAGCTATTTATTGTTCAATCTGTACTGGTTGATTTGCCATTACAGCGCCTTGAGCCGGACCCTGCCATGCCAGTGCAATTAACCGAGTTTCAGTTAGACAAAGCTGCGCTACTGCCAATCCGGCAACAGCTATTTCAACTCTGTCAGCAAGCAATCAATGAGGGCCGCTGGCCAGCCGCCGCCAAACTGCCATCAGTCCGTCAGTTAGCAGGGCATCTGCAGATTAGTAATTTCACTGTGGCCGAGTTGTACGACCGCTTACAGGCGCAAAGCCTGGTTGTAAGCCGGCCTGGCAGCGGCTTTTATGTCGCCCGCCAACATGCGATCAGGCAACTGAGTGACCACAACAGCGCTTCCAGCCAGCTCGCGCATGAGGTGGCATTGATGCGCCAGACCTTGCAGCGGGAACCGGACTGGCTAAAACCCGCCGCTGGTTGGTTATCGCCACAGTACCTGCCGGAGCAACAAATCCGCGCCGCTTTAAAAGAGGTGGCCAGGGAAGGTACAGCGCTAACCGATTACGGCCCGGCGCAAGGTTATTTACCGCTAAGACAATATCTGAGTCAACGCTTGAGCCAGCTCAGTATCGCGGTGAGCGCCAACCAGCTGTTGCTGACCAGTAGCGCTACCCATGCGCTCGATCTGGTTATCCGCATGTTTTTACGGCCTGGCGAACGGGTGTTGGTCGACGATCCTGGCTTTTACAATTTCCAGGCGATGTTACGTTTGCATCAGCTGGAACTGGTATACCTGCCGCGTACAATCGAAGGTCCGGATCTGGATGCCTTAGCGCAAATCCTGCAGCAATCGCCGGTGCGCGCCTATCTGACCAACTCAGTATTATCGAATCCGGTCGGCAGTTGTTTAAGTCAGGCGCGTGCTTTTGCCGTGTTGACACTACTGAAACAGCATCAGGTTCTGTTGATTGAGGATGATATCTACGCTGATTTTGAAAGCTCACCAGCCCCACGCTATAGCGCGATGGCAGGTTTTGAGCACTGCATTTATATTGGCAGCTTGTCGAAAACTATCTCGGCCGACCTGCGAGTCGGTTATATCACCGGCAGCGCCGAACGGATTGCCGCGCTGACAGATCTGAAGCTGATGACCGCCACGGCAAGTCCAGCCACTGTTGAGCGGGTTGTCTATAAAGTGTTGGTCAGTGGCGGCTACCAACGGCATCGCCAGCAGCTTATTACCCAATTGGAGCAGCTGCGCAGTGACGTCATCCGGCAATTTATCGCCCGCGGTTTTACGCCCTCGAGCGTCCCCTCCGGTGGCTTTGCGTTATGGCTGCGTTTACCCGAAGTTCTTAGTGCCCGTCTGCTGGCGCAAGCGATGTTAGCGCAACGGGTGGTGTTAGCGCCCGGCAGTCATTTTAGCCAGTGGCCGGATGCAGACAGTTTTATGCGCGTCAACATTACCAATTGCACAGCAGCATTTTGGCCGTTGCTCGACGCCACATTGCGCTCGTTGCTGCCTGCGGATGATAAAGAACGTTGCTGATAAAAAATGAAAAATAAAAGCCAGTCAGAAATACTGACTGGCTTTTTTAGCCTGCCGAGGCGAAATTTAGCGTTGATTCACTTTCGCTACGGCATCCTGACATAACTCGGTGATGCGTTGCCAATCACCGGCAGCGACCGCATCATCTGGCACAATCCAGCTGCCGCCAACGCATTTTACGTTTGGCAACGCCAGGTATTCCAAGAAGTTCTTTTCATTAATGCCGCCAGTTGGGCAGAAGCGAATGTCTGAAAACGGACCATGAATAGACTTTAACGTCTTGACACCGCCGGCTGCTTCCGCTGGAAAGAACTTAAAGTGCGTGTAACCAAGCCCTGTGCCTTCCATCAGTTCAGAAATAGATGCAATGCCTGGGATTAATGGGATTGACGCGGCTTTACCGGCGGCAAGCAGTTCGCGGGTTAAGCCGGGGCTAATGGCAAAGCGCGCTCCGGCCTCAATGACTTTTTGCAGCTGTTCTGGCGTTGTGACTGTCCCTGCACCGACGATAGCCTCCGGCACTTCTTTTGCCAGCAAGGCAATCGCTTCCAATGCCACTGGGGTGCGCAGTGTCACTTCCAGTACTTTAATACCACCGGCCAGCAAAGCTTTGGCCATCGGTACCGCTTGTGCTAAATCTTTGATCACAATTACCGGTACCACAGGTCCCTGTGCGAATAAGGTATCTGGTTGTAATTGCCAGTTTGCAAATGACATAAATCAGCCCGCCAATTTTTGTTTTAAGTACACCGCACAACCTAATAAACCTGGTTGTTCTGCTGTGACGATATAAGTTGGGATCCGCTGGTTAAAAGCCGTAAAACGTCCTTTGGCTTCAAAGCGGCTACGGAATTCACTGCCGCTAAGCAGTGGTAACAATTTTGGGGTAATACCCCCGGCAACATAGACGCCACCAAAAGTACTCAGTGTCAACGCGAGATCACCGGCAAGTCCACCCAAACTGGCAAAGAACTGCTCGACCACTGCGACGCTCAGTGCACAACGACCGTTTAACGCGTCTTTGCCAATATCAGCTGCAGACTTTGCTGCGACGTCCTGTTGACGATAAGCCGCAATAGCCAGATATAAACTCTCCAGCCCGGGGCCAGATAACAACCGCTCCGGCGATACATGCCCAAAATGAGCCGCCAGATAACGCTGGATTGCCCACTCCTGCTCATTTTGCGCCGTCCAATCAGCGTGGCCACCCTCGCCCGGTAATGGTAAATAGCCTTGGCTGGTCGGAACTAAATGCGCCACACCTAAGCCGGTACCAGCACCCAACACGGCCATAGGTTTGGTCAAATCACGCTGACCACCACCTATCTGGACCAATTCGTCCGGCCCAATGGCTGGCAGTGACATGGCAACTGCAGTGAAATCATTTAGCACTACAAATTCAGCAAGACTTAATTCGGCTTTAACCGCACTGACCGAGAATTCCCAATGGAAATTGGTCATCTTGATAAAATCGCCATTCACCGGACAGGCAATGGCAACAGCTACGTGGTCCACGGCTTGCAAACCAGCCTGTTCGCGGTAATAACTGAGCGCTAAGGCAAATGTAGCAAAGTCAGCACACGGATAGACCATCACATGGTCAAGCGCCAACGTTTGTAAATTAACCCGGCTGAACCGCGCGTTGGTGCCACCGATATCCGCAACAATGGCAAATTCAACTGACTTAGCCATGCAGATGTTCCTCGGTGGTGAACAGACTACATGCACCCTGCTCTGCACCAGTTAACACGGTACGTAGACCACCAAAAATTTCGCGCCCCATACCGTAGTAGCTGGCTGACATATCTCTGGTTGCTAATGGCCGCGCATTAAATTCGGCCTCGTCGACTAATACTTTCAGCTCACCGGTATTGGCATTGACACGAATCATGTCGCCATCCTGAATACGGGCGATAGCGCCTCCTTCCACAGCTTCCGGTGTGACATGGATGGCTGCGGGTACCTTGCCAGACGCGCCGGACATCCGGCCATCAGTTACCAGCGCAACTTTGTAACCACGGTCCTGCAATACACCCAGTGGTGGCGTCAGTTTGTGCAGCTCTGGCATACCACAGGCTTTTGGCCCCTGAAACCGTACTACGACCACACAATCTTTATCTAAGGTACCTGCTTTAAACGCAGCATCCAGCTCATGTTGGTCGGCAAACACCACTGCCGGCGCTTCAACCACTTCAGTACCGGCACGCAATGACGATGTTTTAATCACGCCACGACCAATATTTCCTGATAATACATGCACACCACCGGTCGCTTTAAACGGCGCAGACACAGACGATAACACTTTGTCATCTAATGACTTCGCAGGACCATCAACCCAAACCAGTTTGCCATCCTGCAGCTGTGGCACCTGGGTATAACGATCTAAACCGAAACCTGCGACGGTGTTAACGTCCTGATGCACCAAACCGGCCGATAACAATTCACGGATCAGTACAGACATGCCGCCGGCTTGCTGGAAATGGTTCACATCGGCTTCGCCGTTCGGGTAGATTTTCGCCAGCAACGGAGTAGCGTTGGACAAATCTTCGAAGTCATCCCAGGTCACAATAAAACCCGCCGCGCGGGCAGTGGCAACTAAATGCATGGTATGGTTAGTTGAACCACCGGTTGCCAACAAGCCGACAATGCCGTTAACCACTGATTTTGCATCGACGATATGGCCAATTGGCATGTAATCGGTGCCTAAATCTGTCAAACGTGTCACCTGGCGGGCAGCAGCTTTGGTTAATTCATCGCGCAGCGCAGTACCTGGGTTGACGAATGACGAACCTGGTAAATGCAAGCCCATCATTTCGACGACCAGTTGGTTGGAGTTGGCTGTACCGTAGAAGGTACAGGTGCCCGCTGAGTGGTAAGATTTCGCTTCTGAATCAAGCAGCTCTTCTTTACCTACTTTACCTTCGGCATATAACTGCCGGACCCGCGCTTTTTCTTTATTTGGAATACCAGATGGCATTGGACCAGCTGGGACAAACACAAAAGGTAAATGGCCAAAACTAAGCGCTGCCATCAGTAAACCCGGCACGATTTTATCGCAAATACCGAGCATCAGGGCGCCGTCAAACATGTTATGCGACAGGCCAACCGCCGCAGACATCGCAATGATATCGCGGCTGAGTAAACTAAGCTCCATCCCCGGCTGCCCCTGTGTCACACCGTCACACATTGCGGGAACGCCACCGGCAAATTGCGCCACACTCCCAACATCAACACAAGCTTGTTTGATCAACGCCGGGTAAGTTTCATACGGCTGATGCGCAGACAGCATATCGTTGTAACTGGAAATGATACCGATATTTGCCTTCGTCAAACTGCGCAAGTCTGACTTTTCCTGCGCATTACAGGCGGCAAAACCATGGGCCAGGTTACCGCAGGCCAGTGCACCGCGGTGAGGACCCTTGCGGCGAGCCTGCTCCAATCTGTCCAGATAGATAGCCCGGCTTTTAACGCTGCGGGCAATGATTCTGTCAGTAACCTGTTGTATGACCGGGTGCATAATTAACCTCTATTGTTCTGCGTACATCACAGTAAGCTCAGGCTCACTGTTTTGGATAAAAGCGCGGATTGGCATGGCTGATACATCAGTGCCAGCCGCCGCCTGCTGTAGTACCTGTAATTTTTTAGGCCCAACCAGATGCAGATAAATGCTCCGGGCCTGTAACAAACGCCGTAAGCTAAATGTGATGCGCTGATAAGGCGCGCTGGCAGGGTTAGTCGCCAGCAAGTCCGGTGCTGTCGGTGACAGGCCGGCGGTTAATTCAGCACAACACGGGAACAAGGACGCGGTATGACCGTCTTCACCCATCCCTAAGATCAACACATCAAAAGTCCCTAGGGCTGCAATTCGTTGTTGTAAAGCTGGCACCGCGGCTTCGGCGCTGTCAGCCGCTGCATACAGGCTGACAAAAGTTGCCCGGCTCGCCTCTTTTTGCAACAAGGCAGATTTGACTAACCGTTCATTGGAGTCTGCAGCGCTATCAGGCAAAAAGCGGTCGTCCGCCAGCGTAATGGTTACCTTGTCCCACGCCAGCGGCGTAGAAGCAAGCTGCTGAAACAATGGCAGTGGCGTTTTGCCGCCTGAAACGACCAACACGGCATGGCCGCGTTCAGCAATGGCTTGTTGCAATTTAAACGCTATTTCAGCGGCAAATGCGCTGTTAAGTGCCTGGCTGTCGGCAAATTGTTGTAATCGCATGTTATTCATCCCAATTACGGTCATCACGAGCCAGTAATGAAATAGCAGCAACAGGTCCCCAGGTGCCGGCCTGATAGGCTTTTGGCGGCTCGTTGGTTACCTTCCAGGCATCAAGGATACCATCAACCCATTTCCAGGCTTGCTCTACCTCGTCCCGGCGCACAAACAAATACTGATTGCCCAGCATCGCTTCTAACAACAAACGCTCGTAAGCATCGGCGATACGTTGAGACTGGAAGGTTTCATCAAAGCTAAGGTCCAGCTTGCTTTGTTGCAGCTGCATGGTTTCACCAAGACCCGGGATCTTATTCATGATCTGGATTTCTACACCTTCATCAGGCTGTAACCGGATAATTAATTTATTCGCCGGTAAACTTTTGTAGGTGTCTCGGAAAATATTGTGTGGCTGCGGCTTAAAACAAATCACGACTTCTGACACTTTATTTGGCATCCGTTTGCCGGTACGCAGATAAAACGGCACACCAGCCCAGCGCCAGTTGTCAATATCGACGCGGATAGCGACAAAAGTTTCGGTTTTACTATTGGGCCGAGCATCTTCTTCTTCCAGATAGCCCGGCACCGCTTTACCACCAACAAAACCAGCGGCATATTGGCCACGGACGGTTTTTTCCTGCACGTTTTGCAGGTTGATTGGCCGCAAAGCTTTTAAGACTTTTAATTTTTCATCGCGGATACTGTCGGCATCAAGTTGCGCCGGCGGTTCCATTGCAATCAGTGATAACACCTGCAGCAAGTGGTTTTGCACCATATCACGCATCTGGCCGGCATCATCGTAATATCCCCAACGCCCTTCCACGCCAACTTCTTCGGCCACCGAGATCTGCACATGGTCAATCGCATTGTGGTCCCAGTTCGACGCAAAAATAGCGTTAGCAAAACGCAGTGCCAGCAGGTTCAGCACTGTTTCTTTACCCAGGTAATGGTCAATCCGGTAGATTTGCGACTCTTTGAAATAACGCGCAACTTCATTATTAATCACTTTTGACGATTCAAGGCAGTGACCA
>Ga0169931_10006938_pt1 | contig 16916 bp, 19 predicted proteins | sample Kivu_15m_20L_FD_129675 | JGI IMG/M metagenome (GOLD analysis project Ga0169931, IMG submission 129675) | Freshwater microbial communities from Lake Kivu, Western Province, Rwanda to study Microbial Dark Matter (Phase II) - Kivu_15m_20L... | ecosystem: Environmental > Aquatic > Freshwater > Lake...
AATCCCGCAACACGCGCTCACGAAGGTCCGACGAGTACGCGCGCATGGTTCACTCCGCCGAGGAACCGTTCACACTACCCCAACACCGAATCACGCGCTAGACTCAATCGGTATCCGCTCTAAGTTGTGCCACCCCTTCGGGGTGAAATTCATCAATCCGGGCCGCGCACGTGCGGCTTCACGTCGGTCGCGAAGAAGTCGCGCAGGCGCTCGTGCAACTCGCGCGGCAGTGGCGGCAGAGCGCTAGCGGCGGCGTTCGACTGCGCTTGTGCGCGGTTCCGCGCCCCGGGAATGATCGTCGTGACCGCGGGGAAGTCCAAACACCAGCGCAGCGCCATTTGCAACATCGTGTAGCCCGCGGGCACGAACGCGCGCAGCCGCTCGGTGAGTTCCAGCCCCTTCGCGAAGCCCAACCCGCCGAACGTTTCCCCCACGTTGAACTTCTCGCCGTTCTGGTTGTTCGTGCGGTGGTCTTCCGGCGCGAACGTGGTGCTTGCGGTGTACTTCCCCGCGAGCAACCCGGACGCGAGCGGCAACCGCACGATCACCGCGACGCCCTTCGCCGCGCACCGGTCGAGCAGGCCGCTCGTTTGCGGCGTCTGGCGGAAGATGTTGAAGATGAGTTGCAGCGACGCGCAGTCCGCGTGCGTCAGGCACTCTTCGGCTTCGGCCACCGATTCGACGCTCGCCCCGAACCGCGCGATCTTGCCTTCCTTCTGCAGCGCGCGAACGGTTTCCCACACTTCCGCGCGCTTCAGTTGCTCCATCGGGAGGCAGTGCAGTTGCGTGAGGTCGAGGCGCTCGATGCCGAGGCGCTTGAGCGAGTTCTCGGTGTGCTCGCGGATCACCTTCGGGTCGAAGTTCCCCGGCATGCCGGGCCGCGGGAAGCGGCCGAACTTGCTCGCGATGAAGAACCGGTCGCGCGGGAACTGCTTCACGAACCGGCCGAGCAACTCTTCGCTGCGGCCCGCGCCGTACACGTCCGCGGTGTCGAGGAACGACACGCCCGCGTCCGCGGACGCGCGGAGCACGTCGAGCGCGTCCGCTTCCGACACGTCGCCCCACTGGTCGCCGCCGATCTGCCAGCAACCCAACCCGACTTCCGACACCGCGACGCCCGCGAACGACCGCGTTTTCATGTCTGCATCCCGAAGGAGAGTTTCGCCCGCGATAGGTTACGGCGCGAACCCGTAGCGGGCGCGCAGCACGCGCGCGGCCTCGGCGATCGCGCGCAGTTTGGCTTCCGCGACGCTCGCCGACGCGACCGGGTTGTCGGCGAACGTGGCGAACCCGCAATCGGGGTTCAGCAGTACGCGCTCCGGCCCGAACTCGCGCGCCGCGGCTTCCGCGCGCGCGAGCACTTCTTCGATTGGTTCGACGCGGTCCAGCTTTTGGTTCACGACGCCCACGCCAATGCGCGCCTCGCGCGGCAACGCCGCGAGCGGGGCGAGTTCGCCCGCGCGCGGCGTGGCGAGTTCGAGCACATAGGTTCCGACCGGCAACTCCGCGAACAGCGGCACGAGCGGCGTGTACGGGCCGCTGAGCGCGACCGATTCGTCGCGCGACCAGTTCCCGCGGCAGACGTGAATCGCGGTGCGCTCGCGCGGCAACCCTTTCAGAACTGCTTGCAGCAGTTCGCGCGCGAACTTCAGTTCGTCGGCCGGTTCGCGGCGCTCGCCGAGCGCGCCGCACATGAACTTGCGGTCGCCACCGGGCCGCGCGAACACCACTTCCGTGAGCACCGGTTCGTCGAACTGTACGAGCGCCGCGCCGCCGGCGAGCAGGTGTTCGGCCTCTTCGCGCAGCACGCGCACCACGTCCGCGGCGAGCGCCTCGCGCGTCGCGTAGGCTTTGTCCGAAACGCAATCGAGCCACATGGTGCGGGTGAGCAGGTACGGCCCCGGCAGCGCGACCTTCACCGGCTTCGGCGACACGCTTCGTGCGAACGGCAGTTCGCTTCCCGTGAGCGCGCCGTTGCGCGCGAGCGGGCCGAACACCGCCGGGTGCCGGAACCGCTCCGCGGGCACGTCGAGCGCCTTCAGCTCTTCCGCGAACGAGTCCGGGTTCGAGACGTACGGCAGCAGATCGGTCACGGGCACGAGTTGGCAGTTGGCGAGGCGGGCGGCGACGAAGCTGGCGTAATTGTCGCGGCGCTGTTCGCCGTCGGTGACGACGTCGACGCCGGCGCGCTCTTGCGCGCTCACCGCGAGCCGTACCGCGTCGTCCGCGTACTGCTCGAACTCGGCTTCGCCGAGCCGGCCGGCGAGCCGCTCGTGGAGCGCGCGCACGAGCCACGCGGGCCGCGGCCAACTGCCCACGCCCATCACCGACAGCGGCCGAACCTCGGTCACTTCCGCGCGCGGGGGAACCGGCGGCGCGCTCGCGGGAAGCGCCGGCAGCGGTTCGAGTTTCGCGCCGCCCTTTTCGATGAGGAACCGCAGCGAAGCGCCGTCGCGCGTAACGTGCAGCAGGCGATTGCCGGTGAGCCGCGCCCACGCGGGCAGGTCGGTTTCGACGGACGGCTCGCGCGACCGCACTTCGAGCGTCTGGCCGGGGCGCAGCGGGTCGATGTGCTTGCGGATGAGCAGCAGCAGGCCGTTCCCGCAGTCGAGATCGCCCCCGTCGAACGCGGCATCTGGTGCGTGAGTGTTCACAAGATGTTCGCCACGTCGTCGACCGGCACGGACAGCGTCGCGCCGTCGGCCGCGCTGCGAATCTTCACCTCGAGCACGCGCCCGGTGCCGGTGTTGGTCACTTCGAGGCCGAACGGCACCCCGCGCAGTTCCGGGCCACTGCGCCGCGAGATGGTGGCCGGCGTCGCGGGGCTGCGGTCGTCGAGCATGACCGCGACCTTGCGAATCACCTCGTCGCGCGTCAGTGCGCCAATCACGCGCGGGTAGATGTAGGCGCGCTCGATCCCGAACGGCGCGAGGCTCGCGCCGTTCGCGCGCACCGGAGCGTGCCCGCCGTCGCGCCGGTCGCGAGCCGCCACGAGCGCCCGTACCAGCGGTTCGGTGGTCCCGAGCACCAGCACGCCAATCAACTCGACCGTCGAATCGGGGTTCTGCGTCAGGTGCTCAACTACGATTCGGTACGCGGCGTTGAATTGCCCGGCATCGACGGCCGCCGTACCGATCACGAAGAGGTGCGAGCGCTCCGAGCGCTCGACCCACGCCGCAACGGTCACGTCGATCCCGGCGCGCACGAGTGCGACCAACAGGCGCATGCCGTCGGCGCGCTTCTCTACCAGTAATTCCGAATCCACGGGATCACTCCGTCCGGGTCGTGTGTGAGTGCCGCGTACAGCGCTCGAGCTTCCGCTTCGGTTCGCGGAACGTAGCGCGCGGTCACGTCCCACTGAAGAGCGACGGCCCAATTCGCGTTGAACGTGTCGCTGTTGGCCGAACTTAATCGCTGGCGCGCGGACAGTTCGTCTTCGAGGCCGGCGATTTTCACCAACTCCTTGAAGCTGTGCGTCAGGCAGTCCTTGATGTTCGCCTTCTCTTGGAACACCCAGCCGGTGAGCGGCATGCGCGCCAAGAAGCACGCCTTCAGCGCGCACTCGACCGCGTAGCCGGCGTTGTAGTACGCGAACGCCCAGCGCTGCCCGACCAGCAGCGCTTCGATGTCTTTCAGTCGCTCTTCGGCGAGTTGTTGCAGTTCGAGCCGGTTCACGGGCGGCACTCGGGGCGTCGGGTGTCTCGCGCCATTGTACCCGGGCGGCGCGCTCAGCGGAACAGGAGCGGGGCGAGGTGGTCATTGCGGTTGCGGTGCGCCGAGCGGAACGATTTCGACCGCGCCACCGGCGACAACTGCGATCCGCACTTCGGACCCCTCAAGCAACCGCATTCCGACGAGGATTTCGGCGCTGATCGCTGACGCGGCAACTCTGCGCCACGACTGGTGCCACCAAACTTCGACCGAGTACGAATCGAACAACAGAGCGGAACCGTCGGCGAGGACGGCGCGCCCGCCGGTGCGACGAGTCAAACCCAGCGCGGACGCGGTCGCGTCCGACAGTGTAAGCGAACCGGTGTAGCCCGTGTCGATGATCGCATCGACTTCGACGACCGTGCCACTCGGCCCGCGCAGGCTCAGCTTCAGCGCCGCTTCGAGACCCGCGGTGACTGCGCCAGTCACGCGGCACCCGCGCGGCGCAGGCGGTAGGCCGCGGTGTCGCGCCCCGCGCGCATCAGCCACACGCGCGCGCCGGGCAAACGGTCGAGCAAGCGGTCGGTGGCGGTGTGGTCGTCCGCGTCGATCTCGAAATCGCCCGTTTCAAACGCGACGGCGACGAACTTGCCTTCGTCTTCGGGGCGCAGCGCCGGGCGCACGAGGCGCTCGTACACCTCGATCGCGCGGCGCTCGTCTTCGGCGAGTACGGCTTGTGGCGTGGCGGGCATCTGCTTCTCCGAACGTAATCCCCGTTCACTCTACCGCAACGGAGCAACGCTCACCAGTTCGCGCCCGGCGGGTCGGCGGTCGCCGCGATACGGCGGGCGCGCAGATCGTGCCGCAGGAACAGCGCGACCAGCACCAACCCGACCACCACGCCGCCGGCCGCGCCTTGCCCCACGCCCTGCCCAACGCCCACCGCAACCGGGTCGAACCACGGCTCGTTCCCACCGCGGAACACGGCGCGGTAGTAGCCGGCGTTGAACGTGCCCAGCGCCCATCCCATGCCGCCACCCAGCGCCGCGAACCCGACCGCGCACGCCGCCACCGTGAGGACCGCCGTTCGGATCGTCATGTGTGTACCCGTTAACGGAACAGGAGCGGGGCGAGGTGGTACAGGTCGGCCTTCCACACCGCGAAGTCGTGCCCGCCGCCGGTGTGAACGTGCCACTCGTGCGGCACCTTCTTCGCTTCGAGCGCGTCGTGGAAGCCCTTACTGATGCGGAACAGGTTGTCGCGGTCGCCGCACGACACCCACAGCAGTTTCGGCTTCTTCTCGCCTTCGGCCAACTTCACGAGGTCGTCCGGGCGCTTCGTGTTCGGTGCGGACGAGAACCCGCCGACCCACGCGAACGTGCCGAGGTTGCCGAGGCCGAAGTTCAGCGACTGCCCGCCGCCCATCGAGAGGCCCGCGAGCGCGCGCGCCTCGCGCTCCGCCTTCGCCGGGTAGTTCTTTTCGACGTGCGGGATCAGGTCTTCGAGCAAGTCCTTCTCGAACGCCGCGAACGCCGGCCCCTGCTGCCCGAAGCCGGACTTCGCGGTCACTTCCTTCGACGCGCGGCCGTTCGGCAGCACCACGATCATCGGAACGAGTTTCTGGTCGGCGAACAGGTTGTCGAGCACGACGTGCGCCGCGCCGCCGCGGGTCCACTCGTTCTCGTCGCCGCCGATGCCGTGCAGCAGGTACAGCACCGGGTACTTCGCGGACTTGTCGAAGTTCGGCGGCGTCCACACCTGCGCCTTGCGCTTCGCCCCGACGCTCTTCGATTCGTACTCGATCGTTTCGAGTTTGCCGCGCTCGCCCTTGGCGCGGGCCTTGTCGAAGCCTTTCGGCGGCGCGGCGTACTTCGGCGCGTCCTTCTTCTCGTCGCCCGGTTGGGCGGCGCTCGCGCACGCGAGCGCGCCGAGCGCGACCAGAGCCAGCCAGTTCGTTCGCGCCATCGCGCACCTCGGTTGAAGAGTTACAGCATTTCGGCCGGGGGGAACATGGACTGTAGCACGCGGCCGGCGAGGTTGAACGCGGGGGTGAACGCCAGTTCGACCGCCGCGACCGTACTCACGCGCACCCGCATCCACTTCACGCCGCCGATCTCGCGCCCGTCCACGAACCCGCGGATCGGGCGCTTGTCGTTGTAGCCCGGCTTGTTGTCCGGCTTCAGGCTGCTGATCGTAACGGTCGAACCCTCGGGCAGCGTGATCGGCCGCCAGAACCGCGGGCGGAACACGTTCGACCCGGCGAGCGTGAGCACCGGCGCGGTCAGCGGAACGGGCGTCGCGCCCATCGCGCGCGCGTACGAACTCGAACCCACCGGCGTCGCCACGAGCAACCCGTCGCCCACCACTTTCTCCACTTCCACGCGGCCGTCCACGGCCACGTTCACCCACGCCGCTTGGCCGCTCTCGCGCTCCACCCACGCGTCGCCGCAGGCGAGCGAACTGGTGCGCTCGCTGCTCTGCCCGGCTTCGGTGTCCACGCGCAACATCGGCATCCGGTAGATTTGCAACTCGGTGCCATCCAACTGGTCCGGCAGGCTCTCGTTCATCAGGAACCCGAGCGTGCCGCCGTTCAGCCCCACGAACGGCAGGCGCATGCGCCAGTGGTCGCGGATCGCTTGCAACATGGTGCCGTCGCCGCCGATGGGCACGATGTGCGTCGGGTCGTTGGACTCGTACCGCTTCAACTTCGCGGCCAGCGCCGATGCCTTCGCGTTGCGCGGGTCGAAGAACAGTTTGAGCCGCGTGTCGGCGAGTTTGATGCGCGTCTCGCGCGGCGTCGGCTGCCCGGAGAACAGCCCGTAGCGGCGGATGTACGCTTCCACCAGTTCGGGCACGTCCGGGCGCGCGCTGCCGCCCTGAAACACGCGCATGCGAATGTCCGCGGTGGGAACGTGCCCGTCGGCGCTCACCAGTTTGCACCGCGGCGGGCGGTCGGCCGATTCGGGCCGGCACTCGTCCGGGTGCAGCACCGCGAACCGCGCGGTCGCCCACATGTCGGCCCCGAGTTCCCACTTCGTGTGAACCGTCGATTGCCCGTTGCGCCCGCCGTGGAGGAACTCGTCGGAAACGACGTGCCACACCTCGCCGCGCTTCGCGTACAGGTCCGCGAACGCGACCTGCGGGGTGAACACGCCGTCGTCGAGGTCCGACAGATCGACCGACACGCCGGGGATGTCGCGGAACGCGAGATCGACCATCGTGGCGCGGTGGATCGGGTCGGCGTGTTCGGCGTCGGGCCGATCGCTGCGCGGGCCGGTGGGCCGCACGATCACCTCGTCGAACCCGGACTCGCGCAGGCGCTTCGCGGCGCGCCGGTGATACGCGGTCGGCGGGTCGAAGCTGCCGGTGAACACCGCGACCGTGTGCCCCTTCGGTGCGGCCGGCACAGCCTTTTTGGGTTCGTGCTTCGAGGCGCGCGACACGACCGCCGCCGCGGCGTCGAGCAGCGGAACGGCCATGAGCGCGCCGACGCCGTCGGTGGGGGTCTCCATGCGGCCCCGCGGGAACTCGCTCCACGGCGGCGCGAGTGCCGCCCCCGGTTCGCGCTGAATCACTTTCGCGCTCGTGCCGGGGTGCAGGCGCTCCGCGACCAGCGCCGCGGCCGTCGCGAAGGTGCCGTCCACCAGTACCGTGAGGCCCAGTTCCGCGGCGCGGGCCACGAACCCGGCCCCGGCGGCGAGATCGACGCCCGCGACGCCGGCGAGCGCCGCCACCGGGTCCGCGGTCGGGTTCTGGAGCTGATCGAGTGCCGCGCCGACGCACCGCGCGGCCTTCGCGCTGCCGGTCCCGAGCGCGTCGAGCGCGACCAGTTTCGCGCCCTCTTTCGCGGCGCTCTCGGCCTCTTCGCGCCCGGCCGCGAGCGCGGCGCGGAACTCGTCTTCGGTGAGCGCCGGCTCGGTGCGGTCGCTCGCGGCACGCACCTTCCGCGCCCGGTAGCCGCGCGCGGACAGCGGCACCTCGCCCCACGTTCCCACGTCCACGACGAGCAACTCGGTGCTGTGCGCGCGGGCGAGCACGGCGCTCGCCGAACCGCCGGCGAGCACCTCGCGCAGGGCGGCGCTCACGTCGCACGGTCCGGTGGCCGGGTCGCAGTCGGCCGCCCCGACTTGCGCACCGTGATCCGCGGCGAACAGCACCAGTCGCCGCGGCGCGGTGGCCGGCGCGAGGGTGCGCTGAATCTGGCACAGCCGTTCGGCAAGGTGGTACAGTTCGCCGAGGCCCGCCGCCGGCGCGGCCAGAGCGACGAGGTGCGTGCGAATGTCGGCATCGGACGGCGTCGCCATGCGGCCCCCGTGAGCGAGTGGAATCGGCCCGGAGATTGTACCGAAGTGAGTACGCAGAAGGGGCGCGCGAAATGCGCTCAGACTTGTGTGGGCGGCACGGTCGGTTCCGGTTGCGGGTACAGTTCGAACTCCACGGTGCCGAACGGGAACCCGCGGTGCGTGCCGCGGAACCGCCAGTCCACTTCCGAAAGCGCGTGCCCGCCAAGCCCCAGAATCCGCGGCGCGCCGCGCGGGCGACCGACAACGAACATGCAATCCCACGCGAACTCGCAAACGACTGGTTTCGACGGGAGCGTCGCGCACAGGTGCCACTGCGCGCCCGCGTGCGTGCCGACCGTGTCGCGCTCGATGCGAAAGCGGACGCCCAGCGTTCCGAACCGGACGCGCTCGTCGCGCCCGTTGATTTGGCGCGTGATTTCTTCCGACTCATCCGGCACCGGAAGGCCAGCAGCTTCGGCTTCTTCGAGGCCGAGCACCGACAGTTCCGCTCCGGTGTCCACGCGGAACTCAAATGCGACGAATCCGATCGTCGTTCGCAGCTCCAACGTCACGTTCGCGTGGAACCGTTGCTCCCCGCGAGGTTCGAGCGGGCGAACCAAAACCAGTGGCATGGGGCACTCAGAAAGTGGGATCGTTGAGGCACTCGACCACATAGCCCCGGAGCGGGCCTTCTTTCAGGTGTCGGAACACTGGACCGATTTGGTCGAACCCGACCGCGAGCACGAGCGCACCCGCCTCCGTTCGGCGGCACAGCACGTGGTCCGGCGGGTAGAACCGGCGCAGCAGGAAGTCGGTCGTGAGGCGCAGTTCGTCGAGCGCGGACATCGGGTAGCGCGCGTCCAACTCGCGCTCGATCGCGCGAACCGTGGCCCGCACTTCCTCAGCAACGGTGGCGTCGGCCCCGCGCCCGAACCGTTCGACCACCGCGAGCGACAAGTAATCGCTCGGTTTGGTGTCGCCGGCCGCGATTCGCGCCGCGCGCGCGAGCACCAGTTCCGGGTCGAGATCGGGCAGCGCCTTCTGGAGTGCGTACGCCACGCCCGCTTCCGGCGCGTCGCGGTCCGCCCACCCGCTGGCGAGGATGTCGCCGTAATCCGGCACGTTGAGGTGCGGCTGTTCGCGCACCTTGAGAAGCGCGGCGGCGCGCTCCGGGCGCACTCGCACCACGAACCACGCCTTCTGCCCGCCCTCGGTCCCTTCCACCACGTAGAGCGCCGGGCGCGCGATCCCGGTCGGCGGGCGCTCCGGCGCGCCCGCGCCGCGGCCCGGTTCCGACACCGGGTGCACCGCTTCGAGAAGGAGATCGGCCATTGGTGCGCCCCGCGAGGATCGAACACCCCGCATCCTACCCGCACGCGGCGCGGTTCGCTACCCTCTCCACATCCACCCTTTCCCTTACGCACAGGCGCACAATGGCGTTCTTCCCGGACGTGCCGAAGATCAAATACGAAGGCCCGGACTCCACCAACCCGCTCGCCTACCGGCACTACAACGCCGACGAGTTGGTGGAAGGCAAGACCATGCGCGACCACCTGCGGTTCGCGGTGTGCTACTGGCACACGTTCCGCGGCACCGGCGGCGACCCGTTCGGCCCCGGGTGCGCCGTGCGCCCGTGGGAAGACGGCACCGACTCCGTCGATATGGCCCTCAAACGCGTCGATGTGGCGTTCGAGTTCATGGAGAAACTCGGCGTGCCCTACTACTGCTGGCACGACCGCGACATCGCACCCGAAGGCGCGAACCTCGCCGAAACGAACAAGATCCTCGATACCGTCGCCAAGAAACTGAAAGAGCAGCAGCAGCGCACCGGGATCAAACTGCTGTGGGGCACCGCGAACCTGTTCAGCAACAAGCGCTTCGTTCACGGCGCGAGCACGAGTTGCAACGCGGACGTGTTCGCGTACTCCGCGGCGCAGGTGAAGAAGGCGCTCGAAGTGACGAAGGAACTCGGCGGCGAGAACTACGTCTTCTGGGGCGGGCGCGAGGGGTACGTCACCCTGCTGAACACCGACCTCAAGCGCGAACTGGACCACCTCGCCAAGTTCATGCACATGGCGGTGGAGTACAAGAAGAAGATCGGGTTCACTGGCACGTTCCTCATCGAACCGAAGCCGCACGAGCCGACCGCGCACCAGTACGACTTCGACTGCGCGAACTCGCTCGCGTTCCTCCGCGGCTACGGCTTGGATAAGGAGTTCAAGTTCAACGTCGAAACCAACCACGCCACGCTCGCCAAGCACACGATGTGGCACGAGTTGCAGTACGCGAGCGTCAACGGGATGCTCGGCAGCATCGACGCGAACCGCGGCGACCTGCTTTTGGGCTGGGACACCGACCAGTTCCCGACGGACCTGTACCTCACCGCGCAGATCATGTACGTCGTGCTGAACCAAGGCGGGATCGGCAGCGGCGGTATGAACTTCGACGCGAAGGTGCGCCGCGAGAGCTTCGAGCCGATCGACCTGTTCCACGCGCACATCGGCGGGATGGACGCCTTCGCCCACGGGCTGAAGATCGCCGCCGCGATGCGCAAGGACGCCGCGCTGAGCGCCTTCGTGAAGCAGCGGTACGCTTCGTGGGACACCGGGATCGGCGCGGACATCGAGAGCGGCAAGGCGAAGTTCGAGGAACTCGAAGCCTACATGCTCGCGAAGGGCGAAGCGGCCCCCAACGCCAGCGGCCGGCAGGAACTGCTGGAAAACGTGCTGAACCGCTACCTGAAGTAAGAGCAGAACAAGGCAGAGGACTTTTCGACGGGATTACAGGATGAGGCGGATACAGACAGTAAAGGCCACAGTGCCTTCAACTGTCTGTATCCGCCTCATCCTGTAATCCCGTCGAAACTGTATTGTCTTCTGCTTTCTGCCTCCTGCTTCCTGTCTCCCGTCCGCCGCTTTTTCCCTTCACTTCGCGCGCCGTTTCTGCGAGATTGTGCGGCGCATCCCTGTTCCACAGAACCGCTGCCATGGCGATCACCCTGAAGTGCCCGGACTGCGGGCACACCAAACAGTCCGACGACGGCGAGCCGGAGACGTGCCCCGAGTGCGAGGGTACCATGGCCCCGCCGGCCAAGAAGAAGTATCAGGCCAAGAACACGTCGCACGAAGACGAGGCCAAAAAGAAGAAGCGCGACGACGACGATGACGACGACGCGCCGAAGGCGAAGGCCAAACCCAAGCCCAAACGCGAGAAGGGCGAAGGCGGGAGCCTGCGCGACGGCACACAGGCCGAAGCGCTCGAACTGAACCCCGGGTTCGAGAACTCCAAGCTGATGCGGCAAGTGGAGGCCGAACTGTCGCGGGGCGAGGTGCTGCACTGGGCCGGGCGGATGTGCCCAGAAATCGCGCAGAAGAACGCGAACGTCACGCGCATCATCGGCATCGTGTTCGCGGTCGCGGGGCTGGTGTTCACCGGCATCGTGCTCGGCGTCGCGCCGGGGATGGCGAAGCTCGCGGCCCTCGTTCCGGTGCTGTTCGTCGTCATCGGCTGTGTGGTCGCGGTGCTGATCCCGGGCAAGATGGTGGCGCAGGCCGGGCGCTCGTGGTACGCGGTCACGAACCAGCGGTGCATCGTGTACTCCGCGAACCTGTTCGGCGAGAGCGGTGAGACGACCACCTACGAGCCGGACGAACTGAAGCGGATGCGCGTGGAACCGGCGAAGTCGCCGAAGGGGGCGGGCGACCTCGTGTTCCGCAAGGAGATCGTGAACCAGCGCACCGACTACGTGGACCGCAAGACCGGCCGCACGGTGCGCAGCGAGACGAGCCAGAAGGTCACCAACTTCGGGTTCTTGGGGATCAAAGACGTGCGCGAAGTCGAAACGCTGATCCACAAGGTGCTGCTCGGCGAAAGCGACGACGAGTAAAACCACGCGGCCCCGGCTTTCGCCGGGGCCGCTCGCGTCCCGTGAGGGTTACTTGACTTCAATGTCGTGTTCGGTGCGGCCGGCCTTGACCGTCGCGCGAAGGGTGGTCTTCGCGAGGTCACCGAATTCGTCGGAAATGCGGAACCACTTCTTGGCGATTTCGGGGTCCGCCTCGGGCGGCTGCTCGGTTGGCGGCGGTTGCCGCCCCTCTTTGCCGCGTCCCTCTTTGCCGCGTCCCTCTTTGCCGCGCCCCGGTGCGCCGCCGGGGCCACCCGGCCCCTTACCCGCCGGCGCGGCCGGGTTCGGGCTGGAAACGAGCAGTTTCACTTCCCCGAGCGGCAAGCCGGTCAGCGTGTACCGGCCGTCCGGCCCGATCACGGCCCCGTGCGGGATGCCGTCGCTGCCGACCGCGGTGACACTCCCGGACGCGACGACCTTCGCGCCGCTCTTCACCGTGCCGGTCAGTTCCCCGGTACCGCCGCCGCACCCGGCGAGCGCGAACAGCGCCAAGAAAGCCGCCCCGGACGCGAGCCGGGGCGCGAGTTTGGTGGGCGTCATTCGGAGATCACCTCGCCCCCGCTGCGGCTCGCCATCGCCGGGAGGATCACCGTGCCCGCCGAGTACTGCAGGAACCGCACCGAGCCGTCGCACAGCGCGAAGTTCGCCCCGCCGGTGTGCTGGCTCCAGTAGTGGTTCGTGTCGCACCGGTTGCTTTGGAGGCCGGGGCTGAAGTACGCGGGGAACGTGCACGGCGAACCGCCCTCGTACACGAACCCGGCCTCACCGACCGCCCACATTTGGATGTCCCAGTCCGGCAGGTTGTAGAACGCCCAGCCGTAGTAGGGCGACGCCCCGTACGTCGGGGGGCGCTCGCCGAATGCGATGGTGTTGCTGGTGCCGTCCGTGATGCCTTCGATCCGCACGCGCATGGACGCGGGATACGTCCCAATTACACCCGTGTCGCCGCCGCGCAAGTAGTCGCTGTACGCGCGCCCGGCGTTACCGAGGTACGACGTGAGGGCGTGCGTGTTCGCGCCGTTCACGACCGTGGTGGGTGTGGTGACGCTCGGGCAGATGTACGTCTTCACCACCTTGTTCGAAACCAGTGCCCAGTAGGTCGAGTACGTGTTGTTGAACTGCTGCTTCCGAAGGTTGTCTTGCTCGATGTACGGCAGCATGAGGAACGGCCACGAGTTCCAGTCCCAGCCGTAGGAGATGTACTTGCCTTCCGTGTCGTGGTAGTTCTGGATCGCCAACCCCATCTGCTTGAGGTTGTTGGAACAGCTCATCCGCGCCGCGGCCTCGCGCACCTTCTGCACGGCGGGCAGCAGCAGGCCGATCAGAATCGCGATAATCGCGATCACCACCAGCAGTTCGATCAGCGTGAACCCACGCCGATTCCGAGAAATGAGTCGCATCGATGCCTCAGAAAAATGGACTCGCGAGCTGAAAAGTGGGTGTGCCAAAAATGAAAATGGCTGGTCGGATCGGAGCGAGTCGTCCAAACCGAATACACACCGACAATTAACATAACCAGAATTCAAGCAGACGGAATGCCAAAAAAGCGAAAATATGGCGATTGCCACAAGTGACCGATCCCAAGAGAGATAGCGACGTAAAAGTAGGTGATACACGCGCTGTTCGTTCGTTGGGTTGCTCGGCCCGAGTGCAGAACTGCCGCGTTCGGGCGCACGATGTGTTCAGGCTCGAACCAAAGCAACGAGCAACGCGGCGGCGCGAGAAACGGCGAGTTTCGCGTTTACCAGCACCTCGGCGTGATCCAGCGGTGCGGCGCTCAAGCCGGCGGCGCGGTTCGTGACGCACGACAGCGCCGCCACTTCCAACCCCAACCGCACCGCTTCTTCGGCTTCCATCGCCGTAGACATGCCGACCGCGTCCGCCCCGCACGCGGCGAGCGCGCGAATCTCCGCGGGCGTCTCGTAACTCGGCCCGGTGAGCGCCGCGTACACGCCGGTCACCAGTTCGCGCCCCGCGGCGCGCTCGTGCGCGAGTGCCGCGTCGAGCAGCCGCGCCGAATACGGGCGCGCGATCCCGCCGTCGGTCGCGAGCGCGCGCCACGCGTCCTGATCGAGCAACTTCAGGTGTCCGGTGAGGGCCATCAGTTCGCCGGGTACCAACTTGTCGTGAATGCCGCCGGCCGCGTTCGTCAGGACGATGCGCGACGCGCCGAGTTCGGCGGCGGTGCGCACGGTGCCCACGACCGTGTCCCAGCGGTGGCCTTCGTAGAAGTGAACGCGCCCCGCGAACAGCAGCACCGGCGCGCCGCCCCATTCGCCGACCAGCAAGCGCCCGCCGTGCCCGTGGACCGTAGGCGGCACGAGGCCCGGCACGTCGCCGAAGGCGACGGACGCGCGCTCCACGAAGGCGGTCGTCGCGCTCGCGAGGCCGGAGCCGAGCACAACGGCCGTGTGTGGCTTGACGTGCGCGGCGGCGCGCGCGAATTCGCCGAACGCCGACATCACGCGCCCGCCAGTTCGTCGAGGGTGCCGAGCACCGGGTTGGCCGCGGGTTCGGCGAGTTCGGCGAACTGCTGCTTGGTGCGGACGGCCCAGCCGAGGAACTGCGCCGCCGCTTCCGCGCCGAGTCGGTCGGAGTTCACGACCAGATCGTAGGCGGTGAGGTCGGCGGGGTCGGTTGCGAGCGCGGCGTCGAGGAACCGGGCGCGGCGCTCGTCGCGCGCGCGCACCTCGTCGGCCGCTTCGCGCCGCGTGAGGCGCAGGTGCTGTGCCATGTACGCGATTCGCGCGTCGAGCGGCGCGACCACGCGGGCGTGCAGCGTCGATTCGGCCGGCAGCACGAACCCGGCCCCGCGGCCGACGATCACGGCTTGGCCGCGGGCCGCGACCGCGAGCACCGTGCGCACGACCGGCAGCGTCGCGGAGTCGGCCGTCAGGCCGCGGTCGCGGAGCAGGTGGGTCAGGTGCGCGTCGGCCCACGCGCGGGCGTCGGGGGTGAGGTCGGCGTGCAGTTGCGCGCGGGCGGTGTCGTCGTGCGAGAGGTAGTCGAGCGTTTCCGAGGTGAACAGTTGCCAGCCGAGGATTTCGGCCACCTTCGCCGCGACGGTGGTGCCGCGCGCGCCGGCCTCGCGCGACACCGCGACGGTAAGCCCGCGGGGCGCGGGCACCGGCCCGCGGGCGTCGCCGCGGAACCCGTGAAACGGTGCGAAGTCCGGGGGGGCAGCGGTCATCGAACGGGCCTCTTCCTCTGGTCCGGGCGCTCGGCGCCCGAACGTCCCTTCGCGCCCGGAGCGCCGGGCGCGGAGCGCCCGGGTCGCAGTCACACGTCGTCGCGGTAGTCCAACCGGCCGAACAGCCACATGCCGAACAGCGTCACGAGCACCGGGGCCGCGAGCAGCACGCCGACCGCGGTCGGGGTCGGCGCACTTTGGCCGCTCAGCATCGGCAGGAGCGCCACCGAGTAGCCGGCGGCCTCGGCTTCATTATACATGAGCGACCGCGCGTAATAGGTGAGGCTCAGCAACTTCAGGCTGCCGGGCAGCACCGCGATCACCACTTCGAAGAAGAACACGTACACGAGGCCGACGACCGACGGGCGGCGGAACACCGCGCCGACCAAGTGGAACAGCGCCGCGAACGCGACCGTGGCGAGCGCCGCCGCCGGCCAGTACCGCGCGAGCGCCTCGCGCCCGAACGGGCCGCCCGCGAGGCACACGGCCGCGAACCCGCCCAGCCCGAACGCGAGGCACCACGGCAGCGTGCCCACGAACTTCGCCAAGTAGATCGCGCCGCGGGGCAGGGGCCGCGTCATCAGCCACACGAGCGACCGCGTCTCGCGGTCCGTGCCGAACGCGCCGGTGGCGTACGAGAGCACGAACAGCGGCAGCACGAACCCGAAGAACACCGCGTGTACCACCCACCGCGAGAACGTCACGAACCCCCAATCGTGCTTCAGCGCCTCGGACCGGTTCAGCGCGGCCGGTATCGAAAGGAACAGGGTGCGCAGCCCTTCGTTGGTGGGATTCAGGGGCGCGGGCCATTCGTGCTCGTTGAGGAGGCGGGTGCGGGACTTCTCGCCGAGCGCGTTGAGGCGGTTGTGGGGTGCGAGGAGATCGGCCTCTTGGTTGAGCCGCATGTGCCCGCGGCGCAGGGGCGCCTCGGACATGTCCCACGCGCGGGGCGACACGACCGCGACCCACGCGACGACGATGCCGAGCAGCCCGAGCGCGACCCAACCGAGTTGCCGGACGCGCCAGTGCCGTTGGAAGCTGAGCAGTGCGAGCGCGGCGAACGCCCGTACCGGCGACGGCGCGGCGGTGTCGGTGGTGCCCATGGGGCGGTATTGTAGTGTGCGGGCGCGAACCGGTGCCGCAATGTCGCGCGCTCGCACGCGTCCGCGCGCCGGGTCAGGCGGGGCGCGCCGCGCGCCGCCGCGCCGCCCACACGACCGCCAGCCCCACCAGCAGCGGCAGCGCCAACTGCGCGCCCTGCCGCGCCGCGGCGAACGGCACGCTCAGGCCCAGCGCCAACTGCGACTGCCCGGGCAGGTCGCTCCACGTGAGCTGCACCGTCGCCGCGCCGGCGACCAGCGCGACCTGTGCGAGCGCCGCCAGCGCCCACCCGCGGCCGACCCGCGCGCCGGTCCACAGGCGCGCGAGTACCAGCGCCGCGAGCGCGAACGGCACGAACGCGACGCCGTACACCAGCGCGGTCGCCGCCGCACGCGCGGTCGCGTCGGTCGCCAGCCCGCCGACCCCGGCCGCGTAGCCCGCCGCCACCAGCACCGCGCCGTACAGCACCGCGCACGCCGCCGCCACCGGCACCGGGGCCAACCCGAACACCAGCACCGGGTGCCGCCGCACCCACCCGCCGCGCCCGTGTTCCGCACCCGCGACCGCCGCGAGTTCGGCCGGCGCGCCCATCAGTTGTTCGACATCGGTCGCCACGTTCGCTCCCCCTTCCGTGAGGTCGTCCAAATGGTCCCGCAGCTCGTCCAAGGTAACGGCCCGGCGAATCACGTCAGTGAAAGTGTGTGGAATTGCCCTTGTCGAAATGGGTTCGGCCAGCGGATCGCTGGATCAGCCGGCTCGGGGCGTGCAGTTTGGTGAGTGCTCAGCC
>Ga0169931_10006939_pt1 | contig 16916 bp, 16 predicted proteins | sample Kivu_15m_20L_FD_129675 | JGI IMG/M metagenome (GOLD analysis project Ga0169931, IMG submission 129675) | Freshwater microbial communities from Lake Kivu, Western Province, Rwanda to study Microbial Dark Matter (Phase II) - Kivu_15m_20L... | ecosystem: Environmental > Aquatic > Freshwater > Lake...
AATGGTGGTTGGCAGTTAAATTTTCAGCTTTTTAGTCCGTTTTTAGTCCGTGTGAAGAGGAGGCTGTTTTTGTCAGAGAGGCTGAAACGCCCGTCTGGCGTCGAATTTACAATTGCTGGGGGCATAGATTTTTGCATTGATGCCAGGGGTTTCTAGTGATATGATTAGAAGCTTGCGGATTTAGTTTGGCTGTCTTGCCGAGATCCCTCAGGCCAAAGCTAGGCCGACTCTTCAACCTTACGAATGTTGCTCTAAAACCCTATGATTAAGCTCCGACTCAAGCGTTTCGGTAAAAAGCGGGAAGTCAGCTACCGCATCGTGGCCATCAACAGCAGCGCCCGTCGCGATGGGCGTCCCCTGGAAGAGGTTGGTTTCTACAACCCCCGCACCGACGAAACTCGGCTAGACGTGCCCGCCATTGTGCGCCGCCTAGAGCAGGGCGCGCAACCCACCAAAACCGTCAAAAGCATTCTTGAAAAAGCCAACGTCTTTGAGCAACTCAAGGCCGAAGCCTAGGTAGCCCGCTGTCTTTAGCCCCTCGCCCTCGCCATGGATAGCCCTGACTTCCCAGGACTGGTTCAATTTTTGGTAGAGCCTTTTTTAGACTCACCCAATTCCCTACGCATAGACTGCGAAAAGAACGCGGTGCAGTCTAAGGTCTGGATCAGAATTGCCTTCAAGGGCGATGAGCGGGGTAAGGTGTTTGGTCGGGGTGGGCGCAATATTCAGGCGATTCGCACCATTGTGCGGGCGATGGCGGCATTGTCTGGCTGGTCGGCCTACGTCGATGTCTATGGTGCCTCTGAAAATGAGGACGGGGCTGCCCCCAAGCCCCGCAGTGGCCCCCACCGGCCGCCCGCCAAACCGGCCAGACCCCAGCCCCGCCCCAAGGGGTAACGTCGCCACCCATTTTTACAGGCCTGTTGGGTTCTGTTCATTAGCTTTAGATGCCTTCTCCCCTGCGGATTGAACTGCCTAGTCAAGAGGGTGCCGTTGCCCTGGCAGGCTATCGAGACGAAAATATCAAACTCCTGGCAAGCCAAACTGGAGCCTCTCTAGTGCTGCGCGGTCAGGAGTTATTTATTTCGGGTACAGAGAACGGTACAGCCTTGGCCCAGCGGCTGGTGATGGCGCTAGAGCCACTGTGGAGCCAGGGGCAACCCGTCACTAGCGCCGATATTATGACCGCCCGCCACGCCCTAGATACCGATCGCATTGACGAGCTCCAGGCCATTCACCAGGATGTCGTGGCCCGCACCCGGCGAGGCGAAGTGGTGCGGGCCAAAACCTTCCGCCAAAAGCAGTACGTCAAGGCCCTGCGCCATACTGACATGGTGTTTTGCGTCGGCCCCGCCGGTACCGGCAAAACCTTTTTGGCCACGCTGGTGGGTATCCAGGCCCTGCTTAACAATGAATTTGAGCGGCTGATTCTGACCCGCCCGGCGGTGGAAGCCGGGGAGCGCCTGGGCTTTTTGCCCGGCGACCTACAGCAAAAGGTCAACCCCTACCTGCGCCCCCTCTACGATGCCCTCCATGAGCTCGTCGACCCAGAAAAAATTACCAACCTCATGGAGCGCGGCATTATTGAAGTCGCCCCCCTGGCCTACATGCGGGGACGCACCCTGAGCAACGCATTTGTGATTTTGGATGAAGCCCAAAACACGACCCCCGGCCAGATGAAAATGGTGCTCACCCGGTTGGGGTTCAAATCGCGGATGGTGGTCACTGGCGATGTCACCCAAACCGATCTGCCCCCCGACCAGGCCTCTGGCCTCGCGGTGGCCGAGAAGATTTTGCAGGGTGTCCAGGGCATTGCCTTTTGCCAGCTCAACCAAGCTGACGTAGTGCGCCATCCCCTGGTGCAGCGCATTGTCGCCGCCTACGAGAGTTACGAAGGGCCTCCGTCTAAGCGGAACGGGATGGCTAGGTAAGGACAATTCTGGCCACAAAAATACCGAAGAATTTTGATTCCTGGCCAGGGCGCAGGGCTCTGCGCCCCTACCGGGGGTATCCTTCTTTTCTGGCAATCTCCTAAACGGTCGCTAACTGAGGTTGAGCCATCGTCACGGCCCCATCCAGGGGCACAGCGGCGTAGACCTCGGCGGAGTTGTTGGGGCTTTCGATCAGCTTGACCTTGTGCAGGCTGGCACCCAGCTCAGCGATCGGGCCTTGCAGGAGGTCACGAATGTGGACGACGATATTTTCGGCGGTGGGCACCACTTCGGCAAAGTAGGGAATATCTTTGTTGAGGAAGGTGTGGTCGAAGGGCTCGACCACATGCTCGTCAATGGCCGCCTGGAGCGCCGCCAGATCGACCAGCATGCCGGTGCGGGGGTCGATCTGCCCCTTTACGGTCACTTCCAAATGGTAGTTGTGGCCGTGGCCGTGGGGGCGGGCGCATTTACCGTAGATTTCGCAGTTTTCTTCGTAGCTGAGGCGCGGGGAGGCCAGGCGGTGGGCCGCGCTAAAGTGGGTGCTGATGGTGAGAAAGGCTTCCATATCATTACCTGAATAGTCGGACCAGAGTTCGGGGTGCTCAAACAGCTGAATATTGACAATGGGCAGGTGGGGGGCGAGGCGAGCCCAAATCACCTTGGCCAGGTACTCAGTGGTGGGCAGCGTGTGCTGAAATTCGGGCCAGGCATCGTTGAGGTGGGAGAAATCGAGGGGGGCGGTGACCTCACGCTTGATTACCTGCTTCACGTCCGACAGGTTGAGCACCATGCCGTATTCGTCGAGGTCGCCTTCCATAGAGACGTAGAGCACGTAGTTGTGGCCGTGGCCGGGGGCATTGATACAGGGGCCAAACCGCTGGCGATTTTCGGCGTCACTGAGCTCGGGCAGCCAATAGCGATGGCTGGCAGAAAACTGAGCCCGACGATTAATAATGCATTTCATAGCGCTGAGAACTCCCCAGGAGCGTAGGAGGCGATCGCGACGTTAAGCAACCGTTACATACTCAGCATAGTTCAAATCGCTGGCCTTGGATGAATGAAGCTTAGGGGGAGTCGTTGGATAGAAAAGTAAAGATTTGCAGCAACGCGATCGCCCCCCACTAACGCCACACCCCTGACTAGACAAAGCCTCTGGGGATTTAACGCCGCCAGAATACAATTCCCAGGAGTTGTTGACATTAGAGAAATTCGGTATGATTGAATACAGAAAGTAAGCTGACGTTCATCTGAGCGGCCAGGGCCACTGCCCTACTACGCCCTAGACGGAAGTAAGGAGCCTGACTCCTGAAGGAACGCACCCTGCTCGTGCAGTTTGTTAAATCCTTGAACAAAACAGGAATCGTTACCATGAAACTTTGCTATCGCGGCGTAGATTACGATTACAACCCGCCTTCCCTCGAAGTGCGTGAGAGTGAGTTCACCGGCTGCTACCGGGGCCGTGCTCTGAAATTTTCCTATGTGAGCCATGTGCTGGTGCCCCAGCCCGTTGGCAACTACACCCACCGGGGGATTCAGTATAGCACCAACTCCCAGGGTCAAATCCAGTCCTCCGTGGCAGCTCCTGAGCGGCAGCCAGTGTTTCAGGCTGGACGTGCGGCAACGGAAACTGGCCTCAAAGCCCGCCGTCACCTGCTGCGGGAGGCCACTGAAGCCCACCGCGCCAACATTCAGCAGTCGGTTCAGCACCGCATTGATGTAGCTCGGGCCCAGGGCAATGAGAATCTACTGCGGCAGCTTGAGGACGAGATGCAACAGTTGGCCTAGGTTTGGTGCCGTCCATTCAGCGCCGCCCACTCAGCGTTTTGCTGTAGCTGGAGCAGTAAGGGCATCCCGGATGGGGTGCCTTTTTCTTGATCTTTTTTTGGGATTCCACTAACGGCGTGATCGAGCTAGAGTTCGGGGCGATCGCTCCTCCAAGGGCAACTCAGCCGAGACACCTTTGCATGTACAGGGTAGGGCGGGTAGGGTGCATTCGCGGCTTGCCAACCCACGCCACCCATCCTAAGACCTGACCCATGAAGCCGCAATGCACCGCAAAGAAATCATGTCTATGGCCATTAGAGACTCGGGCGAGCGATCGCCCCACCCTCCCCTCGGTCGCCGTCAAATAATCTTGCGGCACCAGCCACAGCATCAGCCCCCGCTTGCCCGCCGACACCGCCACCCGCTCAAACCCCAGCATCGACTCATCCACATAGACCGGGTAGGCTTTTTTGGTACCCAGGGCCGTGACGCCGCCGCGAATGTAGCCCGTCAGAGGCTGCACGTCTTTGAGGGGCACGGTAGCGATGTTGCGATCGCCCGCCAGCACCGCCAAAGCCTTGAGATCCAACTGGGCGCTGCCGGGAATGACCGCCAGGCAAACCCCGGTGCGATCGCCCCTCGCCACCAGAGTCTTAAACACCTGCTCCGGCGGCAATCCCAGCTTTTCCGCCGTGCTCTCAGCGGCCAGGTCATCGGGGTCAACGGCATACTCCAACACCTGGTAGGGCAGCTTAAGGCGATCGAGAATGCGGGCAGCGTTGGTTTTGCTCACGGCACAGCCTGGGAAACCTGGAACGTTATTTTAACGGCATATTCCTATAGCGATAGGCATTCATAGCCCCATCGCCCTGTCGTAGGTCAGAATAGGTAACAAGCCAACTAGATCCCTTACGACCAGCACCACCATGCCCCGCATTCGAGACATTCTGCACAACGGCGAACCCGGCCAAAGCACCACCATCCAGGGCTGGATACGCACCAAGCGTGAGGCCAAGGGCCTCACCTTTGTGGAGGTGAACGATGGCTCGTCTATGGCGGGCCTGCAGGTAGTGCTCAATGCCGACCTGGCGAACTACGACACCGTGGTCAAAGACCTCACCACTGGGTCTTCGGTAGAAATTGGCGGCACCCTAGTGGAGTCGCCCGGTAAGGGCCAGCGGGTGGAATTGCAGGGGGAAACCATCACCGTCTTCGGCACGGCGGACGGTGAGACCTACCCCCTCCAGAAAAAGCGGCACTCCTTTGAGTATTTGAGGACGCTGGGGCATCTGCGATCGCGCACCAACACCCTCGGAGCTGTCTTTCGCGTGCGTAATGCCTGCGCCCAGGCCATTCACCAGTTCTTTAAAGAGCAGGGCTTTTTGTGGATCCATACCCCTATCATTACCGCCAGCGACTGCGAGGGGGCAGGGGAAATGTTTGCCGTGACGGGGCTGAATTTGGCCAACCCACCCAAGGGCCCGGACGGAGGCGTTGACTACAGCCAGGACTTCTTTGGTAAACCCGCCTACCTGACCGTCAGCGGCCAGCTCGAAGCCGAAATCATGGCCATGGCCTTTACCGACGTGTACACCTTTGGCCCCACCTTTCGGGCCGAAAATTCCAATACCTCCCGTCACCTGGCGGAGTTTTGGATGGTGGAGCCCGAACGAGCCTTCTGCGACCTGGTGGGCAACATGGATCTGGCCGAAGAATTTCTCAAGTACATCTTCCACTCGGTACTGGAGCAGTGCCCGGAGGATATGGCCTTCTTCAACGATCGCATCGACAACTCGGTGCTGGCCACCGCCGACAACATCATCAACAACACCTTCGAGCGCATTACCTATACCGAGGCCGTGGCGCTGCTGGAGAAGTGCGATCGCACCTTTGAGTACCCGGTCGAGTGGGGCATCGACCTACAATCGGAGCACGAGCGCTATTTAGCCGAAGAACTGTTCAAAAAGCCGGTGATTGTCACCGACTACCCCACCGCCATCAAAGCCTTCTACATGCGCCTCAACGACGGTGGCGAGACCGTGGCCGCCATGGACGTGCTGGCCCCCAAGGTCGGCGAAATCATCGGCGGCTCCCAGCGGGAAGAGCGGCTGGATGTGCTAGAACGCCGCATTGTGGAGGCCGGCCTGCCGATCGAGGACTACTGGTGGTACCTGGATCTACGCCGCTTTGGCACTGTGCCCCACGCGGGCTTTGGCCTCGGCTTTGAGCGCCTGGTACAGTTTATGACCGGCATGGGCAATATCCGCGATGTGATCCCCTTTCCCCGCACCCCCGACAGCATCGAGTTTTAGGGCCTGAAGACTCTGACAAAACTGACGAGCAGCGCTAATCATCGTGGCGCAATTCGCCATTTCAAAACACCAGCACTAGCTCCACCTGCCAGTTATCCCCCTGGCGTACGATCTGAATATTGCGAATAAACTCGCGAAAGAAGAAGCGCCGCTCCGCCTCAGACAGGTCAAGCCAAAATTGAGGAATCGACACCGACTGAGACAGCTCTTGCAGATTGACCGGGGGCAATTGGGCCAACTGCTGGTGCAGTACTGAGACTTCGCCCCGCAGCTTGTAGCGGCGCAGGGCCGCAGTGTCAGCATCCAAAATACCCGCTGCTTCCAGGTCAGGCAGTTGAGCCAGCACCGCCTCCTTGGCGTCGATTTGGCCCTGGAGCTGAGTACTCGGGGCGGGCGCACCGGGAACGGCTCGGGCGCTCAGCTGAGCCACCGCCTGGGGCAAAACCTGACAAATATCGGCCACGATGCGGTTCAGCGCGTCGTCGTAGGGAATCGCCTTACACCGAGGCGTTCTAGGGCAACCGCTGGGCCGCAGATAGAGGTAGGTTTTGCCCTGGCCCCGAGGTGTGTTTTTGGGCGCAGATTTAGAAATGGTCAGGGGCTGACCGCAGTCCTGGCAGGTGACGAGGCCCGCCAGCGATCGCGGTGCCCCCGCCGTCCTGGGCGGCAAAGGCCGATTGCGGCGCAGCAGGCGATCGATCTGGGCCGCCGCCTCACGGCTAATGATGGCGGCATGGGTATCGCGCAGCACCTGGCCATCCTGGTATTGCAGGTCGCCCCGGTAGACCGGGTGGGTCAACCAGCGTCGCCCCGTCGACACCGAAATGCGCTTGCCCCATTTACCGTCAATGAACCGTACCGCGCCGCGCAGGGATCCGTAGAGCAAAAACTCATTGACCAAGGCGGTGACCACCGGAGCGGTGGCGCGATCGATCAGGTAGCGCCCCTGGCCCCGGCGGTAGCCGTAGGGGGCCTTGCCAGGGGGCGGTAGCGCCTGGAGGCGGTTGCGGGCGTGGCCCTGGCGCAGGCGGCGACGACGCTGTTGGGTGGTCAGGTCAGCCCCCTGGAGCAGGCTGGGCAGATCCACCGGATCACCGCTGAGGGAGACTACCCTAGCCCCGGTGGCTTCCAATTGCTGCACCCAGTGATGCACCTCGGCGGGGTCGTTGCCGAGGGCCGCGAGATCTTCCACCAGGACTAGGTCAGCGGGAGTGGTTTGGAGATCGGCGAGGAGGTGATCGCGCTCAGGTCGATAGCCCAGCTCCGACGGCAGCGCCCGGTCGGTGTACACCTGCTCCGCCGTAGTCAGAGGGTCAGTCTCCGGCAGAGCCTGATGGGCCACGGCGGAAACCTCCTGATAGCGGTAGGCGAGAATGCGCATGGCTTAAAACGCCAGCTTGAGAGCTTCTTGCAAGGCCAAGGCCGCCTCATCGTTATCGCTGGCCACAACCACCATCACCGTGGTGACCTCAGCCGGGTTTTCGATGCACACAAACATGGCCGTTGCGGCCTCAGAGCGACCCGCCACGCTGGTGGCATCGTTTTGCACCGGCTCCAGCCCTTGGGACAGAAGCGCTTGATGAGCCAGATCCAGGCACTGGGCCGTATCGATCGCCAGCACCTGCCAGGCATAGTACATCCCCGGCGGACTGGCCTGCACCCCAGGAGCCGTCGCCGCCAGACCCAGCCCAGACGCCAAAACCGTTAGCCAGTAGGTCATCAATGCCATCGATACTTGCCATAATTTTACCCTGGAGCCATTGGAGTCCTACCCTGGGCGTACCCTGGGCCTACCCTGGGAATGCTGCCACCCCAGAAAGGACGTCCTGAATCGATCATACTCCCTGCCCCTAGATTCAACTCCTGGCGGCGGCCATTGGCTCTAGGCCGTGGCAAGATAGGTGGGTGCCAGGTTTTAGATATTGGGTTTTGAGTATTGGGTGTCAGGCCTACGGTTTTAGGTATACGGCTTATGTTTCAGAATTTCCCGAAACCGTACACCCGAAACCGTAGACCGGATACCCGAAACCGTAGACCGTAGACCGTAGACCGTAGACCGTAGACCGTAGACCGAATACCCCACCCCCGTTATCTCCTAGAGGCCGTTCCGTTGCAGATTACATTTTTGGGTACCAGTTCCGGCGTGCCTACCCGGGCGCGCAACGTGTCGAGCGTGGCCCTGCGGCTGCCCCAGCGGGCCGAGGTGTGGCTGTTTGACTGCGGTGAGGGCACCCAGCACCAGTTTTTGCGCAGCGAGTTTAAGTCGAGCCAAATTCGCCGCATTTTTATTACCCATATGCACGGCGACCACATTTTTGGCCTCATGGGGCTGCTGGCCAGTTGCGGCCTAGCGGGCAATCGGCAGCAGCGCATCGACATCTACGGCCCTAAGCCGCTCAACGACTACCTGCAAGCCTGCCGTCGCTACTCCCAAACCCATTTTTCTCTGCCGATTAAAGTCCATGCCGTCGAGCCAGGGCTGGTCTTCGAGGATGACGACTTTCGGGTGCTGTGCGACCTGCTGGAGCACCGGGTGCCCGCCCATGGCTACCGGGTGGAGGAGCGCGATCGCCCCGGTCATTTCGACGTCAAGCGGGCCCAAGCCCTGGGCATTCCCTCTGGGCCCATCTACGGTGCCCTCAAGCAGGGCAAACGGGTTCAGCTTGAGGATGGCCGCACCATCAACGGGGCCGACCTCTGCGGGCCCGACCTCGTGGGGCGCAAGCTGGTGTACTGCACCGATACCATTTACTGCGATCGCGCCGTAGACCTGGCCGCCCAGGCCGACGTGCTGATCCACGAAGCCACCTTCTCCCACCGCGATGCCGACCTGGCCTACCAGCGGTTGCACTCGACCTCCACCATGGCGGCCCAGGTGGCCCTGGGAGCTCAGGCCAAGCAGCTGATTATGACCCACTTCAGCCCCCGCTACGCCCCCGGCAACGACATTCAACTGCCGGATCTGCTGGCCGAGGCCCGGGCCATTTTCCCCAATACCACCATGGCCCACGATTTTATGATCTACGACATCCCCCGCCAGGACGAGAAGGTGTTGACGACTTCGGCGGTGTAGGGGGTTTCTAGGGTGCGATCGCGGACTGCTCTAGCCCCTCCCCTAGTCGATGGCGCAGCGCCGTCAGTTGCTGCTGGTTATCGACGGCGGTGCGGGGCATGGGCACCTCAGTGTTAGGCCAGGTGTTCAGATCGTTGCAGGGGCAAAGATCTGACATCACACCCAGGGTCGGCATGGCCACGGGCATATCGCAGCGGGCGCAGGAGGCGGTATCCCAAGCGGGCGACAGCAGGTTGGCAATGCTCTGGGTGGTGCCCTTGAGGTAGCAGTCTTGGCCGCTGGTCACCATAATCTGGTGCCAACAGGCTTCAAAGGCCGGACTGTAGTCACCATTTTGAAAGATCGGATCGGGTAAACATTCGCCCCGGTTTTCGGCCAGCACCACGGGCTTGCCCAGCTGAAACCAGTGGGCCAAAAAATTTCTAATCTGCTCTTGAGAAGCCATTGCTGCCACACTCCTGATTAGGTTGCCGAGGTATGATTCTGGGGTCTGGTAAGGCGTTGGAAGATAAGGCATCCAGTACTGATCCAGCATCCGTGGGTGAAGGGTCAGTGGGTGAAGGGTTAGCCCTTTTCTAAGCAGGCAGACGGCCATTGCCCTCAGGTCTGCCGGTACTCGGATCTACCTTTTCTCAGGGCTATCAGTCCCATCCTAACGGCTTTGCCATCGCGCCACAGTGATCTAGGAATAATCTTTGGAAAGTAAGGAGATTTCTGGAAAAGAAGATACCCCCGGTAGGGGCGCAGAGCTCTGCGCCCTGGCGAGGAAGCAAAATTCTTCGGTATTTTTGTTTCCAGAATTGTCCTAAACTTCTCGTCGATCGCCCCGAGGTCAACGCCCAGTCCATGGGGCTCCCATCCGTATCCTTGAGCGGACTAACTTTTGAGGATGGAGGGCTGAAGATGGAATCCTCTTAACGAAAGTTTGCAAAGGCTCCCCCCCGGCGCTAAAAGTGCGGCGGAACCAGATAAAGTGGCCATTATGTATGACGACGACCTCACCACCCTGAACCCAGATCTGGAGTTCGCCGACCCCCTTGATGACCTCGGCCCCGTCGATGAGGAGCCCGCTCCCGCCTACGACCCTGAGGTCATGTTGCCCCTGCTGACGGCGGTAGACCCGCAGCAGCGGATGCTGGCGGCCCGAGCCTTTTGCGAGGTGGAAGACGGGCGGGCGGTGGTTCCCCTGACGGCGCTGCTCACGGATCTCTGTCCGCTGGTGAGAGTTAGCGCGGCCTATGCCCTGGGGCGCAACCCCCACGAATCGGCGGTAGAACCACTGATTACCCAGCTCTCCACCGATTGGAATGGCTATGTGCGCAAGGGGCTGGTGTGGGCCCTGGGCAACTCCCACGATCGGCGATCGCTGCCGCCGTTGATCGAAGCCCTACGCACCGATATTTCCGCCGTGCGGCTGTGGGCCGCCAGTGCCCTAGCCCAGATGGCCCAGGTCAGCTACGAGTCGGTGATCGCCGCCATCCCCCCCCTGATTGAGGGGCTGCGCCGCGACCCGGTGCCGGCGGTGCGCAGCAACTGCGCCTGGGCCGTGGGGCAGCTGTGCCGAGAACTGCCCTCCAACGTGGTCTACCACACCGCCGTCGATGCGCTGATCGAAGCCTTTGCCGAAGAGGGCGACCTGGGCGTACGCGAAGATGCCCGCAGCGCCATTCTCAAGGTGGGCGATACCCGAGGGCTCCAAACTATCGAAGAAATCGAGCAAGACGGCTTCTTCTAGGGGTTTTTCTAGGGGCCGGCGCAGCCCAGAGCCGTCGGGTTTGCCTGTGCGATGGGACAGGGGGCCTGCTGGGCCGAGTGCAGCGTCCTTGGCCGAGACATTCCAGGCAGAAATTCCAGGCAACGAAATACCCTAAGGGTTTCGGCCTGAATGGTTTAATAGGAAAGATCTATCGGCGATTGTCAAACAAACGCGGGAGCAGGTGCCTTGTATCAGTGCCCTAAGGAAGGGAATATCGACCTCCAGGATGACCAGCTCGCTCCGGGGCTGTCGGTTAAGGCTTGTCCCAGCTGTAGCGGAGCGTGGATTCCGCCAGAAGACTACATCACCTGGCAACGGCAGCAGGTCGATCCCGATGCGCCGATCAAGGTATCGGTACTCCCCCTGGCGGTGAGCACTCCCGTTCAGCTCGCCGCCCTCGATAACCGGGCCGCCCTCTGCCCCGACTGCCGGAGCTACCTGGTGCGAGGGCGCATTACCCTGCAGCAGGGTTCCTTTTATGTCGAGCGCTGTCCCAACTGCAATGGCATCTGGTGCGACGGTGGCGAGTGGGAGATTCTACAGCAGCTCGACCTGCACACCCACATTGACTATATTTTCTCCGCCGATTGGCAAGCCCTGGTGCGCGATCTAGAACATGGCGAGCGGGAGCGCCAGGCCACCATCGACAAACTCGGGGTCGATATCGCCCAGCGCTTGTTTGAGCTGGCTGAACTCCTCGAGCAGCACCCCAACGGCGACTTTGGGGTCGCCTACCTGATGCGGCGAGTCGATCAGTGAGGCCGTTTTGAGTAGGGAGCATTGCAGTGCAATGCCCCTACAAACCGGGGGTATACAGATAGGATTTGGTATGAAAGCCAAAACCAGGAGGCGATCTGGCTCGCCATTGCCCCTCAAGGAGAGTTGTCTTCGGCATGTCCCCATCGAAACAGTGATCGCCCTACCAGGCACCAATCCAAAGTTCAAAATCCAAACTCCAAACTTCATGCCAGACTCCCTCCTCACCCTAGAAAATTTTTCGGTCACCTACCCTGGCCAAGGGCAGCGGTCGGTCGATGGGGTGTCCCTAGCGATATCAGCGGGGGAGAAGCTGGGTCTAGTCGGTGAATCGGGCTGTGGGAAAAGCACCCTGGGGCGGGCGGCTCTGCGGCTGCTGCCCAAGGCTACGGCCCTCCAGGGGCGGGTATGGTTTAACGGCGAGGCGGTGCTCGACTTTAGCCCCCAGCGGCTGCGCCGGTTTCGGGGCGAGGCGGTGGCCCTGGTGTTTCAAGACCCGATGACACGGTTGAACCCGCTGATGACCATTGGCGACCACTGCATTGAAACCCTGCGCGCCCACCGGCCGGAGGTGTCCATCGGGGCGGCCAAGGAGCGGGCGATCGCCGTGCTTGAAAGAGTCAATATTCCGGCCAGTCGGTTTGACCAGTATCCCCACGAGTTTAGCGGCGGCATGCGCCAGCGGGTGGCGATCGCCCTGGCGATGATCTTAGAACCCCAGCTCATTGTCGCCGACGAGCCCACCACCAGTTTAGATGTCACAGTGTCGGCCCAAATTTTAGATGAACTTACCCGCCTGTGCGATGACCTTGGCACCGCCCTGGTGCTGATCTCCCACGATCTGTCCCTAGTGGCCGAATACTGCGATCGCGTCGCGGTCATGTACCAGGGCCAGGTGGTCGAAGCGGGTACCGCCGCCACGGTGCTTCAAGCCCCCCAGCACCCCTACACCTGCTCCCTGGTGGACAGTGCCTTGCAGATGCAGCAGGCCGAGGGGCTGGCCTATACCGCCACCCCGACCGAGCCCCTGCTGCGGCTGCGGGATGTGGCCCAGCACTACACCCTAGAAGCCAACCCCCTGGCTCGGCTCTGGGGCGGTCCAGCCGCCAAGGTGATCAAGGCCGTGGATGGCGTTTCCCTAGAGATCTATCCGGGCGAGGTGGTGGGGCTGGTGGGGGAGTCGGGCTGCGGCAAAAGCACCCTATCGCGCAGTATTTTGCAATTGATTAAGCCCACCGCGGGCCAGGTCGAGTTTGGCGGCATCGACCTCACCACCCTCTCCCGATCTGCGCTGCGACAGCAGCGACGGCAGCTGCAAATGGTGTTTCAAGACCCCCACGCCTGCCTCAACCCGATGATGACCGTCGGCAACAGCATTGCCGACCCGCTGCGGATCCATAGGTTGGCCACCGGAGCCGAGGCCGACCGCCAGGCCCACGATATGCTGGCTCGGGTGAGCCTCACCCCCACCGCAGATTACTTTCACCGCTTTCCGGGGGATCTGTCCGGGGGACAACAGCAGCGGGTGGCGATCGCCCGCGCCCTGATCACCAAACCCAAGCTGGTGATCTGCGATGAACCCGTGAGCATGCTCGACGCCACCGTGCAGACCCAGGTGCTAGCGCTGATGGTGGCCCTCAAGCAGGAGTTTAATCTCACCTACCTATTTATTACCCACGACCTGTGGGTAGCACGGTTTATGTGCGATCGCATCGCCGTCATGCAGCAGGGCAAAATCGTTGAACTCGCCCCCACGAAAACCCTGTTTGAATCGCCCCAGCACCCCTACACCCAAACCCTGCTGCGAGCGGCCCCCCAGTTAGCCCAGGGGGGCTGAACACCCTAGTCATCTGATGCGGGAACATCCGTTAGGGCCTGAATCAAGGCCTCGCAGAACCCCAGCAGTTGCCCCAGCTTGGCTCCCATTTGTTGCTGCCGTTGCTGGGCCGTCAGGGATTGGCGGGCCGCCTGCAAAAAAGCCACATCCATGGCCAGCAGCCGAAAGCCCCGGTTCAGCTCGGTCAGCATCGGCTGCACGGCGGGGTAAGGGTCACCCAGGGGTAGAATCCGCTGCTGAAAGTGCTGCTGAGCCAGCAAAAATGGTTCCTGGAGGGAGCGACCGTCGGGGTTGGGGGCATCCGCTAGGGCCGCCAGGGCTTGGAGGTGCGATCGCAGGGTTTCCAGGTCATTTTGCATCGATTGCATAGATAGTTTTAATGGACTAGATCACCCCCAGAGCCGATATCGGATCGGCCTGATTGCGTTTTTACGACCGCTAGCGATAAACTATCAATTCTTTTCTAGGGGGCTAAATGTTAAGGTTAATACATAACTACCCCTGAACTTGAAACCAGCCATAAGCATTTATTGCGCTGTGGCCTCGAAATGTCAGGTTATTCGGAGTTATGGTGTAGGTTATTTCTATCCAACCGTGCGGCGTCATGGCAGCACCATGACAAAATCCTCAAAGCAGAACAGGTGTACGAGTTTTGCGAAGATTTTGAATACCGTATCGTATGCATCTGTCGGCTATCCTCAACTACTTTGCAGGCATACCTGGCAGGAATCCATCGTTTTAAGAACGATGACTGCCTGTAGTTTCTGTCCAGATTTCCTATAAACCTGCATACAGTGTTCAGATAGTCGTTCCTGCTCCCGGCGTGCTGTTCTCAACCCCATTTCCCTGGTAGGTCTCTGGCATCCTATGACTGCAACGGTTCACCCCCCCCTTCCCAATGACTGCGCCCTGCCCAGTTGGCTGCAAACCTGTGTGCTAGCCCACCATGAGAGCGGTGTCGATGACCAGGCCCACGACCCAGAGGATAAATCGAACAACCTACTAGTGTGCCAGGCCTTTGAGTTTGCCTACACCCTGCACAAGGGCCAGTACCGGGCCTCGGGGGAGCCCTACATCTGCCACCCCATTGCCGTCGCCGGGCTGCTGCGCGACCTGGGCGGTGACAGCGCCATGATTGCCTCCGGCTTTCTCCACGACATTGTCGAAGACACCGACATCACCCCCGCCGAACTGGAGAACCATTTTGGCGAAGAGGTGCGGCAGCTGGTAGAAGGGGTCACCAAGCTGTCCAAATTTAACTTTGAGAGTAAAACCGAGCGCCAGGCCGAAAACTTTCGCCGCATGTTCCTGGCCATGGCCCAGGATATTCGGGTGATTGTGGTGAAGTTGGCCGATCGCCTCCACAACATGCGCACCCTTGAGCACCTCAGCGACGAGAAACGTCGCCGCATCGCCCGCGAAACCATGGAAATCTTTGCCCCCCTGGCCAACCGCCTGGGGATCGGGCGCTTTAAGTGGGAACTGGAAGATCTCTCGTTTAAGTATTTAGAGCCCGACGCCTATCGACAGATGCAACGGCACGTCACCGAAAAACGAGCCGATCGCGAGGCGCGGCTGGTTCAGGTGGCCGAAACCCTGCGCGATCGCATGCACCAGGCCGAGATCCAGGTGATGGATGTCAGCAGTCGGCCCAAGCACCTGTACGGCATCTACCGCAAAATGGAGAAGCAACAGAAGGACTTTACCGAGATCTACGACATTGCGGCCATTCGGTTAATTGTCGGCACCAACGACGAATGCTACCGGGCCCTGGCGATCGCCCACGATGCCTTTCGCCCGGTACCTGGCCGCTTCAAAGACTACATTGGCCTGCCCAAGCCCAACCGCTATCAATCGCTCCACACCGTGGTGATTGGCCCCAAGGGTAAGCCCATAGAAGTGCAGATTCGCACCTTAGAAATGCACCACGTGGCCGAGTACGGCATTGCCGCCCACTGGAAATATAAGGAAGCGGGCACCTCGACCAACACCCGCATCAGCGCCGACGACGAAAAGTTTACCTGGCTGCGGCAGCTGCTGGAGTGGCAAAATGACCTCAAAGATGCCCAGGAATTTCTCGAAAACGTCAAGGGCAACCTGTTTGATGAAGACGTCTACGTCTTTACCCCTGACGGGGATGTCGTTCCCCTCAGCCGCGGCGCTACCCCCGTAGACTTTGCCTACCGGATCCACACCGAGGTGGGCAACCGCTGCGCCGGAGCCAAGGTGAATGGCCGCATTGTCACCCTCGACACACCCTTGGAAAACGGCGACATTGTCGAAATTATCACCCAAAAGAACGGCCGCCCCAGCCTCGACTGGCTGAACTTTGTGGCCACCCCCAGCGCCCGCAACCGCATTCGCCAGTGGTATAAGCGATCGCACCGCGACGAAAATATCGCCCGGGGCCGCGACATGCTCGAAAAAGAGCTGGGTCGCAGCGGCTTCGAGGCCCTGCTCAAGTCTGAACCCACCCAGATGGCGGCCGAGCGCTGCAACTACCAGACGGTAGACGACCTACTGGCGGGGCTCGGCTACGGTGAGATCACCCTCAACCTGTTTGTCAACCGCCTGCGAGAAGCGATTAAAGCCAAACAGCCCCTGGAAACCCTATCGCCCGAGTCGTCGCTGCAAGACTCTGACCAGTTTTTGGCCGAGGCGGTCACCAGCCCCCACCGTCACCGTCCCGTAGCCCCCTCTAAAGCCCCCATTTTGGGCATTGAGGGCTTGGTGCACCACATTGCGGGCTGCTGTAGCCCCCTGCCCGGTGAGCCGATCATGGGCAGCGTTTCCCTGGGGAGCCGGGGCATTGCCATCCATCGCCAGGGCTGTCCCAACCTGGCCGACATACCGGGCGATCGCATCATTCCCGTCAGTTGGAATTGTGGCGATCACAACGGGTCTCGCCAGACCTACCCGGTGGAGGTCTGTATCGAGGTGATCGATCGCGTAGGCGTCCTCAAGGACATTCTGTCGCACCTGTCGGATCTGCAAATTAACGTCCACAAGGCCCAGGTCAAGACCTTCCCTGGCCAAACCGCCGCCATCGATCTGGGCCTCGACGTCAAAGACCACGCCCATTTGGATCAAACCTTTGTGCAAATTCGCAAAATGACCGACGTGCTCAAAATCCGCCGCATGAGCGGGGGCGGTTAAGCTGTTGAGCATCTAAATTGATTGAAAGCCTTGCTGCAAGGGCCTTGCAGCAAGGCTTTCAATCAATCGTACTAGTCCAGTTTGAATGCTTAACAGCTTAGTCCTCTGCCAGTTCTTAATGGGCGTAAGCTGATGGCTACCGCCTAGGGTGTTGATTATGCTGGGATAGTCGCGACTATTTTTCCTGCTACTTCTGTGTCGCCTGTTTGGGATTCAAAACGGCCCGACGCTGGGCAAACATGGATGGCCCCAAGGTCTGCTGTGCCCACGTTGCGACATCAATACCTCGAACGGTCTCCAGCGCCTGCTTGACGAGGGCCGTTGTCAG
>Ga0169931_10006940_pt1 | contig 16914 bp, 14 predicted proteins | sample Kivu_15m_20L_FD_129675 | JGI IMG/M metagenome (GOLD analysis project Ga0169931, IMG submission 129675) | Freshwater microbial communities from Lake Kivu, Western Province, Rwanda to study Microbial Dark Matter (Phase II) - Kivu_15m_20L... | ecosystem: Environmental > Aquatic > Freshwater > Lake...
AGCACCACCCCAGCACCACCAATTTCACCACGCTCCCTCCAATTTCCCAAATCGCACTCCAGGAACGCCAGGAACGCCAGGCAGGCAAGGCACGCAAGCATTCATTAGGCCCCGCATATCCCGTATATCCATGATATGGCTCATATCCAGTTTATACCGTATACCAATTATCTCACGCATCCTCAGCACATACCGTCCATTCAGCACATCTGACACACCCCAGGCCGTACCAGTCCAGTCCTCCCCTCGGTCTCTCAAATCCCGCAACGTCCGAATAACAACAGCTGCACGCCTGACATGATCCGGTCGAAGCATGTCAGAGCGAAACTGTCGCGAAATCCCGCAGGCTGCCCGCGAAGCCGGAGGGACTGTCCCTTTGGCAGCAGGCAATCAGAGCTGGAAAAAAACAGCTTTCTCGCTTCTTTCTTTTCGTTGAACGCAGTACTTAATCGCTGCAGGGAAGATGCGTTGAAACACCCGTACGCGGACCGTTTCGAAAAGACATCGCAGCAAAACTCAAATCGCCACTCCGTCCACGCGAACTGTCCCGCGATAGACACAAGAGCAGTCTGGTATTCCCAGTGCCACCATCAATTCCCTCACGACTCCGAGGGGCGTCTTCATGGGGACAGTCCCCCTGCCCGGAAATGGCAAAGCTCTACGCTGTAAAGGTTTGCGCCTCGCTGGAGGGGCTGGTGGAGAGGAGTGTTCGGCTGGAGCGACTGCGAAGGCTCCCACAAAAGGCAGGGGGCCTTGAAATTTTCGTCATCATTGTCTTTACTATGCTAAGTGGGTTTAGTATGATACCCTAATGATAGTATGAATTGTGTGCCATGTTTTCGTGTTGACATTCGTGTCTCCATCATTTTCACTCAGCCCCACCAAGGCTCATAGAAATGGCCAGAATCACGCGATCACGTATTCATAGCCCAGATGAAACTGCGTGTGTCCTCACAGTGTGTCGCCCAAATATCGGGCGATGCTACGAACAGCCTGATTCCGCAGACAGTGGTACTCACTGCCACGGCAAATCATCGGCAGAGGCGATTCTTGTTCGACAATCTCAGTTCTTCTGCATTGAACTTGTCTGCTGCATTGTTTCCGTCGTTGATATCCGCCAGATCCTGCGACCTCGCCCCGATATTGCTCAATCTCTGACCGCAACCGAGGTCGCAGAACGCTGGCTCCGTCTTTGTCCATCAATTCGCACCACCAGCCGCGATCCGGACCCGCCCACGAAAGCTGAAATTCTCAACATAGCTCGCGACAAAATACGCGTTCGTCAAATTCGCAGACAACTGAGTGATGTGTCGTGGTGGATGCGGCTGCTCTGCCAAAGACTTGCTCAGCACCTGAACTCCCGAAACGGGCTCCATGGACCATTTCACGAGGGCCGTTTTCGTTCTCAGAAACTGTTCGATGAAGGTGCCACCAACGAAATACTCGCAGAAATCAACCTTGCGGGGCTCCCTCTTGACACCACCGAACAGCTCACACCCAAAGCCCTTCGTGCGCTGGCCGCAGAAATCGCAGTGCAGATACACTCCAGGTTAGTCAGCCACTCGTCTGCAGGACAACCAATCGCCGAGACGCCGCACTGCGAACAGTTACTTGTTTCAAGGACACCAGCGTCCGCAGACAGTGCGACGATTAATCGTCAACCGGCCCTGGAACTGGTGTGGATCGCGAGGTTTGCCAAACTCGTCCAACATTTCGCAGGTCCCACTCGACAAAACGCACGCTACGCACGCAGCGTACGCTACGCACAGCTCTCAGTCGTTGCCTCTTTCTTGCGCACTCGTTCACCTCCATCAGTCATCGCAAAACAGGCAACCACCTGATACTGCCAGACCCGTCTCAAAGCAGCTCAAGATACGCCCGAATATCGGCCTTTTCCTGATCCGTCATGCCGAACCCTGGGATGCCGACGACGTTCTGTACGAAGTTAAAGTACTGCTGATAGTGATTCATCAGTTCGTCAAGATTCTTCGCACCATTGTTGTGGAAATAGGGGGCGGTGGTGCGAACGTTCCAGAGCGTTGGGATTTTAAATGCGTTGGCGTCCGCTGCATTTCCGGTTATCAGGGCTCGTCCGGGGTCGGTAGATGTCATTGTCACGAGGCTGCCATCTGGCTGGCGGAATTCCCAGTTCCGCGGGGTACCCCCGCCAAGCTGAAATTCCGAGACGAAGGCACTGATGAATCGAGTACCTGTCGGGATGCCAAAGATTGCGTTGGCACCCGGCGATGTGGCATTGAGCATGGGGCCTCCATGGCAATGCACGCAGCGTCCCTTGACGGGGTTACCGTTGACCGGATTATCGTCCGTGAAGAACAGGCGCCCACGTTTTTCAGCATCAGTGCGTCCGCGTGGCAGTTCAGGTGGTGTGCCATGCTCAATAAAGTTTCGCAGTGATTTCACAGTTACTTTACTACGCTCCCAGGCTGCCACCGCATTCAGGTCTCTGTCGGTTGGCAATCGGGTGATTTCCGAGTGCCCCATTCAGGCGTCAAGTGCCTGCAGTTGCAGGTTGGGCGCGCGGCCGTCGTACATAAGAACCGGGTCGAGCGCTGAGCTATTGAACACCGTTGGTACGCCGCGTGGAAGAACTGCAGTGCGCGCGGCTGACCCTTCGATGGCAACATTGCTGTGCAGGGGAACTTCTACGAGTATTGTGGCATTCTGGCGAATACGGTTGAACGTGTTACCTCCAACGACATCGGCAGCATCGTGCCGGAACAGCACGTCACTGGCCGGAAGCAAATTGACCTGCAGTATTGAAAGAGCACCAGTTTCCTTCGTGTGACAGGTCTGACAGGTACGTCCGTTTCCTCGAAAGGTGGCACCGGCAAACAGTTTCCCTCCCAGCTCAACCAACTGTTCGTCGTCCTGAGCGGAGGCAGCGACGGCTGTGAGCAGGATTGCGGGGATCATCAGCAAACGCAGGACCCAAACGCGAATGTTCATCTTCCGTACTCCTCATGCGTGAAATCGGGATACCGGAACACTCTGCAGATCACACGACAACAGCCCGGTTCTTTCAGAGAAAGGCCGAGATTTGTAAACACCCCGCCAGCTTTCCGAGAAATTCGACTCGACGCCCGGGCTAAATTGCTCAAATGACGACCGCGCTCAGATCGTATCTGGTACGCGGATTGCCGGGATCATTTCCTGATCGAGATTGTTTTCGCTTCAACCCGACAAGGTAACGAACCGTTCACAGAGCGATGCGCTTTACGCGGTCGGTTTGGCGAAGGCATCCTGAAGGTAATGGTCACGCGGGACTCAGAGTTCTGCCTGCATGGAGACCCCGAAAAGATGACTGGAATTTTGTGGGGACGGTTTACAGGGACGCTTGTGGACAGCCCCCGCCCCCCGGGAGGCCATCGACAGGTTTGCTGCTTGCGAGGCAAGCTGAATACATCCGGACCAGCGATGATTTCAAACATGAATCAGTCAGTTTTGGAACAGATTCCAGATCACAGGCTCGTTTGCGCATCTGTGCAATCTGAGTGATCCGTGGTTAAAACAAGGGATTCGGATTTGGACCACAGATTTCATAGATTCCACAGATGATGGGAGCTTTTCAGTCCCGTGTCAGTGCGATTCTCTTCGGTTGTCACCATGCACCGCAATCGCTGCACGTCTCTGGACGGTGATGCACCACTCAGTCACAAGCTTGCGTGGGAATCAGAGCGCGAGTTCGTTTGACATGCCCTGCCTGACCTCCGCGTTTGCGTCTGGATTTCGGCTTCGCCGTGCTCACTGGCTGCTGTCCCAGTCTGTCGCTCGACGGTAGCAGCGAGGAATCGCCCGAGTTCATGCCAACCGGCGTTCAGAATCGCGAGGCGACCACAAACGTGATCCAGCCTCCGAGGTAGGCGAGGAGCGTCATGTAGACGAAGCAGAACACTGGCCAGCGCCAACTGTTGGTCTCGCGGCGAATCACCATCAGCGTTGAGACACATTGCGCACACAGGGCGAAAAAAACCATGATCGAGAGGCCCGAGGCGACCGTGAATACGGGGCGGCCATCGGGCCAGGAAGCTGTTTTCAGTACTCCCCTCAGGCCTTCATCTTCTTCATCCACGTCGCCACCAAGACTGTAAATTGTCCCCATCGTGGCGATAATCACTTCTCGGGCAGGAAAGGAAGCCAGCACGCCGACGCCGATCTTCCAGTCCCAGCCAAGGGGGGCAAAGACCGGCTCAATGACGCGCCCCGTCCGGCCCAGCAGACTGTTTTCAAGCAGACTTGCGTTTGCCTGATTGAGTTTATCTGTGAGCTGTTCAAGCTTTGCGGACTGCTCGGGATCGTCAGCAGGCAGCGTTTCGATTTCCGCCAGCAGTTGATCGCGGGGACCGTGGTCACCTGGAAATGAACCGGCAGCCCAGACCAGCACGCTGGTTGCAAAGATCAACGTCCCGGCTCGACTGACGAAAGACCAGCCACTCTCCCAGACACGGCGCAGGACAACTCTCCAGGACGGCATGCGGTAATCTGGCAGTTCCAGCAGAAACGGAGCAGCTTCTCCCCGGAAAAAAGTGCTCCGCAGCAGGAACGCGACCGGGATGGCCACAAACAGCCCCAGGGAACTCATGCCGAAGAGTACCAGACCCCTCAGGGGAAGCAGGTTCCACGCAACACGGATGTCCGGAATCAGTGTGCCGATCAAAAGCACATAGACCGGCAAACGTGCTGAACAGCTCATCAGTGGCGCCACCAGAATCGTCACGAACCGGTCTCGACGATTCTCGATGACTCGAGTCGCCATAATCCCGGGAACCGCACACGCGAATGATGACATGAGCGGCAGAAAGGAGCGGCCACTGAGCCCCAGTAAAGACATGAGCCGGTCCATCATGAATGCGGCCCGGGCCATGTAACCACAGTCTTCCAAAACACCGATGAAAAGGAACAGCAGGCAGATCTGAGGCAAAAAAACCAGCACTCCGCCAACTCCGGCAATCACGCCGTCCGTGAGCAGACTGCGGAATGGGCCTGGGGCCATCGATGCCACGACCAGATCGGACAGTGATCCAAGACTGCTGTCCACAGCGTCGCTTAAGGGCGCGGAGAACCAATAGATCGTGGAAAACACGAGCAGTAACACGGACACACACAGCAACAGCCCGAAGACACTCTGCGTGAGCACGCCGTCGATCCGATCTGTGAGTGATCGTCCGGAGATGCTGGCGGTGGTCTGGACCGCAGAGAGCAATCGACCTGTTGCCGCGTAACGCTGTTCTGCTTCTGCTGCAGGCAGTTGCTGGCCGCAGACGCTCAGCTGATCACGTGCCCTTGACAAAGCCTGTACAAATTCCGATCCCTGCTGCCCCGCCAGCAGTCGTTCGACCAAACCGCCTGGATCCAGCAGCGCCCGGCGCACGAGGAAACCTGCTGCTGACGAAGAGACTGCCGGCATCGATTTGAGTCGCGAATGCAGGTCAGCCACAGCGCGACAAATTTCGGGACTCAAATATTCAGGATGCGCAGCTGGCATGGACTCTGCTCGCAGGAGCGACAAACAGGCTGCTTCGAGTTGCTGCAAGCCTTCCCGACGGCTGGCTGAAGTGGGGACAACAGGCATCCCCAGCCGCGCTGACAGTTCTGTGCAGTCAATACGAATGCCTGCCGCAACTGCGGCGTCCCACATGTTCAGGCAGAGAACGACCGGCAAACCGGACTCCTGAACCTGAGTTGCTAGGTAGAGGTTTCGATCGAGCGCTGCGGCATTACAGATGCAGATGACCAGGTCGGGCGCAGGAGCACCGCTGTAACCAGTCAAGACCTCCACCGCGACAAGCTCGTCCGGTGATCGAGGTGCCAGACTGTAAGTTCCGGGAAGGTCAATCAGTTCGACCGCCGAACCATTCCATGTGACGCGCCCAGTTCGCTGATCAACCGTCACACCCGGATAGTTGCCGGTCCGCACATGCAGGCCCGACAGAGCATTGAATAGGGTGCTCTTGCCTGTGTTAGGGTTGCCGATCAATGCCACCCGAAATGGGCGGGAGACAGCAGGATTATCGGAGCGGGCGTTCAAGGGCGGGGATCGCGCAGGGAGTTTTGGAGGACTCTAGACAGAACCGGCCAGTTCCATAAGGTCTGCCCGTCCGCGACGGCCGAATTCCGCCGAAGCAGAGACCTGACAGGCGTCTGCCAGAACTTGAACGTGGACCACAGCAGCATCCGCAGGCCGCATCGTGATGGATACTCCGTGCAGCCGATATTGGACCGGTCCGCCAAACGGTGCCCGGCGAACGACCTGCACGGTCGCACCCGGAACAAATCCCAATTCCATCAGACGTGCCGCGAGGCCCCCTGTTGTGGCGACCTGGGCGACCACGCAGACCGTTCCCGGTTCCAAACCTGAAAGCGGAAGATTGCTGAGGAGATTCACCACACGGCCCGCCCTGATTGAGAGGAGAAATGTTGGTAAGCGACCGATCCTGTCGAGCTTGAGACTCAGTCTCAGTTGGTAGGAGTATCGCAGGTTGGCTGCGAAAAGCCACAAAGAATCGGCCTGGAGTTGAACGATTTCCCGAGAATGTCTCGATTGCGATCGCCGGCGGCAGCAGCGTCGAAAGCAACACTCGCCGTTGGCTCAGGTCAGTATCCAGCGTGGAAAAAGACGGCTTATTAGGGGTGGTTGCCTGCTGAGTTGCCGGTCTGAAAGGTCAGTCCCAGTCAAAGAGATTGCCGAGCCACGACTCCCGTTTTCTCTGCCTTTGATCGTAACGTCCTTCCCGGTCATCCCAGTTGTCCCGGTCATCCCGGTTGTACGAGCGAGGTCGGGTGGTATCGTCATCAAACTGACCGTGAGCATGACGACTGGCGCGTTCGAGAAGTTTGTCGAGTTCACCGCGGTCGAGCCAGATTCCCCTGCAGGTTGGACAGTAATCGACCTCGATCCCCTGACGATCCATCATTCTGAGTTCGATTTTACAAACAGGACACAGCATCGAATGCTCCTGAAAATTGCATAAAGATCTACCGCGTTCGTTGATGGCGGCTGCTGCAATTTTCAAGACAGCAATGGGAAATGCGTGGTATCCATTTTTTCAATGATGATGTGACTGCCCGAAGGAGCATGGCACTTTGGGCTGCCTCAGCTGCCACCTGCGTCAATCAATGCGCTGATTAGAGACTTGTGTTTTCGGATTCGCGCGTGTTGGAGAGGCGTTCGTCCTTGATGCGACTTCGAATGAACATCCCAACCATTTTCGATCAACATTTTCACAAATCTCAGGTGACCTTCGCATGCGGCAACGCCAAGTGCTTCGGGCTGAAGGCGTGGATCAGCCCCATTGGCAAGCAGCAGGGCGGCCATGTCTTTGTGATTGCGCGATATCGCGCACGTCAATGGGCCGTGTCCGTGACGGTCTCGGTGATTCACATTTGCACCGGCGCGAATCAACATCTGAGCCACATCTGGACGTCCATGAAATGCAGCGACGTGTAGCGCAGTGCTCCCTATTTTGTTCGCGATTCGAGGATCAGCACCGAATTTGAGAAGGGCACGGCAAATTCGGAGGTCGATGGAGCTCGTGGCGGCTTCACGAAGAACGATGTCATTATCCATCATTGAAAGATTCGGGTCAGCTCCGGATTTGAGTAACAAGCTCACTGTTGCAACGTGATTTGCGCGAACGGCGTACAATAGCGGAGGCTGCCGGAATTGGTTTGTTCCGTTGATACTGGCACCAGGCGAGATCAAAAAACGAACGACAGGTACATGCCCCCTCTCGGCTGCCAGCATCAGCGGCGTCTCGTCGGTGTCCGCGATTCCGACCAGAGCCAGGCCAGATAAACGCAAATCGCCACGACGACGGAGGCACTCATCACAACGGGACGCAAGCCCGAGACGAGCCCGAACCACTCAAAGCCCAAATACCGGCGATCGACACCACCGCCGAACAGGCCTACGGCGAGAACCCAAACGGCGTAGTCGGCGTCCGCGAATTCCGAGAGCCGCATGGGGAAGAGCCATTGACGGTACGTCAGGCCGCGCCCGCCGGTCGCCGCCTTGAGGAAGGCCATGGGCGAACGTATCTCGTGCAGGGAAGCGAGCAAGAATGACCGATGCCGCAATAGGGCAGCCCACAGCACGCAAACCAGCGAAACATACAACACCTGGCAGATGCCGCCGAGGCCATAGACCATGGCGAGAGGATAGGAAGAATCGAGGAGTGATCGCGCGATCGGGTTCGCCTCCTGCCCCAGGTCGGGCGAATGGTAGAGCGTCGCGGCGATATCGAAGACTGCACCCCCGACGAAGAAGACGACGCCCGGTATGAGCAGACCTGCCGGGGCAGTCACTGTCCCTGAAAGAGCGAGCCGTATCGCCAGGCAGAGGCAGACGACCAGCAGGGGCGGCAAGACAAATGCCGAGGGCGCCCAGATCGCCGGGGACACCTGCAGAAACCAGATTGCGATAATGAAGGAGCCAGAGCACAGGCTGAGCAGGAGGAGGTAGCGGGCCACCGGCTTAGTCGAAGTCGAGATCTGATCGTTCGGCGTCACACGCAACTCCGGAATGCCTGCACTCCACCTGATTTGATTCGAGGCGGCTCAGCTGGACCTTGTAGACGGCACCAGGACAGCCTGAGAGACAAGCAAGACATGATACTTAATTGAGTGTATCAGGAACTGGCGAGTGGATCAAGAATTTCACGGAGTGTCAGGCTGTTGCTGTGAACGATTACTTGCTTTCACACGATCACGGAATTTTTCAAAATTTCGCATTCGTCTGATGCCCGGCGTGACGCCATTTATGCAGTGGTTTTTTCTTAAATGAACACGAGGTGAATCGATGAATGCCATAAAAGAAGCACAAAGGAAGCTCAAAGCGGCTGAAAAGAAACTGAAGCAGGAACTGAAAGAGATGGAGGATAAGGCCAGAGAGTCACTGCAACTGGTGGCCGACAATGCCGCGTTGGTGTATGTCAAGGAAAACGACTCGCCAGATTTTGATGACTGTGTCATCGTTGTCGCTGCCGCTTGTGCCGGTGCGGCCGGGGCGATGGGGTCGGGCGGTGGTCCCTGGGGTGCCGCTGGTGCCGCAGCACTCGGAGCGGGAGCCGGAGTACCACTGGCCCGTATCGCCTGCCGTCGTCTCATCCCCAAAGAATGATTCAAGGATTTTCGCCTCAGGTGCCGGGCAGTTGAGAGCCGTGTTGGCGGGGCCTTTGCCCGCAGGCTGCCGCCATGCGGCTGGAAATGCGTTTTGGATTGCGTTGGGAACCAGCGGTTGTGCGGAAGCCCTCGGCTGTATTTTGCACCGAAGGTGCGCGCGCTGGCAAGTGCGTTGGTGGGGCGTTGGCAGGGGCCGTTTGCCCGCAGGCTGCCGCCATGCGGCTGGGATTGCGTTTTGGATTGCGTTGGGAATCAGTGGTTGGGCGGAAGCCCCCGGCTGTATTTTGCACCGAAGGTGCGCGCGCTGGCAGGTGCGTTGGTGGGGCGTTGGCGGGGTCTTTTGCCCGCAGGCTGCCGCCATGCGGCTGGGATTGCGTTTTGGATTGCGTTGGGAATCAGCGGTTGTGCGGAAGCCCCCGGCTGTATTTTGCACCGAAGGTGCGCGCGCTGGCAGGTGCGTTGGTGGGGCGTTGGCGGGGTCTTTTGCCCGCAGGCTGCCGCCATGCGGCTACTATGCGGCGATCAGCGGTTGGCGATGCCGCCTGGGTCAGGCCGCGGGTTCCTGTTGAGTCATGCAGTGGAACGCTCCAAGTCCCCAGACGAGATCGAGGGCATCGATGCCGACGATGCGACGTCGAGGGTAAGCTTCGCTGAGGATTTGCATGGCGACGTCATCGGCGGGGTCGCGGAAGGTGGGTACGATCAGTCCGCCGTTGACAAGGCAATAATTGCAGTAGCTGGCGGGAAGTCGGTTGTCATCGAGGAATTTTGGTGGGGGGAGCGGCAGTGGTGTGGGGAGGAGGGCTTCACCTCGGCTGTTTTGAGCTTCCGCGACGGCAGCGAAGTTGGCGATCAGGGCTGCGGCTTCTGGAGCGTCTTCGTTCCACGGCGCTGCCACCAGCACAGTTCTTTCGTCAGCAAATCGAGCCGTCTGATCGATGTGACCATCGGTGTCATCACCGACAACTCCATGACCTGGAAGCCAAACGACATGCTCAGCCTGCAGCCACACAGAGAGGATTTCGTTCATGACGCTGCGTGTCATTCCGGGATTGCGATTGGGATTGAGCAGGCAGCTGTCGGTGGTGAGTACCGTGCCTTGACCATTTCCTTCGATGGCACCACCTTCGAGGATCAGGTGCGGGCGGATCGAACGAATTCTGAGAGCATGTGCGATGCGACCGGCGGTGAGTTCGTCGAGGTTCCAGGGCGGGTACTTGCCGCCCCACGCGTTGTAATTCCAGTCAAGAATGATGCGGGAACCGGCGGCCGCTGAATTCGCCCGCCCCGTCATAAAGATGGGGCCATGGTCACGACACCACGAATCGTTGACTGGGATGTCAAACCATTCAGGAGTGAAGCGAGAGCCACGACGGCTGCAGGCGGCGTCAAGCAGAGGATCAGCCGCATCACGGACGGTTGCTCCGGAAGACAGAATCCGCACCGGCTCAAATTCGGCCATGGCGGCAACAAATTCGGCAAACGCGGTCGGAATGCGTTCAAAGATGCCGGGCCATGTGTTGGGATTGACCGGCCACGCGGTCCAGGTGGCAAGGTGCGGTTCCCATTCGGCTGGCCAGCGATAGTTGGTAAGCGGGAGCATTTTGGGGGGGACAGAAGAGAAAGTTTGTGTGTGGGGGGGGGAGCGACGGAAGCCAGCATCATCCCAAGTAGTCGGGAATCTTCAAATCAAACAATCGAACTTCCATTCTTCTCTTCACTTTCATGCTGTTCTCCGGGACATTTCCTTGAGTGCTCACCAGACACCTTCGTGGATCATCTGTCCATGCCCGAAAACGACTTCCTGAATTATCTCGCGCGTCGTTTTCCGGCTCAGCCTCCCGTTTCACTGGGAATTGGCGATGATGGTTCTGTTCTGCAGCTTGCCGCCAACACGCAGCTGGTGACTGTGACTGATATGCTCCTGGACGGCGTTCACTTCAAGCTGGCTGAAATCGATCCGGCACTCGTCGGTCGCAAGGCTGTTGCGGTGAATCTCAGCGATCTGGCTGCAATGGCGGCTGTTCCAGTCGCCGCCTTCATTTCGCTGGCGATCCCGCGCAGTCAGTCTGAGTCAACGCCCGGCTGGCTGGAACGTTTGTACGATGGCATTGAAGAACTCGCTCGACGATATTGCTTCACCGTTGCAGGCGGAGACACCAACGCGTGGGACGGTCCATTTGCCATCAACGTCTGTCTGCTTGGGACCGCTCTGTCACCCCGAATACCTCTTCGCAGCGATGCTCGTCCCGGGGATCTGCTCTTTGTCACGGGCCGGCTTGGGGGAAGTTTAAGCAGTGGCCGGCATCTGCGATTCGAGCCTCGTTTTGACGCCATTCGCTGGCTCATCGACAACGTCGCACTGCACGCTCTCATGGATATCTCGGATGGCATCGCCACCGATCTGCCGCGAATGATGGGTGCCAGCGGAACAGGGGCCGTAATTCTTGAAGACAGCATTCCCATCCACGCGGATGTCTGCGACAGTCTCCCGGTCGCCGCACGACTTCAGGCGGCACTTTGCGATGGCGAAGATTTTGAATTGTTGTTCTCTATTCCACCGGAAGCCAAAGAAAAACTGCTGGCAGCCCCACAGCATCTTTGCTGCATGCAGATTGGATACGTCACTGAAAACCGGACTATCCTGCTTGAGGACAGCAGCGGGCACGCACGACCACTTCCACCTGGCGGCTGGCAACATCGCATTTAAGGATCGCGTCAGCCCTTTCGTGTGCGCACTTCGCGTGGGGGGGAACGCCCGCCAGGCTGACCGAACGGAGCGAGTGATTTAGCTGGCCCGGACGGGAGCATTGTGGTGAGCGGACGATAAAAAAACCAGGCGACCTTTTGTGGTCGCCTGGTTGGGAGTTGAGGGTCTGGATCGAGTGGACCGGGTTGTCCACTTCACGGCAGTGCCGGTGGCAGTATCAGGTCTTTTCGTCGGAGGAACCGAGAGAGAAGAGCGGGCCGGAGCCGGAGCCGGTACCACCTTTGAGTTCTTCGCGTGGTCGGGCAGGTGCAGCAGCAGCGGCAGTAGCAGCGGTTGCGGCTGCAGGAGCCGTGGCTTCGCCTGGAGCGGCTTCTGGTTCCTTCACTTCGGATTTCCGACTGAGCCCGATCTTGCGATCGTTAGTATCGACTCGGAGAACGCGAACTTCGAGTTCCTGTCCGACGGTAACGAGGGATTCGGGGTGTTCGACCTTGTGATCGGCGAGTTCGGAGACGTGAAGCAGCCCTTCAAGTTCGTCTTCGAGCTGGATGAACACACCGAAGTTGGTGATTTTTGTGACTTTGCCCGTAACCATGCGGCCTGGGGCGTACTTTTGTGGGATGCGGGTTGCCCAGGGATCTTCGGCGAGTTGCTTAAGACCGAGGGCGATGCGGCGGCGACCTTCATCGACTGACAGGATCTGGCACTCGATGGGGTCACCTTTCTTGAGGATTTCGTTGGCGTGGGAGACTTTGCGGGTCCAGGACATGTCGCTGATGTGCAGGAGGCCATCAACACCTTCCTGAAGTTCGACGAAGGCGCCATAGTTTGTGAGGTTGCGAACGATGCCTTTGACGATGGCTCCGACGGGGTAACGAGCAGTGACTTCGTCCCAGGGGTTGGGCTGAGTCTGCTTCATGCCGAGGGAGATTTCCTGTTTTTCTTCGTTGATCCCGAGCACCATGACTTCGACTTTGTCGCCGATCGCCACAAGTTCGCTGGGGTGATTAACGCGGCGGGTCCAGGACATTTCGCTGATATGAACGAGCCCTTCGATACCGTCTTCGAGCTTAACGAAGGCACCGTAGGAAAGGACGTTGACAACTTCGCCCTGAACGCGTGAGCTGACTGGATATTTGGTGCTGATGTTGGCCCAGGGGCTTGGAGATTTCTGTTTGAGGCCGAGAGCAATTTTTTCTTTTTCGTAGTCGATGTTGAGGACGACCACTTCGATTTCGTCGTCGATTTTGACCATTTCGGTCGGGTGACTGATACGGCCGTAGCTCATGTCGGTGATGTGCAGCAGGCCGTCGATGCCGCCGAGATCCACGAAGGCCCCGAAGTCGGCGATATTTTTGACGGTACCGCGGCGGATTTGTCCGATCTGGAGATTGGAGAGCAGCGATTTCTTCATCTTTTCGCGCTCTTCTTCGATCAAACGACGGCGGGACACGACGATGTTTCGCCGGGCTTCGTCGATCTTCAGGATCATGCACTCGATGTCGTGTCCGATGTATTCGGCAATATCGTTGGGGCGGCGGATATCGACCTGGCTGGCGGGCAGGAACACGTTTACGCCGATATTAAGGAGAAGTCCACCCTTGATTTTGCGGATGACCTGACCGCGGACGATGTCGCCTTCCTGATGGGTGCTGATGATTTTTTCCCATTCGCGACGGCGGTCGGCCTTGCGTTTGGAGAGCACGATGAGTCCGATGGAGTCTTCGAATTCTTCGAGTTCGACTTCGATACTCTGGCCGACTTCAGGCTGCGGTTCGCTGGGATCCCACTCGTCCCGCTGAACGACACCTTCGCTTTTGTAGCCGATGTCCACGACGACTTCTTCGTTATCCACGCGGACAATGGTGCCTGTGAGAATCTGATTGAGGTCGTAGGCCTGAGCCTGTTCCTGGTAGATGTCTTCTTCGGCGAAATCGGGGAACGACGCGGAAATGACCGCATCCAGTTCCGACTCATCAATGTTGAACTCACGCAAAAGGTTCCGATCGACCATGTGTTTCCCGCTTTCCCGACCGGGTGCATGGGGTGCCGGGGAGGCACAGCAGCCTGGATCGGGGTTAAAATCATGCAAATCGCGCTGCCCGGGACATCCCGAACAAACATGGGCGCGCTCTGCGGAGAATTCGGGAGTGTACCCAATTATCGGCTTGAAGTCCAGTCGGGATTTGAATTACCGGACGATCGCAGCCCTCGAAATTTGCATGCGGCATGAAACCCGGTGAATTCGGCAGCAGGTCAGCTATGCAGCGGTTCGGTCCGTAACAGGTTTTCTGCCGAGCCAACCCCTGGTCGTCAGCTCGGGAATCGCGGCCTGCGGGGACTGTTCCCTGTGTTCCGCCAGATGCGGCGAAGTGCCGTCAATTTATTGAGATTCTGCTCTTCCGGTGCCATGTACCTAAGGCTCTGAGTGCCATGCACCCTGACGGGATGATTTTGCGGCTGGTCGCCGGGAGGAGTGCGGGTAATCATCTGTTGATTATTGCTTGATCAGCCAGACGGCCGGGCTGCGGACGCCTGGTCGCACTTCGCCGCTTGCGATCACAGTACCGAATGAGGTTTCCGCGGTCGGAGCGGTTACGACAGCTGGTAGGAAATCCGGCCCCGGTACCCATCGGTTCTCGGCGATCAGAAAACGCTGTGTTATACGTGGAAATCCACGGTGTTTGGTTGGATCGTTGCCCACCTGAGTGCCATCGTCGCCGCCCAGCAAGAGAGGTTGATTGTCTTTTTGGGCGACAGGCGAGGGTGCAGCGACGCTGGGAGACGGCAGGGATGGGAGCGGCACCCAGCCGTGCACAGCGTCCAGCTTCCAGACATCGCTCAGATAACGCCGTTCAATGGCCTGTTTTGAATTTGGCGTGAGCGCCGCGCCTCCCGCGATCCACAGCTGATCCTGCACAGCGGCGGCTGCAGCCAGAATTCGGGGTGGGCCGGGGAATGCCGGCAAGGGAACCCAGCGGGGATTTGAATCGGCAAGACACAGCTTCCAGCCACCGGATATGGCGAGGGCAGTTGGCGTTGTCTGGCCTCCGAAAACGTAAAGAGTGCCGCCAATGAGTGTTCCGCAGTGGTTGGCCAGTGGTTGAGGGAGCAGTGGGAGCGATCGCTGCTGCAGCTCTCCGGCGACGAATCGCAGTGCGATCAACTTTGCCGTGTGGCCATCCGCCGAACTGCCACCTGCAAGAATCAGTTCATCATGCCAGGTGGCGGACACACCGTAGCCGAGCGGGTCCGGCAGTTCGCCGACCTGCCGCCAGGCGTTTTCGGAGCCGTCTTTTTGAAGTGCAGACAGTGGCAGGGCGAAAACCTTCGCCGACCATACCTTCGATCCACCTTCCCACGGTTTTTTCCCCGGAAAGTTAGCACCACCAGCGAAGAGCAGGTGATCGCCCGAGACGCCAAGGTAACCACCGGCAAATCCTTCAGAGTCCGGGAGCGGAGGCAGACTGATTAAATGCAGCGTTTTCGCCTTGTCGTCGTCAACCGGGATTGGCGATGTGAACGGGAAGGGCGAGGCTGCAGCCGCGCGAGAGAGGGGGGATTCATCAGCAAAGAATCTCTGGATGCCTGTCAGGGCAAAGAGCAGTGCAGCGAGTCGATAAGAGTTCACAGCCCGAACCTCCGCGAGAATTTGTTGGACCACTGCAGGATGCTACACTTCGCCGCGGAGAAACTAAAACACAGAACCGTCTGAATCGGTGGTTTCAGACGACTTGAGGAGCCGGCAATGACAGAACAAACCGTGACTTTTGACGACGTGCTGACAGCGGAGGAGCGAATTCAGGCCCACGTGTTTTCACCGCCCCTGATTCGCTCGTGGGCGCTTGAACAGCAACTCGGACTGCCAGAGTCGCGGCGAGTCTGGCTGCGGGACTACGGATGGACGCCCTCCGGATCCTTTAAACTTTTCGGAGCCTGCAGCTGGATGTCTGCCCACCATCGCCAGCTCAACGGCCGTCCGGTTGCCGCCCATTCTTCGGGAAATTTTGCATCCGGAATTGCCTACGCGGGAATGCGGTTTGGGGTTCGCGTGATTGTGGTGATGCCGGATACCGCGCCAGAGATCAAATTTCGCCGCACTCAGTCATTCGGTGCGGAAGTGCGGACGTACAATATTGCCCGCGACCACGAAACTGGCGAACGCGATGCGCTCACGCGCCAGATCGCCGAAGTGGAAAACGCAGTGCAGGCATCGCCCTATGACGACCCCTACGTGATTGCAGGTAACGGTGTTGGAGCGCTCTGGACTGTTCGAGAACTGCAGCGGCAGCAGCGAACACTCTCGCACTTCATCTGTCCGGTGAGCGGTGGTGGTCTGATGGCCGGTCAGGCACTTTCGATTGCTCATTTTTTTCCGGAGGCCCGCATCATCGGCGTCGAACCAGCCGACGCAGACGATTTCCGCCGCTCGCTGCTGGCGGATCAGCGAGTGCGTGTGGAACGGCCGACCAGCATCTGCGACGGCCTGTTGTCCTATGATGTGGGCAAACACAACTGGCCAATTCTCAGAAAACACGTCCGCGAATCGCTCGCTATCCCGGATCTCGCCACCCGCCGCGCAATGCGGTGGCTGTATGATCACCACGGGCTCAAAACCGAACCGTCCGGTGCCATCGCTGTTGCTGGGCTGCTGAGTGGCGATGCTGACTTGCGCGGGGAAGGTGACGTCGTCGTGGTTATCAGTGGTCGAAACGCAGATGAAAAAGCGTTCCGGGACTGGATTGATGTCGGGTAATCAAGGTCGCAGAAATTCCGCATCGAGGCTCTTCAGCTGGCAGTTGGGGCCGATCAGTCCCCAGCCTGCAGCCTGGTGGGACAACTGTAAGTGCCATGCACCGCGACGCGGCGTCATGGCCGTAATGCACCTCAGAGCCGTAACGAGCCCGTTTTGCCGGCCACCGTCCCACCTCAATTCCCCGGTGTCTGCGACTGCAGGGACTGTCCCCGGCAACGGCCCACCTGTTACGGATTCGGCGGACTCTTAGGTTTGTGACCATTCTACCGTCCAGCCAACCGCCACTGTTGCACGCCTGCGGCCGTGTCCG
>Ga0169931_10006941_pt1 | contig 16914 bp, 15 predicted proteins | sample Kivu_15m_20L_FD_129675 | JGI IMG/M metagenome (GOLD analysis project Ga0169931, IMG submission 129675) | Freshwater microbial communities from Lake Kivu, Western Province, Rwanda to study Microbial Dark Matter (Phase II) - Kivu_15m_20L... | ecosystem: Environmental > Aquatic > Freshwater > Lake...
GCCTGTCTCATTAGTTTTCCATCTGAATGCATACTGGCCTGACCACAACGATTGATAAATTGATTCCTGTTTAAATGCTGGATCATTTGTTCTGCCTTTTGAAAATCCTGAGGGGCACCCAGAATAAAAACTTTGACTTCCTGGGGAATTTGCAGGAAGAAGTCATTCCAGAAATTCAGACTGGGAGATTTTGTGAACCATTCAGAAAAGGGAGAAACCGTAATAAAAGGTTGCGGTATTGCTTCTTCCGGGCTATGTGGATCAAGGTGAATTTTGGGTGGATGTATTTCTGCAGGACCTAAGAAAGACAATAGTTGGTTTAGTCTTTCTATTTCCGTTTTCTTAGAAAGGTAGGAATATGTTTTCTGATAGGTTATAGAAAGTGGATTTTGTTTAAATCCAACCCTCATATGGGCATCAGGAAATAAGGAGATGATTCCTGAACTAAGGTGTTTATGAGTATTAAAAATTATGTCATAAGATTTTTTACTCAATTCTTTTTTAAGTTGAACTAAGCTTTTGATTTTATTTTTTTTGTTAAAAGTATAAATCTGATGAATATGGGGTTGGTTGAGTAGTATTTTTTCATTCCCCTTTTTTATAACAAAATCAATTTTTGCATCCGGGAAAATGGACATCAAAGTTTCTACCAATGATGTACTGATAATCAGATCACCGAGGAAGGCAGTTTGTATAATTAACAGCTGCATCCTAATTTTTTTTAGTCAGCTGCACCTTTTTAAAAACCCAAAGCGTCAGCAGGGAAGCTAAACCAAGGATGATCAAAATAATTTCAAGTGCGCCCAAGCTTCGCAGGAAGTAAGCAATAGTAATGAAGAGGATATTTACAACAACTAAGATAAAAGTAGATTGAGAATGATTGTACCCTAAGTCTAATAACAGATGATGTATATGTGTTTTGTCAGGGCTAAAAGGTGATTTTCCTTTTAATAACCGAATGACAAAAACTCTCAAGGTATCAAAAAGTGGAATTATCATAACGGCAATAGCAACAGCAGGAACAGAGGTAATAAAATATTGCTCGTGAATGATTTTATTATTTTCGATAAAAGAAATGGCAAGTATTGAGGAGGTTAAACCCAATAAGAGAGAGCCAGTATCCCCCATAAAAATTTTAGCAGGGGTAAAATTATATTTTAAAAAAGCGAGTAGAGATCCCATAGTAGCTGCTGACAATACAGCCAAATCTAATCGGCCGAACAGATAAAACCAGAAACCAAAGCTAAAACAGGTGAGCAAGCCAATAGAACCAGCCAGGCCATTAATCCCATCGATCAAATTAAAGGCATTAATAATTACGATAATTGTAAACATGGTGATGATAATCGAGAACCATTCCGGTATATCATTTATGCCAAAGATGCCATATAAGCTGGTGAGCTGAATTTTTGCCTGATAAACTAAGATAAAGGCTGCGGCCAGTTGACCAACAAATTTTTTGTAGGCAGGAAGAGGTATGATATCATCTTTTGCTCCGATCAGAAAAATAATGATATAGGCACAAAGAATATATTTGATGTATTCATGTTCTGGATGAAGGCAGGAATCGAAGGGTATCCAATAGGTAATGGAAAAAATTAATCCGGCAAATATTCCTATACCTCCAAGCGTAGGGACGCGATCTGTGTGTGCTCTTCTTTCATCAGGTTCATCCATCAAGTTTTTCTCATGAGCTATTTTGATAATAGATGGTATTGCAAAATAAGTGATAAAAAAAGCTGTGATAAAACTTGGAATTATATCGTACATATTTGCCGGGAATAAAGATGTTGTAAAAACAATCTAATATTAAGTTTTTCCGCCTTTGTTTGGAAGAGAAAAAAGAAATTTAACTAAATTATCTTGAACGATAGAGGCGAATTTCTGCGCGGCGATTCCTTGACTTTCCCTCTTCGTCGTCGTTAGGAGCAACAGGCATTTGTTCACCAAAGGCATTAAATTTCAAACGTTCTTTATTTATGCCTTTGTTGGTCAGATAATTCATTATGGCTTTGGCTCTTTTTTCAGAGAGTTTTAGGTTGTATTTCTCATCGCCGTCGGCATCTGTATGCCCAGAAATCTCCAACTCAATCAAGGCACATTTTCTCATGGCTTCAATCACTTTTTCCAAACCTTTAATGGCATTGGGATTGGCCTTGTTATATTCAAAGTAGATGGCAGTTCTTAGAGGTTCCAAATCAATTTGGTCACATTGACTTAGGTTGATTTTTTTATCTGGGTTTGAAGTGTTTGTTGATTTATTTTCGTCTTCAGCAGCTGTGTTTTCTGTCAATAGGGCGTCTGTTCCCCTGATTATTAATCCATTATGGTCATAAAGCATGCCATCTTTCCCGATGGTGATTACATGTAATTGTGCATCAACCAACATGCCTTTTTCTATGGCATAACCACCTCTGAGGGTAATTTTTTTTCCATTTTGGTCTACTATATTTCCATAACGATCAATAGAAATCAAATTACCGAAACGATCCATGAGTAAATCTGACTGGATAGCTGTATAACCATACTTGGCTATATTTTCCTGGTCTTTCGCCTTTTTGTTTACCAATTTTAAACTATCCAGTTTTGATTTGGCAAATGGACAGCCGTTGTACATGGAACTACCAAAAAAGTCCGGACAAAGGTCAATTTCATCTCTTACGCCATCGCCATCACCGTCCGGGCAACCATAGGCTGTAAAGATACCTTTTAACTGAGGACAAAGATCTTCGTTATTAGGTATTCCGTCAGCATCATCGTCTTTACCGGTATTGCCATAGGGGCAACCATTATCTTCTCCGTATAAATCCGGACACTGATCCTCCGTATCAACTATGCCATCCCTGTCACTGTCCAAACAACCCTGCAAGTTGGTATAACCCCATATTTCAGGACATTTGTCCTCACTATCCATGATTTGATCATTGTCTGTATCAGGACATCCCATCGTTATTTTAGATCCAAACAGGTGCGGGCATTTGTCAAGACTATCAGGAACTCCATCATAGTCGTGGTCATATTTGGAATTTATTTTAATATCAGTAAGGGAAGAGCTTGTTTTCTTTGTAGATTTCTCATTTCCAAATCTAATTCCTATTCCCAAACTGTAATGAATAAAACCCATGGGTCTTACATTTTCTCCCATAAGTAGGGTGGGGTTGTAAGTCAGTTGAAAAGTTGCAGTTAGAGGTGTTTTAGGGATGTGTGCATGTAACCCGGCACCTATAGGAATGTATAGGAACCAGTTTTTGAAATTTCCTGTGCTTTGTGTGCCTACGCCAAGTTTTAAAAAAGGTACCAGAATTGATCCTGGTTTTATGATTCCTCCGTCAAATCTGAATTTACCGGCCAAATGAAAGGAGAAAAAATTTTCAAGATTAGAATAATCACCTGCAAGGGCTGAATTAGCAGTTTCTGGCTCGGCAGGGTGAGCAAGTCGAGCAAAGTTTAATTCAGCTCCTAGATCGATATATTTCCATACAGACCTCATGGCTGATATTTCAAGTCCCCCACCGTAAACTTTTGGATTGAAGAACTGATTTCCGCCTGTGGCGTAGAAACTATACAAGCCGGGATGAATCCCTACTGACCAAGGTTTTGCATCGTACTGCCCTTTCAATAGGAAGGGAGTTGAGGTGGATATGAGTAAGAAAATAAATAAAAATATATTTCTCATGGAAAACTGAAGTCAATAGGCTAATTCTTTAAACATGCCAAATTACAATAATTTATCCAAAGAGTTGAAATTCTTTCGACTAATTATTCAAAAAGCAAATATTTATATTGTTCTCAACAGGTTGCCCATATCAATTTTGGATAAAATAAAAGATTCAACTGATTCAATAGCTATTCTTTGTTGCAGTGTGCTGTCTCTTTCCCGAATCGTTACACTACCATCAGCGGCTGTTTGGTCATCAATCGTCAGACAGAAAGGGGTACCAATGGCATCCTGACGTCTGTATCTTCTCCCGATAGCATCTTTTTCATCATATTGACAGTTGAAACTAAATTTCAATTGATCGTGTATTTTTTTAGCCAATGCGGTTAAGTTTTCATCCTTTTTCACCAGCGGGAGAATGGCACATTTTACAGGAGCCAAGGCTGGATGAAGTTTTAAAACTCTCCTTGTGGAAGCTTCTCCATCGGCACTGGGAACTTCATCTTCTGTAAGGGCGTTGCTCATAACAGCAAGGAACATACGATCACAACCAACAGAGGTTTCCACCACATAGGGCGTGTAGCTCTCCTTTAGTTCAGGGTCGAAATACTGCATTTTTTTTCCGGAAAGTTTTTGATGTTCGTTTAAATCGAAATCAGTTCGGGAATGTATTCCTTCCAACTCTCTGAATCCAAAGGGAAATTGGAATTCAATATCCAGGGCAGCATTTGCGTAATGAGCTAGTTTTTCGTGGTTATGATACCTGTGGTTGTCATTGCCCGTAGTAACGGCTTTATGCCATCTCATTCTTTTTTCTTTCCAGTAATTGTACCATTCCATTTCAGTGCCAGGCCGAACAAAGAATTGCATTTCCATTTGTTCAAATTCTCTCATTCTGAATATAAATTGACGTGCTACAATTTCATTACGGAACGCTTTTCCAATCTGGGCGATACCAAAGGGAACTTTTTGTCTGGAAGTATTAACTACGTTATTAAAGTTTACAAAAATACCCTGTGCCGTTTCGGGTCTGAGATACAAAACATCATCGCCTACAGAGCCACCACCCTGTGTAGAAAACATGAGGTTAAACTGTCTGACTTCCGTCCAGTTTTTTGTTCCACTTACCGGGCAATTGATTTCCAGTGTATCGATGAGGTTTTTGAAGGCTACCAAATCATTTTGATTCATCACTTCATTCATTAAACGAAGCGCCTCGTCTATTTTTTGTTGATATTCCAAAACGCGAGGGTTGGTCTTTACAAACTGCTCCGAATCAAATGCATCGCCAAATCTTTTGGCGGCTTTTTCAATTTCCTTATCAATTTTGGATTGGATTTTCCCGACATAGATTTCTTCAATTAAATGATCAGCCCTATATCTTTTTTTTGAGTCCTTGTTGTCGATCATGGGATCGTTGAAGGCCGCCACATGACCGGAAGCTACCCATACCTGTGGGTGCATGAAGATCGAAGAATCAAGACCTACAATATTTTCATGTGCTTGTACCATTGATTTCCACCAATATTCCTTGATGTTTTGCTTGAGGGGAGCACCTAGAGGTCCGTAATCATAAACTGCACTTAAGGAGCCGTAAATTTCACTAGATTGGTAGATGAAACCATATTCTTTACAATGGGATACAATGTCTTGAAAGTCCATATTGATATTTATTTTACACTAAGATTATTTCATCATGAAAAGCACCTTCATTTGAAAAATGAGGTGAAATTGAGGTCCGGGTCCAGGTTGATTTACAATCAGATCAATATCGGAGAAATCGGCAGCATTGTGATGGCTTGAACTGATTAGATTTGTATTTTCGAGTAGGCCAGCGCTGGTAAAGTCTGATGAGTATCTGAAGGGATAACTGGTGGCTGTTCTGTTTTCATTCGGGCTCAAGGCTAATTTTGATTCTGAAACGATTCTTGGCGCAACATCCAATTCAACGCCCAGTTGCTCGTAAGTGCTGATTTGTTTTACATAATGCTCGATACATTTTTTTCTTAGTTCCTGATAAGTATCTTCCGGAGATTTCATTAAGTAATCCAGTTGGATTAAATCCATAATTTCATATTTAGAAGCCAAAGCTATGATTTTGGCTGTTTGATTTTGATCACTGAATAAAATCTGAATATTGTGTACGGTTTCATACCATTTTGGATTTTCTCTGTAGGTTTTTCTACTGTAGTTGCGCAGATTTTTTTCTTTGGCATAGATGGGATGCAGTGAGACAAATTCTATTGCAACTTTGTCTTTCCTTACAATATCTGCAGAAAGCTCGTTGAGAAAAGCGGCAAATCTATCCTGTGCTTGAACTACAGATTCTTCAACTGTTTTTCCTAATTGATGAAGCTCAAATACCAATCGATATTCATCTGGTGATTTATACGCCAGTGCATTTACAGTGAATTCAATATTTTTTTTATCCAACCAAAGGGCATTGATTTGAAAGCTATCCGATGATTTTTGTTGTAAACCTGAAAAAATATCTACTGTGGGTCCGCTTGGAATCACAGGTTCAACATCTTTTTTGTTTTTTTGGGCCTGTATCTTGATGGGGCCCAATGAGACTAAGAAAAAAAATAAAAGGACTTGCCCCAGGCAAAGGAAACTTAATTTTGGATAAGTCTTCATCAGCAATTAACTTTGTGAAAATTAGATATCTTTAGGTTGTAAAGGTAAAAATATCTTCATTAAAAGTAAACAGAGATGGATTCATTTGTAAAAGTAGAAGCTTATTTAAAAGAAGTAGAGGAGACTATTTTAAGTCATGAGGAGGAGATAGAAGCTTTTAGAATCAAATACCTTGGGACAAAAAATATTTTGAAATCTGTATTTGAAGAAATCAGACAAGTTCCCAATGAGCAAAAAAAAGCTTTTGGTCAATTGTGTAATGCTGTCAAAACAGCTGCAGAAACAAAATTTTATGAAGCCAAATCCAAAATAGATCAAGCCAAATTAAATCAGTTTGAAAAAATTGATTTGACGGCTCCTTCCATCCCTAATCTTCTTGGGTCCAGACATCCTGTTTCTTTAATAATGGAGGAAATGGTACAGATTTTTGAAAAATTAGGATTTGCAGTGGAGGAAGAGCGGGAAATAGAAGACGACTGGCATAACTTCACCGCATTGGGTACACCTGAGGATCATCCGGCAAGGGATATGCAGGATACTTTTTATTTGAAAAATTCTGTGGAAAGGTTACTGAGAACGCATACATCACCTGTTCAGGTAAGAACGATGAAAGCCCAGGAGCCACCCATTCGAATGATTGCACCTGGAAGAGTATATAGAAATGAGACCATTTCAGCCCGTTCTCATTGTCAGTTTCATCAAATTGAGGGATTGTATATAGCTGAAGGTGTAAGTTTTGCTGATTTAAGACAGACTTTGAGTCATTTTGCAAGTGAGATGTTTGGAGCAACACAAATTAGATTAAGGCCCTCTTATTTTCCATTTACGGAACCCAGTGCTGAAATGGATGTCTATCTGGGATTGGAAACAGAAAGAGACCAGAGGTTGACCAAGGGAACCGGTTGGCTGGAAGTTCTTGGATGTGGAATGGTTGATCCTGTAGTACTTTCACAATGTGGAATTGATCCGGAAAAATATACTGGTTTTGCTTTTGGAATAGGGGTTGAAAGGATTGCTTTATTCAGGTATCAAATTGATGATATTCGTTTGTTTTTTGAAAATGACACTCGTTTTTTGAGGCAATTCCGTGCTTCTCATACATTTTAACGCAGAAATGTGTTCAGATACATTTTAATTAGTTTTACCCTGTTTTCAGGATATTTTGGTTTTGGTCAAGGTATTGACAGCTACAGCTTAGAACTGAAAGAAAAAGGTAATACCCGGCTTATCAGAATACAAAGCGGGGATATTCTTTTGAGAAAGGGCAAGGGGTGGCTGAGTCATTTGATGTCTCAACAACTGAATGAGAGATATCCTTTTTCTCATGTGGGTATATTTTATAAAGTAAATGATGAAAAAGCATGGGTTGTACATAGTATCAGCAATGATTACTGTAGCGGGATTTGTACAGTACCTGTTGAAAATTTTGTCGGCGAAGCGGTAGCTGGTAGTTTTGCTGTAATCAGACCAAAGAAGGATTGGATAAATATTGCATTGTTGCAAAGTAAAATTTCAGCGCATTTAACCCAAGAACCTATTGATTTTGACTTTTATTTTGACGAAACGGATGCCACAAAAATGTTTTGTTCTGAGTTTGTTTGGTTTTTACTTCAAGGGGTGGGATTGCAAAAGAAAGATTGGAATTTTTGTCAAATACAAAACAAAAAGGTAAGAGGCTTTTCAAATTTTTTAGATCAAAATTTTTTTGAATTCGTTTATTTTCCATTGTCAGGCTTTTAATTTGAATTTCAAGCAAATGATTTTGGTTAATCTATAGTATATCTTACGAAAAAAGTCTAAATTAATTAACTTTGTTCTTTGTTTATCTACTAAAAATTAAACCGCATACAAAATGCATTCTTCCGAAATCAATCAATTGAATGAGAAAATTCATAATGAGAGTAAAGTCATTGAGAATTTATTGCAAGAGACCTCCAAAGTGATTGTGGGTCAAAATTATATGATGGAAAGATTGCTGATTGGTTTACTTTCCAAAGGCCATATTTTATTGGAGGGTATGCCCGGATTAGCAAAAACATTGGCTATTAATACCTTGGCCAAGGCTATTGATGCAAAATTTCAAAGAATTCAGTTTACGCCTGATCTACTACCTGCCGATATTGTTGGTACTATGATTTACAATCCTTCCAACGGTAGTTTTATGGTCCGGAAAGGGCCTGTTTTTTCTAATTTTATTTTAGCGGATGAAATCAACAGGGCACCGGCAAAAGTTCAGTCAGCCTTGTTGGAAGCCATGCAGGAAAGACAGGTAACTATTGGAGAAACAACCCATATTTTGGAAGAACCTTTTTTGGTATTGGCTACGCAAAATCCAATAGAGCAGGAGGGTACCTACCCTTTACCTGAGGCTCAATCAGATCGCTTTATGTTGAAAGCTAAAATTGGATATCCAACAAAGGAGGAGGAATTGGAGATTATGCGACTCAACATCAGTGGTAAATTTGATCAGGTAAAAAAAGTGGCTCAGATTTCTGATATTATGCAAGCCAGAAATACGGTTCGAGAAGTATACATGGATGAACGTATAGAAAAATATATTTTGGATATCGTTTTCGCAACCCGACAGCCCAAAGAGCATCATATTCAAGGATTAGATGGGCTTATATCCTATGGGGCATCTCCTCGTGCCAGCATTAATCTTGCTCTTGCAGCCAAGGCCTATGCGTATATTCAAAGAAGAGGCTATGTCATTCCAGAAGATATAAGAGCAATTTGTAAGGATGTGTTACGCCATAGAATAGGACTGACATATGAAGCACAGGCAGAAAATATTAGTGCGGAGGATATCGTTGACAAAATCGTAAATACGCTCAAGGTTCCTTAGAAATCCCCTATGACAGTTTCAGAAATATTAAAAAAAGTACGTCGAATAGAGTTGAAATCAAAGGGCCTTTCCAGTATGGAATTTTCAGGTTCTTTCAAAACGAATTTCAAGGGCAGGGGCATGTCATTTAGTGAGGTGCGTGCTTACCAATACGGGGATGATGTTCGAAATATAGACTGGAACGTAACTGCAAGGACGGGAGATCCCCATGTAAAGGTATTTGAAGAAGAAAGAGAACAAACTTTTATGTTGTTGATAGACATCAGCGCTTCTTCTTTTTTTGGGGCTTCTGCTCAAAATAAAAATGAATATATTGCTGAATTGGCTGCCACTATAGCTTTTTCTGCAATTAGTAACAATGACAAGGTCGGCATTATTTTTTTTAGTGATAAAATTGAAAAATATTACGCACCTGCCAAGGGTAAAACGCAAATCATGCGAATTATCAGAGAGTTGGTTCAAATTAAACCAAAATCGAAAGGTACAGATATTAAACTGGCCTTGAAATATCTTACCCAATTGGTAAGAAAAAGATGCACTGCCTTTCTTATTTCCGATTTTTATGATCAAAATTATGTTAATGCCCTTAAAGTAGCCAGCAGCAGACATGATTTGATTGGAATACATATCTTTGATACAAGAGAGACCAGTTTACCCAATATTGGGTTACTGCCCATTGAGGATGCTGAAACAGGTCAACTCAAGTGGATAGATAGTAGTTCTGAAAAAGTGAGAAAATTATTTGAATCAGATTTTCTTGAAAAACAAAAACGTTTTTTAGATGCCTTTCATGGGTTAGGTGCTGATACCATCGAATTGAATACTTCCCATGCATTTGAGTCTGAGTTAAGGCTTTTTTTTAAAGAGAGATCCACTTTTTAATATGCGGAAAATAGAAATCATATTGCTTTTGTTGTTTTCTTTTTCTACCCATTCCTGGGCGCAAAGCTTAACTGTTCGTACTTCTCAGCAGGATATTCTGATTGGCGATCAGGTGAGGATATTGGTTACTTTAGAGAAAGCAGGTGCTTGTAAGGTAGATTTTCCCGTTTATACCACAGTCTGGAAAGACCAGAAATATGAAATTTTTAATGTATCGGAGCAAAAAAAATCAGCCAATAATATTTATGAACAAGAAGTTGTGCTAATTCCATGGGATACCGGGAAAATAATTTTACCATCTCTGCAGGTTTTTTGCAATGATAGCCTGATTTCAAAGCCCCTGATTTTAGAGGTTGATTTACCCAAGGGAATCTCTGGAGACAGCAATTATTTAGCCCCCATTAAAAATGTACTGTCGGAAGAGAAAAATTTCTACGATTATTTATTGGAATATAAATGGTATCTCTTAGCCATTTTGCTGGCAGGTTTTGTTTTTGTATTCATTTGGATATATAAGAAAAAGTGGGTGGAATGGAAAGAGAAAAAGAAATGGCTGACACCTGAACAGAGAGCTTTGCAGGCTGTTGATCTGCTTCTTTCAAAGCAGTTTATTCAAAAAGGAATGCAAGCTTCTTATTATGGAGAAATTTCATGGATTCTCAGAACCTATTTGAATGAAAGATTTTCGATCAAGGCTTTGGAAGGAACCAGGGCAGAAATATTCAGTCAGATTGATATGGAGCAGATGCATGAGCCTATGAAGCTTGAGTTGGATCATTGGCTGGAAATCTGTGATTTGGTCAAATTTGCCAAAGCTTCTGCTATGCCTGAAGAGCATCAAAAATCTGTGCTTTTTATAAAAAAATTAATTGAAACCACTTTAGAGAGATTAAAAGATTCTGATCCGTCCTGATATGTCAATATTTAGTTCTATTAGCTTTGCACAACCATGGATTTTGCTCCTACTACTGGGGCTTCCCTTGTTGTATCGGTATAGAAGTAAAAGGAAGTATTATGCTGAAATGAAGTTTTCTTCAGGACAAGGGTTTGAAAAATATGCTAGCTGGAGAACCCAATGGCAACCCATTCTGCAAGTCTTTCAAATTTTATCATTGGCGATGTTAATTGTAGCTTTGGCCAGGCCTCAGCAAGTTTTTCAGAAGGAAAAAGTGTTAACAGATGGTATCGATATCATGATGGCGATTGATGTTTCCAGTAGTATGCTTGCCAAGGATTTTGAGGAAGATCGTTTGGATGCATCCAAAAAAGTAGCTGTCACTTTTGTTGAAAAGAGAAAATACGACAGATTGGGGTTGGTGGTTTTTGGTGGTGAAAGTTTTACGCAGTGTCCTCTTACTGCAGATCATGATATATTAAAGCAAATGATTTCGTCGCTTGCCTGTGGGATAGCGGCGGAAGGAACTGCCATAGGCATGGGTCTGGCTCATGCCGTCAGACGTTTGCAAAAATCGAATTCCAAGAGTAAGGTAATCATCCTTTTAACGGATGGGGTTAATAATGCGGGTAGCGTTGATCCCTTACAAGCAGCTGCAGCAGCACAGAAGTATGGTGTGAAGGTTTACACGATTGGAGTGGGTACCAATGGAAGAGCAAAAGCACCTGTGGCTCGAAAACCCAATGGTGGATTTATTTATAATTATGTAACAGTTGAAATTGATGAAGCGCTGCTAACTGAGATTGCCAACCAAACAGGGGGAAAATATTTCAGAGCTACAGATCTTGCATCTTTGGAATCGATTTATGAACAAATCAATCAGATGGAAAAAACGAAAATAGAAAAAAAGAGTTTCAGGAAGTACAGTGAGAAATTTTACTGGTTTGTCTGGGCTTCCATGTTTTTTATATTTCTGTATTTGCTTTTGTCCAACACATTGTTTAGAACTATTTTACAATAAGAATGAATTTTCAATATCCTGAATTTTTTTGGCTTTTCTTAGTGCTACCTATTTTACTCTTGTTTTTTATAAGAGCAAATAGACGTTTTGATAAGTTGAGAGCTGGATTTGGCAGTTGGGACATATTGCAGAAATGGGTTCCCCATTATGACCCCAATAAAAATAAAATTAAATTCTATGTAGCCTTCGCTGCCTTGTTTCTCCTCATAATTGCTATGGCAAACCCAAGGATCGGGAGTATTACACAAAGAGCAAAATCTAATCAGGTAGAGGTTGTTTTGGCTCTGGATATTTCCAGAAGTATGTGGGTAAAAGATGTGAAACCTAAGGGTATCGATCGAATGGAAAAAGCGAGATTACTTGCCCTGCAGCTGGTTAAAAAATTACCTGCATCGAAGTTGGGATTGATAATATTTGCCGGTGATGCTTATGTTCAGATGCCTTTAACTAAAGACAATGCCGTGGTTCAGCTCTTTCTGTCTGAAGACTTTGGAAATTTAAGTATTGTACAAGGGGCGGCCTTTCAACAGGCGATTCAACTGGCTGCTCAAATGGGCACAAAAAAAGATTTGGAATTTGAAAAGGTTCACCGGGCCTTAGTATTAATCAGCGATGGGGAAGATCACATGAATGATGGGATTACAGCAGCTCAAAACGCAAGGAATTCAGGCTTGAGGGTTTTTACTATGGGAGTAGGTTCTTCTGAAGGTGGACAAATTCCCAATCAGAAAGAACTGGAAATTTATGAAAACGGACTGGATTATTACTATGAAGATCCACCCGAGGTAAAAGAATTTCATGAGGACATGCAAGGCAACAGAGTGATTTCCAAGGCTGATAAAAATAACATGAAAGCGATCGCAAATGCAGGTAAAGGTGTTTTTGTTGATTCAGAAGGAAATTCTGCTGCGGTTGATCAGATGGTAGCTGAAATTCAAAAATTGGCAAGAACTACTTTTGATACAGACTCATATAATGAATATGCCACATATTTTCAATACTTGGTTTGGATGGCACTCGGCTTACTTGTTTTTGAGTACATTCTCGGGTATAGAAAAGGATGATTTTTTACTTTTAAAATTTTGTTAATGTCAACAAGGTTGCTTTTTTTCTTAGGTCAAGTTTTTTTAATTTTATACTGTTTTTCAAACCTGAAAGCACAGGTGGTACATCGTTCTTTGATTGAAGGGAATGAGGCATATGAAAATAAAAAATTTGATCAAGCGATTTCTTCTTATCAAAAAGCATTGGAAGTTGATAAAAATGAGGTGAAAGCATATTACAATCTTGGAAATGCCTTGTATCAAACCAATAAAATGGATGAGGCAATTCAAAAATATAAATCTGCTGTAGACCTAAGCTCAGATGCTAAAATCAAGGCAAAAGCCTTTCACAATCTGGGAAATGTTTATGTTAAGAAAAATCAATACAAGGAAGCTGTAGAAGCATATAAGAATTCTTTGCGATTGAATGCCGAGGATATTGAAACCAAATATAACCTCACACAGGCACTAAAAATATTAAAAAAGCAAGAGCCTCCACCACCGCAAAATCAACAGAATAATAACCCACCTCCTCCTTCAGAAAATGAAAAACCGAAAGAAGATGATATGGACCGTATGATGCGCTCTTTGGATCATCAGGAATCTAAGGCCAGGGATAAGCGCAAACTTCCACCCAGTAATCGTCGCAGACAGGAAAAAGATTGGTGATTTTTTAAAAAAAGAGAAATGAAAACTTTAATTTTTTTTTCAATCAGTTTGATCAGTTTAATACAATTGGGCTGTGCTCAAAAAAATCAGTCTCAAAAGAATAATGATTCCTATGATATAACTGTACAATTACGGCATGATACCATCGGTCTAAATGAAACAGTTCAGATCGATTATCAGGTTGCTAATGCAAAACAAGTAAATCTCGAACCCGAGTTCAAACATTTTGAGGTTGTCTCCGGACCATTTCAAAGCTCTCAGTATAGTATGATTAATGGAAAAACTTCTTCTTCCTTCACTATTTCGTATGTATTAAAACCACTCAAGACAGGCTCATTGCTTTTAGAGAGACAAACATTATATGTAGATAATGAAAAAGTTTTAAGTGAAGATGCAGCCATAGTTGTTTTGGAAAATTATGAAAGACCCAAATCAGCTGACAGATACGGATTTGGTTTTGATGATGATTTATGGGGCAGAATGCAAAAACAACAGGAAGAAATGATGAAAAGACATCAGGAGCTTTTTCAAAACCCTGAATTTTTTCAGTGGAACTCTCCCTTTTTTGGACCTAATGGCAGGGAATTCGGCCCGGACAAAGGCTTGGAAGCTCCTAAAAATAAACCCCAACCAAAAGAGCAGCCCAAGAAAAAGGAAAAAACCTATCGCTTGTAAATGAAGATTCACCTAAGCCTACTCTTACAGCTATTTTGTCTGATCCTTTTTTCTCAAAAGGGTAGTTTTGTTGCTACGGTGAATACAGATGAAATATGGGTGGGTCAACCTTTTAAATTGAGTTTTACTCTGATGAATGAAAGCATTCGGAATATTCAATTTCCCCAGTTGAAGTCTTCGGATTATTATGTTCAACAAGGTCCCTTGATGGAATCCAATTTTAGCTCAGTGAATGGAGTAAGTAATTATTCAGAAGGCTATAGTTTTATAATTCTTCCCAAAAAAGAAGGTAAAATCTTAATTCCTTCTGCTACTGTGATTGGAGATAAAGGAAAAAAGTATCAGTCAAAACCCTTGGAAATTGTTGTTAAAAGTGCGGGTAACCAGACTGTTGGGGGCAAGGATAAAATTGTAAGAGGAAAGTATTTTGTAAAAATTGAAACTCAATTTACCAAGGTAAAGGTAGGCCAGGCCTTGCGACTAGATTTTGTTATCTACACACAGGTCGACCTTGTTTCAATTGAAATATCAGAAGAACCGACCAAGTTCAAGGATCTGTATTTAATCCCTTTGAAATATATAGATTATTCCCCCAAGGTAAAATCTGTAAATGGGAGGCAATATGCTTATAAGATACTGCATTCAGCTGTTGTTTTTCCTTCGCAAGCAGGTAAGTTAACGATTGATCCCTCTACAATTTATATAGAGGAGGGTCCTTTTAACGGGATGAATCCCTTTAATAATCCCAAGGGCTATCGGCTTCAGACAGATCCTGTACAAATTGATGTCATATCACTTGAAGAGGAGGCTCCAACTGATTTTGCCGGAGCTGTAGGATCATTTCAGGTTAGTTATAAATTAAATCAAGTTGAGGCAGATCTGGAAGATATGTTTCAACTTCAAATCAAAGTAAAAGGGTTGGGGGATGTTACCCGCATTTTAAGTCCTGTTTTGAGTGTTGAATCAGCGGATAAAGATGCTCTTAATTGGGTTGATCCTAAGGTCAGGTACGAGCTTATAGAATCAGCAGCAGGTATAGGGGGTGAAAAAATATTTAATTATCAGATCATTCCACAGAAGGCTGGAAAACATAAGTTGAAGGCAAGTTTTGTTTATTTTGATGTTTCGAAAAATAAGTTTTCGAGAAAGGATACTCTTTTAGCGCTTGAAGTTTTGTCAGGAAAACAAAAGTTAAAATCTGCACAAAAACAGAATTTTGCCAAATGGGCTGAGGTAGATTCTAATCCTGGCTGGCAAAACATTTCAACTTCTTTTTATGGGAGCGCTTTATTTTGGATTGTATTTCTCCTTCCTTTTCTAATACTTGTTGTTTTTTGGTTTTTAAGGATGGGAATTATAAAGTGGTTGGAAAGAAGAGAGGCTTATTTGGAAAAGACGAAGCACAAAAGAGAAACGGCATCTAAGCTAAAAGAATTACAGAAATTACTTGAAAGGGATGAGGAAGCGGCTTTTTATCATTTATTGCATGAAACTATATTTCATTATCTTTCCATTATCATGGCTCTAAATAAAGAAGAGTTGAGTAAATCGAGGGTTATGGAATGGATGGGGGAGAAGGGCTGCAGTGAACTGCAGTTGAGGCAGATGAGCAGGGTGCTTCAAATTTCTGAAGTTTCCGTTTTTGCACAGCAGGATCATAAAACGATGATGAAAAGGATCTATGATGATGCAGTTGAATTATTCGAAGTCTTCTTTCAAATGGATCAGATATGAATAAGATTTTATTTCTTTTTTTCCTGATTTTTATGTCTCCGGCAATGATTTGGGGGCAAAGCCATGAGCAGGAAGAGTGTTTCGCTGAAGCTATGATTTTGTATCGGAAAAATCAGTTTGAGGCCTCTATTCCTTTTTTTACCTGCGCCATGAAGGGGGAGAAGACATCTTTGACAGCTTTGAATCAGATGGGTATGGCTTATTATAAATTAGGATATAAGGCCAGGGCTATCTTATGTTTTGAAAGGGTGTTGAGGCGTGATCCGTTTCATCCATCTGCCCTTCAAAATGTGAAGGCATTTCAAGAGAGATTGGATACGACCTTGTATCAGTCACCAAATTTTTGGTTATTTGATCTGTATTTATATCTAATCTTGCTCTTTAGTACTGATTTTTGGGCAAATGGTTCCTTGGTTTTGGTTTATTTGTCTTTTTTATTGTGGGGCTATGGATTTGTACAGAGAAAATCTGCGACACTATTCAGAAGATGGGTTTTACCCGCAATGATACTTTTCTTGTCTGTTGTATTTTTGCTACATGCAGAGCTTTGTAAGCAGAACAGGGTAAACCTTAAAGAGGTTATCCTTATGAAGGCGGATGTGGGCGTAAGATCCAGCCCAGATATTCAAGGGGAGGATATCGTTTTGGTTCCGGAGGGAGTGAAAGCTGAATGGGTTGAGAAAAAAGAGGGTTGGTACCGTTTGAGATTCAAGAATGGGCTCTTGGGATGGGTTCCTGAAAATGTAGTTGAATCTATTTAGTCTTGTCTTTTTTTTCTATTTTTACAACCAGATTTTTTCCTTTAGATATGAAAAATAAATATATCGCAGCTGCCTTGGCTCTTTTTTTTGGTTA
>Ga0169931_10006942_pt1 | contig 16914 bp, 17 predicted proteins | sample Kivu_15m_20L_FD_129675 | JGI IMG/M metagenome (GOLD analysis project Ga0169931, IMG submission 129675) | Freshwater microbial communities from Lake Kivu, Western Province, Rwanda to study Microbial Dark Matter (Phase II) - Kivu_15m_20L... | ecosystem: Environmental > Aquatic > Freshwater > Lake...
CGCCGCCGCGCTAGCGGCTGGCGCCGCGCGCCGAGACCGGCCAGAGCGCCTCGACGCGCCCGTTGCGGATCCCGACATACCAGTCGTGAAGGTTGATCGTCGGGTCGCAATGGCCCGGGATCAGCATCAGCTTCTCGCCCAGCCGCGGCTTCGGCCCGGAGGTCACGCGCACGCGCGCATGCTCGTCCGATACGCCGTAGGGCTCGAGGCCCGCGCGGCCATGGACCCAGGGCGGACCCTTCTCCATCGAGTAGCTCTTGAGCCCGGCGTCGACCACGACGCGATCCGCGGTCGGCGCGCTCATGATCGTCGCCAGCACGAACAGGCTGTGCTCGAACTCGGTGTAGCGGTTGGCGCCGTGCTCGTCGCCGATCGACGCGTAGTCGGTGTCCATGAAGGCGTAGGAGCCGACCTGCAGCTCGTTCCACAGCCCGCTCGCCGATTCCTGGCGGAACGTGCCGGTGCCCGCGCCGCCGATGGTCTCGCAGGCAAGGCCCGCCGCGGCGAGCCCGTCGCGCGTGGCGCGCACCGCCTCGGAGGCCCTGGCGATCGCCTCGACGCGCTCGCGATGCGTGGGCATGTGCTGCGCCGTGCCGTGGTAGGCTTGGATGCCCTTGAAGACGAGGCCGGGCGCGCCGGCGATGCGCTTGGCGAGCTCGACGGCGTCGGCGCCGGGCATGACGCCGCATCGGTTCATGCCAAGCTCGATCTCCACGAGGCCGCCGATCTGGACGCCGTAGTCGCGCGCCGCCCGCGAGGCCTGCTCGACCTGCTCCGCGTCGTCGAAGCACACGCCGATGGTCGCCTCGCGCGCCAGGGCCGCGAGCCGGCGCATCTTATGCGCGCCGAAGACCTCGTTGCTGACCAGCACGTCGCGCACGCCGCCGCGCACCAGCACCTCGGCCTCGCCGACCTTCTGGCAGCACTGGCCGATCGCGCCATGGGCGATCTGGCGCAGCGCCACCGCCGTCGACTTGTGGGTCTTGGCGTGCGGGCGCAGGCGCACGCCGGCCTCGCGCGCGAGGCGCGCCATCTTGGCGAGGTTGCGCTCGAAGGCGTCGAGGTCGAGCACCAGGGCGGGGGTGTCGATCTCGTCGGCGGGCATGCCGATGTCGGCGGGCGGGAGCTGCATGGTCGACCTGCTTGGGCTGCAATCGTGGCCAAGCGAGCATGGTCGCAACGCCCAGGCATGTCCACCCGGCAACCCCGCGCGACCGCCGCGCGCGCCGGGCATGAAAAAACCCCGGCGGGTCGCCCCGCCGGGGTCCGGGACCGCGCGAGGCGGGCCCGACTACTCGTCGCGCTGGCCGGTCAGCGAGATGAGGAACTGGAAGATCGCGACGAAGTTGATGTACAGGCCGAGCGAGTCCATCACCGCGATCTTGCCCTCGAACTCCGTGCCCGCGTACTCGGCATAGGTGTCCTTGATGCGCTGGGTGTCCCAGGCGGTGAGGCCCAGGAAGACCAGCAGGCCGACGATCGACACCGCGAACTGCAGCGCGCTGGAGCCGAGGAAGATGTTCACGATCGACGCGAGGAACACGACGACCATGCCCACCATCAGGATGGTGCCCAGCTTCGAGAGGTCGGCCTTCGTGGTGTAGCCGTAGAGGCTGAGGCCCGCGAAGAGGCCAGCCGCCATGAAGAAGGCGCGCGCGACGCTGGCGCCGGTGAAGTAGAGCAGGATGGCGGCGAAGGAGACGCCGATGCACGCCGCGTAGGCCCAGAACATCGCCTGCAGCGACATCTTGGACATCCGCTCGAAGCGCCAGGACATGATGAAGATGAAGGCGATCGGCGCGAGCATGAACACCCAGCGCAGCGGCGACTTGACCATCAGCGCCGTCAGCACGGGCGAGCTGGCGATCACGAAGGCCACGATGCCCGAGAGCAGCACGGCCGAGGCCATGTAGTTGTAGATGCGCAGCATGTGCGCGCGCAGGCCCTCGTCGGTCGCGACGCCGACGCGCGCGCCCTGGGCAGCCTGGTTGTAGAAAGGACTGTTCATGGTCTTTCTCCCATCGATCCCCTGTGCGGCAGGTGCGCAAGCATATGGGCGGAAGCGCGGTCGGTTCAATAGCGCGCCACTCGGATACACGCTATTCCGCCAATAAAAACAGGGGCTTTCGCCTCGGCGGCGGTCGCGCTCAGGGGTTGCGCAGCAGCGGCGCCGGACGCTGGCCGAGCGCGCGCCACGTGCCGGCGAGGCCGATCAGCGCCACCGCCGCCGCGGCGCCGGTGATCACCGCCAGCAGCGTCCCGGGCAGCCAGGCGAAGTCCAGCGACAGGTAGCCCGCCACCAGGAGCCGCGCCGCCACCGATCCCAGCAGCGCCGCGAGCGTCGCGACGACCAGCCCGAGCAGGGCGAATTCCAGCAGCAGCGCCTCGAGGATCTGGCGCCGCCGCGCGCCGAGCACCTTCAGCACGACGGCGTCGCGGATGCGCCGGCGCTGCGTCGCCGCGATCGCGCCCGCGAGCGTCAGCGCGCCCGCGAGCAGCGTGACCGAGGCGGTGGCGCGCGCCGCGGTCGCGATCGATCCGAGGGCGCGCTCGACCGTGGCGAGGGCGTCGCGGATGCGGATCGACGAGACGTTGGGCAGGCGCTCGACGAGCAGGCGCTCGAGCGCGTCCTCGTGCGCGCGCTCGACCTGGGCGGTGGCGATCCAGGTCTGCGGCGCGCCCTCGAGCGCGCCGGGCGCGAGGACGAGGGTGAAGTTGATGCCGAGCGTCGTCCAGTCGATGGCGCGCAGGTTGGCGATGCGCGCCGTGATCTCGCGCCCGAGCACGTTGAGGGTGATCGTGTCGCCGAGCTTCAGCCCCATGCCCGCCGCGATCTGCGCGTCGAAGGAGACGAGCGGCGGGCCGGCATAGTCGGCCGGCCACCACTCGCCCGCCACGATGCGCGCGTCGCGCGGCAGCTCGCGCGCGTAGGTGAGGCCACGGTCCGAGCCGATCGCCCATTGCGCCTCGGGCGCGATCGCCGCCTGCTCCACGGGCACGCCGTTGAGCCGCGTGATCCGCCCGCGCAGGCTCGGCACCTTCTGCACCGCGCCGACGCCGCGCGCGTCGCGCAGCGTCGCCTCGAACTCCTCGAGCTGGTCGGGCTGGATGTCGATGAAGAAGAAGCTCGGCGCGACGGCCGGCAGCTGGCCGCGCAGCGCGCCGGCGAAGTTGCCGTGCACCAGGGAGATGATCGACAGCACCGTGAGGCCGAGGCCGAGCGACAGCACGATGCCCGGCAGGTTGCCGCCGGGGCGGTGCAGGTTCGCGAGCGCGAGGCGCAGCGCCGGCCGCGCGGGCGCGGGCGCCCGGCGCGCGATCGCCGCGATCGCCGCGGCGGCGAGGCGGAACAGCACGAAGCACGCGGCGGCGCCGGCGACGAAGGCGATGCCGAGGCGGCGATCGGGCGCGCTCGCGATGGCCAGCGCCGCCAGGGCGGCGAGCGCCAGCGCGGTCGTCGCCACGACGCCCGCGCGCGGGATCGCGCGCGTCGGCGCCACCACCGCGCGGAACAGCGCCGCGGCCGGCAGCTCGCGCGTGCGCGCCAGCGGCCAGAGCGCGAAGGCGACGGCGACGAGCAGGCCCTGCAGCGCCGCGAGCCCGAGCGGCGCCGGGAACACGCCGGTCGAGAGCCCCACGCCGAGCGCGCGCTCCACCAGCGGCGCCGCGACCAGCGGCACCGCCGCGCCGACCGCGAGGCCCGCGGCGATGCCGAGCACGGCCATCGCCATCACCTGGACCATGTAGACGCGCATCACCAGGTCGCCCGGCGCGCCGAGGCACTTGAGCGTCGCGATCGTCGCGATGCGCCCGTCCACGAACCCGCGCACGGCGTTGGCGACGCCCACGCCGCCGACCAGCAGCGCGGTCAAGCCGACCAGCCCGAGGAACACGGCGATGCGGTCGACCCAGCGCTGCAGGCCCGGCGCGGCGTCGGCGAGGGCGCGGATGCGCCAGCCGGCGCTCGGGAAGCGCCGCTTGAGGTCCTCGACGAAGGCCGGCGCGGCGGACGGGTCGTGGAGCGCGACGCGGTAGAGCCAGCGCACGAGGCTTCCGGGCTGCAACAGCCCGGTCTGCGCCAGGCTCTCCACCGGCACCATGACCCGGGGGCCGAGGGTGAAGACGTTCGCGGTGCGGTCGGGCTCGGCGGCGATCGTCGCGCGCACCTCGTAGTCGAGGTCGCCCACGCGCAGCCTGTCGCCCGGCGCGATGCCAAGCCGCGCGAGCAGCGACGGCTCGACCACGGCGCCCCAGGCGCCGCCGCGCGGCGCGAGCGTCGCGCGCAGGTCGCCGGAGGGCTCGAGCGCGATGCCGCCGACCAGCGGATAGGAGGCGTCGACGGCCTTGAGCTCGACGAGCGCGCGCTGGTCGCCGGCGCGCGCCATCGCGCGCATCTCGCCGGCGCGCGACACGCGCCCGGCGGACGCGAGATGGGCGAGCTGCGCGGGCTCGGCCTCGCGATGGGTGAAGGAGAGCTCGACGTCGCCGCCGAGCAGGCGCCTGCCGTCGTCGCGCAGGCCCTTCGTCACGGCGGCGCCGAGGGAGCCGACGGCCGCGATCGCGGCGACGCCGAGCGCGAGGCAGGCGATGAAGACGCGGAAGCCCGCGACACCGCCGCGCAGCTCGCGCCGCGCGAGCGCGAAGGCGACGCGCCAGGAAGAGGCCGCCTCGCTCACGGCGCGGCAGGCGCGGCGGGCGCGGCGGGCGCGTCCTCGGCGATGCGCCCGTCCTGCAGCCGCACGATGCGCGCGCAGCGACGCGCGAGCGCGAGGTCGTGGGTGATGAGCACGAGCGTCGCGCCGCGCGCGCCGGCGAGGCCGAAGAGGAGGTCCATGACCTGCGCGCCGGTCGCGTGGTCGAGGTTGCCGGTCGGCTCGTCGGCGAGGACGAGCGCGGGCTCGCCCACCACCGCGCGCGCCAGCGCCACGCGCTGCTGCTCCCCGCCGGAGAGCTGGCCGGGATAGTGCGTCAGCCTGTGCCCCAGCCCGACCGCGGCGAGCGCCGCGTCGGCGCGCGCGAAGGCGTTGCGCGCGCCCGCGAATTCCAGGGGCACGGCGACGTTCTCGCGCGCCGTCATGGTCGGGATGAGGTGGAAGCCCTGGAAGACGATGCCGACATGGCGGCGGCGGAACAGCGCGAGCCCGTCCTCGTCGAGCGCGCCGAGGTCCTCGCCCGCGACGCGCACGATGCCCGAGCTCGCGCGCTCGAGCCCCGCCATCACCATCATCATCGTCGACTTGCCCGAGCCCGAGGGACCGAGCACGGCGACGCTCTCGCCGCGCCCGACCACGAGGTCGAGGCCGCGCAGGATATTGACCTCGCCGGCGAGCGACTCCAGCTTGAGGCGGACGTCGCGAAGCTCCACGATGGGACCGGCGTTCGCGGAGGTCATCAGGCGCACCATGGACAGGCAGGAGACGCGCGGGCGGTCGCGCCGCGCAGGCAGGCGATATGGCCGCCGCGCAGCCCTTGTCAACGCATGCCTCGCCGGCGCGCTCGCCGCCATGGCGTCGCCGGCGCACGCGGCGCGCGCGCGGCTGCTGCTCTTCGGCGACAGCCTCACCGCGGGCTACGGCCTGCCGGCGCAGAACGCCCTGCCCGCGCAGCTGCAGCGCGCGCTCGACGCCGCGGGCATCGACGCCGAGGTGGTCAATGCCGGCGTCTCGGGCGAGACCTCCGCAGGCGGGCTCGCGCGCATCGACTGGACGATCGGCGACGCGCCACCCAGCCACGCGATCCTCGCGCTCGGCGCCAATGACGGGCTGCGCGGCCTGCCGCCGGAGCGCATGGAGGCCAATCTCGACCGCATCCTCGCGCGCCTCGCCGCGCGCGGCACGAAGGTGCTGCTCGCCGGCATGGCCGCGCCGCCCAATCTCGGCCGCGACTACGCCGATCGCTTCGCCGCCGTCTTCCCCGCGCTCGCCGCGCGGCACGGCGTGGCGCTCTACCCGTTCCTGCTCGAGGGCGTGGCGGGCCAGCCCGCGCTCAACCAGCAGGACGGCATCCACCCCAACCGCGAGGGCGTCGCCGTGGTCGTCGCCGCGCTGCTGCCGCATGTGCGCCGGCTCCTGGCGCCCTGAGGCGATGGAGGGAACCGCGCCATGATCGGCCTCGGCCATGCGGGCGACGACGACGACTGGATGCGGCTCGCCGATTCGTGCATCGGCGCGATGCGCGGCCTGCCTGCGCCCGCGCAGGACGAGGAGCAGGTCGGCTTCGTCTTCGCCTCCGACCTCCTCGCGGGCGAGTTCGACGCCATCGTCGCGCATCTGCGCGCGGGCACGGGCATCGCCGACTGGGTGGGCACCTGCGGCGCGGGCGTGCTTGGCGGCACGCGCGAGTACTTCGACCAGCCCGCGCTGGTGGCGATGGCGCTGAGCGTCCCGCGCGGCTCGCTCCGCCTGCTGGCGCCCGGCCACGACGAGGACGCGGCGCGCGGCATCGCGGGCTGGGCGTCGGGCCGCGCGCCCTGCACCGCGATCATCCATGGCGATGCGCGCGACGCCGCAATGCCGGACAGGCTGGGCGAACTCGCGGACCTCGGCGCGTGCCATGTCCTCGGCGGCCTCGGCTCTTCGCGCGTGCCGATGATGCATGCCGCGGGCGCGGTGGGCGGCGGCCCGCTCTCCGGCGTCGTGCTGGCGCCGGGGATCGTCGCGGCGAGCGGGCTGACGCAGGGCTGCAGCCCGCTCGGCGCGGCGCGCCGCCGCATCACCAAGGCGGAGGGCTCGATCGTCGAGACGCTCGACGACATGCCCGCGCTGCGCGCCCTGCAGGAGGACCTGCTGGCGCTGTCGGAGCCGGAGCGCGAGCGCGCCGCGCGGCGCCTGCATGTCGCGCTACCGGTCGCGGGCAGCGACGGCGCCGACTACCTCGTGCGCAACCTCACGGGAATCGACCAGGCCTCGGGCAGCATCTCGATCGGCGACCTGGCGGAGCCGGGGCGCGAGCTCGTCTTCGTCAGCCGCGACGCCGACGCCGCCGCGCGCGACCTCGCGCGCATGGCCCGCGACGCGATGCGCCGCTGCCGGCGGAGGCCGCGCGCGGCGCTCTACTATTCCTGCGTCGCGCGCGGCGCGCATCTCTTCGGCACGACCACGCCCGAGGTCGCGCTGCTGCGCCGCGAGATCGGCGACATCCCCCTCGCGGGCATGTTCTGCGACGGCGAGGTCTCCAACGCCCGGCTCTACGGCTATACAGGCGTGCTCGCGCTGCTGGCGTGAGCCCCATCTTCGCGACGGAACCACGGTACATGCGCTTCAACGCCCTCGGGGACACCGATCTCCGCGTCTCCGCGATCTGCCTCGGCTCGATGACCTGGGGCGTGCAGAACACCGAGGCCGAGGGCCACGCGCAGCTCGACCGCGCCGTCGACGTCCACGGCATCAACTTCATCGACACCGCCGAGATGTACCCCGTGCCGCCGACGCCGCAGACGCAGGGCGAGAGCGAGCGGGTGATCGGCTCGTGGCTCGCCGCGCGGCCGGGCATGCGCGCGCGCGTGGTGATCGCCACGAAGGTGATCGGGGCCTCGAACAACATCCCGCATATCCGCGACGGCAAGGGCCGGCTCGACCGCGCGGCGATCATGGAGGCGGTCGAGGGCTCGCTGCGCCGCCTGCGCACCGACCGCATCGACCTCTACCAGACGCATTCGACGGATCGCCACGTCAACAGCTTCGGCCGCCAGGACTACGTGCACGACCCCGCGCGCGACGGCGCGCCGGTCGAGGAGACGCTGCGCGCGCTCGAGGAGCTCGTGCGCGCCGGCAAGGTCCTGCATGTCGGCGTCTCCAACGAGACGCCCTGGGGCGTGGCCGAGCACCTGCGCCTCGCGCGCTACCACGGCGCGCCGCGCATCCAGTCGATCCAGAACGCCTACAGCCTGCTCAACCGCATCCACGAGATCGGCCTCGCGGAGATGTCGATCCGCGAGCGCTGCGGCCTGCTCGCCTTCTCGCCCCTCGCCATGGGCATGCTCGCGGGCAAGTATCTCGGCGGCGCCAGGCCCGCCGGCGCGCGGCTGACGCTGTTCGACCGCTTCAGGCGCTATTCCGGGCCGCGCCAGGAACCGGCGAGCGCGGCCTATGTCGCGCTGGCCCGCGAGGCCGGGCTCGATCCCGCGCAGATGGCGCTGGCCTTCGTCGCCTCGCGCCCCTTCGTGACCTCGACGATCATCGGCGCGACCAGCCTCGCGCAGCTCGACGCCAACGCCGCGGCCGCGGACATCGCGCTGCCCGCCGACGTGCTGGCGCGGATCGACGCGATCCACGCCGCCAACCCGAATCCCTGCCCCTGAGGCGCGCTCAGCGCGGCGCGCGCGGCGGCGGGGTCGGCGCCAGCAGGTCGAAGCAGGCGCCGACGACGTGGTAGTCCTTGCCGCCGCTGCCCTTGTCGGTGGCGATGCGCGCGTTGCCGGGGCCGAGGATCTTGCGCCACGAGCCGAGCTCGTGGTCGACGAGGTGCTCCCAGCAATAGGCCCAGAGCCGGTCATGCGCGCGCGCGTAGCCGTCCTCGCCGGTGGCGCGGGCGAGCAGCCCGGCGGCGGCGGCGGCCTCGACCTGGACCCAGAAGTACTTGTCGGCGTTGGCGACCGAGAGGTCGGGCTCGAGGCTGTAGGCAAGGCCGCCATGCGCCGCGTCCCAGCCGCGCGCCAGCGCCGCGTCGAAAAGCGCGCGCGCGCGCGGCAGCATCCAGCGCTCCGGGCGGCGCGCATGGAGCTGCACGAGCAGCTTCGCCCACTCCGCCTGGTGGCCCGGCTGGAAGCCCCAGGGCCGGTAGCTGTTGGAGAAGTCGCCGCGCGCGTAGTCCCAGTCGGGCGACCAGTCGGCGCGGTAGTGCTCCCAGACGAGGCCACCGGTCAGCGCGGCCTGGCGCACGCAGATCGCGTGCGCGATCGTCGCGGCGCGGTCGAGGAAGCGGGCCTCGCCGGTCGCGGCATGCGCGGCGAGCATCGCCTCGCAGCCATGCATGTTGGCGTTCTGGCCGCGATAGGGATCGATCGACGACCAGTCGGGCGAGGCGACGTCGGCATAGAGCCCGTGCGCCGGCTCCCAGAGATGGCGCTCCATCGTCGCGAAGGTCTCGTCGAGCCAGGCCCGCGCCTCGCCGAAGCCCGCCGCGAGCGCATGGGCATGCGCGAGCAGCACGTGCACGTGGCCGTAGCACTGGTTCGCGGGGTCGCTGGCGCGCCAGGCGCCGTCGCGCCAGGCGAGCTGCCAGGCATGGCCGCCGGTCGCGGGATCGCGATGCGCCTCGCGCAGGAAGGCGAGCCCGTGGCGGATCGCCGCGTCGTAGGCGTCGGTGCCGAGCGCGCGCGCGGCCATCGCGAGGCCCACGACCATGCGCGACGAGCTCACCAGCGAGCGGCGGTCGCGGTCGAAGGGCGTGCCGTCGAGGCCGTAGTAGTGGAAGAAGCCGCCGCGCGGGTCGATGCAGCGCGGGTGCAGGAAGGACGTCATCCACGCGATGTGGCTTCGCAGGAACGTCGCGGAACGGAAATCCGGAAGGCTCATGTCGGCGTCAGGTTTCGCGCCTCGCGCGGCGGCGCGCAAGCCTTGCCGCTGCGGTCGAATCGCGAGACGCTCGCGCCTCGCGCGCATGGAGGGGCCGGATGATCCGTCTTTTCGTCGGGCTCGAGCTTCCCGAGGACGTGCGCCACGCCCTATGCGGCCTCTGCGGCGGCGTGCCGGGCGCGGACTGGGTGGCGCCGGACAGCATGCACCTGACGCTGCGCTTCATCGGCGACGTCACCGAGGCCGACGCCGAGGACGCGCATGACGCCCTGACGCGCGTGCGCGCGCCGGGCTTCGACATGTCGCTGAGGAGCGTCGGGCATTTCTCCACCGGCGACGAGCTGCGCGCGCTCTGGGCCGGCGTGGAACGCAACGAGCGGCTCGAGCAGCTGCGCCGCAACGTCGATTCCGCGCTCGTGCGCATGGGCTTCCCGCCTGAGGAGCGGCGCTGGCGGCCGCACGTGACGCTGGCGCGCTGCGCCGGCGCCCCGGTGCTGCGCGCCCAGGCCTTCCTCGCGCACCACGCGCTGTTCCGCGCCGGCCCCTTCCGCGTCGGGCATTTCACGCTGTTCTCCAGCCTGCGCCATTCCGGCGGGCCGAGCTACGTCGCCGAGGCCGAGTACGCCCTGCCGCTCGCCGCGTGAGCGCCGCTACTGCGCGAGGAAGCCGCTGTCGACGGCCAGCACGTGGCCGGTGACGAAGGACGACGCGCCGCTCGCAAGGAACAGCATCGCCGCCGCGATGTCCGCGGGCTCGGGGAAGCGGCCGAGCGGGCTCACCGCCTGCATGCGCGCGAGCAGCTCGGGCGTCTCGAACAGCGCCTTCGTCAGCTCGGTGCGCACCCAGGTCGGCGCCACCGCGTTGACGCGGATCCCGTGGCCCGCCCATTCGACGGCGAGCGCGCGGGTGAGGTTCACCACCGCGCCCTTGGTCGCCTGGTAGGAGATGTTCGGGTAGAGCCCGCCGCCCGACAGCCCCATGATCGAGGCGGTGTTGACGATGCGCCCCGCGCGCGCGTCGGCGATCATGATCCGCGCCGCGGCCTGCGCGCAGAGGAAGACGCCGGTGAGGTTCACCGCGACGACCTTGTCCCAGTCGGCGCGCGCGAGCTCGGCCGTCGGCCGGCGCAGCGCGATGCCGGCGTTGTTGACCAGGACGTCGAGCCGGCCATGGCGTTCGCGCGCGGCGGCGAAGGCCGACGCCACCGAGGCCTCGTCGGTCACGTCGATCGCGATCGCGTGCGCCGCGTGGCCGCGCGCGGCGAGCGCGGCGGCGAGCGTGGCGGCCTCGGCCTCGTCGCGGTCGGCGACGACGACGGTGGCGCCGGCGGCGGCCATCAGCCCCGCGGCGGCGGCGCCGATGCCGCGCGCGCCGCCGGTGACGATCGCCACCTCGCCGTCGAGGCGCAGCAGGCGGGAGGGATCGGGAAGGGTCGGCATGGCGGCGCTCACGCGATCGCCTCGGCGCGGGCACGCGCGACCCCGGCCTTCGCCATCGCCTCCCAGGCGCGGGCGAGCGAGCCGTCGAGGTCGATGGCGCGGCTGGCATCCTCGACCACGATCGCCTCGAAGCCGAGCCTGCGCGCGTCGAGCGCGGTCCAGGCGACGCAGAAATCCGTGGCGAGGCCGCAGCAGAAGACGCGCCTGACGCCCTTGGCCTTGAGCCAGGCGTCGAGCCCGGTGCGCGTCTTGCGGTCGGCCTCGACGAAGGCCGAGTAGGAATCGACGTCGGGGTTGTAGCCCTTGCGGATCACCAGCTGGGCATGCGGCACGGAGAGGTCGCGATGCAGCGCCGCGCCCTCGGTCCCCTGCACGCAATGGTCCGGCCAGAGCACCTGGTTGCCGTGGGCGATCTTCACGACGTCGAAGGGCTTGCGGCCGGGATGCGACGAGGCGAAGGAGGAATGGCCCGGCCCGTGCCAGTCCTGCGTCAGCACGACGAGGCGGAAGGCCGGCGCGAGGCGGTTGATCACCGGCACGACCTCGTCGCCCCGCGCCACGGCGAGCGCGCCGCCGGGCATGAAGTCGTTCTGCACGTCGACCACGAGCAGCGCGTCGCCCGCGCGCGGTCGCGGCGAGGCGCCGCCGCCGGCCTGCGTCCCCGCCGCGCCCGCGGCCTGCGCCGAGGCGCGCGACGCCGCCATCGCCGCCGCCGCCGTGCCCGCCGCCACAATCGCCCGTCTCGCCAGCATCCTGACCTCCGCCTGGAAGGACGGGAAGTCTAGGGCGACCGCGCGGCGCGCGACAATGCGCGAGGCCGCGCCCTCAGGACTTCGCGAGCAGCGCCTCGACGGCGGAGACGATCTCGCGCGCGTCGGGCTTGACGCGGCTCGGCCACGCGCCGGCCAGCGTGCCGTCGGGCGCCACGAGGTACTTGTGGAAGTTCCAGCGCGGCGCGCCGGCCTCGCCGAGCTCCGCGGCCACCCAGCGATAGAAGGGATGCGCCGCCGCGCCGACCACGACCTGCTTGTCCGCGAGCGGGAAGGAGACGTCGAAGGTCTCGCAGAACTGGCGGATCTCCGCCGCCTTGCCCGGCTCCTGCTGGCCGAAGTCGTTCGACGGCACGCCGAGCACGACGAGGCCGCGGTCGCGGTAGCGCCGCCACACCGCCTCCAGCTCGCGGTACTGCGAGGTGTAGCCGCAGAACGAGGCGGTGTTCACGACCAGCACGGGCCTGCCGGCCCAGGCCTTCATCGCCAGCTCGCCGCCCTCGATGGCGGGGAAGGCGAAGTCATGGGCGCTCATCGATGTCTTCCTTTCCCTGGGCGTGGTCCTGGCGGCGGCGTCGCGGCCGAGCGCGGCGAACGCGGCCGCCGCCGCGCCCAGCGCGAGGAAGAGCCGCCGCGGCAGCGCATGGCGCAGCACGACGCGTCGCCAGCCCGTGAGACCATCCTCAGCCATAGCGCTCCTCCTTCCACGGGTCGCCGCGCATGTGGTAGCCGCGGACCTCCCAGAATCCAGGGCTGTCCTCGGCGACGAAGCTGAGCTTCGTCAGCCATTTCGCGCTCTTCCAGAAATAGAGCCGCGGCAGCACGAGGCGCACCGGCCCGCCATGCTCGCGCGTGATGTCCTGGCCCTCCCAGCGATGGGCGAGCAGCACGTCCTCGCCCGCGAAGTCGGCGAGCGGCAGGTTGGTCGTGTAGCCGTCATAGGAGGTCTGGATCACGAAGCGCGCCCCGGGCAGCGGCTTCGCGCGCGCCAGCAGCTCACGCGTCGCGACGCCGTTCCACGTGTTGTCGAAGCGCGACCATTGCGTGACGCAATGGATGTCCGACTTCGCCTCGACCTGCGGCAGGGCCATGAAGGCGTCGAAGTCGAGCACCATCGGGTTCTCGACCAGGCCCTCGACCTCGAGCTTCCAGTTGGCGCGGCCCACCTCCGGCTGGATGCCGAGGTCGAGCACGGGCCAGTTCCTGACCTCGCGCTGGCCGGGCGGCAGGCGCTGCGCCGGCGGCGCCTGCTCGCCGGTGAGAAGCCTGCCCTCGCGCGCCCATTTCTGCTTGGTGTCGACCAGCTTGGCCATCACCCGCCCGAGCACGCCGCCATCCTCGCCCATCGCCGGACTCCCCGATCTTGCGGCGCGCAATATAGGCGGGCGCGCGGCTTTGTCGCGGGGGGAGGCGGCGCGCGTCATCGGGCGCTGGAAAGACGCCGCGCGATGGGCGATAGGAATGCACGACCCCGCGAGACGTCAGGCAGGACGCCATGCTCCATCCCGAAACGCCCCCGGCCGCCCGCGCGCTCGGCCTCGCGGGCCTCGTCCCGTTCTGGGTCGCGGCGCTCGCGGTCGTCCTCGCCGAGGGCGAGGTCGAGGAAGCGGCGCTGCGCGCGCAGGTCGCCTATGGCGCGGTCATCCTGACCTTCCTCGGCGGCGTGCACTGGGGCCTCGCGCTGCGCGCGCCGCACGAGACCGGCTGGGCGCGGCTCGGCTGGGGCGTCGCGCCCTCGCTGCTCGGCTGGATCGCGCTGCTGATGGCGCCGCGCCCGGCGCTGGCGCTGCTCGCCGCGGCGCTCGCCGCCTCGCTCTTCGTCGACCTGCGCAGCCTCGGCGCGGGCGTCTCGGCGGCCTGGTACCTGCCGCTGCGCCGGCTGCTCACGGCCGCCGCGGTGGCGAGCCTCGCGCTCTCGCTGCTGGTGGCCTGAAGCCCTCGCCCGCGCCCATGCCCGCGCGTCGGCGCGCCGGCTCACGCCTCGCGCCGCCAGGTCACGCGCAGGAAATGCCCGGCCTCGTCGTAATGCGTCTCGAGCTCGCCCTTTTAGGCGTCGACGAGCGCATGGCCGATGCGCCGCGGCAGGTGGATGCCGGTCGTGCGGATCACCGCGGCATCGCCCGCCTCCTCCACGTCCATGATCCGCTGCAGCGGATGCTCGGAGCGCTCGCGCGATTCGGTGTTGCGCGCCAGCGCCAGGATCTCGTCGCGATGGCGCCACCGCGCGGCGCGCGCGTCATTGACGCCGCGCAAGCGCGGGTCCCGGGAAGGGGCTGGGGCTGGCGCCGCCGACGGCGGCGGCGCGCGCCGGGCGCTCAGCCCGGCAGGACCATCTCGTGCAGCAGCAGGTCGCGCCGCGCGCCCGGCTCGTCGACCGGCTCGTAGCCGGCGAAGGACTGGTCGGTCTTCGGCATGGCGACGAGGGTGTTGGGCGCGTAGGGGATCACGGTCACGCGCTCGAAGCGCGCGCGCGGATGCTCGATGCCGCCGCCGCAGGAGAAGCCCTGCTCGTTGGGCACGTAGAGCGACAGGCCGAGGTCGCCGCGCGAGGCGTCGGGAGCGAGCTGGATCGCGCTGGTCACGACCGCCGCGGCCGCGCCGGTGGACGGGCCACGCGACATGGAGGCGGGGTCGCGCGCCAGCGTCACCTCGGCGCGCAGCGAGATGCTGGAGCCCGGGGCGTCGAGCCCGAAGCGCGCGCTGATCACCTCGTAGAACCGCGCCATGATCCAGGCGCCGACATCCTCGTGCGTCATCGCGGCGAGCATGTCGGTCCAGAAGGCGCGCGCGGGGTCGACCTGGACGAGTTGCACGCCGGGCTCGGGGACGAAGACCCTGCGCCCGCCGCCGGCCAGGCCCGTGTAGGCGTCGTCGGCGGGCAGCATCGCGAGGGCGTGGCGATGCAGGCCCGGCGGCAGGATCTCGGCCACGACCATGTGCGGGAAGGGATAGGAGAGCACCGGCGCGTTCGCGATCCGGTACATCATGTGCCGCCTGGCTTCGGAGAACATCTTGGCGCTCCCGGCGCGTCGTCCCGCAAGCGCCGCGGGAGTGGGGTTTCAGGAATTATTGACCTTAACGCGCGCGGGTTTACGAAAGATTATCGCCCTAGGCGGCGCATCCCGCGCGCCAACGGGCGATCGAGGGCATGCCATGGACACCGACATCGCGAAGCGGCTCGACGCGGTCCTGCACCGCATCCCGCGCGCCTATCCCGGGCCGGGCGGCGCCATCGCGGTGCTGCGCCGCGGCGAGGTGCTCGCGCGCCATGCCTGGGGCTACGCCAATGCCGAGCGGCGCATCCGCTTCACGCCGCGCACGCTCTTCCGCGCCTGCTCGATCACCAAGCAGTTCGTTTGCGCGACGCTGCTGGCCGAATGCCCGGACATCGAGGCGCTGGCGCCGCTGCTGCGCGCGCGCCTGCCGATGCTCGCGGGCCAGCTGCCCGCGATCGCGCATCTCGCGCACAACCAGTCGGGCCTGCGCGACTACTGGGCGCTCGCCATGCTGCTGGGCGCGGGCGCGGAGGATCCCTTCGGCGAGCGCGAGGCGCGCGCCACCATCGCCGCGACGCGCGCGACGCAGTTCGTGCCGGGCACGCGCTATTCCTACTGCAACCAGAATTTCCGCCTGCTCGGCGACCTGCTGGAGGAGCGCAGCGGCCGCTCGCTCGCCGAGCTCATGCGCGCGCGCGTGCTCGGCCCCGCCGGCATGGACGGCGCCTTCCTCGCCGCCGACACCTCCGCGATGCCCGACGGGACGGAAGGCTACGAGGGCTCGCAGGGCCTCGGCTTCCGGCCGGCGGTCAACCGCATCCTGTGGACGGGCGATGCCGGGCTGGGCGCCAGCCTCGACGACATGATCGCGTGGGAACGGCATGTCGACGCGACGCGCGAAGACGACGCGTCGATCTACTCCCGGCTCTCGCGCCCCGTGGCCTTCGCCGATGGCGCGCCGGCGGCCTATGGCTTCGGCCTCGACCGCACGCCGGAATTCGGCCACGCGCTGACGCAGCATGGCGGCGCGCTGCGCGGCTGGCGCAGCCACCGCATGCATTGCGCGGCGGAGCGCGTCTCGGTCGTCGTGCTGTTCAACCATTCCGCCGACGCGCAGGCCGCGGCGCACGAGGCGCTGGGCGCGGTGCTCGGCCGCGCGAAGGCGGCTCCCGACGCCAGGCTGCCCCATCCCGACTGGCAAGCGACCTGGCGCGAGGCGCAGACGGGGCTCTGCGCGCGGATCGAGAAGGGCCCGCCCGGCGAGCTGCGGCTGCGCTTCGCGGCGGGGCCGGAGCGGCTGCTGCTGCAGCCCGATGGCAGCGCGCGCTCGGCGCGCACGACGCTGCGCATGGAGGGCGGCGCGCTGCGCATGGAGCGCCACGCGGAGAACCTGCACGCGACGCTCGAGCCGGTGGAGGCGGCCCGCGCGCCGGCCTCGGCGCGCGGCGCGGCGGAGATCGCGGGGCGCTGGCGCTGCGCCGAGATCGACGCGGAGCTGGAGATCGAGGACGCGGGCGGCATCGCCCATGGCGCATGCTCCGGCCCGCTCGGCCGCGCGCGCATGGAGCTGCTCGAGCAGCCGGGCGAGGACCTCTGGCTCCTGCCCTGCCCGCGCGCGCTCGACGTGGCGCCACCCGGCGACTGGACGCTCGCGCTGCGCCGCGACCCATCGGGCCGCGTCGCCGCGATCGATGTCGGCTGCTGGCTCGCGCGGGGGCTGTCCTACGTGCGGGCGTGAGGGGGAGGCGCGGACAGGGCCACGCGACCGCATGGGTGCGGCCGGTCGGACCATGGATGCTGCCACAGATTGAGACGATGCCATCTGGCAGCCCGAGCGCAAGGCAGCATCCGCAGTTATTCACCTTTCTGATCTGGAACTATCCGATAACTGCTAGTATAGATTCTCTCCCGACATCGAAAACCGACAAGGTGACGAGGGGAGATGAGGGTCACGGTCGTCACGACCTGCACTGATCGCAAGCGATCCGGCGCAACGGAGGGGCCGCGCGCCCGGACGTTGCCGCGTGGAGAACAGGGCGAGTTGGCAGCGAACTGGCGTGCATCCCTCGCCTCATGCAAGGAGACGCAGGCCGCCCGCGCCCTCTATTGCGGTCGATCCTTCCGGGAGGCCGAGGCGGCGGCCGAGTCCATCGGTGGTGACTTGCTGGTGATCTCGGCCGGACTGGGACTGGTC
>Ga0169931_10006943_pt1 | contig 16914 bp, 15 predicted proteins | sample Kivu_15m_20L_FD_129675 | JGI IMG/M metagenome (GOLD analysis project Ga0169931, IMG submission 129675) | Freshwater microbial communities from Lake Kivu, Western Province, Rwanda to study Microbial Dark Matter (Phase II) - Kivu_15m_20L... | ecosystem: Environmental > Aquatic > Freshwater > Lake...
CGGCCGTCACAAGCCGTTCTTCAACAACTACCGTCCGCAGTTCTTCTTCCGCACCACCGACGTGACCGGCACCATCCAGTTGCCCGCGGGCACCGAGATGGTGATGCCTGGTGACAACGTGGTAATGACCGTGGAGCTCGGTAAGCCGATCGCCATGGACGAAGGTCTGCGTTTCGCCATCCGCGAAGGTGGCCGCACCGTCGGGGCGGGCAGGGTCGTAAAAATTCTCGCCTGAGCCGGCACAACCGGGTCTCGTGGTGAAGTTTGGAGTTCACGCCGGCCTGTCAAGCCGGAGGCCGCGGGTTCAAATCCCGTCGAGACCGCGCCCAGTAAAACGTGACTTGGGTCACATCCCGGTTTCCGTGTAAGCCACCGATCCCTTTCGGGGCATAGTATAAATAGCATAAATCGAACCCGAAAGGACACCCAGTGGGAGCCCACAGCTTAACCAAATACGTTCAAACCGACAGGAGTCTCCACGAGACTTGGGAGGACATCTACGGCGATGCCCGCAGTCTCCACGGTACCGACTCCTACTCCGGTTCTTTCGCCACCTGCAACTCGGTGATGCGTGTGGCCGATCCCATGGGTCTGTCGGACGCCGAGACGGTAGCCTACGCCATGTTCTCCGAGATGCAGATACCCCCGTACTTGCGTGACAAGATGCTGGCGTCCGTGGCCGACGCGTCCGGGAATCTACTGGTGCTGCCACGCAAGTGGTCTTCGGCTTTCGCGATCCCGGTATATTCCCGCAAGGACGCGACGATCAAATCCAAGACCGTTTCTCTCAAGCATGACCTCTGCGGGTACCTGTCCGAGGACAGACTGCTGCCTCTCCTGCGGGAGTGTGTTGACTCTCCAAGGTACGCATGGATCGACAATGTCAGCATCCTGGGCGATTCCGTCAGGTACCGCAATGAAGTCGAGAAATTTCAGGGCAAGTACACGACCCAGTGGGTCCTCATGGACGGTAATGCCCGTAACATGCTTGACGACAAGCGCTTCAACTCCGAACGGGAGGCCATCCTCGCGGCCCGCGAGGAATGCATCGAGCAGACCTCCCGCGGCCGTTCCTCTGGTCCAGTCGTACATGTGGTAAGTCTCCGCCACAGGGGCGCCACGCCCACCAAAGTGTCGGTATCCCAGGTGTCGCGGAAGACCAAGGTTTCTTTCGACGTGTGCACCACTAAAAGTGGGGCTACCGACGGATGGTTCGTGTTCGGTCTGGCGGCCAGCTGATCAGCGTAGAGGCGCCACTTCCTCGCGGCACCAGTCCTCGAACCTGTACAGTCTGGAACATATCTTGTCCACCAGTTTTTCGTTGGTGTATATCACGGTCAACACCTCGCGTTCCAAAGCCGAGTAGCACTGGTCCCTGGGGGTCAGGGGCTCGTTGTGGTTCTTGCTGATTGGCCCCTTGATGTTGTCGCACATGTTTATGGTTTTCTCGAATATGCTCCATATAAGTTCCTCGTCAGCGGGGGTCAACACGTCTCGGAACTCTTCTCTTTTCGATATGTCCGCGAACACCTCGCTTATGTCGTGGTTGACTATATATACCGCGCCCGAGTAGCATCCCCCCAGCAGTTCGTCGCTGGTGTTCCAGTATTTCTCGCAAATTCCCGGCATTTCCTTTTTTCCGTTTTCGATCCCGCGGGCTATTCCGTTGACCGGGACGTATGCGTCCATCAGCAATCCGTCTCCGCAACTGGCTTTAGCGGAAACGACTGTGGCTTCGCACAACTCCAGGGCACGTTCGAGGGTGTCGTACTCGAAGGGAGCCGCCGCCCCCTCTTCTTTGGTGGCGTAGGTACGTGCCCGTGCCAGCCATGCCGCGTGCCCCAGACCGTGGTAGCATAACCCCTCGACCCTGGAGTCCTCCCCTAGTTTGTTCATGCTCTGACAGGCCATGGACGCCAGGTACATCTGTTCCTCGGTGGGGTCGCTTTTACCGAAGGCGTCTATGTTACCGTGTACGAAGGCGTAACCGCAGGCGTCAATGGGGGTTTCCTGTATGACTTTGTTCAAATCCCTGTTTTTTTCGTAGTACACCGCCCCGATGGCGTGTAGCGCGTCGTGACACGGGTAGTATAGCCGCTGGTCCTCCGCGGTTTTCCCTATCAGCATGGTTTGAAACTCCACCATTCTGCCGCTGTCCGCCATCTCTAGAACCAGGTCGGAGAAGCACTGGTACCCGGCGGGAGTCCTCAGGGATTCTATCAGGATGGAGTCTAGGGCGCACCGTTCCAGTCGCTCCTCTAAAGAGGACTTGTCCGAAAGCCTTCCCTGCCCGTAAAGCGACAAGGGTATGGCTACGGCCAGGGCCGTCAAGATTCCAGCTAGTATCAGGGTTTTGTTTTTCCTTTTCGTACCGCTCGTCACAACCACTCATTGTCTCGCTCCCCATGATCAAGGCAAGCATCCCCGCGCATCGGACGGAACTTAAGGGGTTTTTATGCCGCAACAACATATGCCCAAAAAATGCGCACAAGCACTATACATGTATGCAAGTTCACGTTCTCAAAGACGATCCGGCACCCGCCCTGGAGGTCCTGAAAGCGGGCGGCCGCGTGGTGTGTTTCTCCACCCAAGATAAGAATCTCTTGAACTACCTGGGTTGCACCATCTCGGTCGGAGCCGAGAGCGAGTTCGAGGAGAATCCGGAGTTCCCACACGTGAAAGGCCATGTCAAGGTAAGCGGGTCCCGCACAAGTTTCTATTCTCTTTCCGCCAGGGTGCTCGTCGGCGGTACCCCTATTCTCCATTCGTCCAGTGGGCCCGTCGGGGCCAAGGAGCGCATAGGTAGTGGCGAACTGTGGATGCTGCCGAGCCTGGAATACTCGAGTTTCCGTGACCGGGGCAAGAACCTCTTTGTCCGGGAGGTTTTCTTGAAAGATACATCCCCCGCGGGTCTTCATGCGGACCGCACAGAGGTTTGCCGGCCCGATTGGAAACGTTATCCGTTGACCGTGTCTCTTGATGGTCGTCCCGCAGGACCCCTGTCGTCGGAGGATCTGCGGACCTCCGCGCTACTCGGTCAGCAGGTTGACCCGCTTCTTTACGGCGCTTTAAAAGGTTTCGCCCGGAACCCGGGATCCGGGGGTTCGCTGCTGGTACGCGACTGCCCCTTAGGAAACCTTCCTCCCACTCCATCCGTTCCGGGCGCGCACACCGGTAAGGATTACGTCAGCGAGATCTCCCTTATGACCATCGCCTCGATCGTCGGTCACCCGGTAGGTTATCGTCCGGAGATGGGCGGCAGGATAGTACAAGATGTCGTCCCCACCAAGGAGGACAGCAACGAGCAGACCTCGACGTCGTCCCTCACCGATCTCAATTACCACACCGAGGCGGCTTTCCATCCGTACCGTCCCAGGTGGCTGGCTTTGCTCTGTCTGCGCGGGGACCCTTCGGCACGGACAACCATTTGCAACGTCTACGACATCGTCTCGGCACTTTCCGAGGACGTCTGCGAGATTCTACACACGTCCGAGTTCGTTACCGGGGTGGACACTTCGTACGTTCGGAGTGGTTCCGTTGCGCTTTCCGCGCCGCACAAGGTTCTCGACGGTACCCCCAACAGGCCGCGCATATCGTGGGACTGGTCTCTGACCAGCGGTGTTTCCGAGCGCGCCCGCTCGGCACTGCATGCTCTCAAGGCTGCCGTGCGGGAGGTTCAAAGTTCTCTTGTGCTCGGGGCCGGGGACCTGCTATTGATCGACAACACCATACTGGTGCACGGCCGCAGCTCCTTCACTCCCCGTTTCGACGGCACGGATCGCTGGCTTCAGCGCGCCCTCATCCTGGCCGACACCAACATCCCCCACGATACTTTCACCGAAGACGTAGTAGGTCTAGAGTTCCTTTAATCCGCCGTTTGTCGCCCTCCGCGAGCGACATTCAACGGAAAAACTACGGGTGTTGTGCAATGGGTGAATTCGTCCCTGTCCGCCGCATAGTGATAAGCGTATACCTCCCGGAGGCAACAATGAGCTATCGTAGTAAGGATAGTGAGTCGGCCAGGTTGTCGTCTGCGGAGTATCGGGCACGCAGCCACGCCGAACGTCAGCGCATCAAGAGCGAGTTACGCAGCATCGTCGAATCAGTGGGCAAGTCCCGGGATGTCGATGAGTGCGACGAACCGGCGGTAGGTTTCAAACAGGCCCACCATCACCAGAAGGGGCACGCTTCCGAGAAGGCCGAGAAGCGCCGCGTGGTCAGGCACTGGAAAATCAAGGCATGGAAGCGTCGCAAGGCGCTGCGCCGCCTGCGCGCCGCCAAGCAAAGGCACCCGGACGAGGATATCTAACTCCAGGTTTCCCTCACTGTAACGCCCCGAGACAGGGCACGGCGTGAGAGCACAGTCGCTAAGGTGGCACGTTCCTTGACAAAAATCGGTGTTTTCGCTGCCTTTGCGGCGTCCATTGGTGTTGTTCTCGTCGTCTCTATGCGCGGCCCGCGCATAGAACTACTCGACGGTCCTTACGGCGGGGCTAAGGCGATCGGATTCGCCCCGCCGGTTATCTACAGCATTGAGACGGAGACCGGGGGGAAAGTAGACGGCTTCGCGGTGGATCCGCGTACCGGCCACCTAATGCCCGAACCGGGGGGCCGTCAGATCGCGGAGATGGATATCGTCGAGTCCTCCGGATGCGGTCTTGATACCGAAGGTCTGGTGTGGTGCTGGACGGAGGAACGACCCGAACCTTCGCCTGTACTTCTTCCGTCCGCGGCGATGGGGGTTACCGTCGGTGTCGAGAATGGGTGCGCCATTCTCGTGGATCGCGCATTCCATTGCTGGGGGTGGGACGACTATCGTGCCTCGCTCGCCGCCGTGGATGTCATCGCATCCGCCGCTGACCGGGGCGCTGTATGCGCGGTGACTGCGGTAGGCAAAGTGTCCTGTCTGACAGGCGTGACATGGTCCTGGGTATATTTACCTAAACCCGCCCGCGGTATCGTGGCCCACGGGGAGGAGTTCTGCGCCTACGGTGCGGACGTAAATTGCTGGGAAGGGGACCTGCGTCCGGGTCCTTCCGAGAATCCTACGTCCGCCAACGTGGAATGGATGTACATGGGAAAAGAGAGGGTTTGTGTCGCGACCCCGGACGCGACCTACTGCAGGGGACGGAACGACAGACGTATCTACGTCCAGGATGAAGACATATCGGGGAACGTCGAGGTTCACGGCGGTGAACTGGAGTGCCGCCGGGAGACTATGTTGTTGGGTTACTCGGCGGGATCCATCACCCACAGTTGTGTCGGATCGACCCCGGGATGGTTTAAAGACGGCGGGAACTGGGTGTATGCCCAGAAGTCGGGCGCCGTTACTTGCGCCATAGACGTGGGCCGGCTGGTGGTTTGCGGCGTCGACAAACCACGGACCTTGCCCTTCCGTGTTCTCGACGGTTTGCGTTTGCGTGCCACTGATCGCTACGGTAGTACGCTTACTTTGGTTCTGGGTGAAGGTCGCCGATGAAACGTCCCCAGGTCCTGTTGCTGCCATTGATTGCGGTCATGGCCGGTGTACAACGCCGGGCGTTTCTGGAGACCCCCACCGGGTTTCGTGTCTGGCAGTACGTTGCCGGGGTCAGTCTTCTGGGGTTTGTAGTGGCGCTACTGGTAGCTGCTATGACCAGCGATACGCTCGTCTTAAGGCGGGTTTCTAAACCGCGTGACTGGCCGTTGGATCTGCGCGGCGACCGGGAACTGGTCAAGGCGGGTATCAGCGGGTTGTTGCTGCCGATGATGCTGACCGCATGGGCGTCGACGCGTACCGCTCACACATTTGCTGTTCTCCTGTTGCTGGTGCCGCTGCTCGCGTTACACAAGGGTGTAAAGGGTCCTCGTAACGTTCTCCCGCTCCTGCTGGTGTCCGCGGGGGTGGTCTTCTTGTCCCTGGGCAAGGTCGCGGGGCTGGGGTTGGGGTTTGCGCCGTCGATGTACTTTGTGCTAACCGTGGGCGGTGTGCGACCCGGCCCTGGTACCTTGCTCGGTCTGGTCGCCCTCGTGCTGGCGGCCGTTCTTACCGCGAGGTTTCTGCGCACGTTCCCCGATGTCGTTCCTCTCGCTCGCGGCGGTAGGAGCGCCGCCCTGCTTTTGGCGCCCTGCGTTTTTGTTCTGTCTGCTTTCTCGTTTGTCGGCGGTTATTTGCCGGTCGTGAACCTCTGGACTTTGGCCGCGGGTGTCGCGATAGTTTCCACCCTGCTGGCTTTCAAGGCTTTGATGCGGGTTTCCGGGCCCGCGGCGGCATCCGTGGCTCTGGCCATGGGGGCGTTACCGGCGTCCGTGGCCACCGCCCGTTTCAACGAGGTGCCTATGACCACTGTTATGCGTATCGGCGCGTTGCTGCTGGTCGTCGGGGCGTTCTCCTGGTCCCGGTCGTACCGCGGTCGTCCTTCTCGGCTAGCGCCTGCTCTCGAGAGCGGGGAGGTGTCGTGAACGTCCGCCGTGTCCGCGCATTGATGACGTTCCTGCTTTGTTCGGGCGTGGTGCTGCCCGGGTGTGCGGATTCTCCTCCGACCTCGGAGTTTCTACCCCATGTTGCGGGCGCCGAGGTGGTGAACGTGACCTGCGAGGACGGAACTTGGGGCAAGGGGTTCTATCCTGGCGGGGGCGTCGACATACGTGAGGGTGAGAGCGTCGACCTGGGGTATCCCGTTGGCGGGAAGATCTCGACCATCGTCTGCGTACCTTCGGATTTTCCCAGGTTCGGGGATGTATGGATAGGTCGTTGGGCGACCGTATCGGTGATGAAAAACGAGGCCTGGCGGGACATCCTGCGCTCCTTGCTCACCGGCAGTGACAGCACCAATCCCCTAACATCCGAGGGTAAGCCCGCGTATTATCAGTTGGTGGTGGATCCCAACGGTGTGATACGGCACTACGCCGAAGGTCAGGGGCTTCCGGCGGCCCTGGAGTATAATCCTGTCACCGGTGGCCTGATAGGGTACCAAGAGGGATCGGAGACGTCCCCCATGGGCGTACCGCCGACCGGAGGCATGCTGCTACTTCATGACACCCCGCCGCCTAAGCCGGGTATCCCGGTCACCGGGAGGATAGCGTCCGCGGATCCCGAATTGCGTCTGGATTGGCACGACTACGCGGTCCTCCCAAGCGGGAACGTTCTCGTCATCGGCTACCAGACGGTGAAAGAGACGCCCTCAACCGACGTCCGTCTTTTTCGTTCCGTTTCCGGTTGCCCGGCGCGCATCGAGGATTACCGCTACACCTTGCGTACGCGTATCGTCGAGTACTCCCCTAGCGGTTCCCAGGTTCGGGTCTGGCGTAGCGAGGATCATTTCCCGCCCCATGCCGCGGTGCCTGTGCCGGTCGTACTCCGCACCCCCGGGGATGGCGGCGAGGTTTGCGCCATTGACGTCGAGCACGCCAACGCCGTGGATGTCACCCCTGATGGGGAAGTCATTGTCGGTTTCCGCAACTCCGTGTTCGCGGCCGCCCTGCTGACCTGGCCGGCCGGCGATGTTGTATGGACGCTAGGCGGTAAAGGCGATCGCGCACTCGAGGTGACGAAAGATCCGCTCGGCGGTCCGCGGGCTTCTCACGACGCCCGCATCACCCGGGTCGGCGGTCAGGTCTACCTGCATCTGCTCGACAACAACAGTCTCAGGGGCCCGAGCCGTTACGTGCGCTATCGCGTGGATTCTGCTGCCCGCACCGCGGAACTGGTCGCCAACGTGGATCTGGAGTGTCACGGGCGGCCTTGCTACAGTATCATGATGGGCAGTGTAAGTGTTCTCGGCGAGGAAAGCGACCTAGCGGAGGTCCTCGCCAATCCCGGCAGCGTGCTAGGCGAGGACCTCACCGTGTACCTGGAAGGTGTTCTTCTCCATTATCGCGGCGACGATCTTGTCAGGGAGATCCGTCTCGGGGACTGGTGGGCTTACCGTGTGGTGGTTTTACCCAGGGAACCGTGGAAGTCCCCGAACCCGTGATTTGGTCGGGTTTGTCCGTAGAGTATACGGTGTGTCGATTTATGCCAAAAACTGGGGTACCGCTCACAGTTGTAGGTATGACCGTGGGTAGATGCCGGGGGACAGTCGTCTGGTCGAAGGTGGCCACGTGAGCGACGAACAAGTCACCGATGCCGGCGAATCCGCCGTCGAACGAAACAAAGGCAGATGGTACGCCCTGACCACCTTGACGGGCCACGAGCAGAAGGCCCTTAAGGGTCTCCAGGCACGCATCTCTAGCCTGAGATTGGACGACCGGATACATGAGGTTATGATACCGATGCAGGAGGTAACCGAGTTCAAGAAGGGACGTAAAACCAACGTCCAGCGCAAACTTTACCCGGGTTATTTGTTTGTGCGCTGCGATCTGGACGACGAGACATGGGTCGCCATTCGTCATACTCCCGGCATCTCTGGTTTTGCCGGGCAAAGCGAGAAGGCGCAGCGCCCTACCCCGTTGAGTGCCAGCGAGTCCGCCGCCTTGTCCGGTGCGAAAGAGGATGCCAAGCCCGCGATTTTGCGTGACAACTCTTTCGCAGCCGGGGAGACCGTACGCGTGGTCTCCGGGCCTTTTGCCGATTTTCTCGGCGTGATCTCCGAGAGCCTTCCTGAGCATAATCGTTATAAGGTGCTACTGGATGTTTTCGGTCGCGGCACCCCTATAGAACTCGACGCCGATCAGGTGCGTTTGCCGTAACGGTAGGTGTGCGGCCTTCTCAAGGTCTCTGTAGCTCAGTTGGATAGAGCGATGGTTTCCTAAACCAGAGGTCGCAGGTTCGACTCCTGCCAGAGACGCACCCCGGTGTGCCCCAAAACGGGAGGACACCACGACTAAGGGTCCCGGAATCTGGAAACAGAGACCGGGACCTGTTATCGTAAACGCGCAGCCGCTCCTTGCACCGCTCCCGCCCAGCGCTTACCGTATCTGTTAGGTCATACAACAATCATCTACTGTTTTTCCGCGCAGGACGCGGAAGAAAGGGAATCATGGAAGAAGAAAAAAGTATAGTACCTGCGATTATCGCAGAGTTTAAGCAGGCGTGCCGTGAGTTACACGGAGATTATTTCATAAAGTCGCCTATGATCATCCTATCGGCCCCCATGGGAGCCCTGATCGGGTACGCCATGTTCGCCGACGAGGCACACGCGCGCGGAGATCTCACCGTCACTTTGGCGGCGCTCTCCGTTCTGGCAGGCATCTGTCTGACCGCGGCATTCGTGTTCGCGTTTTCCGCGTTCATCGTGCTCGTTTTCTCGGCATGCTTTATCGTTTCCGAGCGAGCCCGACCGGGCAGACATCGCCGGCAAAAGGTGCTCAAGGAGATGAGATATCTCCGTGCAGCGATGAAGGACGCAGGCCCTCAGGTGTCTTTCGATCACCTGGATAGAATCGGGAAGTATCTGCTCCAGTCAACCGTCATCTCCGACTCGAGACATCCGGACGCCAGATTCCGGGAACGGTTCTTGTGGATGCTCTGGGCTCGTCAACGCCGGATCGCCTGGCAAACAGTCGAAGCCGTCTGGCAGGGATCTCTTGCGGAGGCGATAGCCTATCTGCGGGGAGCCTACCTGCGGGTAAACAGCGAGTTCACACAGGATAACACCCCCACGGCATGGTATCTTCTGCAAAACCCGGAAAACCTGGCGACCAAAAGGCTTCTTGCCGAGTACGTCACCGTCGACGGTCATTTAGTCGGTCGTGCGACGAAGTTGGCGCCCTGCGTGGTGTTCTCGCCGCGCTGGGTTTTCGAACTCGTCCGCGTCTCGCCGCGCTCCGGCTACGCCGGCGCCCTCTGTGCAAGCGAATGTGTCGACGTCGGCGATGCCGACCGGGACATAATCGCGAAATTGTACGAGTACGGCAACGACGGCCCGGCGGGGTCGCTGGAAGAGATCGTAAAGATCTCCAAACTCATTTGAGAACGAACCCCCCACCTTGCATGCTGTAGGGTGGGGGGTTCGGCTATATGGGATCTTGCGACCCTGTACGCATCCTCCCCGCGAACCTCGTCGACCGCTATGGCGTTTCGACGCTCAAACCACCCCAGCGCTGATGATATATATGGCCGCATAGTGCAGCCCGGAAGCGATCAAGGTAATCAGGTGCCAGACCTCGTGGTAGCCGAAGACGTCCTTTTTGAGGGTTGGGACCCGCATCCGGAATAAGGTCGCCCCCAAAGTGTAGGTCACTCCACCCAGGAACAGTAGTGTCAGGGGTAGCCACCCTGCAGTCTCGTACAGAGGGGGGAGCATCACGAGCGAGGACCAACCCAGCACCAGGTAGAGGGCGGTCGCCATTTTCAAGTTCCGCGCTCTCATCTTCATGTAAACTCCGGCCAGGGCCACCGTCCACACCGACCCTAGGGTCAGCCACAGGTAGGGCCCGGAGAGGACGATCAGGCATACCGGAGTGTACGTCCCTGCGATAAGAAAATATATGGAACTGTGGTCCAGACGCCTGAAAATTTTCTGGGTTTTCATGCTTTTGCACAGGGTGTGGTACATCGCGGAGACCCCAAAGCACAGCAGCATCCCTGTCGCGTACACCAAGGAACCGGTGATTGTGACCACGGTTTTGCACACACTAACCAGGTAGGCGCCGGCGAGAGGATAGATTACGGCGGCGGCTGCGTGTACTCTGCCCCTCCACAGCGGGCGTAACGTTCCGGTTATGTGGTCGAAGGAGGCCGCTCGCATAGCCTTACACTGTTATGGTCGTCGTTCGCTTGACAATGTCCTACGGGCGCGCGCCCAGGTTTGTGCACTCCGCGCAGACGCGTTCCGGTACGAGCCCGGCTTTGATCAACCAGGAGAACATGATGCAGCCCAGGCACAACCCAAACGCCGCCTCCAGGAACGCCGCCACTGTGAGCATCAGTACCGCCACCATTGAGGCAACGGGCATGTCCGCGATATGCAGTATATACGCCGCGGCGGAAAACAGCAAACCTACGAGCTGCGCGAAGCGTTTCGGCGGCCCGGGAATCATGCGGTGGGTCTTCCTTATGCGGGGTGTGAGGACGCGTGTGGCTAAAAGCGCCAGCGGGCTGAATGCCGGACCGGTACTCACTCTGGCCAGGAACCCGTAGATCAGGGCAAGGAGCAACAAAAGGTACCCTGTCGAAACGTACGCCGCGCCCATCAGCACGACCCCCGCGGCGACGATTCGTGCCGACGTCTCGTTGACCGGATTGGGAAACGGGTAGCGTTTTTGCCGGCGCCTCGCGCCTCGGTCGGTGACGAGGGTTGTCGGGCTTTCGGGGGTGGTTTCTCGCATTGGTTCTATGGTCGCGCCTTCGGCTTTAGCGTCAGGGAACCTATCCCGGGATTCGTGTCCTGTCACTCGGCGGCTCCCGTCCGTTTATCGGGCGTCGGTGTTCGCGTCCGCGCGTTTTTGCCGCCTCTCCTTGTTCACCGAGGCGAGGATTCCGGTGGTCAGTACCGTGACGATTACACACAGGGATATGGCCACGGGAATGTGATACCAGGTTGCTATCAACATCTTCACGCCGACGTAAATCAGCAGCAGCGAGATGGTGTGGGGCATGTACACGAACCGTTCGCGCATGTCTGCTAGCAAAAAGTAGAGGGCGCGCAGACCGAGTATGGCAAACGCGTTCGAGGCGAAGACTATGAACTGTTCGCGACTGACCGCCAGGACGGCCGGAACCGAGTCTACGGCGAAAATAACGTCCGAAACTTCTATCACTACCAGCACCGACAGCAAGGGTGTGGCCAGTCTGCGCCCGTTTATCCGGGTGAACATCTTTTGACCGTCGTATTCCTCCACCGACGGTACGAACCTCTTGAACAATTTCATCGTCCGCATCTCGGAAGGGTTGCCGTCCTTGTCGCTCGCGGTGAAGATTTTGACGCCCGTGTATACCAGGAATACGCCGAATATCAGCAGCAAAAATTGGAAGCGCTCGATCACCTCTACGCCGACAAGGATGAACACGAAACGTAAGACGAGCGCCCCGAAAATACCCCAGAACAGGGTCCGGTGCTGGTACTCGCGCGGCACCTTGAAATGGGCGAAAATCATCGCCCAGACGAACACGTTGTCCACCGAGAGGCTTTTTTCGATCAGATAACCAGACAGGTATTCGACCGCCGCCGCGGCGCCTTGGCCCTGACCGTTGAACATCCAGGCTACGACCCCCGCAAACAAGAGGCCCAGGCTGATCCAGATTGCGCTCTCGACCGCCGCCTCGCGGACGCTGATCACGTGGGCTTTCCGGTGGAATACAAGCAGGTCCACCATCAGGGCGCCTAGGATAAGCGCGAGTAGCATCGACCAACCCCACGCCGGAACCGCAACATCGACGAAGTTGCCTTTGTCCGCGCCCGCCGTAGTCAAGACGTTCAGCATAAGGTTACCACTGTTGGCTCCCGCATCCGTGTGTCACGCATTTCGCACCACGCCGGATCAGTGCTGTCGCGAGAAGTGTATCATGACAGCACTTCTGCTATCATGTATATCACTAGGGGGGCGATGATTAGCAGACCGATCGTTCCGACCACCGTCCAGAGGACTATTTTCCCGGTTTGCTTGTTCGCGAGAGATTTCATTTCCCCGGCGATAATTTTTGCCGTAAGGTTGACGTTGCTCAGGTCGGTGAACTCTCGTTCACCCACCCCCAGTACCGTGCCTACCATGAGCCACCAAGAGACGGCACCCCGCAATTTTGCTTCGGTTTTCAGTGCAGCACCCGCAGCCAAGGCGGTCAGTACCGTGGGGGATATCGCGAGGTTTAGGCCCTGGAGGGGTCCGGTAGGTTGTCCTTGGCCGAATCCGCCCACTCCGAATACCGCCCGCACTCGACACGCACCCTCGCCGATCGGGGAGATCCTTACCCACATGCGCGCCCCGTGGTCGCTGGTCCACTGGTTCGCCGCCGCCGGGGGAATGTCGAATACCGCGTGAACGTTGTATCCGCCGCCCTCACCTTCCGCCGCGCCGTCCCAATGGAGGGCTGCCTCCCGGAACGGCTGAAGTTTGGCTAATATTCCCTCTACCGCGTCAGGACAGCGCACGTCCAGGGCCAGGCCGGGTGTGTCCACGAAACGGTCGCGGTCGATGAGACCCTCGAAAAAGGCTTCCTCTCCGGCGTGTTTTTCCCAGTTGATGTACGGGACAGGGGAGAGGAGTTCGCTGGCCTTGAACCTTCCTTTAGGGTTCATGGTGCAGTAGTCGTACTCTTCGGTCTTTCCCCGTTTTCGTGCATGCGCGAACCGTCGGCTCAGGATCAGCAAAAACGAGAAAGGTAGACCCCACTTGAGGCCGTCTACGAAAGCGTCCAGATCCAACGGACCCGGTCTTCCCAGGGCGCGCACGTAGGCCGCCGGTACGCTCGCAAGGAGGGCCAGCAGGTCGAAGGCGATCGCCCGTCCTCTGCGCGATGACTTGTTTTTCGGTGTGACGTCCATATACGGTTATGGTGCCGTTGGCCCGGAATTCCGCAATGTTACAGACCCGTCCGGGTTCTAAGTTAGTTTTTTCGCGGCGTCCACTAGTTTGTCCAGGTCGTTGAAAGTGCCGCCTCGACCGGTATCCCATAGTACGGCGACCAGTTCCGTCTCGGCCGCCGTCAGGTTTTCGTATATCTCCGATACGAGGTATCGGGTGTGGTGTTCCGTGTTGTTCAACCGCGCGTCGCGTTCCAGTAGGATATAAAGCCACAGGGGGCTGTGCATCAGGGTTTTCCGCCGCTTCGTTGAGGAAAAGTGGACCGATTCGCTTTTTGTGCCCGGCAGGGCCATGTCTCCCCGTACGATGTCCCAGATCCCGTCGGGCATCCCTCCGCTCACCGAGTATACCACCATGTTGGACGGTCTGTCCTCGCCCGGCTTCATATCCTCCCAGCGTCGCGCGAGCACCAAGTAGGCGTCCTGTATGACTTTGGCGTCGCCTGCCGCGTCGCGCAACCGGGATTTCTCCTCACGCAGAAGGACGCTGTATGTTTCCAGCATGGCTTGTTCCACCTTCTCGAGGTTCCGGTAGTCTCGTTTGCCGTGCACGGTGAGCAATTTCGTGTCCAGTTCCGTTAGGCACGCGTCCTCGATGTCACCGACCCGCCGCCAGCGGGAGTCGACGCTTTCCAGGCTCAGGGGGGTGGCTTTCAAACCTTTTAGTTCCTCGATCGCTTTCCTTGTCACAGGTAGGGTGTTTCTCGTCATCGCAGCAAACGCATCACGGTGACGCACGCTGCGAATGTATCCAGGGTACTTTTTTTGCCGGTGCTTTCTTCCCACAATCTGTATGCTTCACGCAGGGTTTCCGTGTCGTGGTAGTGGGCCTTGTCCACGAGTTCCACTTGCTTTAAAGGTGCGCTGAGTATCCACGGCTGCCTCAGGCGCATTTCCTCGCTGAACGTCGTCAACCCCACGCACTTTTCCAACAGCATTCGGTGTTCCCTGCAGGAGTCGACTAGTATTTTGCTGGAGGTGTCGCTGGTTCCCTCCACCACGTTGACTCTGTACAGGATGGCGAACTCGTGGTACCGCGGCAGGGAGTCTACTGCGAAAATTTCCCGCTCATCCGCCCCTTCGATTTCATCCTTGCCCGTTCCCGTCATGCTGCGCAGGGTTTCTGCGGCCTGTTCGACGATCTCTTTTTTCCTGACCAAGGGTTTCAATAGATTAAGGCATTCGCCAACCCCTTGAGCGAACCCCTGCCCGTGGCTCTTAATGAGCTCGATTTGCTGAGATATGGGGTACTTTTCTATGATGTCCTTGGTGCCGTCATCCAGCGATCTCACTATACTGTTGATCAGGTAGTGGACTTGATGGTAGTCCTCCACCGACGCGACGGGGATCCCGCCGTTTCTCACCTCGTCGCACAATCGGAGTATGTACGTCCGGTGTTCCGCGTACACGGACTCCAGTATGTCGTTTTCCTCGGGCGTGATCGGTGCCGGTTTAGGGCGCATGGGACATACCGTGCTCCACCATCTTCAGGGGGCATATGAAGCCGCACCCCTAGGCTGTTTGGGGGTTTGTTCCGGGTTTCTTGCGCATTTTTTTGCCGAGTTTACCCAGCGAAGTCAGGGTTTTCTTTGTGCCACGGGTTTGCGGTTTGTCCCCCTTGGAGCGGTCTTCCATCCGGTTCAATATTTTTTTCTGCAGCATCTTGAGGGGTTCTCGTACGACCGGTATGGCTTTAGGCTTGTCCTCCAGGGATCTGCCGTCGAGTATGGTGCGGATCTCCCTGAGGGTCAGGGTATCGTATTCCAGCAGCCCTAAAGCGAGGGTTTCCAGCGATGCATAGTTGACCGATAGTACGTTTCTCGCCCGTTCCATGGCCTCCTGCAGGAGTTCGTCTACGATGTCCTCGGAGTTTTCGTCCATGGTTCCGTCGTATTTGTTGCGCACCTGCAAACCTCTGCGACTCATACCAAAGCGGGTCACCATCGCCCCCGCCAATTTGGTTGCCGTGACTAGGTCGGATTGGGCTCCTTGGGTGAACTCTCCGTCCATCAGGAGTTCCTCTCCTGCCCTTCCTGCCAGCGCTACGGTTAGTTGTGCTTTGGCTTTGTTGCGGCTCATGAACTGGTCGTCGGTTGCGGACATCCAGGTTACGCCGCCCGCCGCTCCGCGGGGTACGATCGAGACCGAAAGCGGATTGTCGGCTTCCTGTTCCAGGAGGGCCACGAGTGCGTGTCCGGCTTCGTGCCAGGCGGTGATCCGGCGGTCACGTTCGGTCACGAGCGCGGAGTGTCGAGCCCTGCCCATGACGATGGTGGATATCGCGTTCTCGAAACAGTCTTGGGTTATTTCGCTCAGGTTCCTGCGGGCGGCCTCGATCGCGGCCTCGTTGGCTATGGCGGCAAGGTCCGCCCCGCTCGACCCCGGTGTCCGCAGGGCCACCAATGAAAGGTCCACCTCTTTGTCCAGTGGTTTGTTGCTCGTATGTACCGCCAGGATGTGTTCTCTCCCGTATCTGTCCGGGTTGGGAACGTGGACCTTTCTTTCCAGTCTGCCGGGCCGCACCAAGGCGGGGTCCAGGACGTCAGGTCTGTTGGTTGCCCCTATGACCACTACCCCGGTTTCCCGGAAGCCGTCGAGTTCGCTTAGTAGCGCCATGAGGGTGTTCTCCTGTTCCATGTGCGCCCCGTTGGCTCCGTGGGCCTGTTCGGATCGCACCTTGCCGATGGCGTCTATTTCGTCTATGAATATGATGGCTTTTCCGTGTTCGTTGGCCTTGGCGAATAGTTCACGGATCCTTTTGGCGCCCACCCCCACGTACAGTTCGACGAAATCCGAACCCGTTGCCGGCAGGAAGGGCACGTTTGCCTCGCCGGCCACCGCTTTGGCTAGGAGGGTTTTTCCTGTACCCGGGGGACCCACGAGCAGGGCGCCCTTGGGAATCTTCGCGCCGAGTTTGTGGAATCGTTCGCTGTTCTTCAAAAACTCCACCAGTTCCTTGAGGTCCTCTATGGCCTCTTCGCATCCGGCGACGTCGGCAAAGGTCGTGGTGGACATGCCGGCATTTTCGAGGGCCTCTGTGGCTTGTTTTTTAATGCGTCTCGCCGAACGTTTTTGCAGCAGGAGGAAACTCGCGAAACCCAGAAGTGCGGCCACCCCTACGAACATGGCCACCTTACTGGCTGCACCTGTGTTTCGGCTGTCGCCTGCTTCGTTCGGCGTGGTGCCATCGTTAGCGGTCTGGACGTTCGGCGGCAGGAGGGAATCGGGCAGTAGGCGTATCGGGACGCCGCTTCTGAGTAATTCCACCACCAGAGAAGGTCCCCGGGCGGGCGGGTAGTAGGACTGCAGGAAGGTATCGTCGTCCATGGTTAAGACCACCACGTTGGTTTCCTCGTGAAAAGAGGCTTCTCGCACTTTCCCCTGGTCGATGGCGTCGACCACCTCCTGGTAGGTTCCCAGGAGTGGTGGGGCCTCGTCCGCGGGGAAGATCGCTGCGGCATGCGCCACGCCG